>ERZ840371.99-NODE-99-length-99685-cov-5.216893_pt1 | contig 99685 bp, 143 predicted proteins | sample MGYA00519937_ERZ840371 | MGnify/ENA primary metagenome ERZ840371 (study PRJEB31850, sample SAMEA3708873) | human gut metagenome | biome: human gut; feature: human-associated habitat; material: faeces | place: China | collected 2014 ... | reverse complement strand
AAATATCAGGTCTGAGTTATACGGAGAAGATCACACATCAACAAAGAATCCAACATATAGAAAAATATTCCGTGATCGTGCTTTAATTGGTGCTGTATTGAGAGAACCAACATCGAAAGAGTTTGGTGATTGGAGCACAACGATTGGATTTGACATTGGTTATCTGGAAAGTGCGGCAGAGCCAAAGGGTTATAATCCAGGTGTCGGGTCATACCTTGGCCGTTATACAGATGTGCATGGAAATTTCGTTGGTGATGATATGATTGCTGATGGATGGTTGGAAGATGGAGCTGGCGGAATCGTTCCAAGAAGCGGCGCAGGGTTTATGCAAAAAACAGTCGATGAAATGGAAGATTTCATTGCTAATATTGGAGCAGAGGCGTATTTTAGCAATGAATTCGGATCAATTTTAATTACTAGGGGTAGGTGATAAAGATTTATGGGTGATATGGGTATTCAGCTTGGCATAACTACTGTTCCTGTTATTGACCAAAAGAGTTTTAACAATGCGACGAAGCAGTACCAGAAAATGCTAAATGCTACGCCTACCGTTGTTAAGATCAAATTTGATGCAGACACAAAGTCTTTAAAGAGTACATTTACCTCTGTAAGTCAACTAACGAAACAGTTTTCCTCCATTGGCGGAAAGATACAGCTTCCAGGAATCACAGAGGCTATCCAAGCTGGTGTTGAAAAACATAAAGCAGAAGTAAGAGCACTTGAAAACGAATATGTCAATCTAAAAGCAAGAATTCAAGAAATCAACTCTACATTACAGGGTACAGCAAGAACATCTGCCCTGAGAGATGTATCTTCTCAAGTTTCTGACCTCGGAAAAAAGATCAAAGAAACGTTTGGTAAAGCAGAACTTGAAAACTTTGAGACCATGTTTGGGAAAATTTCCAAAAGTGGAATCAAGGGAATGGTTACAAATGTTTCCAAGTTGCAAACTTCGCTGACTGGTGTAAATAAGCGTGTTGTTGAAATTGCTGGTAACGGCGAAAAGATCATCCGTGTTACACAACAGCTTGGTGAAGATGGATGGGAAATTGTAAGTGTAAGAACGACTGATAACGTCAAAACGCTCAACAGACAAGTAGAGACACTTAGGAAAAATCTGACGGCTCTTAAAACAAATGCCGGTGAAACTTCTTCTATTGGTATAACTGCACAATCCCTGTTGAATCAGCTCAATGGAATCAATACACAAGCACCGCAGGCAAGAAAGCAGCTACAAGGTATAGCAACAGATGCAAAGACAATTCAGCAGAGTTTTACCAATTCAACCACAGCACTTGAGCAATACAAGAAAACAATCAGAGATATCACCAACTTAGAAATCCAGTACAATAAAGAAAGTCTAAAAGGAACACAGGCAGACGAAATTATGCTTTCAACGCTTAGAGCGTCAATCGGTTATAAGCAACAAGACGCAAAAGCGTTAGAAGCTCAGATAGTAAATCAAAGAGAATTCGCAGACGCACAGGCATACTCAGAAACCGAGATGCGTCGGCTGAATGATACGCTGAGACAACAAGAAAAAGCCTTTAAAAAATCTACGAGTTTTATAGAGAATTTTTCAGGCGGAATGAAAGATGCCGCCGCACGTGTTGCAAACTATACGATTGCATATCGTGTATTGTGGAAAATGGTAGAAATAGCAAAACAGGCGATACAGACAGCAAAAGAGCTTGACGATGCATTTAACAGCATTCAGATGGTTGTCATGTATACCAATGAAGAAATGAAAGAAATGGCAAGTACATACTCCGATCTTGCTGTTCAATTATCTACTTCGTTGACTGATGTTGCTAAGGGTGCGGATAACTGGCTTCGTATGGGTGAATCTGCGGCGAATGTTACAGAATTGTTGACCGCATCAACTGTCTTGTCTCGTGTTGGTCAAATTGACACAGCGGATGCATCTGAATATTTGACCTCTGCGTTGCGTGGTTATAAGCTGGAAGCAGAAGATGCCATGCACGTTGTTGATGCTTTATCGCAAGTTGATATTGAATCTGCGTCAAGCGTTGCAGACCTTGCCGAAGCTATGCAGAGATCAGCAAATACTGCGTCTGTTGCTGGTGTTGAGTTTGAAAAACTTATTGGATATATTGCGACAGTAAAAGAAGTTACACAGCAGTCGGCTTCTGTTATTGGTAACGCAATGAAAACAATCTTCTCTCGAATGGGCTCAGTTAAGGCTGGCGTGTTCTTGGACGAAGATTTGGAAACAGAATACGAAGATATTGACACTTTTATCAACGACGTTGAAAAGGTTCTTTCAAAGGTCGGAATTCGTGTTCGTGATACAAACAAGCAGTTTAGAGATGCACAGGACATTATTGATGATGTAGCAAAACAGTGGAAGAATTATAGCGACCTCGAAAAAAATGCGATTAGTAACATAGTCCGCCAGTATGGAAACATATTGGTTGAACTTCCCTGAATGGCTGGAAACTCCTTAGAGTTCTATTGCCACAACATAGACATGAAATATGGTCAAGTGTGATGGCTTAAAAAGTATAGGAATTGGAAAATCAGCCGCCAAGTTCCGAATAGGAAAAGGTTCAACGACTATCTTGGGCACAAGAGTAGGAACAAGTGTTCCGAAGTGGGGAAGCACCTAAACCGTAAGGCATGGTGAAGATATAGTCTGCACTTATATGAAAGTATAAGATGGATTGGTGTAACGAACCAATCTGTAACATAATGGTGCAACCGCTATTGCAGGTAAACAAGTCTGGTGCTTGAACATATAGTAATATATGGCCCAGCGGTATATAAAATGGGTAGAATATGCTCAAATCGGTGAAGTTCCAGAAGTGGATAACACCGAGAGTGGTTAATGAAATCTTGACAAACCTCCTTTTATGTGCTATAATTACACTAAATAAGTTTAATTAACCACTTGTAACGACTAAGTTGTATATTGGTGACAATATGCACACGGCATACATCCAATTTTGGATGAAGGGATAGTCTGAACTGTGCGTATAACAAAATGAAGGCACAGACACAAGAAGAAATTCTTGTGCGCCATTTTACGATGGTATTTAAGTAACATTTTAACCAGACAGCGGGAAAACGCATTAGCATTGTTTGAGAACTATGACAAAGCGTTGGAATTAACCGAGGCCGCATATGATTCTACTGGCTCTGCTATGGAAAAGTATAATATATACCAAGAATCCATAGCAGCAAGCCAAGAGCGTATTACTGCGCTATTCCAAAAGTTTGTTTCTAATCTTGACCTTTCTGATGTTATAAAAGACGTATTAGAGTTTGCAGAATTGCTAATGAAAATAGTATCGTCTGATGCATTGGAATGGGTTTTAAAGCTATCTCCTGCAATTCTTGCAGTTGCTTACGCTCTTAGACAGGTTAGCAAGGCGGCAAGTCCTCTTGCAAGACCCGGACTAATTAGCATATTTACATCTTCCACAGCTGCTACTATATTGGGTGTTGTAGCGGCAGCAACGGCGTTATATTGGATATTTAAAAAACTTTATAAGAGCACTGATGATTTTCGTGATAGTGTTTCTGGTTTAGAGAATGAAATAGCGTCTGCTGAATCTGATGTGTCAAAATACAAAGACGAACTAAGCACTATCAATGAAAGAATTGTAGAGCTAAATCGCCTAAAAAGCACAAAAGGACTTTCTATAACAGAAGAGGATGAGCTAAGAAATCTCCAGCTTCAAAATAAAGAATTAGAGCTTCAAATAATGTTGCTGGAACAAGAGATTGAACTTAAAAGAAAAAAACAAGAGAAGGATGCCATAGGTTTATTTAGGTCACTCTCTCAATATAAAAACATACAAATGACTGGCTCTCTTACAGAAGTATCAGCCGATCAGGTATTGAAAGACTATGCTGATGAGATAAGAGAGCTTCAGGATCAAATTATAGACCCAAATACGTCAGCAGAAGATCAGGCAAAATTACAAAATAGACTTGATAGACTTCAAGAAAAGGCCCTAGAACTTGCGCAAGATTTATCAACTGTAAATTCTGTGCTTGGTGAAGCAGATGAATATGGCGCTGCGGCAGGGAATGCCCTTGAATATTACTATGGCGTTATAAAATCTGTCGAAGAAAGAACCGATGAGGTATTTTCAAAGGAAGTATATCAAGAAGCAATAGATGAGCTGACAGAGCTTGCCGCCACTGGTGAACTTACAGCGGCTACGCTTAACAACGACAAATATTCCGGACTTATGGACGAATTGTCCAAAATTGGATTAAGCGTTGATGATGTAATTGCGAAGTTTACACAAATGGCAGAAGAAGCTGGAATAGCGGCAAACGATATGAACCAAGTGTCATATTTTGACATGGTTAATCAGCTTCAAGATGAGATTGGTGTAGTCGGCGACGCATTAAAAGAATTAAATGAAACTGGCTACTTGACGCAAGAAGTTGTGCAGAGTCTTGAAGATGCTGGATATGAACTTGCGGATTCATTAACTCTGACAGAAAACGGATATGTGATAAACAGAGAAGCATTGTTGGCTCTGCTTGAAGCAAAACGGGCAGAATATCAAGCAACAATGAAAGAATCTTTGCAAGCCGCCGCTGAACTTGTTGGCGCAAAGATTGACGAAAAAGATTCTTATGATGCGGTAACAAATTCAATTCTGGCAAAGATGGAAGCTCAGCTGGCAGAGGCAAGGGCTACTGCCATGCAATATTCACACGCTCAATGGGGTGCTTTCCGTGACAAAGACATGGCGACATTCTATTCCAATCAAGCTAAATGGAAAGAGCAGGTTGAATATGTCAATCAGCTAAGAGAAGCACATGAAGATTTAAAAACGTCCATTGCAAATATGGATGCCTATGATACCGCTGTTGACTATATTATCAATCAAAAGACCAAGGGTTCTTCAAAGAGTAGTAGCGGTGGCGGAAGTAGCTCTTCCTCTACGGAAGATGTTGAATCAGCATTTGAAAGAGAAATTAGAATTCTTGAACATCGTCAGTTCCTTGCAGAACAGTGGGCAGGTGTCTACAAAGATAATGCTGACGCTGAACTGCAATATCAGCAAAAGATCAATGAACAAATCGAAATCTATGGCCAGTTGATGGCTCGTGTTCATGAAGAGGCAGATAATTACAGAAAGCAAGGATATGACGACGAATCAGAAACCATCCAAGACCTGCAAAAGCAGTATTGGGAATACTACAATGCAAGAAAAGACCTAATTGATGATCTTGCCGATTATCAGAAAGAAAAGGAAGAAGAAGAACGTGAAGCCGTCGAAGATGCGCTTGATAAGCTAAAAGACGCAATCAATGACCTTATTGACGAGGCAGAAGATCGGCTTGACAAACTTCTTGACTATTATGACTACCAAATCAAGAAGCTGGAGTCTATGCGTGATCTTACGAAATCGTATTATGACTCCATCAATGAGGTAGCGGAACTGCAACATGAAATTGATGTTGATCTTGCAACCTCAAAGTCTAAATATGCCTATCTTGATGAAACACTTCGTAAGACACTGTTCAATGAAGATGATTATAACAAGTTATCATCGAAATTACAAGGTATTGCCGCTGATTGTGACGCTCTATACTCCAATTATCTGTCACAACTGTCATCTTTGACCGAGGATGAAATCTACAAGGCTGATATTATCACGGATGAATACGAACGCCAGTATAACTATAAACTGATGGAATATCAGGTTGCAAACGCAGAATTGAATTTGATTCGTGCGCAGGCAAATCTTCAAGAAGTATTGGCTAATAGAAATGTCCGTATGTATCAGAATGGTCAGTGGACGTGGGTAGCAGACCACGATGCTGTTGCTGATGCGGAAGAACAGCTGGAAGAGGCAAAGTACGATTATCGTCAGGCTCAGATTGAGCTTCGTCAACAATCCGTTATTGACAATTATGACCAGATGATAGCAAGTCTTGAAATGCAAAAGGGTGCGCAAGAGGCAGAATTTGAAGCTCTTCGTGAACAGTGGGAAGAAATTGAAAAGCAGCTTACCACAGAAGCGTCTGCTATGGACCAAATCCTTGAAGTTATCAATACAAACAACTTGCCGCAACTGTCTGAAATTATCAACAAAACTGGCGATTCTTTGTTGAGCCTTGTTAATAAATTGTCTGGCATGGTTGGTGGCGGAAGCATTGGTGGTTCTAAGGGTTCATCCGGTGGTGGAGGCGGTTATTCCTTCGGCGGTGGCGGCGGAGGAGGTGGGGGTGGTGACTCCCAGAGAGACTTCATGGAAGATGTGGGAAGCGACCCCGACAACTACAAAGATGGTTCTTCTGGATATATTCCCAGCTATAACCCATCTGTTGACTACTCACAGGTATATAATGACTTGAAAGAGCAGGGTGCCTCGCAGAAAGTTCTTGACAAGATTGAGGATTATCGTGACCAAAAGGTTGAAGATGTTTATGGTGGAAAAGACCCTAATCCAGATTGGAAAAAGAGCTATGATACTGGCGGAGTTCTGAATGGACTTGGTGGTATTAAGGCAACAGAAAAGGACGAAGTGGTATTTGAACCAGACATTGCTTCCAAATTGTTGAGCCCAACAAAATCGAGAGAGTTCTTAAATTCTGCGGAAGCTCTGACAAAAATCATGGATAATTCTTCTGGTCTCAGTCGAATCATGAGTACCCTGAGTGGAATTGTATCGCACAGCCAAACCTCCTATACCGACAGCCACAACATTGTTCTAAATGGCGACATTGTAAGTAAGATTTCCAACGAAGATTTCAATTCCATTTCTTCTGTTTTGAAGAGATATATTCCTGTTATGAAAGGGGTGTAATGCGTGGGACAATTTAGACCATCTAGTTTGATTCCGTCAACTTTAACATCAGATTATACAGTTGATGCGACAGTAGATAACATTTTTACTTGTAAGATCAACGGAACAAGCCCAACTACAAAGTACCGTTTGCATATCATGAAAAATGACTCTGCAAGTACCAATGTATATGATACTAACATTGTCACATTAGACACGCCCCTATATCCAGTAAATTTTGATGGCACAGAAAACCAGTTATCGGTGACTGTGCCATCAACTTCTGGCATGATAAATGGCGAAGAATACAAGTGGACAATTACATCTTATTGGTCTGATAATGATTTTTATGAGTCATTTGACAATGTATTCAAAGCATATGCAACGGCCACAGTAGCCATTGATTCATTTCCGTCACCGTTGACGCAGAAACAACACACATTTAAAGCAACGGTGACACAGGCTCAGGGCGTTGGTGTTGAAAGATTTGGCTGGATCATCAAAAATAAAACAGCCGGCGAAGTTATGGTTGACACCATCACGTCTGGAAACGTCTACTCATCTGATGTAAAAGTTTCCTATGATGGATTCTTAAACGGTGAAGAGTATGAAATCATGGTTCACTGTTGGATGGCAAATGGAACATCAATCCAGACAGAATATCAGACAATTACTGTTTCTTATTCCGTAGAACCGTTTGAATCTGTTGTTACGGCAAAGCAGACAGAAGATTCTGGTGTTTTGGTGCAATGGTCAAATATCTACTATGTTTTCGGCGTTCCGTCTAATGATGATTATTCCTATGAGCTGGAATATCCGTTTAATCTCTATTACGATAATGTATATTTGAAACTTGCGGCTGGAAACAGTTTAACCTATCGTGAAATCACAGGACAGGCGATCAATTTACCAAGCACGATTACACATACGATCTGTTTCTACTGCGAAGAAGATAATGCAAGCATTTATAAGGCAAACGGACAAGATTCCACAGGTACGTCATATTATCTGGAACTGAGTCAATCTTCTGGACAAATCTGGCTGGATATTAACGGCACAAAGAAATCTATTTACACAATTCAAAATCAGGATAGGTTTATCACACTGTCTATTGACCCAAATCAAGTGAGAATTCAACATATGCAAGGCGACCTTAATGGTCTATATCCATCAGAGACGCTTTATCCGTCTGATATACTCTATCCAAGAGATCAGACATATAGCTTCAAAGAGGAGACCCTTGTATCTGTTGATATTATCACAAATGGAACATTCCAGACATTTGTGTTAAGTGGCCCATCAAGACTGAGATATTTTTGGATTCGTGTTGCTCCAATTCCAAGTGATATTTGGACAAATCTTCTGAATCCAAAGTGTCTGCCAGAGTGGGACCTAGACACAAGAATTCTTGCAACATTCCAGAATACATTGTCTGCCGGTAATGCACAATCATCTTCCGAGGTTGTTGGATGGCTTGTATATCGTCAGGATGAAGATAACAGCACATTGCGGTTTATTAGAGAAAATGAACCAGAGAGAAACTACTTGATTGACTACACAGCAAGAAATATGGTATCGTCGGAGTATTATGTATTCCCGTCCTTTGAGACAGAAATTGGTATTCCAAACGCTTCACAACCGTTTACGCCAAAATGGTGGTCTTGGGATTTGATTGTGTGCAGCAAGTATGGAAACGGTCAATACTATGTAGATGAAGTGCATAAATTTGATCTCGATGTATCTTCTGGACAGCTTACAAATAATACACAAATGTCAGTTTTGCAGAACTTCACTCCGTATGCGAAGATACAGGCTAACACATCAAACTACTGGTCTGGACAATTAACTGCATTACTTGGAAACTGTGCAGTAACATATTCAGATACTGTTGCAAAGATGAACGCAATAAAAGCTCTTTCTAATGACGGGAAAGATAAGTTCCTAAAAGATAGAAAGGGTAACTTCTGGAAAGTAAGAATCAATTCTGCAATTCAGGAACAAATGACAGATGCTTATATCGAGCAGGCTGTCAATGTAACATTGATGTGGATGGAAGTAGGAAGCTCCGCCGCTAGTAGTGTTACCGAGTATTTAACAACAGAACTTGAATCTATTGAAGCGAAAGGATGATGGACATGGATATTGTTGTTGGTTTGCAAGTTACCGGACAGCGGGTAAAGTCTGATGGAATAACATTTGTATCTTCAAGCTGTAATATATATTCATGTTCTTTCGACTTTTCAGAAGATTGGCAAGAATATACAAAGACTGCGGTGTTCCGTCTTAATGACGGAACACCCATTGAAACTCCAATATCAAACAATACCTGCAAGATTCCATGGGAAGCCTTAGATAGCCCGGGTGTTTTGAGAATTGGTGTTTATGGATTATCTGGACAACAACCTGATTTAAAACGATATCCAACTGTTTGGTCAAGAGAGATCAGGGTTGTAGAGGGCGTTCCAGACGGGGATGATGAGCAACCTCCGTCTCCGAGTGTTTACGAGCAGTTTGTTGAGGATGTAAAGGATTCAGCAGATAAAGCACAATTAGCCGCAGAAGAAGCCAAAGAAGCAGCCGAGAAATTTAAGCAGTACGATGTTGGACATGGACTAAAACTCGAAGATGATGGACAAACTCTTGCTGTTGATGCTGTTAATGATTTTGATGGAGATAATACGCTCCCGATAACAGCGGCCGCTGTTCAGGCTTCTATCGGAAACATTGAAATTGTGCTAAGTAAAATTTAATTGGGGGGGGCTAACGTTATGAGCGTTGCAACACAAATTGAAAGAATTCAAACTGACAGAGATACTATACGTGCAAAAGCAGTAAATTTGGGAATTGCGCAGGATAATGCAAATCTTGATGAGCTTGCTACTGCGATTAGCGGAATTGCGAATAATGGAGCCGTGTCTGCGGAAGTAAAAGAAGGCGAAACTTATACAATTCCAAAGGGCTACCATAACGGTTCTGGTACTGTTAGCGGTGTTGCTGGTGGCGGAAACTATAAATTGCAATCTAAGACTATTCAACCCACAAAGCAACAGCAAAACATTACACCCGATAGTGGATATTATGGTCTGTCAGACGTAACCATCGAAGCAATCCCTGTTTCATATCAGGATGTTTCCTCTGTTACCGCTACTGCGCCCGATGTTCTGACGGGTAAGACTATTGTTAGTTCTACAGGAGTTGTTACGGTCGGTACAATGAAGAATAATGGTGCGGTGTCAAAAAAACTGGACACTACAACCACTTCTTATACCATTCCTGTTGGCTATCATAATGGTTCTGGCTCTGTTTCTATTGATACAGAAGAGAAGAGCGCAACTCCAACTACATCTGTGCAGGAGATTGGACCTACTGCTGGCAAGGTCTTGTCCAAGGTAACGATTGGGGCAATTCCTGCACAGTTTGCCAACACAAGTGATGCAACTGTTGTTGCTGAAAATTTGCTTGATGGTGTAATTGCATATGGTTGTGTTGAGGAGGGCGACGAAGAGAAGGTCAAGAGGGCTGTCGAAGTTGAGGGTACGATGCCCAATAACGGTAGCGTTAAGCAGACGCTGAATACTACCACAACCTCTTATACGATTCCTAAGGGATATCACGATGGCACTGGTGCAGTTTCTATCACAACCGAGACTAAGACAGCTACGCCAACTAAATCTTCGCAGAGTATTACTCCTACAACTGGAAAAGTCCTGTCTAGTGTAACTGTTGCGGCCATTCCAGATGTTTATCAAGATGTGTCAGCCGTCACTGTTACCGCAGATAAAATGTTGGTTGGAAGCGTTGCTGTTGGAGCGGATGGTTCAACCATTAAAGGTTCAATGGCAAACAATGGGGCTATGAATAAGGAAATTGGTGGTCTTACAACTTCTTCTGTTGCAATCCCCGCAGGTTATACTACTGGCGGAACTGTGTCTTTGACAAGTGATATCGAGGATGCATTAGCCGCCATCTAAGGAGGTCGGCTATTTTGTCTATTCAAACAGAAATAAATCGTATTAACGAATCAAAGGTTGATATTGCTCAGGCCGCTATAAACTTTGGTCTTGATGTGCCGGATGGTTCAAAAATAAATGATTATGCGGAAGCTATTTTGGCATATTCGCAGAAAAGCAACAAATATATTCACTCGTTTAGTGGTGCAACAACTGTGTCTATCCCAGCGTCAAATCACGGTCGAGTGCCACCAGTAATTGATGTTTATATACTGGTTGGGTCAACATATGTAAAAACAGTCGGTTATCCGACAGATGGTTACAAGGTGGCTGTCGATTCTTCCGGAAATATAACAATTACATTTAACGCCAAAACAAGTGGAAAGGTTATTATAATGTAAGGTGGTGAGCATATATGCCGAGTAGATATGACGAATATTTACAATTATTGAAAACTAATTTTACCCCAGCAATACGATTAGAGTGGTTGAATCCAGATGGAACGGCATATGGAGAGCTTACCAATCAATACGTTGACATGTCTGGAACCTTAACGATTGGAATGGAAAATGGCACAAGGCGTACTGCAACAATTACGCTGGAAAATACAGATGGGGAGCTGGCTATTGAGGCCAGCTCCATCTGGTATGGAAAAATGGTAAAGTTGTGGATGGGTCTATACCTTTCTGATGGAACACCATATTATCTTCCACAGGGCGTATTTTATGTAACTGGCGTACAAGAGGTTAATTCTCCTGGGCAAAGGACATTGGACTTGACATTGGTTGATAAATGGTGTATGCTAGATGGTACAATGTGGGGAAACTTGGAAGGCATTTATTTGTGTCCAGTTGGGTCTAACATTTATGAAGCAATCGAAGCACTTCTAAAAACGTCAAGATTTACAGGTCAAGACGTTGTAACAAACAACGAACCGCTTGTAAATGCCGTTGACTGTATAAAACCGATGTTTTCTTCATATTATGTTGATAAGACCTATACAGACTCAACGCAAGACCCGCCAGTTACCTATAAGTCCATTGAAACGCCATATGAAATTCGAGAGGAATATGGAAAGACATATGCAGATATTCTTCTTGAATTTGCAACTATGCTTGGTGCTTATATCTATTATGATGTAGATGGTCGTCTAACGATTGAGCCAACACAAGACGATATTTCCGATATGTCAAAGCCAACGCTATGGACATTTACACCAGACGAACAGGAGTTTATGTCTGAAACGTCTATGCACGATTTCACGACATTTTACAACGACATTATTGTCATTGGATATATTACGGATGGGTTGCAGGCGAAAGGAAGAGCGCAGAATGTGAATCCTTCTTCGCCAACGTCAATTCCTGTTATTGGAATTAAAACTTATCCGCCCTATCAAGATACCGCCTACTACACCGATCAACAGTGTGAAGAGTTGGCAAGTTATTATCTCAAAAGACAGACAATTAAACAGAGAAGTGTTACTATTACTTCGTCTCCTATGTATCATTTGAGAGAAAACAGGTTGGTTCAGTGCATCAGACCATATACAAGGGTAGAAGAACCGCTTTTGGTAAGTGGCATCAGTCTGCCAATCGGAACCAATGGTACAATGTCTATTACGGCAACATCTGTAAATGAATTCAACTTTGATTCTTCAATCAGAGAGACGTTTAATGTAACGGCAAATGAAACAATCCTCAAAGAGTGGGCATTTGACATTGATAAACCGTTTATTGATACTACTGGTGACACGGTGACTGTTTATTGTAGAAATGAAGATTGGGAATCTGGCGCAAAGACCTTGACATTTACTTCAACTAATGCTACAATAACAGCAGTAGGCGGAAGTACATCGGCTTCTCCGTCTATGACACCTGCTGGACATACTGGATATTTCCAAGTTCAGCTTACAAACATTACTGGGCCAGTTGTTATGACAGTAACTAATATATAAAGGAGTGGTAAAATGAAAGATCAGGGAGCTATGGAGTTTATCAATCAGGTAAAAGACATGGCAAAAGAAGAGATGAAACAAAGTTCTACCGGATATATTAAAGTTGTTCCTGCTAGAGTTGTTGGAATAAGCGGAGACAATGCGGTAGTTCGTCTCTCGTATGCACCAGCAGATGGTAGCGCAGATTTTACCATTCCAATTATCACAAGGCAGACGATCTCTGTGAACGATGCGGTAAATGTGGCATATTGGGGAAATCTATCAACTGGCATTGTATTATCGAAGGGGTGAAATTATGTATAGAATTATTAAGCCAAAGAAGTTTCAGCTTTATGTAACATCTAAAAATAATAAGATGCGTGCAAGTCAAGTTCGTGCAGAAACTGGCGCAGACATTGTTATCAATGCCTCTTTGTTTGATTCTGACAAGTGGACTGCTCTTTGTGATGTGAAGGTAGATGGAAAAATTCTTTCTAATGACAAGTACAATTATTGGGGCTATGGTTGGAATGCGAACGACAATCGTATGCACATGGTAAACGACATTAACATGTATGCCAACTATGTAACATGTGCTGCCCTTATCAAAGACGGTCAAAATGTAAAGATTACTGCTGATGCCGCAGTCCGCAGAGCCGCAGGAAGAACTGCGATTGGCTTCCGTCAAGATGACATGATGGTTGTATTTTGCACCAAAGAGGGCGAAAACAACATGTCTCTGGAAACTCTGAGATCAAAGTTCTATGATTTTGGATGCGTAGATGCTCTTGCTCTTGATGGTGGCGGAAGTTCTCAGCTCAGTCAAGAGGGAAGCGAGTACGTATATTCTTCTCGTTATTGCCACAACTATATCTGCATTTGGATTGATAAAGAGGAAACAAATCCTGGGAACACTGAGACTCCAAATGAATCCAATGAGAATCCATATAGAGAACCAACCAGAAATCTCAGCAACGGATGTTCTGGCGAAGATGTAAAGTGGTTGCAGTATGAACTAAATAGAAAAATCAAACAGGCTGTGGATGGTATATTTGGGACAAATACCAAAGAAGCTGTAAAGCTTTTTCAACGTCTGAATGGTTTATCTGTTGATGGAATTGCTGGACCCAATACGATTTCTTTGTTGAAATGAGGTGTTTGTATGACTGATAAGGAAAAGATTGCAAAAGTAATGGAGCTGGCGTTCTCCTATGTGGGAACGAAAGAGGAACCGCCTAATAGTAATAATGTGTGCTTCAACACACGGTATTATGGCAGAGAGGTTTCTGGTAGTAACTACCCGTGGTGTATGGCTTTTCTGTGGAGTCTGTTTGATGAGGCAGGTTTGTCAAAGGAATTTGGAAAGAAAACTGCCTCTTGTACTACGTTTAGAGATTCTAATAAAGACAAGATTATTACCAAGGGCTTTAAGCGTGGCGATATTATTCTGTATAATTTCAACAGCAAGAGTATTGACCCGTTTACGTCTACTTGCTATCACTGTGGTATCTGTGTGTCTACTACCTCTACCACAATTACGACCATCGAGGGTAACACTTCTGTGGAGTCCAATGACAATGGCGGTAGTGTCATGAAGCGTATTCGTATGCGTGATTGGGTTGTATGCGGAGTTCGTTTGATTGGAGAGATGAATCCTGTGAAGTATCAGAGTGCAACGCTTCCTATTTTGAAGAACGGTCACACTATGCAGGCTGTTAAGGCTTTGCAGGGTGCTTTGAACGCTATTGGCTATGAATGTGGAGATTGTGATGGTATCTATGGTACGAAAACCGAGGCCGCTGTAAGAAAGCTCCAAGGTGACACCGGAATCTATATTGATGGCGAGTGTGGTAAGGACACCTATGGCAAAATCTTTAAAGATTGCTAGAACACTGTTTGACCACTTGACAAGGGGTTAAAAATGTGGTATACTCCCAATAGTAGGAGGTCGATATGTATATTATAAGCATTTATGACGGCTACCCAGATGGGGATAGATACTCCTCTGTTCCTAAGATCACAAAGAAAGATGCTGTTCAGTATGTGGTAGATGCAATGCAGACAAAGTACCGTTCTACGGACAATGTTGATAAGCGCATTGAAATCAGAAATTTGATAGAGCATGTCAGCAACGGAGATATGTCTATGATTTCTGACAAAGAACATACGATTGCATATGATATTGTGACAAGAGATGAATGGGAAGTCAACAAGAAAAGAGAAATTGACAAAACAAAGCAAGAAATTGAACGTCTGCAAAAGTTTATTGCAGAGAAAAAGTCTGAATTGGCTCGACTTGAAACGGTGGGGTATCTGTAATGGATGCCCCATTTTTAGCCAAAATTAAAAGTTTACAAAACGTTCATATTTACGCCTTAACAAAGGCGTTTGAATGTTGTAAAATAAGAAAACGGAGGATAAAAAGATGAAAGTAACACTATATGGTAAAAATGGATGCCCTCGCTGTTTCTATTGTGAGACCAAGATGAAACAAATGGGCGATATTGAACTTGAAGTAATTCAAGATGAAGATGCGGCAATTAAGCTCGTTGAAGAAAATAATCTACTGGGCGAATTTCCTATCCTGATTACAGATGATGGGATTTTTCAATCATCCGATGCAGTAGATTGGGTGAAAAATAGGTAAGGGGAAGATTGGATTGCAAATTAACGTAAAAACCAACAAAGAATTTGATGAAGAGTTTATTAAACTAAAAGAAGAGTTTGGTGAGGAGCTTGCAGAACTGAATGGTGTCGGTGATAGACAACTTTCTGGCGGCGACTTTATTGATAACTTTGTTGATAAAACAACCGTTGCAGATGCGTCTATCGACGGCAATGCCAATGTTGGGCACAAAGATATTGTTACGCTTCAAAACGAAATGGCAAAACCGATCAACAAACTTTATGCGATGAACAAGATTTTCCATGATATGACAAAGTTGTTTGGAAAAGATCGTGCTATTGAATGGCTTAGGAATGAATGGGATGGACATTTTTATATGCACGATTTCCCCTCCACTTCGTTTGTACCATATTGTTTCGCCTATGATATTGAAGATTTGGTAAACAAGGGTTTGTATTTTATTGATGGATTTAATGCACAGCCACCCAAACATCTTACAACATACACGGATTTCTGTGTAGAGTACACTTCATACGCCAGTAACAGAAGTTCGGGGTCGGTAGGGCTTCCTAGCTTTTTGATTTACTCTTTCTACTTTTGGAAGAAAGATGTTGAAACTGGTTTCTATGTGAAGTCACCCGAATATTATCGGGATCAAGAATTTCAGCGTATTATTTACAAACTTAACCAGCCGTATGTTCGCAACGGAATTCAATCGGCCTTTACGAATTTTTCCATTTTTGATAGAAACTATCTTGATGCATTGTTTGTTGGCAAGATGTACCCCGATGGTACGTTTATTGTTGACTATGTGGACGATATAATCGAATATGAAAAGGCATTCATGGAAGTTGTGTCAAAAGTTCGTGAAAAAAACGTTATGACCTTTCCCGTTTTGACATATTCACTTCTTCGCAAGGATGGAAGGTTTGTTGACGAAGATTTTGCCAAATGGTGCTGTGTGCACGACATGAAATGGAACGATAGCAACTGGTTTAACAGCGAAAATGTAACGTCTTTGTCCAACTGTTGTCGTTTACTATCCTCGATTCAGGACCTTGGGTACTTTAATTCTATTGGTGGGACAGCGTTAAAAGTTGGTTCCGTCAAGGTCAGTACTGTGAATTTGGCGAGAGTTGCTTATGAAAACGATAAAGGGCGATATTTTGACGCTCTTCGTGATAAGGTTAAACTGGACCTTGACGTTTTACATACTGTTCGTCATATTATCAAGCGTAATGTTGAAAAAGGACTTCTTCCAAATTATTCACTTGGTTTGATTGATATGAACTCACAGTACAACACTATTGGCGTAATTGGAATTTTTGAAGCGTTGCAAAAGTATGGTATGGTGTGTGAGGATAAGTTTGGATATACACATTACACCGACGAAGGACTTGATTTTGCAAAAGAAATCTTCCGTGTAATTCATGAAGTCAAAGATGAATACATGAAGAATGTGGATTATCAAATTAACATTGAGCAGGTTCCGGCTGAACGTGCCGCCGCTGTTCTGATGCAAAAAGATAAGTTCTTTTTCCCGAATGAAAGATATGATCTTCCTCTTTATGGAAACCAGTTTATACCACTTGCCGTAAAGACTACTATTGAAGAAAAAATCAATCTTAGTGCGGAGCTTGACAAAGCCTGCAACGGTGGTTGACATACTAGCCACCGTATCAAACCCCGTGAACTGTGCCAACAGGTGTCTACTTTGTGTAGGCTAACGGTGAAAATCCATATTGGACAATACCGTGCCTAGAAATAGGTGTAACGACTAACCGTGATGAGTGTAGCGGTGTAGGTGTGTAGATAGGCAACACACCCAAGTGCGGGGCCGTCTGGAATGGTTACTACGGACGGAAGAGATAGTCTATTCCCTTTGTTGTATGTAAGAAAGGATTTAACGTATTATGACCTGTGATATATGTGGCAGAGAATTAGATAAGGAAAATTATATAAAGGCGTACGGATATACATTGTGTCAAAAACACTATGCGCAAATAGCAAATCATGGAAGATTTTTAGATAACAATCCAAGAAGTCAAAAAGATAAAAACGAAATTATCATAGATGAAGAAAATAACTGTGCATATATAGTCTTGTATAAAAAAAATATAGAGTGTGCACGAGCAATAATAGACATAGATGATGTTGAAAAAGTAAAAGATAAAAAGTGGAGACTTTGGAAAAACCGTGTATATACAGGAAATTTTCGCATTGTAGAACTTTCATATTTTGTTCTTGATAGAAAAGAACCAGATGGATTTGTTATAGATCATAAAAATTCAAACGCTTTAGATAACAGAAAAGAAAATCTTCGTATAATAACACAACAGAACAACCTGTTGAATAAATCTATGTTATCAAACAATACAACCGGCTTTATTGGAATGTATTATGACAATAGCAGAAAAAGATGGTGTCCAGAAATTAGGAAGGATTTCATACGTTGCCATCTTGGAAGATATAAAAACCGTGAAGATGCTGTGTATGTACGATATATAGCAGAGATTTATTTGTTTGGTGAATTTCGCACACAAACAAATGATATGGCGGTTATGGAAGAAATAAAAAAGTGCAAAATAAAAGAAGAGCTTGATGAATACGTTAAATCTAGGCTTAATGAAAAATACAACTTAAATATCGAGTAATCGAGGGTAGTAAAGAGTATTGCACATATCAATATCGAAGCACCGTTTAACAACTTTGATGAAATGTGGGAAGCGTTGAACCATATTTGTAATGCTGGCGTTCAATATTTTGCGTTCAACCAGCGTATTAGTGCGTGCAAGAACAATCATGGTTTTCATGGCGATGTTTGTCCTGAATGTGGCGAACCTGTTGAAACAACATACCAAAGAATTGTTGGCTTCTTAACAAGCGAGAAATCTTATTCAAAGGAAAGAAAGGCAGAGTTTAAGATGCGTGACTGGTTTTCTTTGCAGACAATGAGTGAAATGTAATGAAAATTAAGAAGATTGTCTCAGAAGATTATATACAGTTTCAAATTCCAAGTATGTTCATCGCATTCTGTAAATGTGACTGGAAATGTTGTCGTGATACTAATATTCCTGTAACGGTTTGTCAAAACGAGGCGATTGCACGGATGGACGACATTGAAACATCTCCAGAAGAGATTTATCAGTTCTACCAAAATTGCCCCCTTTCTAAGTCAGTTGTTCTTGGTGGTTTAGAACCGATTCTTCAATTTGACGAAGTTCTTGACCTTATTAAATATTTTCGCACACACGGATGCGAGGATGATTTTGTAATATATACTGGCTACAAGAAAAATGAAATATATTACGAAATTGACCAACTTAAACAGTTTAAGAACATTATTGTCAAGTTTGGGCGTTATGTTCCCGGTCAAGAAAAGCACTTTGACCCCGTTCTTGGCGTAGAACTTGCGTCCGATAACCAATATGCAGAAAGGATTTCTTAACATGATTGAACAATATATATCCGAACTGCAAGAGTTTGGTGAAAATGCGCCACATATAGAAGATGTTCGGAAAGATCATCCATATCTTCTTGGCTATTTGAAAGTGCAAGACAAGATGGATTTTACAGACGATATTGGGTTAATTGAACTGGTTGGAAAACAACTGGTTCAAGACCCACATTGTCCGTGCTCTATTATCAAATCAGAGAAATCCGTTTGCCCTTGTCTTGCTTGTAGAACTGTACAGCATTGCCACTGTGGAATGTTTGTGAAGAAAGTTCCAGTTGTTGGTGAATTGCAGTACGCCTAAACAGTAAATTTTCAAAAACGGTGTTTAGGGGTATTGACAAGACACAGAATATATGCTATAATATAATCAGATCAAGCGAAAGGAGTTCAATAAGTTGAAATTTGAAAAGGTTTCACAGAAGCAATACGAAGCTGATGCAAAAAATCTTGGTCATGACGGAGATTATTGGGCAGAATACGATAATCTGAAAACCCCAGAGAGAGGAACAAGACACAGCGCATGTTATGATTTCTATGCGCCATATGGAATCAAACTGAATCCTGGCGAAGAGGTCAAGTTTCCCTCTGGTATTCGTGCGGCTGATATGCCAATCGACTCCGTTCTTCTGATTTTTCCACGCAGTAGCACTGGAATTAAGAAGAATCTGATGCTGAATAATACGGTAGGTGTCATTGACTCCGACTACCAGTATGCAGAGAATGAAGGGCATATTATGTTTGCTGTGCGAAACTATGGAGATCATGTTCAAGAAATTGCGGCAGGAGAAAGATTTGCGCAGGGTGTATTTGTCAAGTATCTGATTACAGATGATGATAATGCGACTGCAAAAAGAAGTGGTGGAATTGGTTCTACCGGAAAGTAAAAAAGGAGAATGTTTATATGAATGACGTGGATAAGGTAACAAATAAGGTAAAGAATAGAATGATTGATATGGAACTGACCTATAAGTGTCAAGACTGTGGCAAGGAAGAAAAGATTTACCTGAAAGAAATTTTCAAGATTGACGACATGGGATTGCGTATTAGTCGTCGTTGCAAGGAATGTAGAGAAAGGAAAAAGGGAAATTTTGAAAAGAAGGACTAATTATGGCAGACGAAAAGAACTATTTTAAAGAACTACTCGACATTGATGTAAGCCCATATATAGAAAAGAAAAATGGTCTTGACTATATTTCATGGGCAAGATCATGGAGCGAGGTTAAAAAGCGTTATCCAGACTCAACTTATACGATTTATGAAAACAAAGATGGTCTGAACTATTTCACAGATGGTAAAACTTGTTGGGTAAAGACCGGCGCAACTGTCAATGGAATTGAACATATTGAATATCTTCCAGTTATGGACTATCGCAATAAGAGTATTCCTGTAAATACAGTAACTTCTTTCGATATTAACAAAGCGATTCAGCGTTCTCTGACAAAAGCACTTGCACGTCATGGTCTCGGAATTTCTTTGTATTATTCCGATATTGCTGTTGATGATGCGCCAGAAGAGGAAAAGTGTGAGTCTTGTGGAAAGCCGATTGTGTCAGAACATGGAATTCCTGTTGAAAAGCTGATTGCAGGGTCTGTAAAAACCTATGGCAAGAAGCTGTGCTATCAGTGTGCTATGAAAGCCAAATCAGATATGAAGAAAGACGGTGAAAAAGAATGATTTTTGCAACATCAAATAGTTTTTGTAAGATTTGGAAGATTGAACAGAGGGACAAGGATTGTCTTGTTCAGTTTTCTACCTCTCGAAAGGATCGCCGTACTGAGGAATATCTGAACTCTAATTGGAACTTTGTTGTATTTGTCAGCAAGGCAAATGATAAAGTTCGCAATATGGAAAAGGGCGACAGGATTACGAACCTTAGCTTTGGTCTTTCTTGGGAGCCATATGAAAAAGATGGCGAAAAGATTTATGCAAAATCGCCACGAATGGTTGTGTTTGACTTTGATAAGGTAGATGCGCCAAAGAAGCTGGACAACGAAGCTCTGGAAGATTTTGGTCTTTCAGAAGATGAACTGCCTTTCTAAGAACCTCTAAAGGGGAACATATTACGTGTTCCCCTTTTTTTAGTCAACTAAAGAGGAGGTGAAAGATTGGCAAAGCTGGAAGATTTGGCAGATGTAAGAAGTGAATCTGGAATCGTCGCAACCTTAATCTGTATGCCAGAGATGTTGAATTTCAGTGAAACACTGACAGGAAAAGAGTTTACAGATGTTTTAAATGGTGTCTTATATGATACCATCAAAGATTTGTATGAAAATGATGTTGTGCAGATAGACGCTTTTAATATTGTTGCGTCTATTGGTGCAAATGAAAGCAGAAAGAAAAAGCTGGGCGGTGAGCCGTCCATAGAAATCATATCAGAAATTGTAGAAAATGCAAAATACATTGCACGTGGAACGTCAGAGGAATACATACTTCTGGTGTCTAATGTGATGGGCTTGGCCTATCGTCGTGCTTTATATAAAGATTTAAACTCTGCACAGGCAAAAGTATTAAAAACGACAGATATTACACAGCTTCAAAAAGATGTGTATGATTGTATAGATAGAGATACAGATAAATATATTGTTGGTGGTGAAGTTCCAAGTCTTGGGTCACAGATTGATAAGATTTGGGATGAAATTGAAGAAAAGCAAGCGGCGGGTGGCGGATATAAGATAAAGTGTGTTCCAGAGCTGAACTCTTACTTTACCATAGAGAAACAGGAACTTGTCTTGTTTATGGGAAGAATGAAACAGGGAAAGTCTATGTTTTCTATGAATGTTGCCATGGATGTGATAGAACAGGGCGGAAAGGTTTTGTATTTAGACACAGAGCTTTCTGATACCCTGTTCACAAGACGCTTATTGTCCTATCTGTCTGGTGTGGAGGCAGATGTTATCAAATGTGGTAAATATGAGGGAAATGACAGGGAACTTGTTGAAACCGCAAAAGATGCTTTGAGAAAGTTACCTCTGTATCATTTATATATTCCAAGCTATACGTCGGATTCTTTGTATGGAACCATTAAGACCATGCAAAAGAAGTGTGGCATAGATACTGTTGTATTTGACTATATTAAACCATCAGAGGGTCATAGCGATGCATATTCAACCTATGCTTCTTTGGGAGACTTAACAAATCTCTTGAAGAATAAGGTTGCGGGCGATATGAAGCTCCATGTAATTGCAGTTTGTCAAGCGTCAAGATCAGGTCAAGTTGCGGACTCAATCCGAATTGCACAATATTGTAGCTGTTTGATGTACCTAGAAAGAAAGACACTAGATGAAATTCGCTCAGATGGTTTTGACTGTGGAAATTATAAATTTAGAGTCATGCTGAATCGCCTTGGTGCGCAGATGGATGAAACTGAATATATTTCTGCAAAGTTTCTTGGTCAAATATGCAAATTTATGCCAAGTAAACAAAAGAACAATGATGAAATTTTCGATTAAGGAGAACAATTATGGATTTTTCTCAGGAAGTTGCAAAGGTTTATAATAGGATTACAGACGGTGCGTTTTCTGATATGGAAACGCCAGCAGAGGATATTCTGGACGAATTTGAATTCTGTTATGGCCGTCTTGCAAAAGATGCGGCTGATTTGGAAGATAAGCTGGATGAACTGTTTAAGGATTGTCAGACAGTAGACGATTGTAAAGAGGCGCTTGGCGATTATTTCGGTTGGGACACATATTGATGTAAATTGAAAGGACGGTGTTCTTTCGTGGATTATACGGATATGAAGAAAGCTATCAATATCGTTGAATATATTGGACGATATACAGAGCTGAAACAAATTCCTGGCGGGGAGTTTGTTGGATTATGTCCGTTACACCATGAGAAAACACCGTCCTTTTTTATCAACGAAGAAAAACAGCAGTTCTGCTGTATGGGATGTAATGTTGGCGGGGATATTCTGACATTCATACAGGCATATTATCATGTTCCATTTGAAGAAGCGGTTGAAATTCTTTCTTATGAAACAGGAAAATCACCAAATGTGTCAAAGCACATATTAGAGGAGATTAAAAAATTCAAAAAGAAGGATGAACCGTTTGTGCAAAGAATTTATCTGATGGACGACTGTATGAATGAATACCCAGAATCCCACCACATCAATGAATGGATGGCAGAGGGTATCTCAGAGGAAGTATTGACAAGATATAATGTTCGATACAACAAAGAGAAAACAAAAATCATGTTTCCAATATGGGATATTTATGGAAAGATTGTTGCAATTAAGTACAGAAATCTTGTTGATCTTCCAAAGTATAAACACGTCAATAAAGTTGGCGTAAAAGACTATTTGTACAATATGAATTTTGCCATCAACAGCATTATAGAAGAAGATGAATGTATCATCTTTGAAAGCGAAAAGTCTGTGTTAAAGGCAGAAACGTGGAATATACATAACACAGTTGCTGTTGGAAGTCATGGACTCAAAGACGAGATACCCTCTCTTATCAAATTACAATTTACTAATCTTGTTTTGGCATATGATGAAGATATTAAGCCAAAAGAGATTAGAAAACAAGTTGAAAGGCTGAAACACTATAAAAATATCTATGTTATACCTATGGACAATTTTTCTGCCAAGGAAGCACCGGTAGATCAGGGATTTACGGCTTGGCGTGAAGCATATGAAAATAAGAAAAGGGTGATATATTGATTCTGACAAATCATTTGAATTTGCCAGAACAAATTGTGAACGCCGTTAAAAAAGATGATTATAATAACAATGGCACTTATTCAGCAACCACGCTGTTGAAGGACCCAAAAGAGATTATACTATTTAACAGACACAAGGATGAAATTACAGAAGATGTTTCAGAACATGTATATTCACTGTTGGGAACATCTGTACACTATATATTGGAAAAGGCAGAAGAAGGAGAAAACCAGTTTAAAGAAGAAAGACTATATTACAAGTTTGGTGACGACACAATTTCTGGAAAATTTGACTTCTATGACATGGAAGAGGAGATGCTTGGCGACTATAAGGTAACAACCGTCTACAAGTATCTGTTAGGTGACAATGAGCATTATAGATTCCAATTATTAACGTATGCGTACCTGTTGCGCAAGAACGGCTTTCCATGTAAAGGTGGAAGAATCTATCAAATCTTTCGTGATTGGCAGAGAAGCAAAGCAAAATTCGACAAGTCATATCCGCAAAAGCCGGTAAATGTCATTACTTTTCGGTTTTATGACAAGGATTTTACATATATAGAGAATGAAATTCAACAACGCCTTGCAAATATACACAAATATGAAGATTTTGCAGATGATGAAATCCCTATTTGTAGCAAAGAAAACAGATGGGCAACTGATGATAAATTTGCTGTTATGAAAAAGGGCAGAAAGTCCGCTATGCGTGTTCTCAACAGTAAAGAAGAGGCGGAAGAGTGGATGAAAAACAATGGTGGCGAGTTTATTCAAGAGCGACCGGCAGAAAGTAGAAAATGTGTAGATTATTGCAGTTGTTGTGAATTTTGCAACTTTTGGAGAGAGAACTATGGACAAGGATAGTTTTTGGTTTTACAATGCAGTCATTCGGTCTGTTGCAAAGCAAGCTAACATACCAATAGCAGAAGCGGCACAGATGGTCAAGAGAAGTTTTCTAAAGAGAATGATATTTAAGAGTCCGTCGATTGTCAAAGAACCAGTAGATAGATGGGCTGCTGAAATCATCTATTTAAAATCGGAAAAAATTCTGTAAATTTTTCTTGACAAAACAATAACCCGTATGCTATACTAGAAACATGAAAGGTGTGGTCGTTGATGATCGACTGTCAACCAAGATACGATATCATATGGTCAGAATATAATGGCTATGAATATAAACAACTGACAAGTATTGTTGTCGAAATTTCAGATATTGATATAGACAGCTACTTTGTTGAAAGGGTAGAAATGGAGTGATGCCAAATGATCTGGTATCATCTTCATAGCGATATAAGCAACTGTGTTACCAATATTGATTCTATTACAAAGTTTGGACAATATGTTCAATATGCAAAAGAACTCGGTATGAAAGCCATGGCATTTACAGAACATGGCAGTTGTATGGAGTGGTATTATAAGAAACAGGCCATAGAAGCCGTTGGGATGCTGTATATTCATGGTGAAGAGTTTTATGTAACAGAGTCACTAGATGATAAGATTCGTGACAACTACCATTTAATTCTCTTGGCGAAAAATCAAGATGGTTTTCGTGAGATCAATAAACTTGTTACAAAATCGTTTAACAGGCAAAATAACTCATTCTACTATGTTCCACGTATTACAATGGAAGATGTTTTTCATACGTCTGATAATATCATTATTACAACTGCCTGTTTGGGTGGCCCATTGTACAAAGGAACAGATGAAGTCAAAGGCCGTTTTATAGATTTTCTGTCCACTCATAAAGATCGCTGTTTCTTAGAGATTCAGCATCATAATGTAGATGAACAGAAGGAATATAACAAGTATCTTGTTAATCTTGGAAAGACGTATGGGCTCCGTTTGATTGCAGGCACAGACACACACGCATTAAATAAGGAACATTTGTCTGGTCGAAAGAAGTTACAAGAGGCAAAGGGTGTTAGATTTGCCAATGAAGATGACTGGGATTTAGTTGCGAAAAGCTATGAAGAGCTTTGTAAAGCGTATAAACTACAAAATGCTATTCCAGAAAAGGATTGGCATACCGCAATAGAGAACACAGATTTGTTGTCTGAAATGGTTGAGCCGTTTCAGGTATCAACAGACTATAAATATCCAAAGCTCTATGAAAACGGCGAAGATATTCTAAAAAAGAAAATCAACGAGGGATTTGTAGAGCGTGGAATTGTAAGTTTATCCAACAGGAAAGAGTATATAGATAGAATCCATCATGAAATGGAAGCAATCGAACATAATAAAGCAAGTGATTTCCTCTTGTTGGAAGAGGACTATAAAAAAGCTATGCGTCAAAAAGGAATCGGATGTGGCCCAAGTCGTGGTTCTGTTTCCGGTTCTTTGATATGTTATTTGCTTCATATTACTGATGTGGACAGCGTAAAATATAACCTGAATTTTGATCGTTTTATGAACACAGAAAGAGTTTCGCTGGCGGATTGACCTCAACAGTCCCACTAGAGAGTAATTTCTAGTGAAAAATTCTGTGAACCTAGAAATCTAGGGTGTCGCATTGTGCGGCTAACGGTGGAAGCCTAAGTCGAAAGATATGGTAATACCGTGATAAGACGATATGTAAATTGTAACGACTAATTGTAGCATCCTGGTGAAATTCCAGATGTGAAGCGCAGAACTCCACGTGTTGTGGATGATGAGATAGTCTACTCCGGCCATTAAATTGGCGTTAAAGTATTGCGAAAGCAACGGTAGAAAGGGTTGACAGCGATTGGTCTCCAGACGAGAGAGATCAGGTTATCAAATATCTATATACAAAAGAAGGATTATATTGCGCTGATATTGTAACGTTTAACACGATTAAATTAAAAGGCGCATTTACAGACATTGCTAGAGCATATGGACTAGACTTAAAAGAAGTCCGTGATGTAACTAGCAATCTTGAAGGAAACGAAGAAAAGTTCCGCAAGAAATACGCAGAAATATTCAAATATGTCGATCTTGTTGATGGCGTTATTGTATCTATGGGAAATCACCCATCAGCATGTATTGTATCACCATTTCCATTAGATGATGAAGTTGGCTTAGTTTCTACATCTACCGATGAATATAGAATTAGCCAGCTCAATATGAAAGAAATTGATTCGCTGAATTTTGTTAAATTAGATGTTCTCAGGTAAATGGTCTTGCCTGAAAAGGGGTAATATGCTGGGAAAGGCTAAAACTTGTATGCACCTTATGTTGTTTGTATAAACATAAGTCGAAACAGTTACAAGATGTTACAATGTCTAATCAGCAGGCACGATAAGTTCCGCCTCAACGAGCGTGGGAATATCCCAATATATAGGAAGTAATGACTATATATCTCCCCCTTGAAAAAGGTGCGCTCTGAACTATTGTAGAAATACAATGACTGTGGCAGAAATGACCACAGTGCCATTTATGGCATAACAAGTTTGTAGAAAACGTGGGCATCATAAACAAAACTTGCGATTTAGTTGGAATTCCGAGATTAACTCCGGATAATATGGATTTTGACGACGAAAAAGTTTGGCAAAGCATTAGAGATGATACTGTGGGCATATTCCAATGGGAAAGCAACAGCGCATCGCAGTATTTGAAGAATCTGTTTTCCAGCGAAACAATTCACAGGATTAGAGAGATCAATCCGAACTTTTCGTATTTGAATTTACTTGCAGTTGGAAACGGTGCAATTAGGCCGGCTGGTGAATCATATCGTGATAGGCTTGCGGTTGGCGAGTTTAATGATAACGGACACCCAGCATTAAATGATCTGTTGAAGAACACCAACGGATTTTTGGTGTATCAAGAGCAGATTATAGCATTTTTGCATCAATTCTGTGGATATTCTATGGGACAGGCGGATATTGTACGCCGTCATTTTTCAAAGAAAACAGGAACAGAGGATGATATTCCAAAAATCAAAGATGGTTTTATAAAAACCATGAATGAAAAATATGGAACAACAAGAGAAGAAGCTGAACACATTGTTGAAAAGTTTCTTCGTGTCATCGAGGACGCTTCTGATTATTTGTTTTCAGAGAATCACGCTTTGCCTTATTCTATGATAGGATATGCGTGTGCGTGGTTGCGATATTACTATCCTCTTGAATTTTGCACGACCTATATGAATACCTATTACGACAATGAAGAAAAACTCAATAAGATATTGTCGTATATGAATAAGCACAGTATCAAACTTGAACCGCCAAAGTTCAGAAAATCTATTGGAAAATATACATATGACAAGGAAACGAACATTATTTATAAGGGGATGCACTCCATCAAGTTCATTTCAGAAGATTGTGCAAATCAGCTATATGAACTTAGATCATTGGCGTTTCCAACGTTTACAGAATTTCTTGTCTATGTGGCCGAAAACACAAATGTGAATATTCGTCAGATTCGTGTTCTTGCAACAATAGATTTTTTTGAAGAATTTGGCAAAAATGCCAAACTTTTGGCTGTGATTGAAAAGTTTTCTGACCGATATTCTAAACAGCATACGGATAAGACAAAGGTAAAGAGAATTGCAGAGCTTATAGAGTTTGAAGAACTACAAAAGGATAGAAGATTACCGCTTGCTGAACAGATAGAATTAGAGTTAGATTACATTGGGCATATCTCTATTAGGATCGAAAACATCCCAAAAAGATATTTATATGTGATAGACGTTGATACAAAGTATACACCAAGAGCAACTTTGTATTGTTTAAATACAGGAAAAACATTAGAAATGAAAGTCGATAAAAAGAAGTTCACAAAGAATAAGATCAAAAAAGGGGATGTGATATATTGTAAGAAATATATGAAGAAGGAGAACTGGTCTAAATCAGATACCGGATTTGTGCGAAATGGCACATTTAGTGATTATCTGATGGACTGGGATATTACGAATGGTATATTTGGGCAGTAAGAAACGTCTGGCAAAGGATATTGTTCCAATTTTACAGCAGGAAATTGAATACAATCATATTGATACGTTTATAGATTGCTTTTGTGGAGGCTGTAATATTGTTGATAAGATACAGTGTAATATGAAAGTTGCATCCGATGTTCACCACGGGCTGATAGAGCTGATGAAACATGTTCAAAATCATCCAGAGGACATTCCAGAAGATATCACAGAGGATGAATATAACTATGTTCGAGACCATAAGACAGAGCTTCCAGAGTGGTATGTTGCTCTCGTTGGTTTCAATGCGAGTTATGCTGGAAAATACTTTGGTGGTTTTGGAAGAGATAAAGATAACAGACGGAGACCAAGAGCACAATCTGTATTAGATACGCTCAGAAAACAAGATTTGTCTAATATTTGGTTTGTTTGCTGTGATTATAAAACATACTCAAATGTTGAAGATTGTCTGATTTATTGTGATCCACCATACAGAAAAACGACTGGCTACAAACACGGAATTGACCATGAAGATTTTTACAACTGGTGCAGAAAAGTTTCACAGAAAAACAAGGTATTTATTAGTGAAAGAGAAATGCCGGATGATTTTAAAATTGTTTGGGAAAAAGAATTCAAACAAAGAATTCCCCAAGATGGCGTTACGACAAGAGTTGAAAGGTTGTTTACACTATGATACTTACAATACTTCTTATGATGCCTGCACTCTTTCTGATGGCAATCATTTTTCTATTGATTTACTTGTCAAATTGTATACCAAAGCATGAGATTGCACCAGAAGAAGAATATGAGAGAGCTCGGGCAATTCTTAAAGCAGAAGAACCAACAGAAGAAACACGAATTGAAAATAAAAAGAAGAGAGAACAACTGCTAAAAGATAGGGTACAAATTTAAGCATTAGGCGATTGCTTTCGATGTATTAAAAAAAAAGTCTGCCTAGGGGCAACTAGGCAGACTTCTAATATTTGTGTTGTCAACATCAAGAAGTCCACCGCTTTCCATTTTATTGCCTTCTTTTTGCTGAAAAACTTTTGTTACTATCTTATAATACTTATATGGATGTGCGGCTTTGGCGGTGGGCTTCTTGATGTTGACAAAAAGGATGGGGCGGGCTATGTTTAATAATTACCTTTCTGTTGAGAGAATGATCGAATTAGAAGAAAAACTTGTTGGAGAAGAGTGTCAAAATACCAAAGAAATGAAGTATGTGTCTAGGGCCCATGCCATGCCATTTGCACAAATAAAAAGGGTGATTCAGAATTATAGCAACAGCACTTCTAAGGTAGATGAATTGGTGTTTATTCAGGATTTGTGCGAACGATATGACCAGAGCCGAAAATCTGTTTTAAGAAGAATTCGTGAAGTGAAGCGAATCGACAAATATAAAGAAAAACAAAAGAAAAAGATTGAATTTATAAAAAAGAACTTATTTGAAGATGAAGGGATAGAAATAGATGATGCAAACTGAGGTGTAATTAAAAAAAAAGAGGTTTAGAATAATGTTTTTTGTTGGAATAAGTTTCTTTTTGGCGGCATTGAATATTTATTATAGAATAAAAGGAACTGGTAAGGCCGCACTGAATTTGGCTGTGGCAGTTTTTATGCTTGGATATGGTCTTATTGAAATCATATCTACACTATAAGGGAGAAATAACCAATGAAGATATACGGCTGTCAAGGACGAGATCGCAATTTCTTTGAGACTAATAAAATAAAAGACTATACAACAGATGATGTAGACTTTAGCAAATTAGGTGCAAAAAGCGGTTTTGATATGATTTCTGACCTGATAATTGCAACCGGAGAAGAGAGCCCGCCAATGGTATTAACTCTTGTTGATGGAGCAATTATAAGCGGATCATTTTATTCTTATGACGGCAAATATATTTCTCTTTTAGGATATTATTTGACCTCTGAAAACCGTATACAGTATAACGATTCTATCATTGTTGTTGGTCTAGAAAGAATTCTATATTTTGAGACAAAAAAAACAGTAAATTTTTCTTGACAAAACACTGTTTTGTGTGCTATAATATAAGTATAGACAGGGACAGGGGTGAATGTTGTGTATCGGTATATTATAGATCACGATGTCGAGGTCACAGTTGGAAGTATTGTTGCTACCAGCATTGGTAGTTTATACAAATACTGTGTTATCAAAGAGCGTGCGAACGGAAATGTGGATGTACAGTGTTTGTCCGATGGTGAAATATACAAAAATATACTAAAAACGGTATTTGGTGTCAAATTTTCCATGGAACAAGAAATGGAGTAATCTATGCCTATATATCAATTTTGTAACAACATATATGACAACGTGAAAGTCGGCGACATTGTTTCTGTAACTCACGACGAAGCATGTTTGGCAAGATATATCATTAAAAAGAAAAAGCGAACAAATAAATGTCTTGACGTACAAAATATTAAAACAGGAACTACATTCAAAGATGTTCATGCAAACACATTTTCTTATATTGTTATGTATGATGCAGAGATGGAGTGATAATATGCAATGGATGCGCTGTCCATGTGATAAAATTTACAAGATGGCAGATATTGGCGATTTTTTACAGCAATATATCCAGTCTGATGTTTTTTATAGAATCATTAAAAAGAACAGTGATCGTACATTTGATTTGATGGTTCTTATCAGAAGAGCAGACGGAGGTGTATATGAGGAACGCTGTATATATAACATAAGTTCATACCACTTTTCATTCATTGCTAAAAACAATATCAGCATGGAGTAGGATGGTAAAGATATGGGATGGGAAATGTATGACGGAATAGATATGTATCGTGTGGCAAACATTGGAGATTGCATTCGGTTTGATTACAGCTCAAGATCCGTATACGAGGTTATAGGAAAAAGTAATGGGGCACTCGATGTTAAATATGTGCCAGATGGCAAGATTTATCGGCAAGTACAGCCCACATTGTTTACGCTAATTAGGCGAAGAGAGGTTAGTATGGAGTAATGGCCAGACCAAAGAAGGAAAAAGAGGTCGCATTTTGTCCAATTTGTGGAAAAGAAATGTCAGGTGGAGACCCAATTAAGCTGAATTTAGAACAATTATCTGGCAGAGCAGGTTATCATTTTTCTTTTGAGACAAGAATGGAAATGTGTCCAGAATGTTCGTCTAGTCTCATAACATATTTAGAGAGGTGGTTTAAGGCAAACGACAAGACGCACAAGTATAAGAAATTTGTCGCAAAGGGTTGATAATTGTGAAAAGTGGAATGTATAACCGAGAAATATTTTGGCCTGACGACTTAGAAGAAGCCGTTCAGGACTTTTTTAGCAGAAAAATGACCATTTGCAGAACGGAGCATTATGACCAAAGAGCGCAGGAATATGGGGTCAATAAGGGCGCATATAGGACGGCTTTGAGCGGAAAGGTTATTGAAGTTACGGTTTCTGGTGGATGTATTGTAAAAGCTGTCACAAGAGTTTCTAATAGAAAGAAAGAGGGTCAAGATATGATTTTTCCAATTTCTTTTTGTTGGGACCCATATCTGGAAACTTTTGTGGCGATTGTAAAAACAGTATGGGAGAATAATAGTGAGGATCATCATCCAACAAAAGACATAAAAAAGTATGTTCAATCCTAAAAAAAACAGCAAATTTTTCTTGACAAAACACTGTTTTATGTGCTATAATAGAAATATAGAAAGGGCGGTGAAAAGATGTTCGATTTAGATGACATGATCTTTGCAGATGACTATAAAATACATAGTACGAAGAGGGGTTAATATTGTGAAGCGTTCTGAAAAACTTTCTGAATTTCTCAACTTTATCTGTCAAGTAAAGCCTGAATATGATTATTATTTAGATGTACAGGCGGATGCGGAGGCAAAAATTCTTGATCTTCTTCATGAGATTGAACTTGTTCCACATAATGCCTTCGATATGGTAAAAATCTATAAGCAGTTGCGGGAATCCAGAAAGCAAAGACGCTTGGCAAAAGACTCTATTCGGGAACTGACTCCGCTTGTAACGTGGGTGGAGGACAATAAGAAAGAAATCGAGGCCCTCAAAAGAACGCTTGGCGACGTGCGTAAGGTGGAGAAAATGGAAGATGGGCGGATATACCTATACCGCACCGAAATCGTTGCAGAGACGCTTAAAAAGAACGATAGGGCATAGTTTTGGACGCTTAGCCGAATTGGTCAAGGCAACCAGCTCATAACTGGTAGAATACGGGTTCGAGTCCCCTAGCGTCCACCATAAAAACTATAAGAGGGAGGTTATAATATGCGTAAGTTGGCAACGATTAGAGAAATCTCCAATATCCGACCAATCGAGGGTGCAGATAAGATTGTGGTTGCTCAAGTTGACGGATGGGAATGTGTTGTTCAAAAAGACGAGTTCCAAATTGGACAACACATTGTCTATGTAGAAGTTGACTCTGTTGTTCCAAAGCGTCCGGAATTTGAATTTTTGCGCCCTCGCAAGTTCAGAGTCCGCACAATCAAACTTCGTGGTCAGGTTAGCCAGGGACTGGTTTTGCCGCTTTCTATTCTTCCAAATGGCACCGGATGTGATCTTGGTGACGATGTTACAGATGCGCTTGGTATCAAGAAATATGACCCAGAAGCTCAACAAGAGGCAAAACTTCTAAGCAAACAGCCAAAAACTCCCAAAAGTGCGTTTGCAAGGTTCTTCATGCATTACAAGTGGTATCGCAAACTGTTTTTGAAATCAAAGCGTAAGGGTGGATTCCCAGAATGGATTGCAAAGACGGATGAAACCAGAATTCAGAACTTGCCACAGCTTTTTGAGGCCGTTCGAGATCGGGGAGTAGAGTTTTCTGTCACAGAAAAGATGGATGGCCAATCTGCCACCTATTATCTGCGAAAAGTTTCCAAGAGGAAGTATGAATTTGGTGTTTGTAGCCGGAATATCCACCTTGAGACACCAGACGACAGTTCATATTGGACGGTGGCAAAAAATATGGCATCGAGAACGTTCTAAAGAAGCTTATTGGAGACTATGATACCATTGTTTTGCAGGGTGAAATCTGTGGAAATCAGATTCAGGGCAACAAGTATCACATCAACGGATATGAGTTGTTCGTTTTCAATTTGATCTATCCAGACCACAAATGCACAACAGCAGAAATTAAACGAGTGCTTGAGCCGTTTGGCATCAAATCTGTTCCAATCGTTGAAGAGGGCAAGAAAATGCCAAATACGATTGCAGAGCTTGTTGAATATTCCAAGGGAAACTCTGTTGTGTATAATGGCCAAAAACGTGAGGGCATTGTAATGCGCAATGCCAAGAAGAATGTTAGTTTCAAGGTTATCAACCCAGATTTTCTGCTTGCAGAAAAAGACTAATCTTTGTTCGTCCTTTCATATTATAGATTTGTATTCCTATCCCAGCACCCACCCATCCACCTTCAATGAAGTCTCAAAGATAGTGTCACCTCGCTTTCTTTGATGGTGGACAAGTGTTTGAGTAAGAAACACTTGTCCACCATGGATGGGACCTATGATGAAACAAAACTGTGGACTGTATTTTCCTTAGCTTTGTTTTGTTATAGGATGTGATGAAATGATATTATGTGACAGCGATTGTTTTCCCTGCTGCGATTTCTGTGTTCATGTCATCCATGAATATTTTACCATAGACGGCAAAACACATAAAGGTGGACCAATAGGATGTTCTTTGCACAAAGATAAAGAGCATCAAGAGATAGCAGATTCTTGTGGATTTTGCAATGATTTTCACTGTTTTCGTGCAAAATAAGGAGGTAATAAACATGAAAGAATCTCCGGATAAATATGTGATCTGTGATATCCAGCCTATTATTGGGCACTTGAAACAAATTCATAGAAATATATTAGGTCTGACCGTTCAAACGAGATTGCTAGAAAGAGGCCGAGGATGGGTTGCCTATGCGGAGGATTATGGAGCATTTCATACTTCTGCTGTGATAAACATTGTGGATAATGGATGTGACCTGTGTATCGAGACGGTAAACACAAAATATTTTTTGAAAAAATTGTAAATTTTTCTTGACAAAACAGTGTTTGGTGTGCTATACTAGGATTATGGAAAGCACGGCCCCTAAGACAAACTGGTTGCGTCGCCAGCCCTTCAAGCTGGAGAAGCGGGTTCGAGTCCCGCAGGGGCTACCACTAAAAAAAAAGAGGTTGGTTGAAATGAGTAAAGGTCATCGCTTTAATGTTGGCGATATTGTGACGCTAAAACCAGGAGTCAGTAAATATCGTGTGACTGGTCAAGGGTGTATATGTGAAGTGCTTGATCTATATCAAAATGACACAATCTATGTATATGTAATTAGGGCATCAGAGGGTGCAGAAGATGGTCAAGGGGAAAGATTTTCAGTAGATGGAAGCCGTTTCATGTATGCTGATGCATTTATGGAATAAGAATTGAACCTCGAAAACAGAATATTGTCTATTGCCTAACTATGTGAAGAAGGTGTCAACTTGCATAGAAGCGGTGTATGTGGCGGCGGTAAATGACAGATATGTTATTGTTCTAGCCGTTCTGACATTGGCGACAGTGTTGGAAAATCTGGAAACCGGAAATCACAAGCTGCTGTGCTGGTTCTACTGGTCACTAAAGGTCGGGTACTGCTGGTCTGGGTAATAGACGCTACTGTGTAGAATAAGCCTGATTGGACGGTGTGGGAACCGTAAACCATAAGGTAATCCAAATAACCAGATATGTCTTGATGTTGTGGAAACGCAACTATAACAGCAGTCGTTCGGTGGAGTAGCCCAAAATGACGTGAAGTTTCTTGTAGATGAAAATTAAGTGCTGAATGACGGGTGAAACTTGATGGTACTCAATCCATCTGCGGTTAGAGGTGCTTGCACCTGCGGCAAGAAGTTTAGGAGAGACGTTTCCTAGGCTCAGCCTTGTCGTCCGTATGACCGAATATAGTGGATGGTATAGGTTGGTAGGGCGAAGGTCCAGGCAGTAGGCAATATTCTGTTTTCGAGGATTGTGTTGCGGAGGAATTGTTATGAAGCTATATTTTGACAACGGTCATAGTGTTAGAATAATCGCCGATGTTTCGGACGAGTCTGACGCATTTTTCAAAATGAATCAGTTTTGTGCAGAGCGTTCATATAAGATTCCATATATCCGTAAATGGAAATCAACATTGAATGGTATCTCGTGTTGGAATTTCGATGTTGGTTCACATACACAATTCTTTTATCTAACAGAATAACTTTATGGTTACAAAGCGGACAATCAGTAAAAATGTTATCAAATTTGTTCATATAAATACCTCTTTCTAATAGTTAAAGTAGAATACTGATTGTTTTCGTTTTGTATAATAGGATTAGATATTTCCAAGATATCTAATCCCATGCCGGAACGGGTGTTGTGTACCCGTTCCGGCACATATGGCACCGTCGTCTAACTGGCCTAGGACGCAGGACTCTCAATCCTGAAATGAGTGTTCGAGTCATTCCGGTGTCACCATTTAATTTTATCCATAGGAGATCGGTATGAAAATTACATTTGAAGGCAAAGAGGGTCCATTTGTCGCAGAGAAGTTGCGGAATGGCGAATCTGGCGTTATAACAAAGATTAACAACCAGCTATCCCCGATTATTTCTATCAATGAAAGATGCGTAACCGTTCCACCAACTGCTAATTACAAATACCTCATTAACCAGATTGTATTTTGCAGAGTTGGTGGAAACTACTTTTTCTACAAGATTGTTAACATTAAGGGTTTGAAGTATCAGGTTGGTGACAATCATGGAAAATTATATGGTTGGATCGGCAAAAAGGATATTTTAGGTTTGTATGTAAGAACATTTGAAGAGTAAACGTGTTTTGAGAGCATCAAGAGGCTGGCAGACATTTTCTCACCTCCAACAATATCTCTATCCCCACCTCTTTCTTTCCTTTCTTGCCAGCCTCTTGATGCTCTCAAACGAGGAGGATTTACTATGTTCTATGTCAATGATATTGTGTGGTGTACAGAAGCGAATCATAAATATTTTCATCGACCCGGCATTGTCGCTGAGCGATATGCAAAACACCGTGCTCTTCGTGTTAGGCTATTAAGAAAAGATGGAAGTGCGTCTCCCATTTCGTTCTTTGGTCCAGAAGAAAACTTTGAATATGTGAATATGGCGTGTTGGCAGAGCGGTTTAATGCAACAGTCTTGAAAACTGTAGAGGACAAATCCTCCGTGGGTTCAAATCCTACACACGTCGCCAAATCAGCAAACTCCAAATAAGTCAAAAAGAGGTAAGAAAAATGAAAAAAAATCAGTTTGGAAAAGAAGTATTAAAGTTGTGCATTGACAGGGATATTACGCTGAAAGACCTATCAACAAAGAGCGGTGTATGTTACGCCACACTGTTAAATTCTTGTACTAAAGAGGGCCCAACAACGGAAACGGTATATAAGGTTTCTGAGGGTCTTGGTTTGTCTGAGGCCGGAGCGAGAAAGCTGAGTAGATTTGCCAGAAGTCCGCACACGCAGAGCCTTTCTATTGGAAAGGTTAAGATGTATGGACTTTCTGATGGAAAAAGAAATGCAATTATTGAGCTTTGTCATCTGCTCCGCGATACAGATGAAACGCAGATTAGAAAAATGATTTGCGAATTGAAGAAGTGATTTTAAATTTCCCACATTAGGGGAATTAAGACTTTTGCATTTTCTTTTTGCCCTGGTTTCTTTTGGCGTTTCCTAAAAGTAAACCATAGTGGACAGGATGGTGTTTTTGTGTGAAAAATCTCAGATTTGCCAAAGATGTAAATGGTATACCTTATCATCTTGGTGATCGTGTTAATGGCGTTGGCACATTCGACTGCTATAAAAACGGAACACTTATTTACGAAGAAGATAGGTTTATTCTTATGTTTAGAGGCATGAGATTTGAGCCAACAGATCAATTTGAGATTATCACTATGGACATGGAATAACTGGGTGTAGCGCAGTTGGCAGCACACGTGATTTGGGGTTACGGGGCCGGGAGTTCGAGTCTCCCCACTCAGACCATATAGAGGCATAGCACAACGGTAGTGCATCAGACTTTGACTCTGTTGATAGTGGTTCAACTCCACTTGCCTCTTCCATTTTTAATAGTCAGGGGGGGGCGTGTTGAGCCTCAAAGAATTTCGCATAACCCTTTACATCCTTGGTGCTCTGTTAGTAGCGTGTGTCATTGTTGCCTGCTATCAAAAAGAGCCAGAGGTTGTTACTGAGACTCAAGTTGTGTATAAAACGATTGAAGCCGAACCAGAAGAGCCGTATTTCTATGTCACGTCTGTTGAACGTGAACTTCTTGCAAGAATGGTTTGGGCAGAAGGAAGGGTGGAACCACTGGAAGCACAAAAGGGAATTGTGTCTGTCGTATTTAATCGTGCTATGTCTTGTAACAAGACAATTACAGAGATTATCTATGCAGAGAATAATGGTATTCCACAATTCTCAACAGCAAGTTTATTAGACCATATTACACCAACAGAAGATCAGTACCGGTGTGTTGATGAAATTATTTGGGATGGACCATCTATGCCAAGTTGGGTACAGTATTTTCGTGCTGGAAAGCATCATAACTGGTCAAGTCAATATGTTGGGTATGAGGTTATAGGAAATACGTATTTTGGAGGCTTCGAGATGGGAGCCTAATATGCGTGAAGATTGCGTTGGTTATTTTAGAGGTAAGTGTGGCATTTTAAGCCCAGCAGATTGCGATGGATGTAAATTTTTCTGTACAAAGCGTGGTGCAGAAGCCAGAAGGTATCATGCGGCAGAAATCCTTGAGAGAAAAGGTTTGACACCGTGTATAAAAATTCAAGAAGATGGAAAAATGATAATGTCTACAAGAAAAGTATAAAAAGGAAAAAGGTGGTCGTATGGCAAAAATCGAATGTCTTTCTGCAACCCCATATCTTCGGTTTACGAAACCTGGACAGCTTCGCCTCTTAAAAGCGATAGCAAGTCAAGGAGACAGATGCACGGTCTTTCTGTTTACAGAGCGGAACGGTGCGGCTTTTGATGTAAAAGAGCTGTATGTTCCAAAGCAAAGTTGTGGGACTTCGCAGAACATCGTTCAGGAAGAAGAACTGAATATCTTGAAGAAAGGATATGGTGTTTGTTGCTGTCTTGGAAATACGGTCAGTTGTGGCATTGACGCAAATTCAGAAAAGACATTTAAGGCGTTCTTTGGTCCATTGAAAGAACAGATTCGTATGAATATGACGAAATCTGGCTCATTCTATGTTGACATTGTGCTTGGTGATTTTGTGGTCAAAGAGGCAAGCGTTGTAAATATTGACCCAATGACGCAGGACGATGTTGACAAGGCCAAGAAAGTTCTGAAAGAACAGACGACAGCGTGGAATTATAAGGATGGCTACGACCAACCTCCAAGAATTATCTATGAAACTCCCGACTTTATTGTCAAAAACTATGATTGGCGGAAATTGGTAGGTGTGAAATGATTTACAAGAATGGATTTGTTTCTCTGTGTAAGGCCAACAAGAAAGACTTGTATCGTTGGCTGACACAACAGCTTACCAGTTATTACGGCAAAGATCATGTTGTGGCAAAAGCCGGGTATTTATTTTGTCATGGAAACATTGGTGTGTGTTTGTCTGCACATATTGATACGGTGTTTAAGCAACCACCATATGAGTTCAGGTTTGACGAGGAAATTGTTTCTTCACCGCAGGGAATTGGTGGTGACGACAGGTGTGGAATCTATGGCGTTCTCTACATCATGTCAGAGATGGAAAAGAAGAAGCAAAAACCATATATCTTCTTGTCTACTGACGAAGAAGTTGGTGGAAGCACAACAAAGATTGGTGCAAAGGATTGCAAAGATTTGGCAAAAGGCATCAATTTTATCTTGGCTCTTGACCGCCAGGGAAGTGTAGACTCTGTATATTATCAGTGTGACAACAAAGAGTTTAAGAAGTGGATTGACGATCATGGGTTCACAGAAGCACAGGGGACAAGAACGGATATTTGTACCTTGTGTGACGAATGGGATGTTGCTGGCGTAAATTTTAGTGTCGGTTATTATAGCAACCACACAGAAAGGGAAACTGTTCATCTTGATGAATTATATGTTACGCTGGAAAAGTGTATGTATATCATCAATGATATGGACCCAAACAAAAAGTTTCCATTTCAAAAGAAAGCCGTTACAACATCTAAACAATATTACTATGGCGGCAATCAGAGCATTTATGATGAAGAATTCATGGTAAATGACAACGTTTTCACTAAGCAATATCTTGTCCGTGCATATAAAGAGCCAATTTACAACAGCACATGTCTCTTTGAAATTCCTGCATATACCAGCCTGCGAATTTCTGCGATTAGTGGAACATGGTGCAAGGTGGAATATAAGGGAAAGTATGGATGGGTCAACCAGTTTAATTTGCTCTTGAATTACTATACGTAATTTCCAAAAATAGGTTAATAGAGAGGGGTGGTCGCCTTTGCTTGTGTAGAGGCGTTTTGAATAGTAGGTGCAAACAAGTTGTTACAAAGATGGAAAAAAACAGGAGGAAAAATTTATGATTAACACTTTTAAGGATGTTCTCCCTGGCGCAATCGTGACCTCTGCTCAGGGCAAGGAGTATGTCGTTCTGGTGGACGATGCTGGCAATCGTGGCCTGTTCACTCAGAAGGGAACCTGGATTCGTCCCAACGATGGCGAGCTGACCTTCGGCAAGAATCACATGAATGTGCAGAAGATCGAGGATTTCGACACTCTGCCTGTTCTGGATCGTGTTTCTGAGGGTCTGAAGTATATCTTCACCGGTCGGGCGAACTGCGCACCTCTGGCCGTCTCCTACACCGCAGAGAACCCCCGTGTTGCTGAGGCTCGTGCAGAAATGGCTCGTCTCAGGGAAGCTATGGATGCACAGCAGACGATCATTGATCGTTATCGCTAATCTATCTCGCAGAGGCGGGCTTTGTCCCGCCTCTAAATCTTGGAACTGGTGTTTTACCTTGGGTTCAATCCCCAAGTCCGAGAATATGTAAAAAGGAGATCAAACATGGAACACAGTGTAGTCGTTGACGAGAAGAAAGAAAAGTTTACCAATGTTCCACCAGCATTGGAGGGAATTGAATTTGGCGATTATATTGTCATTTCTCAATTTCCAGATACCCATAAGTATACAAAAGAACAGTTGTGGTTAAAAGACATTCGGTTCCGTGCAAAAGAGCTGTTCAGAGTTTGTCTTGCGAACGGAGATCCGATTCCTATTGCAATCAGGCCGGACATTCCTGAAACACATAAGAAGATTCTGCGTGAAAATGGCTACACTGGTGACTTTTCATATCAAAGCATTACTTTCTATGCAGATCAGTGTACGTTTTATGACAAGATTCCTGGCGAAAAGAAAAAGGAAGAAGTAAAAACCTATTCTATTCATCATGAACGGCAGGATCGTAAAATCATTGATGAAATGATCGCAAAGGTGGATCGTGAACGTTTCATCAAGCTCTGCAATATTGCCATGGGTCGTGGTGCAAAGGTAAATGACAAGGTTGTAGACAAGTATCTGGAAGAGTGGGCAAAGGCAAAGTATGACTACTATGTTGCCTTTGGCAATAATCTGGTAATTGCTAAGCCCATCGAGTTCAAGATGGACGATACAGAAATTTCTTCCATGGTCTTTGATCTGTATAAGAAATATCCACGTTATGCGGCAACAATGGAAAAGATTGTGGAGGATGGCGGCGGTATGAAGCCGTTTATTGAAAACGCCATGCCTCGTTCTTCTTTCTTTTCTAGGTATTGCGACAAGAAGATGTATCAGCAGGGCATGAAGGTTTCTAAGTTCTTGAAGGAACTTTATGCAACGCCTCGTTCAGAGGATGGGAAGCTGTCTATTTCTGAACAGTTTGATATTGATTTGTCTGTTGTGATGCAGAACCGCATCATCAAAGGATTTATCAAAATCTCTATTGATCCGTATGATTTTCTGACTTCTGGAACCAATATGCATGGGTGGTCTACTTGTCAGAAGATTTGGGGTTCTATGGCAGGCGGTGTGTTTACATGGCTGACTGACCCAAATGCTCTTGTGGCATATCGTGACAACGGAAAAGACTATGTTTACGACAAGGTTTTCGCAAAGGGTGTTGATGGTCGTGAAGAGTATGATTTCCGGCAGAATTCTTTTACCGGAAACTCAAAGTCTTGGCGGCAGATTATCAACGGTGATGTAAACACCTGTGCGTTCCTGTTTGGCCGTGAATATCCGCAGAATAAGGAAATTTCTGCGGCAACTGATACAGCTCGCGAGCTGTTAGAAGAGGTCATTGGAAAATATCTGGGAATCAATGATTGGGATAATTTTGGTGATTTGAGATATATCCACCAGAATAACTATTTTGGCACTGGTCCCATTTATAAGGATGTTTCACATCATCACTATTCCGACATTGAGAATTTTGAATCTCTGCGTGGTCGTTACAATCTGAAAAAGACATTGATTGCGCCGACTGGCTCAGATAGAGAGAAGATCAGGATTACCGCAGGTGGTCCAACTTATTGCTTAAATTGTGGAAAGAAACTTTCACAGACTAGCAGTTATGTTTTGTGTGGTGATTGTAACGGATGAAAACGACTGATAAGATGATCTCCATGGTGGACTTTGATGGGCTCTTAGAATCCATCAAAGTCACCGCAGAGCGAAATAGTGACATTGATGAATCTGTTGTGCGTCAATATTTAGAGGATTGGGCAGAAGCTAAAAAGGATTTGTTCAAGTTCTTTGGCAATAAGCTCATTATGGAAAAGGAAATCGACCTTGAGATGACAAGAGATGTTGTCGATGGTGAACTTGACAAAATCAAAAAGGCGTTTCCTCAATATGCGGCACAAATGTCAGAGTTCAGTAGCGATGAATATATCAAGAACAAGGTAATTGATGATGATTATGACAGAATCGCAAGAGCTTTGTACCCAAAAGTATATCAACGTGGTATGAAATTGTCAAAAATTCTGTCAACAATTTTCCAAGATGAAAACTTTGATATTGAACTGTCAAAGATTCTTCAAAACAAGACTGTAAAGGGAAAACTTTATATTTCTATTCATCCTCTGGATTTTGCGACAATCTCTACATGTTCCCACAAGTGGAATAGTTGTATGCATATTACAGAGGGTTTCAACAAGTTCGGCGGTTATTCTCTGATGTTAGATCAATGCTCTTTTGTTGTATATCTGGCAACAAGCAACTATATCATCGAGAATAAGTATGGCTCCTTTGAATGGAATAACAAAATTTGGCGACAGATTTTCTATTTGACGCAAAAACATGGTCAGTTGACAAAGGGTCATTATAATGGAACTCCGCCAAAAGACCTTGAAAAGATTGTGTTTGATGCTTTAAACCTTGGCGATGACTATAAGTTTTTTAGCGACTATCAATATGCGCAAAAAATGGGAGAATTCTACTACAACACTGAGGCATATTCATATTATTTGAAAGAGGGCTTACATTATAAAGCGCCAGAGATGGGTGTAAAAACTCTGCGTTGTGTTGTTTGTGGAAAACCATTCGCAAAACTTGTTGGATATAAAAAATGGCTAACATGTCAAGGTCACTCTGAACATGGAGAAGAGAAGAAATGAAAAGCGTAATTCAATTTAGCACATTCAGACCCAGCAAAAGTCTTTGTCTTAGGATGCAGAAAAAAGTCGGGTTTCATGGAAAACTCGGCTACATTTCTGCTTGGCCAGGAGAACAAAAATATTGCTATAAGCATGGTCATATTCCATTTCATTTTGCAATGATGGGATTCTCTGATATGGCCGTCTACCCTATTGGATTTCATTATAATCGCCATGATTTGGACGATCTCTTGAAGTGTGACGCTATCGCTATTGGTGGCGGAAATACGTTTGAACTTCTCTATATGTTACAGACATGGAACCTGATTCCTGTACTTCATAACTATGCAACAGAAGATGGAATCCTGATGGGTGAATCTGCTGGTGGAATTGTCCAGTGTCCGTCTGCCAGAATTGCTCTGTTTGCAGATGATAACTACTTGGAGTTAGATGATCTGAAATCTCTCAATTTGGTGTCTTATGAAGTAAAGCCGCATTGGGATTTTTGGAAACAAAAGCGTCACCTGTTTTCCAAATATGTGAAAGAAACAGGTGCCCTGTTATATGGTCTTTCTGAGGGTCAGGCAATCTGGGAAACTAGCAATGGCAGAAGATTTTATGGTGGTATGCCAGAGGTTGTTGTGTGATTGTGGCATATGTATACAACAACAACCCAAAGAGCAAATTCTTTGGCCAAATTGGTTGGTGCCATCTAAATGCAGAGGGCGAATTACGAATTGCTCCGGTTTACGTCAGATATAAATTTCGTAAAACAATTTATACAAACGCATCGTCATTCCCTGTTATAAGAACGCTTAAAAGAGGTAATAAGATTCTCTACTGCGGCAGATATTATCAAATTATGGGTTTACAAGCTGACGACTATTTTTCTGTCATAAATGATTTAGGCCAAAGATGTAATATCGCTTATTCTGGATTGCTTTCAGAGGACATGGTGCATATGGAATGAAAAAGAGAAAAAGGGTAAATCTCATAGACAGACTTCGCAGGGCAAACCTCCAAATCTGTACAATGTGCAGAGATTATGAAGGCGGGGACTGCACAACATGTGAATGGCGACAACCGATCAATATATTTGGATTTACAGACTATATTGTTTCAGAGGATATTATTGGCGATGGACTTATCATCGAAACAGTATCATCAGGAACGATTTTTCGTTTTCAAGAAAGAATTGTTTGTGTTGTTACAGAAGATTATGTGATGAAAACGGCAGATGTTCCATATTCTGCTGTGGCAGATTTTCTGGATTTGGTTTTTGGCGAAATGGATGAAGAAGAGTGGAATGATTTAGAGGTGTATGACGATGAATAAAATACGAAGCTTGTCGGATTTATTAGTTCCTGGCTACAAATATTCCAGTCCAAGGTTTTGTTGGGCCTTGTCATATTATCTGACACTTCATGGAAAAAAGGTAAAGATGGGTGATACTTCTGTTTACACCTCTAATGAAATCATAGAAGCACAAGAGATGATGATGGACTGTGAAGTTATTTGTCCTGCATTGACACAAGATCAGGTTCGTGTAATTGCGGACATTGGCAAAAAACTGGCTCAATATGGAAATAACAAGACATATTTCACCAGAATTTCAGATGCGGATTATAACATTCTTCATACTGCTGGTGAAGAGTGGTCTGGTGGAAAGATCATGTTCAAGAATGGCAACTATCGCTACATTCTGAATGTGGACAGCAGAGACGGAAGTCATAGTGTTGTTGTAAGAAAACTCGGCCTATGATTGTTAATTTTGTGGAAACAGTCAAAGATGGATGGATTTTTAGAGGGAAAAATGGATTCTTGAAAATATCCTGCGATTGGTTCCGTTCAAAAATGATGGCACCTTCGGATGTTGTTGGCACAAGAATCCTATCATGGGAGATTGAGGATTCCTATGTCAAGCTAAACACATCCAGAGGTGCCATTTTTTGTGTTTTCTGGGGCGCAGAGAGCGTTAAGGTAGAAAGAGGTTGAACATGAAAAATAAGGTTTTAATATTTCTTGCAATTATGGGGCTTTTAGCCTATTGTATTGTACTTTACGCATTTTTTACAAGCAGAAATACGCCAGAGGAGAGCTTATCTTATCTTGGTGTAGAGGTGGTATCGCACACAGAGGACGGTGTGATCTTTGGGACAGTCGATTCTGATGAAACTGTTCTTGTGGAATATAAAACAACAAATCCGGAAAAATATGTAGATGATGCGCCATATTTACTTTCTATGTATGGCGAAGAAATTGCAGTTGTTTGGAAGGCTGTGGGATAAATGCGCCTGAACAATATATTGACAACGATTTGCGGCTATAGAATATGTGGTGACTGGTGCCCATTTCTTTCTAATGTACGTTGCGAAATATCAGAGAAATCATCCGAGGAAATAGTGATCGCATTTGAAAATTTTATTCGTGCTCATCCGGACGCAATTACAAAGGATTTCGACTGGACAGAATATGAACAGTTCCGTTCAAAACTCGTCTGTGCTATGGAGTAAATGTTATGGAACCTCTGATCGTTTTTCTTATATCTTCAACATGTTGTGTTTTGATTACAGGCACAATATATAGAACAAAGTATAGCCGTATTACAAAGAGTATCTCTTTTAAAGAGTTTGTTTCTATGTGCGAAAAATCTCCAGAAAATTTTACATTCTATGCTACATGCGTTGTGGATAATCTAACAAACATATGCGTCCAATTCAATTTGTTTGACACTATCAGAATGAACATATATTACGCAAAGTATAAGAGAAAAAAGAAAGATGCCAAGAGTTTGGAATATGCAAAAATCCTGAGAAATTCAAGAAAAAATTCTTGACAAAACATATCTCCATCTGCTATAATATAAGTATAGAAGGAGGTATAGGTGTGTTTACATTAGGTGAAATAAAAACTGCAAAAAGACTCATGTGTGTGTATGGCGACAATGCAAAGATTGTTCCATGCACACAATCTTTAATTCTAGTTTGTGAAAATGGTAACAGTGTTCCTCTGTCAACCGCTATGTTTCCAACTGTATACCATATGGGAATTCAAGTCAGGCTTGGTGATATTCGATGAAGAACTATGTAGCCGCATTTCGTGAAATTTGCAAATTTTGCCTCTGTGATAATTGCAAGATGTATGACGCTTGTATAAATTATCCTGGACGAATTAGCGCATGGTCAGAAGATATGGTAAATAAGATCATTGAAGATATACGCGCCAACGGAACAGAGGAAGAATTAAAAGTTCTTGAAAAGTATAGTCTTGATAGTCTCAAAATGGAGTAAAGTATGAACAGATATGAAGTTGTAGATGTTCTGGAAAAGATGTGCAGGTCATTCACCAGTTGTACCATGATGTGCCCGATGTATACCATGAATTCAGAGACGTGTTCTTTTTCGGAGCTTTCAGATAGAGACCTGGAATTTGTAGTAGAAGCTGTTATGGAATCTTCTCTGGACGACGTAAAAAGTAGGTTGATGGAAACATGTGGAATTGCAATGGAGTAGAAAACGAACTCAGAAAAACAATTATTCGCATATGTGATAAATATGAAGATTGTGACGACTGCCCACTGTCAGATTGTCCAGTCGAATATTGTAGCTTCAGCAATCACGGTATGGATAAACTTGTTGAAATTGCAAAAATATTTGTAGACAGCAGGAATGAATATGGACATATACTTGAAAAGCTGAAAATGCTCTGTGCGACTGAAATGGAGTAATGAATATGTTTGTGAAGAGCGAATGGACTGATTTTGCATCAGCGAAAATCATTGCGGATATGATGGATGGATTTGTAGAAAGCAACAGTGAAGGTAAGTTTCGTGCAATCTATGAAATCTTTTTGGGTGCTGTATGAAAGAGTTATATGATGTTCTTATCTGTGTCTATGAGGCAAAGCAGTTCTTTGAAGAAAATCAGGCACCAGTAGATAGATATGTATTGGAATATTTTACAGCAATGATGAAAGAGGACTGCAACAACCTTGGAATAGACTATAAACCATACTATGATTTGCTTGGCGAAAAGACACCTAGAGAGGTATTAACGCTCTTGATGCAAAAGAGCGTATAGTACCCCATTCACCATACACTTGTGTATGTTTTCCGTCATTGTTGTGAAATCATTTGGTCAAGAACTTCATCATTTGCTGTTATATAAATAAATGTTTTTCTCAATGCGTATGAAGTTATCAAAACTTGTCTTTAAAAGAGACGTGATAGATATTTCCCTCACTGGTGTTCGTCCGTTTCTCTCTCGTCCTCTTCTACGGACTTGATTGTACCATACATTTGTGAACTCCGTATGAACATTCTGTAAACAAACTGTGAACAAATTGTAAAAAGTTTGTGAACAACCGAGGTGGTAGCGTGAAAGTTGGCGATATGGTAAACATTCGTCCAAACAAGGATTATATACCTTTGATACAAAGCCTGCTGAAAGAAAAAGGCCCATGTACAAGAATCACGAAAAAGAATGGTGACATATACTTTGTAGAGCTAGACCAAGGCATACACGGTTGGCCGTCCAGATATTTGATGGAATTGTGTGATATGGAGTGATCGTATGAGAGTAGGGCAAAGGGTTCGTGTCAGAGGAGACCTCAAGGCGGAGAATCGTTATCCAGGTGTTGTTCCACCTATGCGAAAACTCTGTGGAAAGGTTGCAACCATCACAGAGAGGTGGAGCGAATGTGGTGGAATCTATCTCTATTATCTCGATATTGACAAGTCAAAATATGTGTGGACAGATTGGATGTTGGTGAAACTATGAGAACGGATATGTTTGCCGATATGATAAGGCAAGTTTGTAGGCAATATGATGATTGTGACAACTGTGTTGTAAAAAGATATTGCAAGGAATTAAATGGAAGGTTTGCTGATGCATTTGTAATTATTCAAACTGATATTATGCGGCATATTATGGAACATGGAACACCAGAAGAAATACAGATTGTAAATGATTATGGTTGTCTGGAGTGTAACATGGAATGACTGATGGTGAATTCTTGCGACTTATTAACACTATCTGTTTTGGCTTTGATTGTCAAGATTGCAAAATAAGAAAATTTTGTGTGGAGCTTGATGGGCTTCCATACAGGCAAGACGCAAACAAAGTTATAAACCACCTGCTTATATATGGCGGAAAGAAAGAAAGAGATATTCTAAGAAGGCTTGGAATTCCTTTTGAAGATTGTAACATGGAGTAACCAATATGATATCTGCTGGTGATAGAATCTTAATCAGACACGATCTCGGGAGAGAAGAGTTTGCCCAAAGATGGCCGGGTGTTGCCCCAGAAATGGCTAATTTTGCCAGAAAGTATGTGACAGTTGATCGTGTTCATGAAGATTGGTTTTATGTCTGCGAAACTGGATTGTTTTATTTATGGGCAGAGTGGATGATCGAAGATGGGAGTTGTGACATGGAATGATAAAGCCAGGCGATAAAATTCTACTTAAAAATGTGCCACCAAAAGAGCATGACAGATATCCAGTCATTGTTCATGGTATGGTAAAATATCTTGGCAAGTCGGTTACAGTTGCAAGCATTGATGACCTGGATAAAGAAATGCCGGAAGATACGATATTTTATATTGAAGAAGACGACGGAGAATATTCGTGGTGCCTATGGATGGTTGACAACAAGAGGGAGGTCTTAATGGAATGAAGGGATTAAGTCCTGGCGATCTTGTTCTATTAAAGAAAGTATCACCAAAAGAATATAAGGTGTGGCCTACCATCGTTGACTATATGGAGCCATTTTTAGGTCTTGTTGTCACAGTTGCAAAAAGCAGACTTGGCGACCCAGACACAACCTTTCGCATTATGGAAGATAAGGGAAGGTTTTTGTGGTCATATTGGATGATTGAAAAGAGGATTTCAAACGATGAAATTATATGTTGGGCAGAAGGTCGTCATTAAAAACATACCAAGAAATCAGTGGCTTAACCACCCATATGTAAGTTCTGAAATGGAAAAATATTTCGGAAAGATAGTTACCATTGACGACCTTCGTTCATATAACATCTTTTGCATCAAAGAAGATGGCCATCGCTTCATGTGGGCAGATTGGATGGTAGAAGAGAACTGCTCGATGGAATAAATTTTGTAAATTTTTCTTGACAAAATATATCTCCGTGTGATATGATAGTATCATGAAGGAGGTTGATGGTATGAAGAAAGCTGTCAAGAAAGAGTCTGTTATCATTGGGCAGGCGTATGTGCGCAATAATAAGATTGTAGTTGTGGTGTCCGACTATGTGGAGGATGCTGTACTCAATCGCACGTTCATGAAAACCAAGAAGCCTATCTTGAAGTCTGTTGTCCATGGTAAATTTGTATGCTTCCCGTGGGCGCAAGAGGCAAAACCAGGGGATATTGTGCCTATTCTTGATCTGGATGAAAATGACAAGGAAACCATCCGGAGAGAGATTCAAAAGGAAGTAGAAATGCATCTGGCAGAGCTGGAAAGGTTGAAGGTGATTTTATGAAAATTGATGCCATTGAAATGCGCACATTGGCGCAAAATACCGACAAGACAAGAGCAGAGGCCGTTGTAATTGTCCGGTCTGTTTTTCGTTATCTGGCAAATGATTTTCACTATGCTGGCGATCAAGAAGTGCTCGTTCCTGTCACCTGCGCCCCCAACTATGGAGACGAGGTGGTAGAGACCTTAATCGACTATGGCATCAGACCAAGTGGAGGCAGTTTTATAGTGTCATATCCGTACCAGATTCTGGTGCAGATCATGAACTCGGCGGCAATGGGAAGAACAGAAGCCTATATCACAGATGGTGTTTGCGTGATTCCTGTTGTCAAGCAAATGCTGGAGAACAGGGGATTTACAGTCAGAGAAGAATCCACTGGGCTCCATGGCGGAAAATATGCAATTATTTCTTGGAAAATTTAATGTGAAACTCTTGACAAACCATATCTTTGTGTGCTATAATAATAGTATAGAAAGAAAGGGGTGTTGTACAATGTATACAACTATTCAAGAGGCACATGAAATTTTTCGTGGCATTTCGGAAAACAAGATGTTTTTTATTCTGGAAGAGATCGGCGGAAAGGTCATGATGGGAACTGCAAGTGATCTTGTGAATCTTATCAATGCAGACGGAGATAATGTGCGCCATGTTCCTGTTGATGAAAATGATGTAGAGGCGTGGGCGATTATCGAGGAGGCGTACAACTATGATGTATAAGTATATCGGATTCCTCCGCACGGATGCACGTGGAATTACCTTACGTCCGCATCAGGTTTTAACAGGCGATGCGCGTATGTGGAGCCTTGCGAATCCTGTGCGTGTATCAAACCACAGCTTGACCATCAAACAGTTAATGGATAGGCGGATCGTGGTCTATGAGACTTCCATAAAGTACAGTGGTGACATTGTTGTGCTGGAAGCGAATAACTTCAACAAAAGCGATAAGAGCGAATTTACAACATGGGCAAATCATCGGATTAGCAAGCTGATGGAATCCGGCAGAAACGATGAAGAGGTTAACGACTTGCGCAGTTTAACAGCGGCATTACAGCAGGTCAAGCAAGTGGATATGTCGCTGGAAGATATTTTGTCTATCATGCAGGAGGTTTAATGATGACCGTGGAAGAACTGTGGGACGAATGTAAGCCATATATCAGAATGGCTATCATGTCCAGAGATAACTGGGACAGCTATGACTATCTTGACGTTGTTAAACTTCTGTACGACAACATCGTTGATATCAAGGCCAATGAAGTCGAAGAGATCGACAAGAGCGAAAGCCATGGCCCCATTGTGTATCTGGTACCTCTCAGTAAGGAAGAAAAGGGGTATCTGATAACCTATCTGCATCCCAGCAATGACACTCTGCAAAAGATGCGGGAAAACAAGATCGGCGTTGCAGACGAAGAATGTGTTGATGGCCTCGTGGAACTTTGCAGAAAGATATTTTTGAACACGGTTTGGCCGTATCAGTGGAGGGAATAATCATGTGGTGTGTAGGCGGAAGGGTCGTCTTTAAGGACGGCTATATGTGCATTGAAGCAGCAGAGATCAGGGAAGCAAACTCTTTGAAGGATGTGCCAAAAGACGGCGTGGAATACCTCCACATGCTGACGGAGTATGAACCCTATCGTGGTCAGATTATCCGCTATAAGCCCATTGACACCAAGATCATGTGTGACTATATCGAACACCGTACCAAGGTCATCCGTGGGTTTGTGGATGCGTTAGACAGCGTGCTCATCGGATTCTCGGAAGTCATCAAAGATTTAGATGATGCCGTAACAGAATTTAAAAAGGTGGTAAAATAATATGTATAACATCGAAGAGCGTTGCGCAGAGCTAAAAGCCCTTGCAGGCGAAATAGAAGAAGCCGTAAAAGGCATCAAAACAGAATATGCGTCCGTGACAAAGCACAGCACGTGGAAAATGTCCACAACAGATTTTCCCTATCCCAGAACCTATGCCGTATGCAGACGTTGTGGTGAAGAAGTTACATTCGTCGGCAAGATGTATTATGTGGACTTGCCAAACTTCTGCCAGAACTGTGGAACACCTATGAACAAGGAAGCGTTGGAGATTCTAAGGAGACGGTATGAGAGCAAGATGGAAAATTAAGTGGGAAGATCGCCCCATCAAAAGGACATTTGCAACCTGTTCAAAATGCGGCAAGGAAGAAATCTTCACCGGTGATCTGGGTTATGCAGACTTGCCAAATTTCTGTGCGGAATGTGGCAGGCCCATGAATGACAAGGCCGTAAAGATCATGGTTCAATGGATGCGTGAAGAGCACATGGACTATCGCATAGAAGTCAGAAAAGCGTATGAAGACATGCAGAGAGCGGATAGAGATCGTGAAAAGGCGGAAATGGCATACAATGCGGCTAGAACAAGATATGAAAAATATCAAGAGCTGATAAGTGATGCGGAGAGACAAGATGTATGTGAATCGTGAAGATGTGGTTGCCATCATAGAACGCCAGCAGAAGGAACTGTGTCCCTATGGACTCTATGGCAGAAGCTATGCAAGAGACAGAGACACATGGGACGCATGGCAAGAGATCATCGACGAGATCAACGAACTAGAGGGTTTTTCCAAAAATACCCCACCTTTGTAAGCGGTCAAAAGCCCTGAAAACCTTGTGCGCCAGTGGTTGTAAGTGCAAAATACCCTGTTTTGACGTGTTTTGTTGTCAAGTCGCTTGTGTTTGGCTCGACACGACACCACAATGCCCGTGAGAAGCTCGTAAAACAAAATGGCTATTCTCACCTATATAGACATATATACAGTATATAGCAGAGACTGGTATCAGGCTGTAAAAGGTTCTTGGGATTCAGCCGCCAGGGAGGGCTATGCGTGAGAGCCGAAGCGCAGACAGCGAACACGAACAACAACGCACACACAGGGAAAACTGCACGACTGTAATCAGTTTCTTTTATATTATGCGAAAACCGCATAAACCCTTGTGCCCCAAGGCTTTCAGGGTTTTACAAACCAAAAAATTTACAGCAAAAAAGCAAAAAATCTGTGGCAAAAACAAGAAAAACTACAGCGAAAAAGCAAAAAATCTACAGCGAAAAACTGTGGAAAGTGTTGTTGTGTAGAAGACATTTCTATGTAGGTGTCCACCAGTGACGGACACTCAAAGAGCAAAAGTGAGGCAAAATCCCGGGAAAACACCCAAAATGTCCACCAGTGACGGACAAAAAGTGTTTTCCCCTATATATAGAGAAATGACACCTGTATAAAAAGTGTTTCCCTCTATATATGCAGAAGTGACACTTTATGCAAAGTGTTTTCCCCTATAACACTTTCGGTGATAGGAGGCAAGATATGGACTATGATTTGTATATGAAGCGGCTGACAAGCCGTGTCAATAAGAGCAAGTATACAGTACCAGTTGCCATTGATTTTGGCAACGTTCCTGTGTTCCTGCTAGGTGAAAACAATGCAAAGCGGATTACCGTTCCGTTTACAGAATATGAACTGGATGGCATGGTAGACATGGCAGGCAACTTTGATGTAGTGTATCAGAACACCATCCTAGAGCTTGTGTATGATGTGCGCTATTGTCTTTCTACTGCGGACAAAAAGATGCGTCGTGATTGGGTGGCAGAAGGACACCGGCGAAAGGAATCGCTGAACTATACAACGGAGGAAGCAGTAAAACTGCTAGTAGGATAATGCTAAACAATGTATTGTTGACCATAGATGGTCTTGTAATCCTTGCGGCACTGTATATAACGAACTTCCAGCCGGTTCTAATGGCGATAGCTATTGTGTATGCCATTGTAGCTGTCTACTACCTAAAGACAAAAGACAGCTATTAGACGGTTCCACAAACAATTCTTTGGTTAAAGTCAGGCCGTTGTAATATAACGGTCTGTTAACGTCAAACCATTGCAATATAACGGTTGTTAAACTTCGTTCTTTGCAATATAGGCCATTGGTTAAACTTCGCAGGCTGGAATATAGGGGCTTGTACCAGGAAGCAAAGTGGAACTGCCGTTGATCTTCTGGCTGGCACCTTGCACAAAAGAGCAGGCCGATTTTCTCTGTTTTGCACAAAATGCCCCAAAAAGTTCAAGCAACGGCATTTTTTGCCTAACAAACAGTCATTTCAAGCACAAAAAGTTGCAAAAAGTGCTATTTGTGCAAACTGTAAAAAGTTTTGGACTATTTACTGTTAAAACTTGACAAAACATATACTGGTATGGTATACTATATATATAAGGGGAAAGGAAAGGGCACATGATTTTTTGATAGGTGGGCTTGCACACCTTATATATATAATGTATAGATCATCATCATCCAGAGGGGAAAACGGCTGAAACCATTGCGCCGCAACGGATAGAAAAATTTTTCAAAAAAAATGAAAAAAGTACTTGACAAAGTATATTCCCATGTGCTATCATGTAATCAAGCTAAAGGAAAGCAAGACGGATGCAACGGAATCCCCACTGTTAGTAGTTTAGCGGCACCTTGTAAACTGAATCAAATACATATAGAAAGAAGGTGTACCAATGTCTTTCGTATGGATTGCGCTAATCTGTGTAGGCGTTTTAACTTTGTGTGTACGCCTGGATAGGTTAACCAACTAATCAAACGGCGGTCAACAATCCACGCCGTAAAACATGGATTGACTCGGCCACATAAAAACCCCGTGGCCAGTGTAGACGGGGGCTATTGATGAAAGAGAGCGTATTACAATGATGAACGTAAAAGAACTGGGAACGACTGCAACCGGCGCAACTCTTGCCGAGGTGTCTATCTCTGATCTTCAATCCGCTGAACTGCCCACTATCCAAGCCGTTCGTGGCACGGTGTGGCCTGTGGAACAGCGTGCGCAGTTGGTACTAGATTACAAGGCTGGAAAGTATGTCCCGCCTGTTACTCTGGTAAAGTCCATGGATGAAGATGATGAAACAATCTATTCCCTGATCGACGGCCAGCAACGTATGATAACACTAGTTGATGCCATGGAAAAGGGGTTGATTGGCCCTGAGTCCCCTGTTCTGTGTATGGTCATTGACGGCGATCCGTCCACCTATTTTCATCGGCTTAATGTGGGCGTACCCGTTGGTAAGGCTATCGTGTCCAGCGTCAACCTCGGTTCTGCTGGCGAAACTGTTCTCAAGCTGGCACAACACCCGATTTGGTCTAAGATCGGCCTTTCTAATCTGCAAAAACAGCGTGGCGGTCATGCTGATATGTCGCTTGCTATCCTTGCTATCTGTGGCGGATGGGCTGAGGTTGAGTCCACTAGCAAAGCGGCTATTTCCTATGTGAAAGAGAACAAAGAAGCCTGTGAGGCCGCTTACAACAAGGCTTATGACCTCTTGACCGATCTAGACTCCGCCTGTGTCCCCTATCGTGATTACATTTCTAAGCATGGCAAGAGCAACAAGGCTACTGTAACCGCGCGGCGTGTTCTCTCTGACCTCCGCAAGAAGAACTTGCTTTACACCGTTGTGGACGGTATTGTGAATGGCGCTATTGACCCATCCCACGCACTAGCCGCTTTGACCTTCCGTGATCGTCTGGAAGAGCCTCTCCGCTATACTTATGAAGTCAACGGCAAAGAGCGCAAAGCCGTTGCCAAATGGACTGTTGGCGGCGGTTCCAGTGGTAGTAACACCGACTTTGTACAGCGTCAGCGGGTCTTTGCCAATGTAGCCGCCGGACTCTCTGTCGCTGATCTGATGAACGGCTTGACGGAAGAAGCCAAAGCCGAGCCCGTGGCCTCTGGGGTGGATGCCGCCGCAGTTGCCGCTCTGATTGGGGGCATGTGATATGTTTCCTATGCTATCGCCTGAACAGGCCCAAACCCTTGCACGACTGATTATATCAGACTTTAGAAGGGCTTACCACTTGCAAACCGGACTAACCATTCGCACCGCAGACGGTTCCACTTACAAGCCGTCCCGTATGTCTGACGTGGATATCATCCGCTATACAATGGCTGTTTGGGACACATGCCCAAAATACGCCGTAACCATGTTTGAACGCACTATGAATCACTATGCGGATAGGGATGACATTGTAGAAATTTGCAAACTATGCAAGGACCACTGGAAAGCAACCCACCCAGACGTTGCCTAGCCCAATGGGGACCCCGCAAGGGGTCCCCGCTCTGCTTTGCAAAAGCGCATAGGGTGGGGGCGTGGTTTTTGATTTCGTCAAATTGCACAAACGATTATGGGGTGTAGGCTATTTCAGTCACACACTGTCTAAGATTTGAAAGTAGTCTAACACATTACAATAAAATCCACTTTCAGTCATACACTGTCTTACGGCACACCTTTACAATAGTGCAGATTTCAGTTATCGTTGATGGCGCATGTCGTTGAAGTTGATTTAATAGTAGGTGGCTTTGTTGTCACCAAAATGCATAGTTTTGGTTACATTGGTTTCCGTTGCTGTTGGCAGGTGTTGGTAGATAGGCGCATTTGGGCAAAAAGAAAGGGCTGTGAAGCGTTTGCTTCACAGCCCTTTCTTTCGCATATGGACATAGTTATCCTCATATATTGTAGCCATGTCTATATGTTCTCTATGTAGTTATCTTCTCTAGGTGCTATATATATTCTTCTTTCTCTTCTTGGTGTTATACCTGTATAGGCTATTTAGAGACTACTCATTTTGTTTTACCGCCACATTGTTAAATTTTTATCTTTATCACCTTGCCGCATTTCTTACACATATACACTCGTCTTGCCCTGTATGGTCGTTTGCTGTCATCGTTCTCATAGATTTCCGCATCACATACGTGGATATAGTCATGCGTACAGAATATTTTCTTAATCCACTCAATCATCGGTATTGTTATTTACCTCCGTTGTCCTTTGTCTCCCAGCAAGCGAACAGAAACTTCAAAAACAAAAGCACGATAAGTTCCATGATTTTTTCCTCCTTATACTGGCCACTTGTAGCCAAAATCTTTTCTCTTTATTTTTGCAACCGGTTCATCAAACCAGAATACAATGCCTTCTATGATGTGGTCTTCTAAATACTTCTTGATACCGTCAAATGTTCTTTCTACTTGAATGACTTCTTTTCCATGTGGCATAAGGATATCCTTCTCTAGCCGGTATGGATTTCCCTGAAAATGTGGGCCAACCGCTTCATAGGTGCCGTCGTTTACATCACTATTGTTGTACGCCTGCACAAACCATTGATCTGCCTTTGTGTCCTCTACTTTGACCCAGTGTGGCCAATGTCCTGTAATCGGGTCTGGTTCACAGCATTGGATTGCATCTTTCGGAATCTTACGTCCTGGTTTTGCGTCGAATCGTTTGTAGAACGTGCCGCCGATGATGGCACAGCACGACCCATCAATTTTCACCGTTGCTGTTGCTTGGTATAGGATATTTTCCATTCCAGGTGCTATTTTTCCAGTCAGGTGAAATTCTCTTGGACCTGTAAACTCTCTCTCAAATATTGTTGGTATCTTTTTCATATAGCATATCCTTTCTCTTATCTTCTAATTATATTATACCACACAAAGATATGTTTTGTCAAGTATTATTTAGTGTTTGAGGCGGGAATAAATCCCGCCTCTTTTAGTATATGGCTAACACATTCCAAATTCCTTTTGCAAAGGAAAGTGCTTGTTGTCCAGCATTTGAATCTACATAAAATTGAATACTGTTTCCATTGGTTCTCACGTGTATGCCAACATTTGCGTTGTTATTCCAGTATGTTACAAAGTTATACCATGTATAATTTGACATATCTTTTGTACACAGCCAAGCACCATAATTTTGATTGCTATAGATACTGATGCTATAAACCGTATCTTTGGCAGTATCTCCTGCGTTGTTGAGCCATCTGATTGCCTTTGGAAGCATTTTAAAAGTGATACTGCATGGACTTGTTGACGTTGATACTCCTGTGCCAACATAGGTTACAACTTCTGGATAGAAATTCCACATGTTATCTATCGTAATGCGCTTATAATAGTAATTGCCTTGATAACCGTCTGCTGGATATGCGCCGATATCAGATGAAGTAACCCATGTTCTGGAGATACGCATAACTTGTACCGTGCATTGTGATCCATATATTTGCAGATAACTAGACGATGTTGAAATGGTTTGCTGAGTAGTGGTTCTAATATAACCGTTGATTGCTGGTGCATATACATACACATTAGCCGGAATAGTTGTAGTCGTTGGCCATGTGATGGACGTAGGATTATTCATTTGTGCAACGCCATTTGTGACAGTAAACGATGTGCAGTATTGTATTGTAGCTGGATTTGTAGTGGCCATAATAGATAGAGTGTTTTGTGTTTCGCTTTGTGAAATCCCAACCGTCTGATTATATCGTTCCCATTTGTAGTTCGTCGTATATGGTGCAAACAGGTTTATTGTATCTGCGTTCATTTGCTGAAGCATTTCTCCAAGGCTCATATCGACAGTTCCACCAATGTTTTCTGCTTCTTGTTGTGTGATATTCAATGATTCAAGCGCATTGGAAATGTCATTCAAATTTGATGCATTGACCGGGGGGGGCATCATTGCTCCACCCCGGATTTGTGTAGTTGTGCTTTGTGTAAGCCATATAAATTCTCCTTACGTTGGAGTTGATGAAGTTTTTACATATGCGTATGTATTTTTTAGAGAGATTTCTGGTAAACATGGCGCAGATAGTTTGGCATTATAGAGAACGCCTTCCATTGGGTGCCCAAGTATTGTAACAGCATGAAATGCAGTTGTTGTGTATTGTCTATTCAGGACTTGTTGTAAGGAGTTGGCTCCGGTGCCGGGCTTTTTTAGAAATACATATACGTTGTCACCATTATTACTTTGATTGCCGCCAACAACAATGTAGTTGTCAAGGTTATATATGTAGCCAACCGTAAGGTTTACATTAAAGATTCTGAACGATTCATCACAGCAATTTAATTTAATTTGGTTGCCGTCTAAATAACATACGCTGTCCTCAGATACCGGAAAGTTTGCATAATTCGCAACCACTCGACTATTTGCCCATGAGGAGTATGTACCAAGACCGCTCAATGTTGACGCTTTTGATACCCACGTTTCATTTTTATTGGACCATGTTACAAACGACCAATAGTTTCCCTGATAGTAGCAGATTGCAGAACTTGTGATATAGTTTCCACCCGTTATGTTTGGCGTAATCTTCTTAAAGTTCCACGACACACAATCTGTGCTCCACCACATGTATAGCGGGCGCACCGTATTGACGCTATTTTCATATTGAACCGTTGTCACAATGTAGGTGCCGTTTATATATTGGAGATTCAGATATAACGTGGTCATATTGTCGATTGCATCTGTTGGAAGCTGGACGCATTTCCACGAGCTAAGATCATCTACTGTATCTGTATAGCACACATATACGGAATACATTGGTGATAATGTACTCCCGAACGTTCCAACAACCCATACATACTTTCCACCAAAATATCCCCAGCAAAACTCTTGTTTATTGTTCTGCCGGCTTTGCATTTGTACTGCTCTTGGTGCAACAAGCTGTCTTGTCTCTTGTCTTGATGTACTCAAGTATTTTGACACATTGATGGATAAATTTTGGTTAGATGTTCCTTGTGACTCGATTCTATAGACATATGGTATGACCGAAAAGCCAAAGTTTTGACCACTATATGATATTTCACTGTCCATCGGAAGCCAAGCTTTGTGTTGCAACTCGTAAAATGAATTGTTGTTTGTTACAAGTTGGCCATTTGCTAACGTCCATGTACTGTCAAGATCAGTTCTCGATGTAATAAATACATCCCCAACCTTGTAGTTGCCCATCTCGTTGATATCTTCAATGTTTTTTTCTGCGCCCACAATAGAATCCGATATTGCGTTTAATTCAGCCGCATTGAGTGGGGGGGGGCATTATCCTTCCACCCTGGATTCACATATTTACCATTCGTAATTGGCATACTAATCCTCCGTTTTTATATAAGCATAAGCTCCTGTCATAGTAATCTCCGGATAACAAGTCGTTGATATATCTGTATAATCAATGATAAGCATATCCATATTTTCGCCGACAACAGACAGTATATTATTACTTTCTCCAATACTTTCCAGTTGATAACCAATTCCAGATGTAAGATTCCAACAAGCAAGGCTGTTCTGATTACCTTGATATACAACAAAGTAATTTTGTATATATACGCAATTACCACCAGAATTCCAAAGAGTTTCTTCTGTCATGGTCTCGAAATCCATTCGATAGCTGTTGTTGGTAAACCAATACAAATAACGTCCGTCTAGTGATCTCTGGCAATACATATTATTTGGAATGACGAATCCGTTGATGTTAATTGGATTATCTTTAGACTGAGTAAGTCCGCTAATGGTTGGAGATTTGATGTAATAGGTTTTCCATACATTTGAAACATAATCTCTAAACAAGAGATAATAGTTCCCGTTGTAGTAGTTTATATATGTGCTTGGATGAATACTGGTTCCATCGGAAGTAAATGTAATTGTCTTTTTTGTCAAATTATCAAGCCGTGATCCATACCAGATATACATGTTGATGGTAGCCGCCGTTACATTGTTTGTAACTGCAATCACATATTGCCCGTTTTCATAAAAGAGATACGGACTGGTCATATTGGCTTCTGAGTGCAGTAAAACAGTTTTATATGTGTTTGCATCAAGATCGTCTGTATAGAGCAGATAGGTGTCTTTTCCGCCTACTACACACCAAGTCGCATAGATTCCATTTGTATAGGTTGGCAAATTTGTATTATTTTGTGCAAATGAGTAATATACGGTTACACTACTTGGTGCAAATGATGCAACCGTCTTTGTATTTATTGTGGCATTTTTGAAATCTCTTTTTTGTACTGTAATGTTGCCATCACGCATAGACCAGTAGTATAGATACGTACCGTCAGTAAATTGCGAGTTTATAATTCTTATACTATCCGTTTTATCCACCCATTTTTCACCTGGAATCCACAGTTTTCTTAAATCTTCATATAGCGGTGAATCCGTTGGAGCTATATCTCCGTTACACAGTGTCCATTTGTCGTCTAAATCTGCTCTTGTTGTTATCAGTACGTCGCCTTTTTTGTAGTTCTCGTCAAAAATATCTTGATTGTCTAACTTTTCCAGAGTATTACTAATATCGTTTAAGTTAGATGCGTTTACTGGGGGGGGCATTGTCCGCCCATACAGGGTTCTTATACTTACCGCTTACAATAGGCATTTAATCCACCAAACTTTCCTCGATACCAGAATTGATGCAATCAGTCATTTCGTCAACCGTCATGACTTCGCTTCTCTCAACTCTCCCATCGTCAACTTTTACATACACATGATTCCCGTCGGAATCAATCCTTTCCACATACCCAGCTCTGGGTGGAAGAATAGGCTTCAAAACTTCATCAACTCCATCAATTTAGTTCCTGTCCGCAGAACGGACAATGAGTAATTTCTACTCGGTCAGTTGCTACTAAGTAATTTTTATCAGAATGTTCCAAGTAGGTGTCTTTGCATAGTTCTACTTGTACATCGACACCCAAAGGAACAATGATTAAAGGATAGCAAAATTTACACATTATTTTTTTTAGCCAAATGCTACAAAGTTATACTGCCACGAATTTTCATTTGGAAACCATTCATCTGCGCCGGAGTATTGTCCCACAGAAATGGTAACGCTGCTAGAACTAAATGTTACCTTGTTCTCGGTTGCGTTTATATTTCCTGCCGCAAAGAAAAACCGATATCCCTGGAGATTGGATGACCAATTATTTCCGGAAGCATAGGATATCATAATTGCTTGTGGCAAAAATCTGAGTCCGCCAATGGTAACAGAAAATTGTCCGTTTCCCACATAAGTTGTTTTATAAATTCTGCAATTATAGGTTAATTGACTATTGATACTGTTGATAGATTGTATCAGCTTCAAAAACGCATCATTTGGGAGTTTGTCAGCAGAAAACCCATAGGCTTGCAATGTCTGTGCTGTAATTACTTCATTTTTCGTATAGTAATTATTTGGTATTGCGGCAATCGTGTCACATATAGCTTGCAGCTCCGATGAATTCAGTGGGGGGGGGCATTGTTATTCCATGTCGGTGCCACATACTTTCCACCTTGAATTGGCATATTTACTCTCCTTTAGATAGATTCGTTTGCACCCGCCATGATTGCTTCTGCCATGAAATTGATGGTTTCGTTGTTCTCTAGCGGATCATATTCAACGGGTTCTGGAATGGTCTTTTTCCACTCTTCCCACTCTTCAACACGAGGTTCAATATCATAACCGTCGCCATTTTCGACAAAGTTGATAAAGCCATTGTATTGACAGTAGGTGGGCAAATCTTCATCCTTTAAGGGGAACGAATCCTCGAACTCGTTCCCCTGTGGATTGGGATAAGCGCCACACTCGTTGGGTGTTTTACTTACATACCACATAGCTTTCTCCTTAAATTGCTAATTCTACGCCTTCACCTACATAGTTTGCAAACATTTCCTGCGAAATGTAGTTTTGCTCGATGTTCTCAACACGCTCCACCAGCTCTATGGTGTGATTCGGATCATATTTCTTTCCAATCTCTGCGCCTTCATATGATGGAACAGCGTTGAATTCCTTTGCAATTTCATCGTTTTCACACACAATGATATTTTCAATGATTCCGTCTTTTACAACAAGATAATCCATCACACCACCGCCTTTCTAATGATAACTACGCCAGATTTTCCTGCACCGCTGGAACACGTTACGCCACTACCAACAGAAGTACTAACAATGTTACCAGGTCCACCGCCAGAACCCCATGTTATTCCGTCGATTCCATATTGGTTTGTAGTCCAGCCACCAGCACCACTTGCCCCATTGACACCGCCTTGATAAGCCGGAGACTCATAATCGTTTCTAGCATATGCGCCACCACCAGAGCCAAGGATATCGCCAGTTCCAAACGCCTGAACACCAGCTTCTGCATCTTCAAAACCATGCTTTGTTGATGCGGTATTGTTGATATAAGCCATAGCACTCTTTGAGCCACCCTGTACCGCATACGCAGTAATTACGGCATTTGGATTAGCAGATGCCGTAACTTGCGTTCCGCCGGAACCGCCGTTTGCCGTATGTGTCTCTCCGCCAGTAATTGCAACGCTTGTATTTCCACCAGATTTTCCGTTTTGATTACTAATGACAGAAGTATTTTTCGATGTAACAGCCGCACCGCCAGCGCCGATTGTAAATTGGACTTCCTTATCAGAAAAATCAACATTGTTTACAGTTGTCCGATATGCTCCGGCACCACCAAGAGCGCAAGTGCAATTAGCCGCCGCTATTGCTCCACCGCCTCCGCCACCGATCAGAAAGATATCAACTTCCCCAAATTTTGGAGAAAAACGAGTTTTCTGCGAAGATGTGATCTGAATTGGAAAACTTATTTGCTTTTCTGTCAAAGTAAAAGTATGCGAGGTAATGGCAGACGTTTGTGGAACAGAAGCAGATACGTTGTTATAATCATAATAAGGGCTTACTGCGGTCAAAGAAGGGTTGCCATTTGCGGCTTTACCAAAAGCATATCCGCTACTGTCTGTAACAACGCTTCCACTTCCTGTTGCTGGCGTTAGGCCAGTAATTGTACATCCAGACACAGGTGTACCATCTGGAAGTTGGACTTTGATATTATACCACTGTCCACCAACCATCTGTACAATAGATTTAAACAGTTCATCCGGAACAGTTCCGCCAGCATATCCATACTTCTGTGCAGTTTCTACTGTGAGAATTTCATTTCGTGTATAATTTTCATCTTGCCTTTGAACTGTTTGTGTGAGATCATTGAGTTCATTTGCGTTGATCGCAGGTTCTGATTCATTGTTCCATGTAGGTGATTTATATTTGCCGCCTTGTATCGGCATTTAAACTCCTCCTATGAGGATGAAGTTAAAGCGTAGAGTTGATTCCTTCTTGAATAAATCCTGATAGGTCTTTGTATGTTACTGCCTCAACTGGTTCTTGTAGTTCTGTCTCAACTGGTTCTGGGATATCTTCAAGATGCCAAGAGCTACCATCCCAGATACAATACTGTTTTTGAATATCATATTCTGGAGGTTTTACCAGCGTACAATCACCAGGGGTCAGCCAAACATCTTTTCGTTCTACAATGCTTGCCAGAGGGTCTTTTTGACACTCTACTTCTCCGTTATAGAATCCAGTCTCCGTATTGTAGTTATATGCTATCATGTCGACCTCCTCAGTATTTGATAATTGGTGTCAACGAAACGTTATATGGACGAACGTACATAGCAGATATGTTTAGCGGAGAAAGTGTAGATTGTGTTTGATATGTTGCGCTTATTGTTCCATATCCACCTGTTGCATCTTGGTTCCCGATAAACGGATTTTTAAGTGGCGGATAGAAACTTTTTGAATCTATTGCAATATACGTTGCTCCTTGTTTAGCTCCAAAGGTAGTTGTATAAACATCTTGCTTTCCTGCACCTCGGATAAACGCCGCCATTAAATTTGGCAAAGTAAACGTTGTACTATTGTCGCCAGTACCAAACACTGTTCCGATGACACCAAACAGGTCTGCATACAATGTTCTGCTAACTTGAGAACCATCGCACTTTAGAAATCCGTTTGGAACATCGTTTTTAGCATACCAAAATACTGCGCCAACAGGTATAACACGCATCCATGCATCGTTTGGTGTTGCATCAGAATCTAATCCAAGCTGAGTTTTCACTTCGTTGCTTAAAACTTCATCTCTTGAATAATCATTTGCCAGGGTTTGACAAATTGCATTTAACTCTAATGCATCTATTGGGGGGGGGCGTTATTTGACCATGTTGGTGCTACGTACTTACTGCCCTGAATCGGCATTATTCCACCACACTCCAATAACTTCCACGCACTTCAGGCGTGTACACATTGTTGTCAATCGTGGACTTGTAGACCTTTTCATCAGTCCAAATCATCACTTCATCTTTCATGTACATACCACGAGTTCCCTGCGGCGCTGCATAAGGCTTTGCCTTTGCCGGATTCTTCGTATGGGCAATGTCCCACAGAGACACAGCGGCGGCAGGATTCCAGTCATCATGTCCAGTTGCATCATGCTTCTGCCACAGCTTATAGACTTGACCAGTACCATCGCCAGGATCACGAACAGGGGTCCCGATTTCAAAATTTGAATAATCAATCGGCTTCCAATTTGGAACAAATTCCTCCCGGTCAACCAGAGTGGTATCATCAATCTCCTTGGCAACAACCTTTACACGGAGACTCATGGCCTTTTGCTTGCCAAGTTCACGCAGAGTTTCAGCAACAAGTTCTTTACTCGTCATCATATCACCTCAAATTAAAAAAGTTCATCAGCTTTGCTAGAGACAATTCCACGATGGTTAATTGTCAGATGGCAGATTTCCGCATATGGTTCATCCCTGAAATGGTCGATATACTTTTGAAATCCGCTGCTTTGCTTATTTTTCAGGTCAATCTGTCCAGTATGGCCAATCACAACAACTTTACAAGAGTCGCAACATCTCGTAAGAACCTTCTTGAGCTCTTCTACTGTACCATTTTGAGCTTCTTCGATAATAACAACTTTGTTCTCGAAGTTTGTGCCACGAAGATAGGTAGAAGTAAGAAGTTTTACATAAGCGTCGCCAGTTTTCTTTGCAGTCATTGATTCATCATTGATGATTCTGGTTGGCTCCAAGTTGCATTTAATGATTGCCTGATAAACAGGTTCAAAGTAAACTTCTGATTTCTGAGTAATATCGCCAGGAAGATAACCTTGCTTACTTTCTTCACATGGAAACATCACATAGACGATTCCATCATAGAATCCATATTCAACAAGTAGATTGGCTGTGGCAAGTGCAATCAATGACTTGCCCGTGCCTGCTTTTGCCTCCCCGTACACAATCAACTTGTCTTTATTCCAGATTGCATCACGAAATTTCTTTTGATCGTCGTCAAGCTCCAGTCCGTAAAATGGATGCCTGCGCAATGTCTGTGGTGCATCCAAGTTAGAACACCTCGCTAATATCCGTCAGAATACTATCTGCAATACCATACTTGATGATACCATCGGAGAACATAAACCAATCTCTGCGATAGTTCTTATCGTATTCTTCCTCAGTGATCTTCGTATGGGAAAGCACATACTTTTTCGTCAAACTCTCGTCTTTTTCGATGAAAGATGCCGTATCAGAGAACTTTCCAATAGAACCACCAATATCGGTATATCCGTCATGCAGAAGAGCCTTGGTATTCTTGAAAACAAAGCGTTTATGTCCTGCCATCAGCAAATATGTTCCAGCGGAATAACATCTTGCCATACCGATTGTGTACACAGGAGTCTTTGACAGCTCAATCATATCAATTACGTGCTTGGCGCAGTCAATATCACCGCCCTGTGTATTGATAAAGATTTTGATAGGAACACGCTTTTCTGGTTCAACGTCCTTATCTTCAAAATTATAGGTCATGATATAATCCGCCAATGTCAGAATTTCATCTGATACTTCATCATTCCAGATAAAAGTTCTGCGTTCAATATCCCGATATAGTTGCAGAAGGCTTGGGTCTGGCAATCCCTTATCCGTTGCGTTGTTGACAATATCTGAAATATCAATCGTAAATGTTTCCATTACCGAAACCTCCCACACATTCCACAGCGTTTCTTAACTTGATCGTTGAAATTTTCCGTTTTGCTTCTGTTTTTCCAGTATTTCACTTCACCTAGCGACCAAATTCTACTTTGGTCATTTTCCATAATAAATCTTCCGTCTTGATAGATTGCGTTATATCCACTTGCGTCTTTCAGCATAATGAGGACTTTCTGGTTGTTTTCTGGACGTTTTTCTTCTACATCAAACCATTCATTCATTGACTCTCTCCACAATCACGTCAACAACCGTTTCATTCTCCAGATACTGAATCAAAACGTCAGTGACGAAGTAACGCCTATCTGAGATAACAACATCTGACCCAAGATGCGGAATAATCATAGAATCGAATTCCGCCAGGAAAGGTAATTTGTTATCATTTTCAAAAAATCTTATTTTATCTGGTCTCACTTAGTCAGCCGTAGCCTTCACCCCCAGCACAGAACAGAGATATTTGTCTAACTTGATGGGTTCTGGCAGATGATATTTCTCAAGAAAATCTTCTTCCGGCATTGTATGAATCTCTGTATGGTGAAGTCTACAAAGTGGAAGAACAGATAGCCCTTCGTGAATAATCTGCGTTCTATCTCTGCCCATTCCTACGCGGGAACCATCAAGGTTAGAATGATGGAGGTCTGCGCTCTTTCCACATACGCAACAGCGACGATTTGCAAGGCAACTATACAGGTAATGCTTCAAATCATCGGCATATTCGTGTAGCGGCTGTGGAGTCTGTATGTCATTTTCCAGAATGAAGTCAATCAAAAATCTTTGATACTCCCGAACTGTTGACATAGGTGCGTTTGACAAAGAAAACATCTCTTCGGGTGTTTCACCAGCAACTTCGAGAAGGTCTAGCTTCATGGCTTCGTTTACCATGTCTTTCATGGTCTGAGCCTTTGACCCGCCTTGCCATTCAGCAATGGCCCCAATCAACGCCCAACACATTCTCCGTTGCTGTCCACTGAGCTTTCTTCGGTCGATTGGTGTAATTTCCACCTGTCTACATTTTTGCAACAGTGAAGTATCTTGAACTTTCAAAAGAATTCTTCCATCTTCTGCAACGCCAAGAACGTCTGCAACCTGTCTGCTGTATGGATTATAGTCTTTACGTTGTTCGCTTAAATCCATTGTCATATCTGGTATTTGGAACAAAACAGGTCGAAACTCCGTTAGAGCTTTCTGTATGAATCATTACGCCAGTGGGAATATTCATGACATACGTGTTAATGTCCGAAAGCTCAATCTCGCTCCAGATAGAAGGCTTTCTCTCAGGAATCGCATAGTGCTTTTCAGGAACTTCGTCTGCTGAAGAAATTGGTTCTGCCGTTCCGATTTCTGCACCAGTGGTATCAAGTTTCTTTCTAGTGTTCGCCATTGATAATCTCCTCCATCATAGTCTTTACTTTTGCCTCGACCTTTTCATCATTGAAGATTATCCAGTCAAAGTCAAAGTAATCTAGCTCTGTCTCAGAAATATGTTCTTTTTGCTCTTTTGTGAATTTATTTACATATCCAGGTCTTTCTACTCGAACAGTTGTAACGTCAAAGAAATCACGCATTGCTTCATATTCGTTCATAAAACGCCAGTCTGTGATAATCACATAATTCCACCTGCTGTGGAAAAGTCTTAGGAACTCAACGACTTTGCTGGCAAAGAAGTATGGGTCATGCTTTCGACATACGCTTGTGCCAACGTATTGAAGCATATTCCTTCCAGCTTCGTCTTTCTTGCCGTTCCAGCCGAGATACCGCCTGCACAGGAATTTGAGATAATCACCAAAAGCGATTTGGAGAACTGAATATTTTGGCACCAGTGACGACATAATCAGGTTTGCCACATAGTTTTTTCCACTCTCTGCTTTTCCGCTTACCAAGATTACTTTCATTGACGCTACCCTCCTGTTCTATCTGCATTATATCATACTTGTTTTTGTTTGTCAAGCCATAAATTGTGAACAAATTGTTAACAATTTACAAGCTCCTGCCCTATGTGTATAATTATACACCAAGAATGAATATTTGTCAAGTACCCAAAGATATTGTTAACAAAAAGTTCACAATTCATAGCTATTCCCCTTCTTTTGGTGATATTATACAGCAAGAGAAATAATTTGTCAATACTAAATTATGAACAAACTGTTAACAAATTCCATCATGTATTGACATACTTTTCCTCTGTTGGTGCTATTATACACCTAACGAAGCATCTTGTCAAGAGGGCAAATGTGAACAAATTATGAACATTTTTGCACCTATGTTGCCCTCTCGCGTGCGCACGCACGTGTATTATATATTCTCGAGTATATTAACATGCGTTGTATAATATATTATAATATATATATAATATAAATAATATAATAAATAATAATATATATATCAAGTATATTATATATTCTCTAGTATATAGTTATTAGGGTAATAGAAATATATTAGGTAATAGGGGTTATAGGGGGAAGAGGGAAGAAAGAAGGAAGAGGGGAAGAAGATAGCAAACGAAAATGTTAACAAATTGTGAACATTGGTGTCAGGGGTATTGACAAGGGCATACTCTGTGTGCTATAATAGCATCAAACCAAGATAGGAGGGATTTATACGAAGGTCTTTTATGACTTTGACGACACACTGGTGAAATCCAGCAAGTCCATCGTGAAGTGTGTCAACGAAGAGTTCCATCTTGGTCGCACAGAGAATGACATAACAGATTGGAGGTATCGTTCACTTTGCAGTAAACTTACCAGCTCCGATGTAGAGAGATTCTTTGAAAGCGACACATTCTGGAACAGCCTGGAGATTCACGAGAATGCTTTAGAAACGTTATGGGGTTATGATTCACACTGTTGCACACTGGGAACAGCAAAGAATCTGGAATTGAAACAGAGATTCCTGGAAAATAACAGCCTTGGCTCTGACCACTACATGTTAGACACTGGCGCAGGTTACACGATGAAAGACAAGCGGCGTATTAACATGGCAGGCGGTATTCAGATTGGCGACACCTACAAGGAACTGGCGCATACAAATGCAAGCGTGAAGGTGCTTTTTAAATCTTATCATGATTATCCTTGGCAAAAAGTTCCACCCAATGAGACCATTTACCTCGTTGACGAGTGGCTTGAGATTGCCGATATTATCAGGTGGTGTGAAAAACTATGGAAGTGAAAGTTACTCCGATCACTGATGATTCCGTTGTTCTGAACACGGCAAGAATCACAGTCTGGAAAGACGCCGTTGATAAGCAACCCTCTGACAAGTTTATGCGGGATATGTACTTCAAGGAACATTCCCCCATCCGTGCAAAAGAGTTTCTTGTAGAGATTCGGGGAATTCCAAGTTATGTCAGCGTACACTTTGTTCGCCATCATACTGGCTTTACCCCATTCGTCAGCACACAGAGAGACGACAGGCGTGATAATCCCATCCCAAGGTCAGAGATGCCACAGGGAACACTGGTGGATATGGACATTGTTCTAAACGCACAGTCTTTCATCGACGTTAGCAGAAAACGTCTTTGCGGCATGGCAAGCTATGAAACCAGAGAGGCGTGGAAGAAAGTCATAGAAGCTCTGCGAAAGGTTGACCCGAATCTTGCGGACTGTTGTGTGCCAAATTGTGTCTACCGTGGTGGTATTTGTCCAGAACTTCGTGACGGCTGTGGGTATAACCGGACAGAGGCGTTTGAAAAGGAACTTTTGAACTACATGGAGGGAAGATTTTGAATATCGTTCTTGTTGGAAAAACAGGAAGCGGGAAGTCCTCAATCTGCGACTGGCTGACAGAGAACCTTCGCTATGACAAGTTGCGTTCATACACGACTAGGCCAAAGCGGGAGGGAGAGACGGATGAATATCACTTCATCACAGAACAGCAGTATGATGCGTTGGATTTGGTGCTTAAAACCGAGATCAACGGCTACCGGTATGGGGTGATGCGCCATGATCTGGCTGATGCCGATTGCAAAATTCTCATTGTTGATCCATCTGGCGTTGAGGAACTTGTACGGATTCCTGATTTTGATTTTGTTTGCATTTACGTAGATTGTCCAGCGTGTGAACGTATGCATCGTTGTCAGCTTCGTGGTGATAATTATTTTGATATCATTGAACGGATGAACGAAGAAGTTCACATGTTTGATGGATTTGTTCCGACGGTCATTGTAGACAACGACCGTGACAAGTTTGACAGCGCCGCTCTTGATGTTTTGAAAGCCGTAAAGGAGGCGGAAGATTGTTTGCGCCAAAGCTGTACCAAGTAAGAAAAGTCCCAGCAATCGAGATTATCAAACACGGCTATGACCTGACAATCAAGAACGCTGACTACACAGTTGGTCAGCAAGATAACATGCTGTTCAGGCAGTTGCGAATTATCACAGGCAGAAATCCAAACTTTGTATCACAGATTGTCTTTGTGGACTGTAACGGCGCAAGAAGCAAGAAAGATGAAATCCGGCAGTTGGTGATTGATGGGTTTTATCTGAACGGAGTCCACTTTGTCATGTCAGAACGAAGTGCAAGCATGACAAGAAACGCAATTCTCGGATTTTGCGACGCTTCTGTAAGCGAAGAACTTGACAGGCATATCACCATGGACTTGGAAATCAGAGAAACGGTTCTGTCCAAGTGGTGCGCTTATCGTGGACTGATGTTCAGCTCCTGTCACTGTCTGGAAGGATGGTTCCCAAAGACCATCGTCGTTGACGATTACGAAACTGTCATCAAGAACCAGAAGCTGAAATGGCTTGTGGAAGAAGAACGGACGTATATCAGCAATACGACAGGCGAAGAACAGATATGGCGAACGCACGGAATCGAAGAGGGCTACAAGGATGTTCCTATCAACGTGTTTGATGGACATGGCTTCATTCATCCGGAGTTAGTTAACCAGATTCAGCAGATTGTCGGAATGGAGGAAAGACCAACTTCTCTTCTTGTCAGGGCACCATACATCAAAGGCTTGTTGTCAGAAATGAACTATACGGCCTATTACGAAGAACACAGGATTGACTTCATACAGGATATCTGGGGTAAATGGCACGACATTCATGAGCCCATGATTATCCTAACGAAGTCCATGTATAAGGGCTTTAAATACTTCAAGCAAAAGGGAAACTATCAAGACTGGGATAACTACTGGTCAAAGTTCCACAAGTATCACCATTGTTGGGGAATTGCAAAATGGAATTTCAGCAAAGAACAGGAGCCGGTGTACACAAGAGGGAATTACCAAATCCTACAAGACCTTGACCTGCCGTTTGATGAATTTAAGCAATTAGCCGGTAAGTCAATGGATTGGTCTCTCAAGGTTGTAGACGGAGACCCAGTTTACACGTATTGCTTTCTTGGTCTCACTGGTGATAATCCAAAGCCGTTAAATAACTATGCCAAAGCAATCATGAAGAATCCGGCTATGATTAGCGAACACAATGTCCGTGACTTTCTGAAAAAGCAGATTCGCAAATACATGTCACAGATGAAATGCGGAAAGATTTTTCTCAGGTCATGCTACAAGTTCCTGATTCCCGATCTTATCATGATGCTTCAATGGATTGGCGGGGACAAGAATCCGCAAGGCTGTTTGGAAGCAGATGAATTCTGGTCTATTGGTTATACTGGCGAACATGCGATTGAAAGAAATCCGCATATTTGCAGTTCTGAGCATCTTGTCTTAAAGGCAAAGACAACAGACGAAATTGAAAAATACTGCGGCCATTTGGTAAACACCTGTATGCTGAATGGCAAAAGTCCATCACCGCAACGAATGAACGGAGCTGATTAGCGAAAGTAGTCCAGCCCAGCAGTAATGTTGGTGCTGAACGGTGTGAACCCTGCTAGGGGTGTCCTGAAAGGGGCTAACGGTGGAGGCCGAAAGGATAATGCCGTGCCAAGCCACAAATGTGGAAGGTGTAACGACTAACCTGGGATGAGTGTACCAGAGTATATGGTCTATTAGCACGACCATGGAAGCGCACCGCCACCCATCTTTGGGCGGAAGAGATAGTCTACGATGAAACGTGTACGACGGAGATTTGGTGCTGGTGATGGATGAACCGTTAATGCTGGAAGGAATCGACAAAGATTGTGCGATTGTCCTCAATCTTGACGAAAAACTAACAGCAAAAGACGAAAGTGTAAATCTTGAGCATATAGCAGACCTTGTGTGCAGAACACTTGTGTCGCTGATTGGCGAGTGTTCCAATGCGGCAACCTGCTATCACAACAAACCATGGAAAGCAGAAGAAACAAAAAGGCGATACGAAAAGAATGTTGATATTCTGTCTATCGTAAATTCTTTTGCCATAGATTTTGCCAAAACGGGCTATATCATGAATATTCCTTACGAAATTGCGAAGTATTCTAAACCATATCCGTATTTTATGCGATATATCAGCGACTACTACGAGAGTATGTTCAAGTCTCTGGAAAAGAATGAAAACGGATTCAGGTTCCAAAGATCACGTAAGAGCAACATGAATGAACTTGCTTTCATGTTGGAGAAATTTCATGATAGAGAAATTCGTTGGAAGCGTGCCAAGGCATTTGACCATAAGATCATGATGGATGAATCTATTCCGCTTGACGAAGATAAGCTAAAGGCACTGGAACAGGTTTATCTGTCTTTCAACAAGGAAATGAAATATTTAGTGTCTTTTGAGAGTAGATTGCACCGGTATGACGAATTCAAAAAGGAATTAAAGGCATGGGACAAAGAATCTGCAATAAATTACCATGTAAACTGGGATTCTATTTACGCCAAGTATAGAAACCAATGCGCAGAGATATGCGAACAGAAAGAGCTTGCAAATCTTGCAACGGTCTTGTGTTATGAAAAATATCCGAGACGTGGTAAAAAGTTCTTGTGGGCAGTAGCATCATCTGGAATTTTAGAAAACCTTGAGCAACAAGATGTTTCGGTTCCGTTTAAGGACGAAAATGGAGAGTACGAATACCTAGGCCGCAGATATTCTCTAAGGCACATAGATTCTCTTGGATAATAAAAATTGGCTATCAGCATAGAGGTATCATGACGAGGTATCATGAAAAACGGAGGCTTTGATGTTTAACGAGATAAAGGCCGTTGAGTCATATCTTGATGGAAAAAAGATTCCCGTAAGGGCATTGGACGATTGCGTATTCCAGATTGCAAAGTTTATGAAAGAAGAGGGCGCAACAAGAATAGATACGAAGGTGGTTGTAAAAGAATGGCTGACAAGGTGTGGGTTGTACTTCGTGGATATTAACAACAACATTGACAACGCTTTCATCACAAAGTCCAAGCTGATTGGTGATTTCAAAGTCTATATCAATCAGGCGGACATTGACGCAATAAACTTTGCCGCTGACTTCAAAGTTTCCAAAAAGATAGCATTATTTTTGCTGATCTATGCAAAGCTACACGCCGACCACGATGGGAATTTCAAGATTCGCATTGCAACCATGGCTGAATGGGTTGGCGTAAAGCGTGAGAATATTTATGCAAGACATATCGCACCGCTTGTTGAGTACGGATTCATCGAGATACCGGATCACAACACGTACTCGAAGTACCTGAACAAGAAGCGGGACGAAAAAAGAATGTCTATGCGTATTTGCCATCCACTTGTGAACGATGGCGAGTATTTTATAGAAAACAACGAAGATTTTGAAAGTTTGTTTAATCGCATTTTCGTTGGTTGATTGAAGGTGAACTAAGTGCGTCCAGTAAACAGGGACAAGTTTAACGTTTTGAGACGACCAGACCCGAAATCAGAAGAACCGATTATGCCGAGCGTCGGAACTTACGAAATGGCACGAATGATCTCAAAAAAGACAAAATTCCGTGTTCTGGACGTAAAAGAAGTTCTTGACGAAGTTGGTCCTTGCATTTACGGGATTCTGCTTCAAAGAAAATCGGTCAATTTTGACGGGATAACAATTCGCTCTGCGTGGAACAGATTCAGATTCCCAAGATTCATTCGTTTTGAAAGCTCAAACGACAATAACGGATATTGGGCATTTGGGTATCTGCTGCCAAAGATCGAATTTGAAAAGCAAATGGAAATGATGTACGCTGGTGCGGTTGGAGCTTTCCCAAAGAAGTTCCTTGACAAAATCAGAGCATATGTTCCAAGTTTTCTTGAAACGGCAGAAGATATTCGCCAATACAGCCTTGACATGATGGCTGAAACAGGTCAGTTAGGAAAAGAAACCTGTGTTGACAAAGAGGGATATACCATCCCGATGCCGCCAAGAAGAAAGAAATACAAGTTCAATCCAGACTTCCATCCAACGTGGATAGAAAGATTTAGATACCGTATGCTTCGCAGAAGATTGCTTTCTGAGTATCATGCCAGAAAGTACACAGACGATCCTCTTCCGTTCTCTCATGTCTGGAAAGGGTTACAGGAAGCAAATATTTTCAACCGTGACAATGTACAAGATAACATGATAATTCCAGACGTAGAGGAGGAAGAAGAGAATTGACTGATTTCCATAAACTCCCCAATGAAAGCGAAACAGAGTATATCTACCGCATATGCTCCAACAAGGACGAAATTGGCTCATGGATTGATGTAGCTCGGCTATTGAATGTCGAGCTTGGTTATGAATATACAGAAAGCAAATACCGAAAGGATTATAACGCTTTCCAAAAGATTTTTGATGCCAATAAGGACAAGTTTTTTGACGACAGACATTTGCAAAGCCTTAGAGAACAGCAGGAGTCTATTCGTAAAGAGCGTTATATGCTTCAAACGGAGAAGCTCGAATATAATCGCTGGTTGCGTGAAAACGCAAGAGATGAACTGATTGTTGAAAAGATTGTAAACGCAATCGACAATCTGAATCCGATTGATATTCCCGCTCGAAGGATTGCAGGAAATCCACAAAATAAAGATTTTGTCTTGATGTTTGGCGACGAACACTATGGCGCAGAATTTGAAATCCATGGATTGTATGGCGAGGTTATCAACAAGTATAACGTAGACGTTTTTGAACAGAGAATGTGGAAATTACTTGATGAAACTATCGAAATTATTCAAAAAGAAAATGTTCAGTGTTTACACGTTTTCTCTATGGGTGATTTTACAGATGGAATTCTTCGAGTTGGACAGCTAATGAAACTTCAATACGGTGTTGTTGATGGCACTGTGAAGTATATGGAATTTATTTCTCAGTGGTTGAACGAAATGACAAGGTTTTGCCGTGTAAAATTCTATATGACGAATGGAAATCATTCTGAACTTAGAATGTTCAATCAACCAAAATCTGCGTTTAAAGATGAAAATATGGGTAAGATTGTCTCTGCCTATATCAAAGCAAGACTCTCCAATAACGAAAACTTTGTGTTTGTTGAAAACATGTCTGGATATATCTTTGCACATGTTGCTAATTATAATATTCTCGGAGTCCATGGCGAAGAGAAGGATATGGTAAAGGCTATTAAAGACCTTTCCAATGTCTACAACGTTAAAATTGATTATCTTGTTGGTGGACACTTACATCATGGTGCTTATGAAGATGTTGGTATAGAACGTGGTATTATTCGAGTTCCAAGTATTGTCGGTGTTGATGATTTTGCAATGAGCATAAATCGAATCAATAGTCCCGCCGCAACGCTTGCAGTCTTTGAAGAAGGACATGGTAAGAAAATCGAATATACTATTGATCTTAGATGAAAAGGCGGTGCATATGCACCGCCTTTTCGCATTTGTAGAATTTTTGTTGTAGAAAAGGTGGTTAGATGGCCTCAAAAATGAAACGTTTTGATAGAAAGGCACCACTTACAATCGAAGAGGCGCAGTCTAAAACTCAAGACGTTCGCAAGAAGAAATGCCGATACTGTACGAACGAGAAAACAATCAGACGGTTCTATCCGTCGCAGGACTTTCTCGACACTGACGGAAGAATGTCAATATGTATAGATTGCGTTTCTTATTTGTTTAATTATTACTATTCTGTGCATAGCAGAATTGATATAGCAATTTATGAAGTCTGTCGATGTTTAAATGTCCGTTATGACAGCAGGGCATACAGTTCGTTGATAAAAGCTCTTGAACGAAATGGTATGCAGGCAACTGTTGATGCAATCAATGGTGACTATGATGAAAGTTCAGAAACGGATATTGATAAGATTGCCGTAGATACAAAAACAACTGTTTGGGGAAAATATTATAGCATCCTGAAAGTAATGTATCACAATTCAGACATTGACTTGTCTTTTGACGTTTACAAGAACGACAGGCCGGAAGGCTATGAAGATAAGTCAACTGACAAAGCAGTTACAGAAGTTATCGACGATTTGTATGAAAAGAGACTGAACGCTCTTGAAAAGAAATGGGGCAAAGGTCTTGAAGAAGATGATTATGCCTATCTTGAATCAGAATATCAGGGGTGGGCAAAGACAAAAGACGTTGATAACAAGTCTGTTGATCTTTTGATTCGTGAAGTATGTTTGCAACAGCTCAACATGAGAAAAGCCCGTGAAAGCGGGAACAGTGTTGACAAGAAAGATATTGATATCCTTACATCTTTGATGGATAAATGTTCGATTACGCCAGATAAGGAAAAAGAAAGTTCTTCTACAAGGTCACAGGCTGCATTTGGTCTTTGGCTGAAAGACGTAGAAACTCTTTCACCTGCCGAATGGGTAGAGAACCAAAAGTTGTTCAAGGACGTTGAGGGTATTGATGATTACGTTAAGAGAACCTATGATCGTGCCGTAAAGAACTATATCGGTATGCAAAGAGATTTCCGTATTGTTGCTGACAAGATGGAGAAGGAAGCCGAGATCTTTGACCCCAATGACGTTGTTGGCTTCGTAGCGGAGGAAGAAGGTTCCGAAGATGGCGAACAATAAAGATGCATTTAACCACAAAGCAAAATCTGCGGACATTCGCCATAGACCGGCATGTATCATCAAGAAAACGGAAATTACCGATAGTAGATTGAAACGAATCAAAGACTGGGCAACGTTGTATAGACGAAACTTACAACTGTTTGCAAAACATTATTTTGGCGTAACAACTCTGCACGACTATCAGAAAATGATTCTGTATGAGTGCGGAACGAAGAATGAACTTACAATATCGGCATCACGTGCTACTGCAAAATCGTGGTCAATCGGTCTTGCGGCACTGTGTATTGCTGTATTATATCCAAATAGCGAAATCGTCATTGTCTCTTCAACAAAGGGACAAGCGGGTGTCATTGTAGGAAAGATACAAGGCTTCTACAATGACTATCCCAACATAGCAAGAGAGGTCAAGAAGATAACGACAAATGATAATAACAGAATTGTAGAAATGATAAATGGTTCTAAGATTACTGTTGTTGCATTGTCGGATAACTCAAGAGGAATTCGTGCAACTTGCATTATTCGTGAAGAATGTAATGCTATGAAGCGCAAAGACCTTCTTGACTCTGTTATTGCGCCAATGCGATATGTTAGGCCCGCACCATTTAGACAGCTTCCACAGTATCAACATGTGCAGGAAGAGTCTAAAATGATCTCAATTAGTTCTGCTGGTTTGAAAAAGAACTGGTGGTATCAATATACCCTATCACAAATTTGGATTCAATGCTTTGGAGATAAATCTGGTATTCAATCAAAGGACGAAGTTTGTTTTATGGCATTTGACTATTTAACTTCGCTTGAACATCATATCAAGACAGCGAAAGAAATAGCCGCCGAAAGAAAGACTTCCGACTATATATCATTAAGTTTTTACTTACTTGGTGCGCCACGTTTGGAAACTGCGTGGTGGATGTTCCTGAACTGCTGGGAAGCCCTTAGAGATTTTCAACTACAACGCAAGCATGAAACACGGCTAGTCGTGAATGTCTAAAAATGAAAATATTGGGCAATCAGCAACCAAGCCCCGAACAGGGGAAGGCTCAACGACCATCGGCTGAAATGCCGTTAGGGGTAACGCCCGAAGTGGGAACTACCTAAACCGAAAGGCATGGTAAAGATATGGTCTGGCCCATATGAGAGTATGGAGTTGTTAATTTAGTTTTTATGTGTGGACAGCGGAGTAGCTACCGTTTCCTATTTACACTCCATAGGATTACACACATGAAATATATTACAGGAGTGCTTTATGCTTACTTATGAACAAAAACTTGAAATTGTAAATATGTATCAATCTGGAATGACGTATGACCAAATTAAAGAAAAATATTCTGGTGGAAACGCAAGAATCAAACAAGTTTTGACAGAGATGGGAATAGAACCGAGAAAGAGACACCGTAACACAATAAAAGTAAAAGGCGTTGATAAAGAAAAAATAAAAGATATGTTTGAACACGGAAAAATATCAAGACAAATAGCAGAAGAGCTTGGTATAAATGTTTTTACAGTAAGAAGCCATTTGTATAAAATGGGATATAATGAAAAGCCGATCAAAAACGATCATTATTTTGACAATATCGACACAGAAGAAAAGGCATACATATTTGGGCTGTTCTGTGCTGATGGATGGCTAACAAAGAAAAATGGTGTTGGAATATATCTAAAAGAAGAAGATAAATATATGGTTGAGAAGTTTGCCAGTTGTTTCTGGAATAGAGAACCATATTATATAAATGGAAAAACCTGTGCTGGTTATGAGACGTGTATAACTCTTCCAAACACTTCTGAAAAGTTAAAAGAGTATGGAATAACGGTTCGCAAATCATATGAGTTAAGATTCCCAAAATGTGTTCCAGAAGATTTGCTTCCAGATTTTGTTCGTGGATATTTTGATGGAGATGGATGTATCTCAGGAAAACAGGTTTCTTTTGTAGGAACCATATATTTTATTGAAGAACTTATATCTGTTATGTCAAAATATGCCAATGTAAGTGATAAAGTGCATCCGTTTAGAGCATCCAAGAAATTAGAAAACAACATAAGTGTTTCTATATGTTGGTCAGGAATTGAGCAATGTAAGAAAATCAGAGATTGGATGTATCGAAACGGAGAGGCTGAATTATACTTGAAAAGAAAGTATGAAAAGTTTTTAAGGCTAAATTAACAAATACAGATTGATAAATCTGTAAGAACCCGTTAGTTGTGAGTACAAGAATCTACCATATGGCATTGATGAAAGTGCATTTTTTGCATATGAAGAATTTGACGATGCACGTGTTCTAAAGAAAGCGTTCTATCCAAAACGTCCAGAAGAAGTAGCTTCCGGCAGACAAAGATATAAAATGCCGAAGCAACAGGGCGAAATTCGTCTTGTCGGCGTTGACCTAGCTTCATCTGCGGCAAAAGGAAGTGATTGTGCGTATGCACACAGTCCGCACATATTGGAAACTTATGTGTGTATCTACCTTAATTGCTGGAAACCCCTTAGAGACATGTAAACTACAACGTAGCGATGAAATATACGCAAGCGTGAATGTGTTAAAATTATATGTATTGGGCAATCAGCAGGGAAGTCCCGAACAGGGAAACCTTCACAGACTATCAGTTGAAATACTGTTAGAGGATAGTTCCTCAAAATGGGTAGCACCTAAACCGAAAGGCATGGTGAAGATATAGTCGGTTCTTGTATGAAAGTACAAGAAAATGTTTTACTTCGATAAGATTTACAGGACAGCGGAGTAGCTACCGTTTTTGTGTCTCCAACCACAAATTACTGTAAATTTTATATATTATTTGTTGGAGGAATAATTTTGGTTGTATTAGATAAAGACAAAGGAATAGTTAAACTTTATGTTGATATGCAAATGCCGATTAGTAAAATAGAAGAAGTATATGGAATTTGTAGGCCATATATTAAAAGTGTGTTGGATAAAAATGATATAAAAATAAGCCCTCTAAACACCTGTAGAAAGTATGGATATGAAAACAAGAAAAAACAATTTACATTTAATGAACATTTCTTTGATGAAATAGACACAGAAGAAAAGGCATATATATTTGGATTTTTTCTTGCAGATGGCTCAAATGTTATTAAACAAAGATCGGTATGCATGTCTTTACAAAGTGAAGATAAATATATATTAGAGAGAATAAGTAATATATTGGACAGTGATAGACCAATAAGACATATCAATCCTCCGAAAAGGTTCCCACATAGAAAACATCAAGATATGATTATTTTACGCAGCATGTATTTTTCAAAGAAACTTGAAAGTCTTGGAATGTGCAGAATGAAATCATATCTTTTGAAATTTCCATCATTTATACCAGACAATCTTATGAATCATTTTGTCAGAGGTTATTTTGATGGAGATGGAAGTATATATTATTCAAAGAATGGAAATGGATATAGATATGGATTTAACTTTGTTGGAACAGAAGATTTTATAATTGGATTGAGGGCAACCCTTATGAAATCTTGTGGATTCTCGGAAGTTAAAATACATACAAGATTTCCAGAAAGACATAATAGTACAAGATATATAACATACAACGGAAGATTGCAAGCTATAAAATTTGGAGAATGGATATACAAAGACGCAACCATTTATTTAAAAAGGAAATTGGATAAATTTCCGCCAGAAGTAAAACATCTTACTGGATTAACGACCCAGTAAGTAACATTAAGAATAGTTCTTTTGTCTTGGCAAAACTTGTTCCAACGAAAAAGGGTTACAAAAGACAAATTGTATATGTCGAAACACATAATGGCGTTGGCGCACCTGCGCAAGCACTTCGCATCCGTCAGCTTATGACGGACTTTGAAGCAGATATGCTTATCATGGACTAAGAGTATTGATTTTGTATTGATATGAATAATCCACGTTCACGGTAACGTGTTCGCAAAAACACCCATTGAATTGCTGAGAACCCCTAAAGGCACTTGTGCTACAACGTAAGGATAAAATATGCCTAAGCGTGATGGCGACGAAAGTAGAAAGAAACAAGTGTATGGCGCATGGTTAAACCCTAAACGCTTACAAGAATGGGCAATCAGCAGGGAAGCTCCGAACAGGAGAACCTTCAACGACTATCTCGTAATGAGAGTAGGGACAAGTGTCCCGAAGTGGTGGGCATCCAAATTTGGATGAAGATATAGTCTGCGCTCTTATGAAAATAAGAGGTGGGAGAAAATCCCCTACACGGTTTAACGAGCCGATTGTAGAACATAACGGTTCCGAAATCTTGGTACCTCAATTTTTAACATCATGACCGATGTAATCCATGATGATGTTCGTGGTGTTGACTATCCTCCAATCACTGTTGCATATCATGAAACGATTGCAAACAAGTATGAAGAGTACATGTCACAAACCATTCGCAAAGATGCGATTCCATGCATATATCCAATTCATGCAACAGCAGAATTGAACAGCTTAATGTCCGTTACATTCAAAGACAAACTGAAAACTGGAATGATAGAATTTCTTGTTTTGCCAGAAGAAGCAGAAAAGATGTATGCAAAGGAAATTGGATTCCATTTCTATTCTGGCAAGGAAGGCGATTGGGGCGGAAGAACATGGTTGCTTGCTCCGTATGAACAGACAAGCAGTCTTGTCAATGAGGCTCTGTCTCTTGCTGTATATGTTGTGAATGGCAACTTCAAACTTGTTGAGCCTAAGCGCTCAACAAAAGATAGAATTATTTCTTTGATATACCTAAACTACTACGCATCTCTGTTAGATTCTGAACTTTTAAAAGGCGATGATGAATCTGACTATATGAGAGCGGTTCGTATTATGAACCGTGGAGTAGGAAGCTACCGAAACAGAAAGTTCGGAAATTTTTTCAGGTGAAAGGGGTGAAGTAGTTGGCAGATAAAAAGAAGCCACAGGAAGAAAAAATGGCCACAGACGAACAAATTGAAACCATTCAAAAGTTTTGTTCGTTCATGAGAAGCGATCCTGGCGCATCTATGGTTGCGCAAAGAATTACAACGTCTATGAAAGATTTGGAGCATGTGGCAGATTATCTTTCTGGGAATGGCATGTATGATCCAATCTTTAGCCAGACGCTTGCACAGGCGATTGGTTTTACTTCTGGGCCAGCAGACAGCGAAGATTTGCAGGAATGGCTGAAACATCCAGAAATATATTCTGACAATCTTCGTTTCCTTTCACAATATCTTGAAAATGCCGCACTTCAATATGGAAGAGCCGCAAGTCTCTTGTCTGATATTAAATCTTACCACTATGACTTGCGATGTGGTGCAACAGATTTAGGCGATAAGGTAAATTCAGAAGAGTTCAAAAAGAGTTACAATCGTGCGCTTAGAACTTTGCGGAGATTAAACATCCCATATCAAATCCGTAAAGTCGACAAAAAGGTTGCCCTTGAAGGTGTTTCCTTTGTTTGGTTTAATAAAACAGTTGATACGATTGACTTGCTTGAACTTCCGTCTGATTTTTGCTATATCACAGCCCCATGGACATATGGGTATCTGTTTGCACTTGATCTGACCTATTTTGACAGGTTCGCTTTCCAGCAGACCCAGGTTCCAGAACTTTGGAAAGCATATGAAGTATTTTGCAGAAAGCGTCAAGAACTTGCAAAATCATCTGATAGTAGAGAAAAACTGATTCCGTATCAGTATTATCCTGTATCACCATTTGATGGATGGTGCTGTGTCTTTGATGTGACAAGGCCATTGAAAGTCCCGCCAATGATTGGTGCGGCAAGTTCTGCCATTGACTCTATTGGTTATCGTGATCTTATTAAGCAAAAGGCGGTTATTGATCTTTGGAAGATTCTATCCTATAAGATTCCGGTCAACAATACTACCAATAAGATGGATATAACCTACAAAGAGGCAAGCTCATTCATTGATACTATGCGTGACGTTTTCCCAGAAAACTACATTGTTGCCGCAACTCCGTTTGATCTTCAAACTCCTGTATCAAGCGATCAAACATCGGTCATGGAAGGCTTGGAGAATATCTCAAATAAGACGTTCTATGACTATTCTGGCGTTCCTAATGCACTGTTTAACAGTGATTTGAAATCTGCGGCGGCATTGAAGCTCGCAACAAATACAATTTTCTCTTATGCAAGTTCTGGTATGTATGCAAGTATGCAGAATCTTGTAAACTGGATTTTGCGTGTAGAGTGTGGATCAAGATATGATTGGCATATTGTGTTCCACGGAAACAAGCTATATGAGGACGAAGAAAGGGCGAGTGCCCTTAATCTTTTGACGAAGGCGAACGCTCCTGCTTCTTATGTCCTTTCGTACTTTGGGTATGAACCTTTTGATTTGCAAAATGCGTTTATTCTTGAAAACATGACCGGAATTAAGGATATGATGCGGCCTATTCAGATGGCAAGTACGATGAGCAATTCAGAAGGCGGTAGGCCAACAATGGAAGCGTCTAATAGAACTGATTCGTCAGATGCGAACGACGATTCTGGTAATATGGACGAATAAAGGTGGTGAGATATGTGTTGATTCATGATGAAAGCAAGCGCAAACTTGATAAACTGGCACAGAGATTCTTTTGGATGAATAAGAAGCTCGACAGAATGAAAGCTGTTCTGAATACGAAGTTTGCTATGCCTCTTCTGGCAAATAGGGTTCACCTTGAACTGGCTCACGCCTATCCTCTGTTGGCAGATAAGGTCAATGACATTGAAGAAATGTTCAACTATGATCCTGAGTATTTGAGCGTTGAGGGCGCATGTGAGAACTATGAAAGTGTTAGCGAACTGATTTCACAGCTTTATGAGTGGACGCTTGAGACCAATGACATTCTGTGCGCAACGGCTATCTTCGTAAAGGAACAGGGTGACTTTAGCGTTTACAAACTCATGTCCCCAATTATCAACGAATATTCAAAATACGTAGCAAATGCAATTTTGCTGATGGATAAGACTGATCTGTATAAAGATCATTTGTATGCTATGGATGATAATTGTGAGGAATGGTGGGTATTGTGAGAGTTATGAACATTGAAGAACTTTCCCCATCATTTTCATTTTATCGTTGTGGAAGCCCGCCGTTGAAAGACTTTCTGTTGCGAAATGGGATGGAATATGTATATTCTTATCGTTCTAACAGAAGTGGAAGAATTGTGTGGGTATTTGTAGAATGTGAAAGATTAAAACAGTTGCTTCAAATCTGGGCAACGAATAGACCGGAGGTGTAATAATGGAACAACGTGTGGTTCAACCTGTTGACTACATGAAACTTCTGTATGATTCGCCAGATGTGTCTATTTATGAATTAGATGCAATCCATCTTGATGTAAACAGTAATCAAATGTCTATTGACGAAGATTGCGTCAATGCATCCCTCGCAAGTTTTGCAGATAAGCCGTTATACTGTGTAATTGATAATACATTTAATCCGCTAGACGGAAAACATAATGATTTCATGGAACACTTTAGGGAAGAATATCCGTGGCGTATTACAAGGGATAGAATTCTTCCGTTTGGATGTGTTCCAGAAAGCGCTTTGAAAGATGCAAGGCTTGTAGAACGTGATGGAAGAACATATCTTCGTATCAATGTTGTTGTTTGGAAGAGCCTGCTTCCGCACGTCTCAGAAATCCTTCAACGCAGAGACGGAGATGTAAAGGTTTCTGTTGAATTTGTCATTGAGGATGCAGAACAATGCCCTGAAACTGGTATTCTTTACATTCATAAATTTCACATTACAGCTATTACAGCTTTGGGCGAAAAGTTCAAAGAAGTTATGGACGGTTCTAGGCTGAAAACAGTTAGGTTTTCTTATGATGAATATGCAAAGAATAGCAATCCTAGATATTTTGCCTATTCTAAATACAACAGCGTCGAAATTCCACAGACGGTGTTGAACGCCATGAAGGACGGTATCGCTCTTCGTGAAAAATGTGGTCGTGGCGGAACAAAGTCACTGTATGAATCAGTGAAGCGCATTGCAAATGTCGGAATCGCATATGATGATGACATTGTAACATTGAATAGCGCATTTTCTGCCATTGGAAAAGTTCCTGAAAAGACGAATCCGATTACAAGCAAGTATATTCAGTATTCTATGCTTGGTGGTAGTTCTGGAAAGGAATGGATAACTAATGTTTGCAACGGTTCTGCCGTGGCAATAAATAAATTTAGTAAAGGAGGAAGTAGCGAAGTGAACATCCAGATCGACAACAAGAAGGAATCCGCCATCAATGGGCAGTCTTGGGAAAATCCAGGAAAGGCTCTTTATGAACCAATTATGGAGGCTTCTAATGAGGAATCTTTGGTTAAGGAAGCATATCTCGTTGTTGAAGATGGATGGAAGGATGCCCCAAGCGAACATCTAAAATATCCTCACCATGAAGTAAAAGACGGAAAGCTCGTGCTTAATGTGGCTGGTGTTAAGGCGGCATTTGCCCGTGCTTCACAACAGGGTATTGTAGATGGAGACGTGAAAAAGCATCTTGAGAGACACTATCGTGAATTAGGTTTGTCTATGGAAAATTTTGAAGCGAAGTGTGCAGAACTGCAAAAGACGATTGACAAGTTGAACGCAGACCTTGAATCTAAGTGCTCCGAATTTAACCAGAAGTGCGCAGACCTCGAAGCCTCTAATACGGCTTGTCAAGCGGCAGAACAGAAGTGTGCCGATCTTCAAGCTGAATTGGATGCTAAGTGTGCGGAATACGAAGATAAGTGCGCAAAGCTGGCAGAGTACGAGAAGAAGGAAGTTTGCGCTCAGAACATGGCTATGATTGATGAGTATTGCAACTGCTTTGATCCAGAAACTCTGAACGCCCTGAAAGAAAAGGCTTCTACTATGTCTTGTGACGAGATGAAGGCCGCTGTTTCTGAGGCTGTCATGTCTTATGCGAAGAAGGTTATGACGCAAGATGGCGTTGGCGAGGCTCATAAGTTCTCTTATGGTTTCCCGCCCATGAACCAGTATTTTGACGCTTCACATCAGCCCAAGGATAAGCTGTCAAGTATTCGCAGTAAGTACAAGACTAATGTAATGTAACATAGAAAGGAAGATTTAAGATATGCCGAATTATCTTTGCCGTGCGACTAATCCTCGCATTCCTGATTATCTGGTAATCAAGGTTTCTGTCCCTTCCGGTCAGACTATGAAGGCCGGTGATGTGTTCCCTGTGAAGGCTCTGGACACTGATATTGCTAACAACTATCAGGTGTTTACTGGCACTCAGCCCACGACTGCTGATCTGGGTATTCGTATGGCTATTGTGATTAACGATGGCTTTGAAACTCTGGAGGATGGTCGTCGTCCTGCTGGTCAGCCCGACTACACTCAGTACACCTACGCCGAGGGCGACGTTGTGACCGCTATCCTGATGGTTCCTGGTCTGGTGTTTGAGATTTCTAAGGACTGCCTGACCAATGCCACTTCTATTGCCGCTGGCAATATTCTGGAGCCTGTAAATGGTAAGTATACTCTGGACACCAAGACTGCCCATACCGAAGGCACCAAGTCTGCTATGCGTGTCCTGAATCCCGCTAAGAATTTCCGCATGGGCGGTCAGTTTGGCTACAACTTCATCGCCACTGTGGTGGCTATGGTTGAAGATGGCGAGCCTAAGACCACTGGCGTTGGCGGCTAATTTTGGAAAGATTGAGAAAGGAGTAAAACATAATGAATGAGATTCGTTATTTCTCTGGCATTTCCAGCGATGCCGACGCTAAGGTAATTGTCGATAGCCTGACCGAAGTTGGTCTTGCGGCTATGTCTCGTGATTTCGGCTCTACTGGTCTTGCCACGAAGTTCTCTATGGACCCCACTGTGTATAATTCCAAGAACGACGAAGTTCGCAAGGCTGTTCTGGCCTATTGTGGTGCCAAGTCTGGTATGTCTGATATTACCGAAACCCGTCACATCCTGAACGCCTTTGACAACCCGACTTTCGAGAGCATCTACAATGCTATTTTCACTGAGTCCCTGCTTGGCATTATGACCAAGACTGATTCTAACGCTATCAGCGTGTTTGCTAACATTGATAGCGTTGATGTTGGCAATTCTCTGACCTATCAGATTGAGACCAAGGGCCTGCCCATTGCACAGCGCAACTCTTACATGAGCAATGTGACCTTCCTGGATGGTGCCGCTACTCAGGCTATTACGGTGACTCCCAAGGTGTACTCTACCGGTACTGCCATTGATGTTATTCGTATGCTGAAGGGCGACATTGATATAGGTAAGGAGATTGCCCGTGTCGCTATGTCCATCCTGTATAAGCAGTATCAGCTCTGCGTGGCTCAGGTTGCTAACACCGCTCTGGTGTCCGGTACTCCTCTGTATCGTGCCACCTTCTCTGCGGCTGATTATATCCGTACCATTTCTTATCTGCAAGCTCTGAACAATGCTTCTGTGCGTGCTTATGGTACTCTGCCTGCTTTGAACGCCATCTCTGCCGTGGCTACTGCCTCCTATGGCTTCGCTGCTCAGGATGAAGTTCTGCGTCTGGGATTCCTGTCTGTTGCTTATGGCATCCCCCATGTGATTCTGCAACAGGCTACCGACGGCTCTGCTCCTATTGGTGCTGACAATACTGCCGCTGACAAGACCATGCTGATTCCCAATGATCTGGTGTTCCTGCTGGCCGACACTGGCGACAAGCCCGTGAAGCTGGTTCGTGAGAACTACATCCGTGTGATGAATACTCCTGCGAACATCAACAGCATCAACCGTCGTGAGTATCAGTATTTCATGGCCTTTGATGCCGCTGTCGCTACTCAGGCGCACTTCGGCATCCAGAATACCGCCTCCGCCTAATTTAGTCAATTAAACTTGTATGAAAGGATTTTGTAGAAATGACTAATGAGAAGGATTTGCTTGCAAAGTTGGAAGCAGTTCTGAAAATCAACGATATGCTTGTTTCTGAAAACGAAAAGCAGAAGCAAATGATTGAGTCTATGCGCTCTAATGGCCATAGAAATGTTGCTGTGGGGTGTAATGCTGTTTATGGCATTACACTCCAAGCACCTAATGGAGAAATTGAAATTGATTTGCAGTATGGTGATGTTACCAGTATTGCAGACGATGATATCAAGACGCTTTTGAAGCGCAACTCTACTAGAAAGCTGTTTATCAGCGGCATTGTCTATTTCGTTGATGAATCTGAATACGCCAACTTTGGTATTCGTCGTAAAATCAGTATCAACGATGAAAAGATCGTTGAAGTTTTTAATGCGAACGATAAAGATGCGTTGAAGAACTATCTGGACGAAGCAACAGGAAGAAAGTATGATCTGAATGTTATGAATACCCTGTTTTATAAGATTGTTCTGATGAATATGTCTGGTAAACTAGGGAACATTCCATATGATCTTCGTACAACTGTTGAAGATTACTTCAATATGAAGCTGGATATGGCAGAAACGCTTTATCGTCGTGTAAAGAGTGTCATGTAATTTAAAAGAAACGGGTGGTACTAATTGACAAGCTATAAAGAAGTCTATGATTTGAATAGGCTTATCAAAAACGACCCACGTTTGGCGAACTTGGATGCCTGTGAGTTGAACTCCATCCGTTTCGGGTATCTTAAATTCGCTATTTCATACTTTATGTATGATTGCCGCAAAGACCTGAGCAATAGATATGATCCGGAATCTACTGCATATGAATTTGAAGGTGACGGACAGGAGACAGAGTTTATTTTGCATCCTGCTCCGCCTATGCAGGCAGAATGTGTTGTGTATCTGATACAGGAAAATGAAGAGAGAACGCAAATCAAAGACTTTACCTATGACCAAGAACTGCAATCTATTTACTTTCGTGTTCCACCCGCCCCTGGCACTGGAATCATTGTAAAGGTTTTCACAGTTGGTGCATTTGAGGAAGATTTGGATTTGCGAGAACTCAACATTCTTGCAGAAGGTATGAACGTCCCTTATCTGGAAGAAGCTAAAAATGACGAAAACGCCATGAAGTATATCATTTCTGGTAAGTCATTGAAGTTCTTCTCGCAGGCGAACCACATCACAGCCATGAATGAAACTGTAAATGCACAAAAATACTATATGCTTGACCATTTGATTTCCGAGTATAGCTACAAAGGTAATGAAGATGGATATAGTAGGTTGGCAGGCAGGGGGAATGGCTAATGGGAAAAACTCCAAAGGCGATTCACCAAGGTCTTTGTGATGTAACACTTGGAATCAATGGGTTTGACGATGCTGTTATAGACAGTATGCAAGCATCTTTTGAACTAAGTCCAAACTTTGAATCCGTTTTCATCATACATGATTCTTCCAAAGCACAGGAATTTCTTCATGATTCTAATATCAATAACCACTATGGGTTGACAAGGTATAAATCTTGGGTGTTTGATGGAACAGAAGAAGAGCAAACTGTCGGTCATAAATACATTCAGATGTACCCATATGAGACTATGGTATTACAAGAAGGTGACTATATCGCCTACGACTACTACCATAATGGGAAAAAGACAGTTTGGTTCTGTCTGGCGTTAGATTCTAGTTCAAAGTATGAGCAGATTGGCAAAATTCGTCCATGTACCAACGAAGTAAGGTTTGTCAACGAGGATGGAGCCTTAATTCGTGTTCCGTGTGTATTTGATAACAAGATTAACAGCGAAAAGAATATAACGCTGTCAAACTTGAAGTATATTAACGGTATCACTACCATTTATATGCAGTTAAACCCTGATTCACAGCAGTTAAGGCCCAATCAGCGTTTGCTGTTCGGAAGAAAGGGTGCTTGGACTGCATTTCGTGTTGTCTCTGTTGGCGTAAATAACTTCATGAACCCCATTTATTGGGATAACGACTCTGCAAAAGTTCTTGAAGTCACCATGGAGGCCGCATACGTCAATGAAGATACGGACGATATAGAGAATGGTATCGCTGATGGTGCATCATATTCTATCAAGTTGTCACTTGACCATGCAGATATGCTTGTTGGTGATAGCTTTAGAGCATCAGCGACGCTTGTAAAAGATGAAACAGTAATTTCTGATAAGAAAATTTATTGGAAAACATCAAACTCCTATATTGCAACAATTAGTCAATCCGGTAGTGTAACCGCAAAACACGCCGGAAATTGCGTTGTCACGGCATATATGGCAGAAAACGAAACCGTATTTGCAAGGCTTTATATATCTGTTGTTGAAGAGAAAGAAAACAACTACGAAGTTGTTATTGATCCATATGAAGGTTCTTCATATGGTATTCTGCAAGGAAACGAACAGATATTTACCTGTTATCTACATAATAATGGAACTGAATTGGAAGATATGTTCACATTTACAGTGGAAACAGAAGCAAATGATTCTTGTTATGAATTTTCTGTTATCAACGGAAACTCTTTCTCGGTTAAAAACACCAGAATGTCTGTATATCCATTAACTATTCACTGTGAAAGTGAAAATGGTAGTTTTGATGCTAGTATTATATTAAAGGGGGCTTGGTGATGGCTAGACTCAGACAATGGCAGTCTATCGTAAACAAGACCCTCGAGATGATACGCAATAACGACAAGGTATTGCAGTATATATCAAACAGTTCTGACGAACCATATAATATTCCGGTTCCAAAGTGGGAAGATGTTTTGATGAAAAACGTATTTCCAATGCCAAAGGAACCTGGTTCTGTCAGCACAGAGAAAACATTTATCAACGTGTATATGTGTGGAACTGATATTGTGCCTGAAAATCCCTATTATCACGACGATTACCTGTATGTGGAAGTCGGATGCCACATAGAAACGTGGATGTTAAAAAACGGGGAAATCCGCCCATACACGATTTGTGCGTTGATAGATGAAATGTTTGACCGTTTCGATATTCCTGATATGTCTATTCAAAAAGTGCTTCCATCTACCTGTAAAGTTCTCAAATTTGGCGATATGTTCTATGGTTATCGCATGAAGTACAAGTGTACAAACATAGGTTCTATAAATTGTGGATAATCTAAAACTCCTGTTTGGAGAACCCTTAGTGATAAATGGAATTACTTTTCGCCATGCTAAAATTGGCGATATTATAGACATAGGGGAAGATTTTTATATGTCCGCTGTCAATTTATTCATTGTCAAAATGTCTGATTTGATGGTAGAACTATATGACTGTGGTATTGATTATAGAAAGGCGAATCCATACGAGGTTTTTCTTTCTTTGTCAACAGATACCCTTGTTATCCGTGATGGCAAGTTTATTGCAGATAAGGACGGTATGCCAATGTGGAATAAGGATAGTTCTACTAGCAAGAAATTGGGATGGCTAACTGGGATCAATGATTTCAGATTCTATATTGACGAAGAGGACAAAGGTATTCTGTACAGTCCGTCAACAAACGCTGTTATTGACGAGTCTGTGTATCAAATAGTCAGGGCGTATTATAGTAGGATGCACACTATAAGTTCTGATGAAAAGTACAATCCTGGTAATGACCAAACATTGAAGTTTCTTGTGCGTCAAGAAAAGCGTAAAAGGGAACTGAACGCTAAGAAAAGATCGCACAGGAGCGAACTTGCATCTCGAATTTCATCGTATGTCTGTTTAACAGGTCATACATTCGACGATGTAAAAAACCTTTATGTGTACCAGTTTTTCGATGGTTTAGATAGGGCAAATAAATTGTTGGAGTACAAAAATATTAGTATGGGATATTTTTCTGGAAACATCAAGCACTCGGACTATACAAAAGCCATTGAAAAGGTTGATTGGACACAATAAAATAATTAGGAAGGATGATTTGTTTTGGCTATTGACACTTCTAAATTTGCCGTACAGCAAATCTTCGTGGTTGATGCCTTCAACCTTGACACTGGTGCGCTGATTGCCCGTTTCGAGGATTTGAAGAACTCTACCCTGAACAACAATGGTACTGTCGTCTATGCACAGGGCGGTGTCGGCAACCCCAAGATCATCGGATTCAGCCACTCCAAGGAATCTACTCTGGAAGTTGAGTCTGCTGTTATCACTGGCGGCGCGCTTGGTATTCAGACTGGTTCTGGTCTGATTGACTTGACCAGTGCTACCGATATTCCATTTGACGAAGTGCTGACTGTGACTGGCGAAGCTGCTACTCCGGAGGCTGTTACAACTTATACTGCTACTGGTACTGCTGGCTCAGAAATTGGATTCGTATATGTGCTGAATACTGACGGTACTACCAAGAAAACCATCAAGCAGGGAGGGTCTGCGGCTTCTGGCGAGTTTGCCTATGCGTCTGCCAGTAAGAAGATTACGTTTGCTGAGGGCGATGTTGTTGCTGGCGATAAGGTTCTCGTTGTGTATTATCCTACCGCTTCTACCGCTTATCAGATTTCCAACAGCACTGAAGTGTTTGCGCAGAACGTGCGTCTGCATTGCAAGACCCTGTTCCGTGACACTTGTACTGGCAAGGATTATGTTGGCGTACTGGTGATGTATAAGGCTAAGGCTGGCGAAGAATGGTCTCTGGAACTGTCCGCTGACGGCGATCCCGCTGTTCACGCTATTAGCTTTGAGGCTCTGAAATCCTGCGAGTCTCCCGTTCTGTGGGATATTTTCATTTACGATACTGACGATCTCACTTGATTGGTGGTGATTTTTGATGCAACCGTTTTTCACCATCAAGCGCAAGTCTGACGGTAAAACTGACTTTATCTACGAATATGATTTCAAATATGATAAGTTCATTGGAGACGTAAACAATTACACCTACAACGACATTGATGTTTTTATCGGTGTTCCATCTGAAATCCTTAAACCACTTTTCATTCGTGAGAAGGCTTCTAAGGAAAAGTCTGAAATTGTCGAATGATTGGAGCGGATTAAATCCGCTCCAATCATAGCGCATGAAATCGCAGAACGTAGGAGGGAGTTGTGATTATGCAATATGAAACTATCGTTGTGGCAGTTCTCTCTCTTATAGGAACACTTGCCGGTGCATACTTGTCAAATAAGAAAAGTTCTGCCCTGATTGCATATCGTCTTGAGCAACTAGAAGAAAAAGCGAGTGGTATTAACGTAATTACAGAAAAGGTTTACCATCTCGAAGAAAATCAATCTGTTGCAAATGAAAAGATTAAAAATATGAACTATCGTATTACTGATTTAGAAAAAAGCGTAGTAAGTAATTGACCGGAATTAGAAAGGAAAATTTTGTATGAATAACACTATTAACACTATTATCAATGGCTACACCAGTGGTAAGGTCTCTGTGGAAGAAACCAATAAGGCTCTTGCGAACGCAAATGCCGGTTTTTCTTTCCAGCCTGGGAAGAACGCTCTGACTGCTGATGAGATTGCGTCCACTAAGGTCGGCAAGCTCCCTGGTGATGTGACCGGCTATGGCCTCCTGTCTACTGGAACTGGTACTATGGATAAGGTTCATGTCGTAAACGGTAAGGTTCAGGGCGGTGCTGTCAACACGGTTGTGAATGGCAAGCCTAACGAGTATGATCTGGTCTATATTGGCGGTCAGACTTGGCAGGTCTTTGGCGATCAGCTTGGTGAGATTGCGCCCAAGGATGCACCTTGGTGGGCTCCTCTGCATACCTTTGTTGGTCACGTTGCTTGGCAGGATGAAGTTTCTCAGTACATTCCTGAGTATGAAATGGTTTACAATCGTCCCAAGTACCATGGTCAGGAAGTTGTGAAGGGTGCCATCCGCTATAAGTATGCAGATAATGGCACTTGCAAGTATCAGCCCAAGTCTATGGCTGATTATGATAAGGCGCATGGGCGGGTGTAATCTATGGACATTTCTTCTCTTGGCATTACTGGCGTAACTGCCATTACTGTTATTTGCCTGTTGATTGGTCAGGCTGTAAAGGCCACCAAGATTGATAACAGTTGGATTCCTATTGTGTGCGGTGTGTCTGGCTTGATTCTGGGTGTTGTTGGTATGTTTGTCATGCCCGACTTCCCAGCAAGTGACTATCTGACCGCCGCCGCCATTGGTATTGTCTCTGGTTTTGCGGCAACCGGCGTGAATCAGGCATTGAAACAAAAGACTAAGACTGAGTAATTTTCTGGGCGGTTGCCGCTAAGTTGACACCATATGGCTGAGAGCAAACGCCCCCAGAAAATAGTGGGCCGTCTGTTGCAGCAGATGGCCCTATCGTTCCATGCAAGTGACCATTAAATGGTCACTTGCATGGTCTATTTTGACACGATTATTAAATGGGTGGTAATATGATACTTGCTTTAGATGCAAGCACTACAAGCACGGGCTATGCCATATTTGATAATGGTGTTTTGATAGACCGTGGTGTAATACGTCCCAAAGGCGGAGATGTAAAAGAAAGAATTAAGTATGTCTATTGGGCAATCAGAGTTCTATTTGAAAAGTATGAATATCAACATGTATTTATTGAAGATGTTCCGCTTTCGCATACTGTCAATCGTCGTGTAGCAGAAAATCTTCTTCTGTTACAGGGTACAATCTATTCTATCTGTATAGAACATGGTTGTCAATTTATACAAATGGAACCAACACATTGGAGAAAGTTGGCTGATATCAAATCAAAAAGGCGTGACGAACAAAAGGCAGAGGCCATTCAAAAAGCCGATGAACTCTATGGATTCGGCTATCGTTATGTAGATGCAAAAGAAGATGCCAGAACTGGTGACTCCGATGTATGTGAAGCTATTTTAATTGGAATAGCTGGTATGAAAAAACTTGTAGAAGGTGCTATTGTATGAAATTATCAGAATTCCTTAATCACTTCCGTATGCAGGAAGCGTCAAAGATGGCAGATGTAAAGATTTTAAGGTACATTCCATTTGACGAAAAGATCAGTATTCTCAAAAATTCCGAAAAAAAGCTTCTTTCTGTTAATTTGAGTGGAATGACTGGAATGACTGAATTCGTAAAAGAAAAGGAAAAGTTCAGATTCTTTAGAATTCTGCTTGCATATACAGATTTGGAAGTTGATGACACATCTATTGAGATGTACGATGCCTGCCTTGCTATTGATATGGATAGATTCTTTACCCACTATTGCAAGGTAGACTATGAAAGATTTTGCAAAATGTTCGACGATATTGTTTCTATTAACGATGGATATATGCTAAGAGATGCACTTATGTCCGTTGGAACAGAAAGCATTGACGAACAGTTCCACAACATTGTAGAGGAGCTTGGTCAAAATGCTGGGATGTTTGCAAATCTGAACGAAATTCTCAGAATCAACAATCTGGGACTAAATAAAAAGTAATTCTCAGAAGGGAGCCGTTTTATCACGGTTCCCTTTTTTCAACCTTGCGCATAAGGCGGTGATAGAATGGCAGTTATGACTCAAAAACAAATAGAAAAGCTGTTGCAGAAGAAGGAATCGGCGGTCTGGCTGGGCGTACGAAAGGGTACCTTGCGCGGGCAAAAAAAGAAAAAGAGTTTCAGAGAGAAAAATCCCGGGTCTACCGGGATATTCTCTTTATCAGTGGCTGCAATGAACAGCTGCCGCATCCACACCGGTACCGCGTGGTGCATCAGATGGAGCAGCTGGAGGCAGGCGGATATACGTGTGATACGGTTTATTTTCAGGAGCTGAAGCCCTGGATGGTACGTTGCTACGGCGCGTTCGTGATTTTCCGCTGCCCGATGACGGACACCCTGCGGGAATTTGCCACAATGGCAAAGCAGATGAACAAGCCTCTGTGGTACGATGTGGATGATCTTGTGATCGATACGAAATACACCGATCAGATTCCGTTTCTCGACCGGATGCAGCCGGAAGAACGGCAGGCATACGATCAGAATGTCCGAAACATGGGCGAGCTGCTTTCCCTCTGCGATGCGGCGGTTACGACGACAGCGGCGCTGGCAGAAGAACTGAAGCAGTACGTACCGGAGGTGCTGATCAACCGCAACTGTGCGTCAGATGAGATGCTGCTACTGTCCGAGGCGGTGTTAAAAGAAAAACAGAAAAAGAACGAAGCAGATGGAACGGCGAAAAAAGTACGCCTTGGCTATTTCAGCGGCAGTGCGACGCATCTGGACGACATCGAGATGATCGTTCCGGTGCTGAAACAGTTGCTTGGCAAAAATCCGAACCTGGAACTCCTCATCGTGGGAATTCTGGAACTCCCGGTGGAGCTGAAACTGTTTGCTTCCCAGATCCAGATGGAGGGCTTTGTCGATTACCAAAAACTGCCGGAGCGGATTGCGTCGGTGGATATCAACTTGGCTCCGCTTACCGATACGATTTTTAACCGTGCGAAATCGGAAAATAAATGGGTGGAAGCGGCTCTGGTGCAGACTGTGACAGCAGCCAGCAATCTCGGCGCTTTTGCTGAGATGGTACAGGATGGAGAAGACGGCGTACTCTGCCGAGACGAAGCGGAGTGGTTGGAAAAACTGCAGTGGCTGATCGACGACGAACCGGCACGAAAAGCCATTGCCGGACGGGCATATGGCCGGTGCAGCCGCGAGTGTGTCACAATCTTTCATGCCACCGGGATTTGCGAGTGGGTGGAGCGCCACTGGAATCTACGCTGTGCCTTTGTGCTTCCAGCGATGGAGATCAGCGGAGGCATCCGCGTTGCACTTCTTCATGCGGAAATGCTGGTAAAAGCAGGAGCGCAGGTCAGCCTCTTTACTCTGGAAGGGGAGGCGGAGTGGTATCATGAGGGTGATTTCCATTTTCCGGTGCTGTCGGCCGAGCGAGAGAAACTGCAGGGAACGCTGGATCTTGCGGTAGCGACGATGTGGAATACCGCAGAGTTCGTCGAACAGTCCAGCAAGATCCGAAAGAAAAAATATCTGGTGCAGAATTTTGAAGTTGGATTTTATCCGCCGGGAAGCCCGTACCGGATCGCAACTTCGGCGACTTACCGGATGAGGAGCCCGATGGAGTACGTAACCATTTCCAAATGGTGTCAGAACTGGCTGCGGGAGGAATACCATACCGAAGCAGCCTATCTTCCGAACGGCATCGATCCGTCCTTCTATCCGAAACGGGGGCGGGATCTGCAGGGAAAAATTCGGATTCTGATCGAGGGAGACTGCAGCGCGGAGCATAAAAACGTGGACGAGAGCTTCCGTATCGTGGAACAGCTGGATCTGGAAAAATTCGAGATCTGGTACATGTCCTACAATGGAAATCCGAAATCCTGGTACCGCGTGGACCGCTTTTTACACCGGGTTCCATATGAAAAAACACCGGAAGTCTATGCGGCGTGTGATATCCTGCTGAAAACAAGCCTGCTGGAAAGCTTTTCCTATCCGCCGCTTGAGATGATGGCGTCCGGCGGCTACGTCGTTGCTGTGCCGAACGGTGGCAATCTGGAATACCTGAAAGATGGGGAAAACTGTATTCTCTATCCGCAGGGAAATCTCGCGGAGGCAAAAGCGGCGATTGAGCGTATTCTGACAGATGCGGAACTGAGGAAAAAACTGGATACGGGAGCAGAAGAGACGGTAAAGGAAAGAAACTGGAAAAGAATCGAACCACAGATTTTAGAACAGTATCTTGGAAAATAAATAAGCAACAAAAAGGGCTGTCGCACTAGCAAATATTTCTGGCGGTAGCTCTGCGTTATACCCAAATGGCATCGAAATCGGTTGCGTTTTCGATGCCATTCTTTACTTCTTATAGGAAAGTTCGACTTCCGTCGAACTCTTGAATCAGGATCACCCGTTGGACGGGAGGTCCTGATTGCTTATAAATTAGAAGATCAGTGCCGTTTGTTTCGGTTATTGCGGCGTCTGTTTCTGCGTTTCCGTCTCTTTCTCGCGTTGTTGATCACGACAATGATCAGAATTAGAAAAGCGACACCGTTCAGGCCAAGCAGAATATAGAGCAGTGTGGAGAGAAAAGAAATTTTCTTGGTTTCTTCCGGTGTTGGAATATCTGTGCTGTCGGTTTCTTCTGATGAATCGGAGGAAACCGAAGAACTGTCGGAAACAGTACATGGAGCGGAAACCTCGGCTGTTCCGATGAAGTGATCATCGAAAAAATACTGGCGGGTGTACGGTTCCTCAACGGAAGCGCCGTCCGGATCGGTGTAGGTTGCAGTTTCAATTTTCGCATTCTTTGGAAGCGTTACCACACCGGAAAGACTTTCCTTTTTTGCGTTCTTCAGGGTATAATGTGTAAAATTATCATAACCGAAATCAAGTACGGTACGGGTATCGTTGATATAATCGAGGTTATCACAGGTTAAAACAACGCAGACCAGCGTCATATTGCCTCGCTTGGCAGCGGTAACGAGTGTGTTGTGTGCCTCATCGGTATAACCGGTCTTTCCGGCGAAAGCACCCTTGTATCCCCACTGACCGTCCTGGAACAGCAATGCGTGGTGGTTCTGAAGATCACGCGGTGTCGAGGTCATATTGGTCGGCTGAATTGTGTAGGTCAGATCGGACTCGATGCGGCAGAAGGTCTCGTTTTTGATGCACTCCTGCATAATGAGTGCCATATCGTGTGCACTGGTGTAGTGGTTCGGATCTGGCAGACCGTTTGCATTGACAAAATGGGTATTCGTGCAACCAAGTGCAGCGGCGCGTTCGTTCATCATGGCGGCGAAACCTTCCTCGCTTCCGGCAATGTCGATGGCAAGCTGTGTGCAGACCTCATTTGCCGAGGCAAGAAGAATCGCGTGAAGAGCATCCTCCACTGTGATCGTTTCGCCAAGCTGAACGTTGATGCGGGCATTTCCCGGAATGGATTCGCTGACAGCATGTTCGCCGAAGGTAACGGTGTCGGTCATCTGCTTGTTTTCAATGATCAGCAGAGCCGTCAGAATCTTGGTGATGCTGGCAGGATAGCGCTGCTCGTCCATGTTTTTATCGTATAAAACAGCACCAGTATCGGCATCGAGTAAACAGACAGCGCCGGAATTGTTTTCCGGTCCTTCGGGCCAGGTGGTGACTGTTTTTTTATCGGTTGTGGCAAAAATCGTCTGCGGGAGGCAGGACGCGGCAAAAACAAAAGCAAGCAACAGGCATAAAAATGTGCGGGCTGCAGAATTCTTTCTAATCATAACTCACTCCTTCTGATCCAGCGGGTACAGCTGCATAAGACTGTCCGGGCAGCGGATCTCTCTAAAATGTATTAGACACACTTTTATTATTATAACATAAAGCGAGCAGGGAAGAAACACATAATTTCTTAATATTTTCAGTCGGGATTTGCAAAATGCAGTAAAATAGAGTATAATGCGAACGAGTTCATACGGAAAAAACAAAAAACCTGAAAAACAAAAACCCCAAGGAGTTAAAAAAAGTGTCAGATATGAAATGGCTCCGTTTTATACGGAAATTGAAACCTTACAACATACAGAAGGGACTGCGTTACCTGAAACATTATGGCCCAAAGGAATTCCTGATCCGTCTTTCGGAGAGGATGGAGCCGGAGGAGGTTCCGTACGGACCGTGGCGGGAGCAGTACTGCGCAAAAGAGGAGGACCTGGCGCGTCAGAAAAATCATAAATTTTCTTATTGTCCGAAGATCAGCGTTGTTGTTCCGGCTTACCGTACGCCGGAAATTTTTCTGCGTCAGATGATCGAATCCCTGGAAAAACAGAGTTATGAAAACTGGGAACTGGTGATCGGAAATGCCAGCCCGGAGGATGAGACGATGGCGCGCATCCTGAAAGAGTATACCGGAAAAGATCCGCGCGTAAAGAACGTTCCGATTCCGGAAAATATCGGCATTGCAGAGAATACAAATGCAGCGCTTGCCGCAGCAGCGGGAAATTTCGTCGGTTTTATGGATCACGACGATCTGCTTGCGCCGGATGCACTCTTTGAAATTGCCATCCGTCTGGAAAAAGATCCGTCCATCGATGCTTTTTATACCGATGAGGACAAGGTACGGACCGATCTGTCCGAGTATTTCCAGCCGCATTTCAAACCGGATTTCAATCTGGATCTGCTG
>ERZ840371.82-NODE-82-length-109681-cov-8.019393_pt1 | contig 109681 bp, 134 predicted proteins | sample MGYA00519937_ERZ840371 | MGnify/ENA primary metagenome ERZ840371 (study PRJEB31850, sample SAMEA3708873) | human gut metagenome | biome: human gut; feature: human-associated habitat; material: faeces | place: China | collected 2014 ... | reverse complement strand
CCTCCTTATTCATTAAAATAATAGACCCAAGCAGTCTCCCTGTCGCAGGAGGCTGTCCCATCCGTAGGAACATCAGTAAGATATAGTTCCTCGGGTTCAGTTTGGGGAACTCTTTACATTTACACGGGTGTGGATAGTTATTCAGTAAATATCAATCAATCCGTGAATGTCGAAATTGATTTGAAAGATGATTCCTTTAGAACGAATAATGACTATTCATCTGGTTCAATTGAGTCGTTTACCCTAACTTTAAGCAATTGTCAGATTTCAAATGTCAATAATATCACCACAGAAAATTGTTCTATGCAAATTGTTCAGAGTGGCTCAAATGTTGAAATTAGAATAACGAATGTTGACACTAATGACGACAGCCTACAATATGCTGCATATGGATATGGAACTTTGACAATTGATGGGAAGACGCTTTCAAATATTCGATTTATAATCGAAGGCTCTCATTATTAATCTTCATTTGGAAAGGAGGTCTGATATCAGACCTCCCAACCATAACAATTAACTGCCCGAAGTTGTACGTATACGGACACGAATATTTCCCGTATCTTTTGTCGACCCACCTGATTTAAGATAGATATCTATATTGTGCATACCTGTTTGACCACTATCATTGATAGCATTGATAGTGACAGTCTTTGAGCCTGTACCTGATGTTGGCGAAGCGTTTAGACTAAACGCATTAGAAGCAAAGTCGATTGACCATGAACCACTTGCTGGTGCAGTAACCGTAACAGTTCCAGAGCCTGAACCGTATCCAGAAATATTGATATTTGTTGAACTGATTGACCATGCTTCAGCCTCCTGCGACAGGGAGACTGCTTCTTGATTTTCGAAGAAAAACAAAGAGCACTCCCAAAGGAAGTGCTCAATGATTAGGGAGAAACAGGCTTAAGACAGAAGCGTCCAAGCCTCACGAACTTTGTTGAACTGACTGTATGGAAGAGTAGTGTAGCCACCCCGACCAAACGATGTTCCCCAGGAGTTCTTGATGATGAGACCTGTTTCGTCATAGCCGACAACCGCTACTGCATGACCACCCATGAACTCATCACCGTTCCAGAAGTCGTCATTATACGAAAATACATTCATCGCTATAAGTGCTGCTCCATTAGTAAGAACACTCTTTTTGAGAGCGTCCAGAGAGCCAATACGAGCGAATACTTCGACACGGTGTTCGCCTTTCAAAATCTCGAAAGCCTCACGAGGCATCATTCCGTCAATAGTCTTGTCAGAACGCTGGTCGTACAGGTATTCGAAGCCGATAGATGGTTCACGACCTTTCGATTTGCAATAGAAGTTGTACATTTCCGCAACTGTACAGGACACACAACTTCCCTTGCTCCCTTGGTCATAGACCCGAAGTTGTTCCCGCAGTTCATACCGCTTCGGGAGTTCAATCTTCGGAGCAGCATAAGTGGCATCATTCGGATTGACGCCACTCTCAATAAATCCAAGTCCTTTCGTTATCATTCTTGCCTAAATTTGAATAGAACATCATCCTTTCCAGCCGTTTGTGTGACTGAAAAGATATACAGAACTTTATCCTTCTTTTCAGTAAGGACATACACAGTGGTCATCACGGAGTCGCTCCCGATGAAGTACGTCTTTCCCCACGAGTCTAAATTCGTAGGGACGCTCAAGCCGTGAACGGTGTTCAGGCTGTCAATTACTGAAAGAGGCTGTGGAGTCACTCTTTCGAAGAACACAGTCTTCCGAGTTGTCGCACAGCCTACAATCAGCAATGTCAAGAAAAGGAATATCAGTTTCTTCATCAGCCACCTACATTGAACCAGTTACCAAGTAGAAAGCATAGCCAAATGAGAAGACCGCCTATCAGTGGTGGAAGACCTCCGTTGAGGATAGCCTGTCCGACAGGAAGATTTTTCTTCATGTTCTGGTAAGCGAACAACCCAATGACAACGAATGAGACCGGAATCATACACGTGATACCCATATCAAGTGAGATTCCAAAGAACGCAGCCACCAACATACCGATGATGACGTACAGGTAATGAAAAGGCTTCATTTGTACCATTGTAATTGAAATTTAAGTTAAATCGAACTCTTTGCACACTTCCTCCATTTCCTCGCAAGTCAATGGTCGAACTTTCAGGATATTATAGCGGTCGAGGTCTTCTTGTAGAATAGGGAAAGGCAACCGAGTGTTCCCCGTTGGGGTGACAAAGCAATTATCGGCACTGTCACGATAGAAAAGCACATCAGGCTGGTTAGCCTCAATGAAGATTTCATCTGTATAAGCATACATGAAGTCTTCCCACTTTTCTTCGAAGCCTTTCTTGCCCACTCGGTTCAGCCCAGTTCCAGTATCTACTTTTGGATGAAGAAAATCCTCTACAGATTCCACAGGTTGCGTGGGTGTATATTTAGGACGCTGTTCACGGGTAATCTCACGAAGTTCCGATTCGAGCGTTTCAATCTCTCCTAACAGTTGTTCTTCTCGCTTGGCATAGTCGGACAACTCTTTGCGCTGTTCACGGTTCTCCTTCTCAAGAAAGAGAATCTTCTTATTCAGACGGTCGCATTCCGCCTGAAGATTCAGCACTGTTAAAGTTTCTTCTTTGCCCATATTAGATAGCATTTATTCTGTTGCTCCATGAGTCTGTTAGGAACTCTTCCATTTGAGCCTCAGAAAGTTTATCATACACTTTAAACGTGACAGTATCGAATCCTCGTTTTCCTTTCCCGACTTTTGTACCTGTATAGGAAAGGGAGTATTTGAACTGGAGAACCGAGTTGAGGTTGTTAATCATTTCTCGGAAAGCGGTCTTTAAAACATATTTTTCAAAATCTTTAACAGCATATTCCGGAGTTTGAAGTTCATTCATAAGTTCGGATATCTTCATAGAGAAGACACGCTTGTCCTTCCAACGACTTAACATCATGAAAATACGTTTGGCATAGACACCATTCATTGATACGACAGACTTCTTGTCGTAAATTGTGCCTCCTATTCCTTTACCATAATACAGAAGCCAACGTAAACTTGTAACAGGCATTCCCAGTACGATGTTGTCATCCTCGTCAATATCCATCGTAGAGATAAGATAGCACTCCCTCCGAACCAATTTACCCTGTTCGTTGGTAAAGTTGTATTTAATCGTCTGTTTGAACATCTTCTTTATTTCGTTAAGAACGATAGAGCCGTGATGGTGTTTATCAATCTCATTCATTTGTATAGGGATGAGAAGATTACCGTTCTTATCCAGGGGGAGAGTTTCCTGGAAAACTTTCAAGTCAGCGTTCAGCCAGTCAACATCACGGGACATAGCAGGTTGCAACTGTTCGACAAGATGAACCAAACAGTTCATTTGCCACGATGTGAACTTATAGACGCCAAAGGTCGCCAAGTTCGATTGAATAATTCCTTTATTTCTTTTCATATCATATAATGTTTAATTTCTACACAAATATAACGGGAAAATTTATAAAAGGGGTAGAATCATTTCCACCACCTTAAAAACAGGCTTGGCTTCGAATTAAGACTGTAAATTAACTGCGCTCAAAAGCCTGTTTATAAATTTGTCGACGCGCTCAAACCACCTTTTATACTGCGCTCAAACCACCTTTTATAACCCCTTAGACCACCTTTTATACTGCGCTCAAACCACCTTTTATAAAACAAAATTTGTGGGTGAAGACTCCCCATAAAATAGGGACGACTCACGGAATCGAAAATTTGTGTATCAATATATGAGTACAATAGAAGTTTCAATAGAATACAAGTTAGAGTCCCGAACGGAAATTTTAAGAAGTCATTTTCACGTCGAAAACACACCTCACTGCGTTCGGAGTTTACAGGCTTCGCCATCTCCGATGGACTTCGCCCTGAGAGGCTGCTGTCGCAGCCGATGTTGTTAGGAGATATGGAAATGAGAAAAACTTTTGTGCATTGACAGCGTTATATTTGTGTTCGGTCTGGTTCGCCTAATCGAACATCGTCTAAAGTTTGATTTGATTTACATTGTTTGATTGACATCTAAGAAGTTTTTGAAGAAGATTCTTTTTGTTCATTAAAGAAAAGTTTAGGTTTTAAGTATTTGACAGAAATCTGGGGCATGAGAGGATGTGAATCTTCTCACTGCCCGTTTTTATTTTAGAGCCATACCGTTGAACTCACTCCTACCATATTAAAATTTTATGAATAACTTTGCTCACAAAGAATTTTAAATTTTACAAGTCGTATGGAAAATAAAGGAAAGAAAGTTTCCCTCCAGTTGTTTGAGGAAACTGCTCGTAACAATGGATACGAGGTATTCACACCCGATGAGGTGGCTTCCTATTACAAGGAAGGAATCATGAAGAGTCGTGCCAACGAACTTACAGCCGAGGAGAAAGAGGCTTTCGTGGCTGACGTAATGTATCTCCAGAAAGCCGTATGCGCTGACGAAGAGGGTAAAGACGTCATTCGTTTCTATCGTCCTAAACAGGTTGAGTGGGAAACGGCTGCTGACGGAACTGTCATGAAAGGTTTGGAAGGTGTATATCGTGACACCCCTGAAAATCGTCGCCTGAACCGTGTTGGACAGGCTTATTCTCCTACATTGGAGTTCCTGAAATCGTTGAACGATGAAACGGAGGGCGACATCATGAAGTCGTTGGGAACAGGTGTTTATGCTGATACCCCTGACAATCAGCGTCTGGGACGTGTGGGTCAGCCGTACAAGAACCAAATTCCGGTTGAATAATGGAAACGCTGCTTGAGAAATCATTGAATAAACACGATTTTCCGGAAAAGGAAAGACGTGAATTGGCGAAAGAGGGAGAAGCCATGAAAGATGGCTCTTTCCCTATTCGTAATACTCAGGATTTGAAAGACGCCATTCGTAGTGTTGGTCGGGCGAAAGACCCTGCCGCTGCGAGACGGTGGATTAAAAAGCGTGCTAAAGAACTCGGGAAAGAGTCGCTTCTTCCTGAGTCCTGGGAATAATTTAGGAGTTTTCTTCGGGAAACTCTTTGATTATTCAAGATAACGTAATATATTTGCGTAATCAAATTAAACTGTAAGGAATATGACGACACTAATAGAAAAATCAATTTTGAATGAAAGATTAGAAAAATCTCGTTCAGGCATATACGCTGATACTTCTGAGAATAGACGCAAACATCGCGTGGGGCAGAAGTACGGTTCTGAAAAGAAAGAGGAAGAGAAGCCTGAGAAGACTTCCTCTAACGAAAAAGACCCTGCAAAGGAACTTGAGGCTGTCGATAAGGTTATCGCTGCTATCAACGAAGGCAAGTTGAAACTTCCCCAGGAAGAAATTATGGTTCTCATAGAAAAGAAGAATAATTTAGAGTTGGCAAAAAGACAGGCTGAAAAGATACATTCAGGTGTTAAAGCAAACGAAGAGAAACGTAATGCTGCGGAAGCGAAGGAAACAAGTAAGAAGATAAACGAAGCCCAGAAAGAGGAAGAGAAGAAGACTCCTACGAGCGTGAAAATCGAACAAAAGACTTTTCGCATTAAAGACGGTAAAATCAGTGCTTCAATGTACGACACTCAGAGTCGGATTAGTAAAGTCACTAAATATGCGAAGGAAAACGGTTTGGAAGTTGAGTGGCTCGAAAGCAAGAAAGAAGCGTCTGAACAGGCTTCCGAAGCCGATAAAGAGGATTTGCGTGAGGCTCGTAAGAAATTGGCTTATTTACAAGACAACGAAGAACGCTTAATCAAGCGTGACGGGAAAGAGAGATATGAAGAACGCTTGAAACAGGCGAAAGATGAGGTTGCTGAATTGAAAGGCGAGAAGCCGAAAGAGGAAAAGAAACCAGAAGCGAAGTCTGGGGAGAAAGAGGAATTAGATGAAGATGGAGAACTTGTTACCATCACTAACGATAAAGAGAAATTTGAGAGATATCGTATCTTTAGGGATTTACATGCTGCAAGAATGAAAAGAGGGACTTCTCCTAATCTTTCTAAGATGGGGTATCTTAAAAATTCTGGGGACGTCAATCAAAAGGGTAACGAAAAATATTACGAACTTCAAAAAGAATTTGGTGATAAGAAGTATGCCTTTAAAGAGGAAACTCAGGAACCAAAAAGCGAAAAGAAGGCAGACAAGGCTTCCGACCCTATTTATCAGGTTCAGCAAAAGAAGAAAGAAGCCTCGAAGAAGTATGACAGTAAGCGTGAAGAGGCTCGCCAGAAGTACGACAAAGAGGCTGATGAAATTCGAAGTGAGATTGACAAACTGTACGAAAGCGACCATCCGGATGCTGCTAAAAAGCGCAAAGAACTGTGGAACACTTTGAAGGAGAAGACTAACAAATACGATGCGGAGACATCACGGTTGAAAGACGAGTATGAGGCTGAGTATAAGAAATTAGACGAGGCTGAAGACAAACTGTATGACCAGCGTCAAAAAGAAGAAACTTCAGAAGAGGTGAAAGAGTCATACACCCGTGTTAAGTTTGAGGATGTTCCTAACAGTGGAAAGGTCAATCTTAAGAAATACCTGTCAGAGAAAGTTCGAAAGGGGGTTGATGAAAAGTGGTCAAACATTAAGAACATCCCTACCGACAATCTTAAGAAGATGGAGAAAGGACTTGTGAACGATTTAAATAAGAACTTTGAAGCCATCAAGAAGTCTCAGAGAGCGGAGTTGCTTTACTCTATAATGAAAGTTAAGGGGGAACTGGAAAAGCGTGGTAAAGAGAGCCAAAAGAAAGAATAAGGATATCATGCTTTATTAGTGCCGTTTTTGTTTGTAAATTTGTATCGTTTAATAAATGTAGAATTAAAACATAAAAGAGATGAAGAAATATGTTTATTCGAAAGGTGCGGAGGCTGTTACGGTTGAGACCGATGGGTTAGCAACTATCAACAACTTCATGGTGACCGGACTCATTGGTAAAAATTATCATGGTCTGGTACAGGCTGGTCTGAATTTCAAGATGGGAGACGAAGTAACCATCCCGATGATGCTCAATGCTGCTAAGACCTGTGAATGTAAGGTAGAATGCTACGAGGGCAATGAACTTATCATTGATGAGTCTGCTGACTTCACAAGTGGCGTTCCTGCTGAAGTAGGTACAATCTTCGGGTTGCAACTGGGTGTGGCTTTTAACGAGGCGACACATTACGCTGTGGTTCCCAAATCATATACAGACCAGTACGATTACGCTGCTTCTAAGGCATCACTGCCTTGGCTGGTTGCGAAGTTCAAGAAAATCGCTGCTGACGCTGATGAACAGGAAACATCAGAGTATCAAGTGCAGGTATTTGCCGACGAAAGACAACTTGAGTTCCGTGGAAATTCTGCTGACTTGGGCAAGTTGAGCGAAGACAAGAAAACGCTGACCGCAAAGGCTTCCAATTCACTGATGTTTGAAATCGTGAAAGACTTGGGTATTTTGCGTCCGGAAATGGTAACTTGGTTCACTATCCGTTTCATTTACGGTGGTCGTACCTATGAAGCCAAAACATACGTCACTCCTGGAACTATTTAATTATGGGAAGTAAGAAGAACCGTTCATCAAAAAACAGGAGTTCAGTGGGAGCCAATAATGTGGCTCCCATAGACGGTCTTGATGGACTGTCTCTTCAGGAACTCCAAATCATGGCTCAGGCTGCTCCGATAGCGTTGAGGAACCGTCTTCAGAAGTCCCTAAACTCAGAGAATTTTGAAGAGGTGATGAAGGCACAAGCGTTTATCGCTGAGCAACAGAAGCACGGCAGGAGAGCACCCCAGCCGGAAATTAAATCAATCCTTTGGAACCCGTCGGAGATAGGCTTCAATGGTAAGGGGTATCGCGACCCGAACAACGGTATAGCATTTGGGACTCTAAACCGAATGGGCGATATCTTCATCATTAAGGCTATCATCAACACACGTATTGAACAGGTTCAGAACTTTTTGAAGTACAGCGTTGACGACCAGAAGCCAGGATACCAAATTCGTTACAAGCGAAGTCCAGGCTCGGAGGGTTCTGACGAAAAGGAACTGTCAGCAAAAGACAAGAAGATTGTCGATTACATAGTTCGTTTCCTTGAAGACGGTGGAGAGAATGACAAATGGGAATGCGAGGACAACTTTCAAGAGTTTACCCGTAAAGTATTGAGGGACTCCCTTGTGCTTGACCAGATGACATTTGAACTCGTTCGTGCAAGGAACATGAACCTCAAGAAGTATCGTGCTGTTGACGCTGCCCTGATACGACAGTTAGACACAAACGACCCACGATACAGACAGATGTTCGAGAACTTCCGCTGGCATGGTTATTTGCCTCGCTATGCTATGGTATGGGATGGGCAGATTATCCGTCACCCTGTATCAGATGAGTATGTAGTTTTCTATCCGTGGGAGTTGGGTTATGGTATCCGTAACAAGACGACCAACGTGTTGCGTAATGGATACGGCTGTTCGGAGTTGGAAACGTTGATTGAAATCGTGACATGGATTTTGTGGGGAATGCAGTACAATGGTAACTTCTTCAAACAAGGTAGTCAGCCGAAAGGCTTTATCAATGTGAAGAACGGAAACGTCGACCAAGGAACCCTGAACGAGTTTCGTCAGGATTGGAAACAGACGATGAGTACCGTGTACAATTCTCACAAGATACCCGTCATTCAGGGAATAGACCTTGAGTGGATTGATTTACAGCAGACGAACCGAGACATGGAGTTCACTGAATGGATTAAGTTCCTATTGGTGATTGCGTGTGCCGTGTACCGTATGGACCCATCGGAGTTGGGCTTTCAATTCCAGGACGCTGCCCGTATATTTGGACAGGAAGGACAGAAGGAACGTCTTGACCACTCTAAACAGAAAGGTCTGACTCCGCTGTTAGTGTTCTATCAGAATATCCTGAATAAGTATATCATCAGCGAAATTGACGACCGCTTGGAACTCGTGTTTACAGGTATTGAAATCGAGGACGAGGCAGCACAGGTTGAACTGGATAAGAAGAAGTCTGAGGCTGGCTTTGTATCGCTCGAGGATATGTTCGAAAAGTATTCAGGCAGAAAGTTCGACCCGAATAAGGACACTATCCTTAACACGGTGTATCAGTCGGCTCAAACCAACAAAATGATGGGTGGCGAGGGCATGAACGAAATCGTCGATGGCGAAGAAGGAAATGGCTCACCTAAAACAGCGGAAGAGGCTATACAGGCGATGATGGTTGAAAAGTCTATGGAGAACCCTATTCTCGGAAAGGCTTTGGAGTTCATTGATTCACAATTAGGAATAAGAAAATGAAAGCACCAGCATCACCCCGAATTCATCATCACGTCGACCCGATGAGATATCCAAAGGTTCAAAAGGAATACGAGGGTAAAGGGAAGAATGCGTTCAACGCTGTTAAACTGTTCGGAGACGTTGTTGAAACTATGGTTGAAATACAAAAGAAGAAAAGATAATGTTATTCACGGAAGATGAAATAAAGAAGATTTTGACAAACATCGACCTCGCAGTAGTGAAGATGGTTGCACAGGTGTTGGGGAAAGACTACCTAACAACTGAAGACCTTGCGCTCCTGAAGAAGAAAGGGGTTGACTTGGTGAAACTGATTCCTAAATTCCCTTCCCATTATCAAGCGTTTCTTTTTGGTCGTGTTTCGGCTGCTGTTGGGACGAAAGCCACCGCTCAGATGACTTACTCCGAGTTTACTGCGTTTCTGTCTAAAATGGGCTTATTTGAGCCCACAGCGAGGGAAATGGCGTTCTACAAGGTTGCCGCTAACAAAACTTATACTCATATCAAAGGATTTGCCGACCGCATCAAGAACGATGTCCGAGCATCAATTTCCGCAGAGGAACTCAGTTACTTACAGGCTCAAGAGCAGGCAAAGGCTGATGCGACTTTACGGAAGGAGATGCTCGAAGGCACGTTCGAGAAGCGTTCCGTCAAGAAGATTACTTCAAACCTCGCTAACCAGATGAATGATTGGCAGCGGGATTGGGGACGTATCGTTGAGACGGAAAGTCAAGATATATACAATCTCGGAAGAGCCGAAATCATGATGGAAGAAGACCCCGACCCGTTGGTTTACTTTGATGTCTTCCCTGGAGCCTGTCGCCATTGCATACGACTATACCTAACAGGGGGTATCGGGAGCCAGCCACGGGTGTTCAGGCTTTCGGAACTCATGGCAAACGGTACGAACTATGGTGTGAAGTCGAAAGATTGGAAAGCGACGATACACCCTGTTCACCCGTTCTGTCGGTGCGACTTGCGTTATGTTCCGAAGGGATATGTATGGAACCCTGACACACATCAGTTCGAGCCTCCTAAGAATTATGAGAGAAAGGTTAAACGGAAGAGTCGAGCGAAGATAACAATTGGAAATAAAGAATATACAGTCTAAAAGATGATAATTATGAACTTGAAGAAATTTTTAGGAATTCAGTCAACCCAAGAAAAGGTTGAGGACTATCGGAAGTTGAAAGGTCAGTTGGCGAACCTTGAAACTTTGGGTCAGGAATTGTCCGACAAGTTTTCAATTCAGAAGTCTGTCATTGACGGTGTGGATGGTTTACCTGAGGAGAAGAAATCCGAAGTATTTGAAAAGTACAGAGGATTCCTAAAAGAGCACCAGAAGGAAGTTTCGTCAGCCGTGAATGAAAGAAACAAGATATTGAAATCGCTCGAGGCATACCGTAACGACCCCGACGTTGGTGACATCTGTAAAGGTATTGACGCTCTCGAACAGGCTGAAGAGGCTTATCGTGGTGGCAAACTGTCTAAACAGGTGTATTTCGACATCGTGAAGTCAATCACGGGCGAGCCGACAAAGTATGCTGATGTGGTTGCTTTTGACAAGGATGGTAGAGTCCTCGTTTTACATCGTGTTGAGAACTTTATTCCTACTGGTAAGGTATGTATCCCTGGAGGTCATGTTGACCCAGGAGAGGACTTTGAGACGGCTGCGCTTCGGGAACTTAAAGAGGAGACAAATCTTGACCCAATTGAGGGGAGGGGAATTGTGTACCTTGGGGAGCACAAGACAGAGGATGCGCATATCAAGTATTTCCAAGTTTGGGTGGATTGCTTGCAGCCTGTAACAGTTGATGCGTCGGAACATTGTTTTGCTGAATTCATTGACTTGGGGCAGATTCCTTTGAAGCCGTTTATCTTCGACCAAGGAGAGATAGTTCTTGACATGCTGATGAAGCCACATCAGATAGAGGAAACCAAACCGCTGATGAAAGCCTTATCGGAAGGACGTATCACTCCCGAAGCATTCGTTCCGGGATTTACATCAATTCTGAAAAAGGCTTTGGACATCGAAGCCGTGAAACCGCTTGAACCGGAATCTATGGACGGGGACAAACGAAAAGTTTCCGTACCTGTACGAGACCCGATGAAGTGCGTTGAAACCATTATGAAAGGTATCAGCGGAGCGGAGGAAGTAACAGTTGGGACAAACGGTCATCTCAAATTTGTGAAGCCTCTAATTATTCATGACACTCGTTACCGTGAAGACCCGTCGACAAACCGCTTAACAGAGGTTGAGATAGTGTTTACAGGTGACGACAACGACATGATGCGTATTCTCGAGGAAATGAAATATTCATTGATGACTGGACCCATGAAAGTCCGGACTCCTCAAGAAGAATTTATGGCAGCGAACGAGCGTGGAACCGATTATGTTGGAGACCCGATATTTGTAACTTTCTAAAATGATTTGTAACTTTGTCACAAATTTATAAAGTGGAAGTATGAAGAAGCAGACCCCAAATGATTTTAACTTCTGGTTGCCGATAGACTTCATGAAGTCTGACGCTGCCGAGTATCCTCGTGGTGATGACCGTCGCTACGAGAATATGATATTTGAGGGTATCGCGAGTGACGACAGCAAAGATTATCAGGGTGACTCAATGGAGCCCAATGGGTTCGTTATAGACTACTTCCTCAAGCATGGTTTGTTCAATCTTGACCACTTAACAGTTCGAGCAAAAGAATTGAAAAGTAGGTTTTGGATTGGTGAACCGCTTGACGGGAAGATAGTCGATAACAAATTTTGGGTGAAAGGAAAGTTATGGAGCGAGTCTCCCGAGGCAAGAGCCTTTTGGGACAAGTGTATTGAAATGCGCGAAAGCGGTTCAACCAGAAAGCCTGGAATGTCTATTGAGGGAAAAGCCTTGGAGCGAGACCCGAAGAACGAAAAACATATCACGAAGGCAATTATCAATAATATTGCGCTGACGTTTACTCCTGTAAACTTCAATTCGTATATCGATTTCGTGAAAGGTATTCAATCTCAGGATTTCATTCCTACTGGTGATTTACTCAAGAGCCAACTCAAGCGTGATGTCATGTTCGAACAGGTGATAGGGAATAAGAGGATTGTCATCGATTCAAAATTCCGTATTATCCAAGAGGGCATTTGATGACTCATTTTAGGGAAAAGAAATTTTGTAATATTTTTAATCCGAAAAATTAAAGTAGTATGGTACAATTAACTGATGAACAAAAAAATGACGACCTCGTAAAATCATTGCTTGGCAGTGGGTTTACAGAAGAGGTGATTGCTGGTTGGATTGAATCCGGCTCAATCAAATTGGAAAAGTCGGTTCAAAGTGGTCCGGATGACCATGGCGAAGGCGACGGTGATGGAAATCACGAGAAGAAGGAAAAGGACAAAGACAAGGACAAGAAAGACCCTGACAAGAAAGACGGAGAAGACGATGACGACCCCGACCTCGAAAAGGGTAACGGCTGTGGCGATGGCGACAAGAAAAAGGACGACATTGCGAAGTCACTTTCTGCTGACATCATCAAGAGTATTGAAGACGGCTTGCTTGGCAAGTTCAATCAGTCTCAAGATGACCTGCTGAAGTCTATTCCGGCTATCGTAGAAAAGGCTCTTGAGCCGATTACTGACAAGATTGAAAAATCTTTGGACGGTATGCGACAGGCGATTATCGCTTTCGGAAATTCGGCTCCTGAATTCAAGAGTGCTGGTCTGAGCAAGGCTATCATCGAGAAAAGCATTGAACAGGGTGGCGGTGCTAAGGATGAGGACAACAAAACAGTTCTGAGCATTTCGAGAGACCGTGCGGTTGTTCGTGAGTTGATTGCTAAATCTATTGACGAGGAAGCCGACCCCGAAATTCAGAAGTCTTTGCGCGACAATACAACTGCCTATTTGCTTGACCCGATTGGTGGGGACATAGGTAAAGACGCAGCCTTGTATATGTATAACAAGAAGAACGTTCGCCTCGTGAAATAATTTCGTACGAAACTTTAAATAATATACGAAAATGGATTTATTCAATTACAATGGAATGGAGGCTACAAATCCGTTGGAAAGTATGTCTTCGGATGAAATCTTGAAGGCGATGGAAGCAGGTCTGTTGACTGGTATGCAGTACAACGACCAATTGAATAACGGTGGAGGTCTGAAACCTGAATCCTTGGATTCTGTGCTGAAGAACCTTGAAAACCGTTTGGACCAGTTGGTGTTCTGGAATGAGTTGAACCGTCAGAAGATTGACAATACTGTTCATCAGTACAATCAGTTGTACAAGTATGGTCAGGAAGTGGGCATCTTCAATCAGGAAGGCGAAACTCCTACTGAGACCGACTCTGTATATCGTCGGAAGTCAATCGTTGTCAAGTTCACAGGTGTGACTGGACAGGTTACTCATCCGGGTATGATTGTCAAGACTGTCGTTGGTTCACTGTACACCAAGGAAGTTGAAAACAAGACCATCTTGCTTCAGACTATCCTTGACAAGAAAGTGATTGACGCTGACTCGGCAAAAGTTCCTGAAGAGTTCGACGGTGTATTCGCACAGCACATCGCTGGTATCAACGATATCACAGGTGGCTTGCTGGGTAAAACTTCTGAACAGGTGCTTGACGCTTACTTCGGAGACCCTGCCGTACTGAACGCAAACGGTTCTGTTCTGAATGACGCTTTGGTTGAGGACGCTGCTCAGGCAGTTGTAAACGACCGAAACGGTATCATCGACCGTATCGTTTCTTCCCCTGTCGTATTCAACAACTACGTGAAACTCTTCCACGAGTCTAAACGTGTTATTGTTGGTATGGCTGGTGGCGTTGTGGGCGCAACTATGGGTCAGTCGGTAAACGACATCACCACTCAGTTTGGTAAGGTGAACATCAAAGCGGACAAATACTTCGACTTCAACCAGCCGATTAAGTTGGGTCGTGGTAAGACTTCTGACAAGGCTCCGAACGCTCCTATTAAGGATGTTACGACTCCTGTCGCTGTTGCCGTTGACGCGAAGGGAATGTTTGGTTCCGTTCACGCTGGTAACTACTTCTATGCTGTTACAGCGAAGAACCGTTACGGAGAGTCTGAACCCGTTTTGCTGAACGACGCTGAACAGGCTGTTGGCGCAATTCAGTCTGTGACTCTGAAGTTTGCTGGTGCAAACTCTTCGGCTTATCCTGAAACCTGTTATGTCATCTATCGTACCGAAGCAAATCCGGTCGACAAAGGCATCGCTGATTTCTATCCTATCTTCGAAGTTAGCAAGACTGAACTTGCTGCTGGTTGGGACGGTGCTAATCCGGGAGAGGTTCATGACCGCAACCGTTGGATTGCCGGAACCAAGTCTGCTCTCGTTTACTTCAACGGAAGTGAAATGATTGAGTATCTGGAACTGGGTGGAACCATGAAACTGGATTACGCTATTGTTGGTCCGAGACGTTCATTCTCTGTATTGAACTACGGAACTCCGGTAGAGTATATGCCTGGAAAGATTGCTCGTATTATCAACATCGGTAAGATTGGTCTGCCGACTACCTAATAACGAGGACAATTTCGTTATAATGATGGGGATGGGGTTTATGTCCCATCCCCATTAATTTTATAATCATAAATAAATTCAAAGAATTATGAAACTGTTTAACAGAAAAGCGGGAAACAAAACCATCAATTACAATGGTAAGAACGTGAAGTTCGTGAATTGTGTTGCTGAGGTCGAAGACGACTTTGGTAAGGAAGTCCTCAAGTTAGGAATTCCCGACCTGTACGAACACGGCAAACAGCCTGTATTCGAAACCCCGAAAGAGGTTCAGATGAAGTCAGACTTCAAAGACCGTGAAGAGTGGTACAAGAAAGAGATTGCTCGCCTGACAAATGTCAATACAGCGAACAAAAAGAAGATTGAGGAACTTGAGCAAGAGGTTGAAAACTGGAAGAATGAATACAATCGTGAACACGAGGCTCGTATTCAACTCGCTGCGGGAACCGTTCCCCCAGCCGAGACAGTTACACCCCCTGCGCCTGAAACTATCGTAGAGAACCCAACAGAGGGTACAGGCGAGGAAACTCAAGGAGACGCTGACCCCGAAGTAACAGGTGGCGAAGGTGGTGAGGAAACTCCTACTCCGGAAGAGGAAGAGGCTGCTCTCCGCAAGGAATTGGGTGCAATGAAGAAAGATGAACTGATTGCTTTTGGTCAAGAGGGTGGTATTGACATGACCGCTATCGCTGAAAAGACCAAAGCCGAAATCATCGAATTTTTGGTAAACGCTTCTAAAGAGTAATGCGAGATGGGACAACTTGTTTTGACAATGAAGTATAGAAAGAACACGGGGATGATATTTAATCCCACGGAGATTTTTTCTTTGTACCTGTATGGGATAACCATACAGGGAGGCGACGGGACTTCTTTCAGCAGTGAAAGTATGCGGTTCTATATACAGGCTGCTCAAAGAGAGGTTGAGAACTTCTTCAACCTGAAACTGATGCGCCAGTTCATTGACCAAGAGAAGTTGACATTTTACCGAGCCGACTATTGGCAGAGTTTCCCTATTCTGTTCACGAACTATCCCGTCAACAAACCGATATCGTTGACGGGACGGTTCAACAATCTTGAGCAAATTTCCTATCCGACACAATGGCTGACAACTCACCAGAACAGTTATGGTCTATATAAGCGAAGAGTTTCAATCGTTCCTACGGGTTCGGCTGTTGCTACTGCAAATGCTGAGGCCATTTTGAGTGGTCTGACAACCCAATTAGGAAGTCAGCACTTCAGGATGATTCCGGACTATTGGGACTTCCAGTATATTACAGGCTTCGACCTCGACCATATGCCTATGGACCTAATCAATCTGACGGGGAAATTGGCTACGTTCGGACCACTTGGAATTGCTGGTGACTTGATATTGGGTGCGGGTATCGCTGCCCAGTCGATAGGGGTTGACGGGTTGAGTCAATCAATTAGTTCAACATCATCAGCAACCAACGCAGGATATGGGGCGAGATTGGTTCAGTATGAACGTGAAATCAAGGAGACAGTGAAGCGAATAAAGTTAATTTATGATGAAATAAAATTCGTGGTATGCTAAGAGGTGGGAAATTGTATATTATCTGGAATGACATAAACGATAAAGTATATGTGGGAATAACTTCAAGAAGACTTTCGAGAAGATTTCATGAACACGTATATGCGTCGTTGAATCACAAAGATAAGTTTCAATTTCATTCAGCGATTAGAAAATATGGCGAAGAACATTTTCACATGGAATGCTTGCTTGACGATGTTCCTATTGAAAGATTACCTTTGTTTGAGAAAGCCTGTATTGAACACTTTGATTCGTATAAAAACGGGTACAATTCAACTCCATGTGGCGACGGCACAGGTAAAGAAGTGACAGAAGAGTTTAGGCAGAAAATGTCGAAAATTCACAAAGGGAAAACTCCGTGGAATAAAGGGGTTCCGATGCCGGAATATATCAAGGAGAAGTTACTTGCTGCTCATGTTGGTAAGAAACATTCTGAGGAAACTCGTAGGAAGATGTCAGAAGCCAGAAAAGGTCGAAAGCCTTTTCTTGGAAGAAAGCATTCTGCGGAAACACGGTTAAAGATGGGTCGCTCACAGAATGAGCGTTTTAATAATGAAAGGAGATACGTATAATGGCAGGACAAAGACCTATATCAGAGGCTCCCGAGCAGTCCTTATATGGACAGCCTCAAGTGAGTTTTCGCCCGAATGACTTCAATTCAGTTATTTGGGCGCACGGATATGATATAATCTGTGAAAAGGCAATACGCTGTCCATGTCAGGGAAACTCGGGCAGTCCGTTACCTGATTGTCAGAACTGTCACGGCTTTGGATACTTCTTCGTAAATCCGAGGAGAACCAAAGCACTTGTAACAGGTCTGAACAGGAATACACAGTACGTTCAATGGGCTCCGGAATTGATGGGTACGGCTGCGATAACCGTTCGGGATGAAGATAAAGACTTCCTTTCCTACTTTGATAGAGTGACGGTAGAGGATGAATATGCTTCGTTTACGGAAATGTTGGTGACGAGGGAGATGATAGGTGACGAGGTTGCTGTTTTTCTCTCTTATGCCCCAATAGAGGATGGTATCGTGGCAGTGTACACCTTTAAGGATTCCGAGTCCCCGTTAATCAAGTTAGACCCATCAGTCTATGAGATAGTTCCCGAGAACCCGTATTGCTTGAGATTTGCTCCTGGGAACGTTCCTCCAGAAACAGGTGTTTCAGTCCTGTACAAACACAGGGTGGAATACCACATCATTGATATGCCTCACGAAATCCGAGCCTCGTTAGGTAAGGATAAGAAGAGCGGACAGTTTCAAATCCTCAAGATGCCGATACAGGGTGTGGGACGGAGAACTCACCTAATAGACATGCAGCGTCCTAATTACGATGGAAGTGGAATAATATATAACGACGACAATGATTCCGATACACGTTGATTTGAGTGAAATCGTAGCGGAGTTTGCTCTTACAGGTTCGCAGGCTCAGGAACTCGGTGGTGAGATTATCAATCGGGTGGTGACTGAGTATGTAAACAAGTGGGAGAACCTTGTCAATAGAGAGTTAAAGAAGACCCGAAAACTGTATAAGAATGCCATGTACGTCGACAGGGTGAGTCCGACGGAAGTGGTGTTTGGGCTTGCTCCCGGACAGGACGGGTTGGCTTTGGCTCTTGAAGAGGGGAAGGCTCCCTTTGACATGAAGCCAGGATTTTCCAACTCCTCAAAGAAGAAGACATCTGCGAGTGGGGGTTGGTATCTGACAATTCCGTTTCGGTACGCTACTCCTGATGCTGTGGCGGAATCAATGGTGTTTCAAAATCGGCTGCCGAAAGAGATTTACGATATTGCTAAGAGTAACGGTGGACAGCCTGTAAAGAAGAATCAGCTTCCTATACAGTACGCACAATTCGGGCAGCGTAAACCTATTCAAACAGCCGAAGGAATCATTCCGGCTTATACTCACAAAGCACCTCAATATCAAGGACTCGTACGAATTGATATCGCTTCTACTGATAAGGAGAATCGTGGGGGATACTTCACATTCCGAAGAGTGAGTGATAAGAGCGACCCGTTAAGTTGGATAAATCCGGGATTTGAACCTCGGAAGTTCATGGACAGGGCACTCGACGAGGCACAGGTGTTTGAGGTTGCTGACATGGCGATTGATGAATTTTTAAATCAATTATAAAGATGATTTTAATTGCGAGAATAAAACAGATAGTCGATGGGTTGCTTCAGTACATTCAGTATGATTACGAAAGTGTGCCGGAGCATGAGACCTTCCTCTACCATATGTTCTATGGGACGAGGGACGGCTCTTTTGACTTCTATGAGCAAGCAAAGAAACTGTTCCTGAGAACTAATACGAGTCCCCGAAAGATACAGGTAAAGATGGAATATCCAAAGGATAAAAGTCATCTTCCCTGTATTATCGTAAGGGAGCCAGGACGTTCTACGGATAAGCCAGCACCGCTTGGCGGTTATGGTGCACCCGTATTAGACACGTTTGGTGGGACTGAATATGAACGTGAGGGGTTCCGTCAACCAGCCTTGTCGAAGATTGATTTGATGTGCTTCAGTGAGAATATGCTTGAGTCAATTCTGATGGGGGAAGTTATATATGCGTTGCTTATTGGAGCCAGAAATACATTTGAAGAGGAGTTTGCTTACTTCGATTTCAGCACGAATGAATTGATAGCGGAAAACGCTTTGTTTCCACAGCCGATATTGGTCAAGAACGTATCAATAGAGGTCGAGGACATTGGTGATTATGCTTCTATCATTCGACCTGAAATTGTGAGGAGATTTATCATTGAGGATGCGATACCTGTTGGGTCAGACCCAGGATGGGTTCCGCCTCCTTTGGACAAATATTTTGAATTTTCAAATCCGTATGTATGGCTGGATTCACTGTTAGCAACAGGTGAGAACACTATCTATTCGAATACTGATTGGGTGTTATCAGTTGGTGACGAACTGTTCAAGTTTGGTTCGGGATATGTATGGCTTGATGAGATGAACAACAAAGGTGAACAGGAGATTGAAGCGAAGACCCCTTGGAGATTGGAGTAGTATTTCTCCCTAATTATTTGTATCTTTGTTGGTGATAAAATTTAGTTTAATTTATAAAATCGTTTGTTATTATGGCAAAGGCAGCATGGTTGACCGTCAATCCCGCTTCGGGAAACGGTAATGCGACAGTTCAGAACACGGGTACAGTTCACACAGGTCGTGAACAGCGTGAAACGACTGTAACAGGTGTGGCGGTTGGAGTTTCGCCGAATAAAACTTACAAGGTTATCCAGAAAGGAAAACCTGAGTTCGTTTCATTTACGAATGGAGCAGAAACAACTGTTGGAAAAGCAGGTGGAACTCTGACGATTACAGGTAAAACCAACTCTTCGAAGTTGAACTTCGAATTGGTTAACCTTGAGACTCGTGCGGTGGTTGCAGGAGGTCTTAAATTGACTCTTCCTTCGAAGTACACCGCTGGTGGAGTAGAAACCACCAATAATGTGGCTATCACTGGCGACCCTGGAGCACAGCAGGAGTTTGAGTTCAGTATCACTTTCACTGGAATTGCAGCAAATACGACAATTGACGAATTGACTGCAGCAATGAAAGTAACGACCGCTGGAGGTCAGTCGGCTCAGATTCAAATCAAGCAATCTGCTGGTGACCCTGTATTCTCATTCGGTCAGGAGACAATCACTCTTGAAGCCAGTGGTGCTGCCGTATCTCAGACTATCGTTTCTAATACTTCTTGGGAATTGTCCTAACACGTTTAGAAATAATGGGAAAGAAACGGTTAAAGAAAAGCAAAGTAGAGGCACAGCCGTCAGTCATGACGGCTGTTGTCCCTCTTTCAGTTGAAACGAATGAGGGGTTCGACAGGAGAATGACTGTAACAGGTAAAATCACCGAAGGGACTATCCCCTTGACATCTTCCTTTACGATTACTCAACTGGGTCTTCGGGAACCGTTCATTCCTTTTGATAGTGACGAGCCGTTCCAGGATAGTACTGGGGAGGACTTTGGTGTATTGAAAGAATAACCATTAAAATAAAAAGATATGGCGTACAAATCGAAATTTACAGGAGCAAAGGTCGACGAACTGCTGACAGCGGTTCAGACTCAGCAAGACAATCCGTCAAGCATTTTGAACAATCTGACGGAAAAGAACATTCTTGATAAACTCACTGGGCAAGGAATTATCGACAAGATTAATTCCGTATCAGGAAATATCGTTTTCAAGAAATATGTAGATTGCCAGTCAGGTGCTGGAAAAACTTCTTAATCATGGCAAATAATCCGTATGCGACAGCGAAACAGGCTGCCGACAGCGTTGGGATAACTCCTGGCGATATTGGCGTGGCTGCTAACGATTACGTCCGCAAGAAGGAACTTATCGCGACCAATAAATTTGACGCTGATTCTTTGGCTTCCTACGGAAATAATGACTATGTGATGTTGAAAGACATTGCGAAGGGTGCGTTTCAAGTTACTCTTTCAGTTAATTCCGATGTCACAAGCCGAGGAACGGTTCAAATCAATAATGGTACTGCGGGAGCGACAGCAACAGCGGAAGTGAACGTTGGAGACCAAGTTACTGTGAAATGTAACTTGTTGAAGAGTGGTGACGTATTTGACGGATGGTACAGTGGTTCATCTAAGGTGAGTTCGAATGCGACCTATACATTTACGGCTCAGGAAGCAGTGAGTCTGGTTGCTAAGATTAATTATCTTGATGTTACACCGACCTCGTTGGATTACGACGCTGCTGGTGGAAGTAAGACATTCCAAGTCAGCACGAATGTGCCTTGGACTGTTAGTTAGTAACTATTTAAAAAGAATTTAAGGTATGGCGAAAGATTCTTGGTTGACCGTAAATCCTATGGCGGGAGAGGGAAACGCTACTCTGACGAATTCAGGCACAATCCATAAAGGACGCTTGGAACGCCAGACAGTCGTTACCGCTGTCGTCAAAGGAATTGAAGCGGCAAAATCGTACCAAGTAAAGCAAAAGCCAACTGCCGAATATATCACTCTGGACCAAACGTCGTTTGACGTGGGGGAAGGTGCTTCGACGATAACTGTTTCTGGAAAGAGCAACTCACCGAAGATAACCTTTTCCCTTGGGACAGGGAATGATATCCCTATTGTTCTTCCTGCGAATTATACCGCTAATGGCTTATTGACTGTGAACGGGACGTCAATTCCTGACGACCCAGGAGCGGTTGATGAGTTCGTCTTTTCAATGCAAATTCCAATCCCAAAGAATACTGTGGGGAAACGTACAGGAAAAGTTTCTGTAATGGGTTCAACATCTTCAGTGACTGGAACAGTAACTATTACGCAAGCCACATCGACTTGGACTGTTACTTATTCGAAAGGTGATTATATCAACACTATCAATAAGACGTCTGAGAAGATTAACTGGGGTGGGACAGCAACTGCGGTGGCTACATTGTTAGCGAATACGGCTCAATATACATATTCCTTCACAGGATGGTATGAGGGTGACACGAAAATATCGTCCGACCTTTCATTGAGCGTATCTAATATCACAGCGAACAGAACATTCACGGCAATTGGTGCTCGGACGCTTAACAGATACACCCTTTCATTCACCATCACGCCCACTGGAGCGGGAACGGTATCTGGAGGAGGAACTTATGACTATGGTTCATCTGTTAAGTCAACTGCGACTCCTGCGACTGGGTACAATTTCACGAAGTGGGTTGACGAAACAGGTGGTGAGTCAACGACCAACCCGTATCCGGGATGGGAAATCACGAAGAACCGTACAATTCAAGCGGTCTTCACTATTAAGAGTTATTCAATCACATTGGCTGCACAATTCCGTATTGCTGAGACAGGTGACTTCACGGGTGGTACGACGGGAGGAACTGTTTCCGGAGGCGGTACAGTTACTCACGGGACATCTGTTACAGCCAAAGCCACTCCCGCCACTGGGTACAGTTTCGCTGGTTGGTATGAGGGTTCGAATAAGGTATCAGACAGTGCTTCCTATACGTTCAGCGCAACAGGCAATCGCAGCCTGACAGCGAGATTCCAACGTCAATGGTTCACCGTAACATTCACAGCAGGAACGGGTGGCTCTGTTGCTCCTACTTCGGCTCGTGTTGAATATGGTGGAGAGGCTTCTTCTACTGCGACGGCAGCAACTGGATACACGTTCAGTGGTTGGAGTAACGGTGTGAAGACAGCGAAATTGACTGTTACGAATGTCACGGCAAATGCAACGTATGCTGCATCGTTCGGAATCAATACTTATGTCATCACGTATGCAAAAGAGACGGGAATTGCTTCAGTGACTCCTACCAGCGAAACCGTTGAACACGGTGCAAACGCTGTTGGCTCTACTGCTGCCCTGACGACAGGTTACAATTTCGACGGCTGGTACAACGGTTCGACTCGTGTTAGTACGGCTCTGAAGTATGGTCCGATGAACGTAACAAGTAACATGACACTCACTGCGAAAGCCACTATTAAGACGTTTGCTATTACAGGAACGGCTCAATACCGTGATACGGACTCTACTGGTTCGTTTACGACAGGAAATAACGGTGGCTCGGTAACAGGCTCGGGAACTTATAACTATGGCTCTAAAGCGACTTTAATGGCTGCTGCAGCGGCAGGTTATACATTCCAGGGATGGTACGACGCAGGTGGCACTCAAGTAAGTACGGCTGCAAGTTATGTTATTGACAGCGTGACGGCTGCTGTTACGGTTTATGCTCGCTTCCAAAAGAATTGGTTTACAGTAACCTATGCTCGAGGAACAGGTGTAAATGCTTTGACGAAGACCACAGAACGTGTTGCGTATAACGGAACAGTAACTTCAGACACTGCGGTTGCTTCTACGGGATACAATACTCCGACTTGGACTAAGACCTCCGGAACAGGAACATTGACGGTAACGGCTGGGAAGGCTACTCTGTCAGGGGTTCAGTCTAATTGTACATTGACAGCGTCTGCGACGATTAACAAGTACACAGTCTCCTATACGAAGAATGCGAATATCGCTTCTATCAGTAAGACGAGTGAAACGGTTAATTATGGTGGAACTGCAACCTGTACAGCGACTCTTCCGGCAAATACTGCACAATACACTTATTCATTCAGTGGCTGGTATGAAGGAAGTACACAGATAGGAACGGCTCTGGCGTTGAGTGTTGCGAATATCACGGCAGCGAGAACCTTTGAGGCTCGTGGCGTTGCGACAGTGAATAAGTACACGCTGACAGTCGTGAACGGTTCTGGCTCTGGCACTTATAATTACGGTACGAAAGTAACTATCACTGCTTCGGCTATTGAAGGAAAGACATTCTCGAAATGGTCTGACGGTGTAACTACTGCCTCTCGTGAAGTGACTGTAACAGCAAATGCGACCTATACGGCTGAATACACGACGAACACTTATACCGTGACTTATGTCAAGGGAACAGGTATCGCGACAATCAGCAAGACTTCTGAAACAGTAAGTTGGGGAGCAAATGCAACAGGATGTACTGCGACAGTAACGACGGGATATACATTTGATGGATGGTATAATGGTTCAACCCGTGTATCAACTTCATTGACGTATGCTCCGACCGCTGTCAAGTCAAATCTGTCTCTTACAGCCAAAGCAAACATCAACTCTTATACTGTTAGTCCTTCGGCTTACTACCGAACCACAGACGGCACAGGAAACTATACAGCCGGAACGACTGGTGGTACTGTTTCAGGTGGTGGAAGTGTAAATCATGGTGGAAGTATCACGGTAACGGCTTCGGCTGCTGCGGGATACAAGTTCGACGGATGGTATTCGGCTGGTGCGAGCGGTGGTACGTTGTTGAGTAGTTCTGCTTCCTACGCAATTTCGGGAGTAACGGCTTCGATGACTGTATATGCAAGGTTCACGAGAATCTATTATACTATCACATATTCGGCTGGTGATTACGTGGCAAGTTTGAGTAGAACGACAGAACGTGTGGCTCACGGAGCAAATGCGGCTGGTTCAACGATGACTGTAAACGGAACGACGGCTCAATACTCTTATGGTGTTGATGGATGGCATAGCGGTTCAACGAGGGTGACTTCTTCTGCGACTTATGCTCCTACGGGTGTAACTGCTAATGCAACGTACACAGCGAAGGGAACGAGAAGCCTGAGAAGTTATACGGTAACTTACAATAAGGGAAGTTATATTTCCTCAGTGAGTCGTGCGAGTGAATCTGTAAGTTATGGTTCGAATGCTGCTGGTTCTACTGCAACGGTAATGGCGAGCGATGCTCAATATACATACGGATTCGACGGTTGGTACAATGGTTCTACCAGAGTTTCAACATCGGTAACGTATGCTCCGACAAACATTACAGGTGCAGTGACTCTTGAGGCTCGTGGTACGAGAACTACCAAGTCATATACAATTTCAGTCAGTCTTGACAGTTCTGCTGCGGGACGTGGTTCTGTATCTGGCGGTGGCTCTTATGCTTATGGTGCTTCAGCAACGGTGAAATGTACTAAGACCAACAGTCAAGATGTATTTGACGGATGGTATGAGGGCAGTACCCGTGTCAGCACGAGTCTGTCGTACACGTTCACAGTAACGGGTGCGAGAACATTGGTAGCGAAGATTCTGTATCTTGACGTCACTCCTACCAGTTTGTCCTATGGGGCAACGGGTGGTTCTCAGACATTCAAGATTACGACCAACACTGCTTGGAAGATTTCTTAATGAGTTTGGGCAGGAGTTTCGGCTCCTGCCCTTCCTCAAAAAGATTTGTGATTATTGATGTTTTGGAAAAATTTTATACCTTTATTCCGAAATAAATTCGTAAACTCTTTAATAATGATAATATGGCAACGAGTGTCTATTTTAATGGAAAATTGAGAACTCTTCCTGGTGTGTATTCTACAATCACGTCGGGCGAGAGTAGTGCTTCCCGAAATTTGGACTATGGAACTGTGCTCTTGATTGACACGGGTGTTTATGGTGCTGGCTTCGGTGGTGGTTCTGGTGTGAACGGAACTGACAAGCAAGGCAAGGACGCTGTCTACGAGTTCGAAACATTATCGGATTTCCGGGATTTCGTGAAAGGCGGAATGTTCTGGAAATGTGCAGAGGCTCTGTTTACCCCCGACCCGTATAATGCGGATGCGGTTGGTATCAGTAAGTTACTGTATGCCCGTGCATGTACGACAACTCCGGCAACGATGACTTTCGCTCCTACGGGTGGTGGGTCAAAAGGTGGTACGCTGGTAGTGAAAACTATCGACGAGGGATTGAACGCTAATGGTGGTCTCGAGGGTGATATCCTGAAAACGGGTTATGCCTTCACAGTGGAAGCCGGAACGGAAGACCCGAATGCTTTTGTAATCAAGTTCTGGCGAGGAACCTTTACAGGACTTTATAAAGACCCCATCACGGGTGTTGAATTGTCTTACGATGAACTGACAGTTGAACAGGCTGAACCGTATCTTCTGTGTCAGACTCCTGAATGTACCAATATGGCTGAAGTCATTGCTTGGTGCCAGACTGACGAGAACTTCGGTGCTCGTTTCATTCTTGATGATTCAAGCAAGATTACAGGGGACGGAACGGTTGATGCTTCGGACATTACAGATAACGCAGGATATCAGGTTGCGACAGGTGGTACGGAACAGTACAAACCGACTGACCTCGATGACCTGTTGGCTCAAATCACCGATGTTGAATATAACATCGTATTCACTGACCAAATCGGTGCGTCGGGTGCTGGTGCTACGAATAACAAGGTTATCGCACACCGCAATACTCAGGCGAAATTCGATAAATTCGTGTACGTTGGGGCATACGACTCGAAAGTGAAGTTCAACGACTCACTGGGTATGGCGAAACAGTTCAACAATGCATACGTGGTTTGCGTTCATGGTGGTATCGGTACTGCGAGCGATTTTGTTGCTTCAAAGGTACGTTGGTGGGGTGTATTTTACAATTTGTGTCAGGTTATTGGACGTGTCAGCGGCAAACCTCCCTATATCCCCGTTACCAACAAGACAATCGGTGGTGATAAACTTCAGCACATTCCTGACGAGAAGGAAATGGAAAAGGCTGTCAAGGCTGGTTTGGTTGTGGTTTATCCGAACCCGTATCTCGGTCGTTTCGTGGTCTTACAGGGTGTTACAACTTTGCAAGATAACAAAACATTATTCAACAAGAAAGGTCTCTCATTCAGCATCCAGTTCATGCGTGTTATCGCACAGTTGAACAAAGAGTGTGTGGTGAATGCGGAAATCGACCTGTTAGGCGATGAAAACGGTGTGAACTTGAATACCTTGTCAAAAGGTGCTCTTGAGACTTGGACAATCAATTTCTTGCAATCACGTGTGGCAACCGCTAATCAAGACAACTTGATACAGCGTTTCCAGAATGTAGTTGCAACCCGAATTGAGGACTACTACGATGTCACCTATGAGGTGGTGGTGAACAGCGAAATCACTAAGATTTTCTTCACTGGATTCTTACTTAAAAATTAAAAGATATGGCAAGAGGAAGAGTTTTTACAGCACCGAAAGCGTTTATCAAAATAGATAACGAGGTTGCAGGATACGTCCGCAACCTGACTTTCTCCGAGAACGTACAGCGTGCAAATGTACAGGGACTCGGCAGCCTGACTTATCAGGAGGCTCCCCCTGTGGTTTACACTTGTCAATGGAGTGTTTCCCAATACTTCATCTCGTTCAATACTCCGATTATGAAGAAGATGCTGAAGAAGTTCGGAAGCATAGCGGAGATTAAGAACAGTTTGGTTCTGGGTGACATTGCGTTCGACATCACGGTGTATGCTAAGACGGTATCAAGCGAAGACGCTGCGACGAAACTTGTTACCGAAGTTGATAACACGGGTGAAACCATTGCTCGTCTCCAAGGCTGTCTGCTGAACACACAATCGTTCAGCGTTCAAGAGGCTGGTCTTGCGGGAACCGACATTAGTGGTATTTATCTTGAACCAATCAGCATGGCAGGGTAATCCTGCCTTGCTTTAAATAAGAAACGATTATGATTAAAGATGAAGTAACAATTGAAATCAAGGGTCACAGTTACCCTGTGAAGTTCCCTACAGTGGGACAGTTCTATCAGATTGAGGCGATGAAGCAAAGCCTGTCAAGAGGCTTCTATAACTCGATGGTCATGAGTCCTTCTGTTCAGGCTCAACACGCTTTGGACATGATTGACATTGAAGCAGCCATTGTAGTTCTTTGCCCTAAACTGATAGAGGACTTGAAAGTGAAGAACTTTTCAGAACTTGACGTTAGGGATTATAAACTTATCCGCGATGAATACTTCAAGACTGTTGCTCCGTTCTTCAAGGAAATTACTGAACTGCTTAAAGGCGAAGAAAGTGATGACGTAAAGAAAGAGGAGTAACATGAGACGTTCTGAACTGATACAGGGTGTGGTCAGTTGGAATAATAGATTCCCGTTGGACAGGTGGTGGCGAATAAAGCATAATGTTTCATTTATGTCCCCTGAACATCGGGAATCTTCTTTTATATATCAACTCCTTGAGTTCGAGGAAGACAAGTTATATCTAAAAGAGTTTCAGGCTGAACACGAGAAGAATAAAGATAAGTACATTCCCGGAATAGGGGATATCTTTAAGGCTCCGACAACGATTGAGGACTTCTCTACTGAGGCTGAAAGAGAAATTGAAGAAATGCTTAAATTAGAACAAAATGGCGGAAGACAAGAGAATACGGGTATCGGCTGATGCGTCACCGCTTCAGGAACTCCGACAGAACGCCCAAGCCTTGTGGAACGACTTCAACAAAATGGAAAGCGAGTTCAAAAACATCGCTGAACAAACGGTTGGAGTCATCCAAAAGCAAATCGACCTGTTAAAGGAGCGAAACGCTCTCGCAGGGGGAATGCAAGGTGGGCTTCCTAATGATACCCCGACTGAAAGAAGACCGACGCTTATAGACCCTTATACTGGGCGACCTTTAAGCGGTGGAGGGGGTGCGGTTACTTCGGGAACCTCTGGTCGTGCTTTAAATACTCAATTGACCGAACGCCAGCAAACGACTCTCGATAAAATACTGTCAGAAGTTGTACGGATAGCAGACTTGATGGAAAAGACCCAGAGGGATGACACTAATGGAGTCTTGCCAACAGGCAGCGGTGGGGAACCCCCACAGCCTCCTGCACCCGAAACTCCTGATGTGCCTACTCTTGGGCAGGGAGGCGGTGCTGGACTGTTTGGTAAAGGGTTCAAGATGCCCACGAGCATGAGTGGATTGATGGGAATGCTTCCTTTCGGTGCGCTTATCATGGGGATTGGTACGATATTAGGTCAGCAAGCGAAATATGAGTCTGCTCAGTACGGTGCTGAAAATGAATTCCAGCGTCGGAATAACAGGGGGAATCATTGGCTGCTGAATATGCTGACATTCGGTATATCCGGAGCCGAAGCCGAAAAGAAGGAAGTTGGTCGTAATGCGGCAACCCAGAACGATAGAGCATTGGGTGATTATTCTGCTTTACATCGTATGTCCTATCGACAAGCGTTGGGAAGTCAATTCCTTGATTCATTTGGGGATAATGTTGATTATGTTACGGGTGGGAACACAACGTACCATGATTATAAGATGGCGACTGACTGGTCATACAGACAGAAACAATCTGAACCGAAAGACCCAACGAAACTTGATTTATCAGGACTCGCCTTTCCAAGAACTGAGCAAGACGCAAAAGGTTGGAAAGAATGGGAACATGGTCAGAAGGTACAGCAGTTGAGGAATGCTGATAAGGCTGGGCTGGTAACGGACAGGGATGAACTTCCTACATGGGCTTCCCGGACGCTGGGGTTGAATATGACAGATTATCTGTCGCAGGTTACAACTTTACAGAAGGCAGGAGTCTATGAACGGAACACTTCGCTTCATGATGTGAACCAACTGTTAATGGCTGGTAAGATTAGAGGCTTATCGGAAGATGACGCTGCTTCGGTGTTGGCGACAACCCGTTTTGACCGTTCAGGTCGTACAGGAGCCAACGTCGTACAGGCTTTCGACACTAACTTACAGGGTCTCGGAAAGAGTGACCAATACATTGCGTCGACACTTGGCGAGTACCTACAATCGTTCAACCGTATGGCGGAAAATGTTCTTAATAGGACAGGTGGAATCAATACGGCTGGAATTGTACGTTCGATGACAAGCATACAGAACGCTACTGGGATGGAGGGTCGCCAATTAGAGCGTGTACAGAACTCTTTAATGGGAAACAATATAAGTCAAGATGACGTCAGCCAAGCGTTGCTTTTGAGAACCGCAAGAGAGGTTGCTGGTCCCGATGCTCAATTATCGGATTTACAAGCGATGATTGAACAGATGCCGGAGAAACCTGAACTTCAGCAAAAGTTCTTTGAAAGAATACAGAAGATGACGGGTGGTGGTGAAATGGGTCGACAGGTGATGAAGTCAATCTTCCCTAACTTGTCAATGACTGACATTATTGATTTGGAGAAGGCAACCGGAAACGATGCCCAGAAGATATTCAGACGTGGTCGTTCAACGGGTGCTGAGTATTCTGAAGCGGAGGCTCGAAGCATGGTTGGGGATATCGCTGCTTCTACTGCCGCAACCCAGAACAGAAAAATCAAGGACGGATATGAAGAAATCCTTGGTGGTAAAGGTTCTATTGCTGCGGTTGTTAAGGCTATTAAAGACGAGGGTCCGATACCTGTTACAATCGTGGCTCCCGCTCCCGGAAGCGCAGGTTCTGGTTCAGGGCAACAGGGTGGCTTCCCTGCCTTACAACTTACCGATGAACAGTTGCAGAAACTTCGGGAATCTGTTGCTGCTGGAACGAAGGATGGAGCGACCAAAGCGTTGAATAATTTAACAATCACTCAAGAATAAGGGTTATGGCAGAAGAGGAAAAGAAAATACCACCATATTCGACCGATTGGTTTAAGGGAATTGGAGATAGTCGCGAGGCAGCGACTATCCAAGATTTCCTTGACGACTTGAAGAAACAGGGGTATCAAGAAGACTTGACTGTCGACGACTTCTTAAAGTTTTCAGACGGTCACTGGACAAATGCGGAGATAATAATCAACAATTATTCTCCGCTTATGAAAGAGAAATATAAGAGCGAAATAGAGCAGAATAAGCCACCGTTGATTCCTATCGGTACTTGGTACGCTATACCGAACAAACAGATAACAACCGAACTTCAAGAGATACTTGCGTCCGACCTGTTTATGAGGCAGTATAGTAGTTTTTCGGCTTTCTGGTCAGATAAACAAGCCGAACTCTTGACCGACCCCGAATATGTTCCGTGGGATTCTCCTACGAACAATGGGGAATCAAGTAGTTCGAAGCCTATCAACGACTCGTATGCAGCACGGAAGCGTGCGGCAGCGTTGGGTTCAGGTGATGAGAATAAGGAGTATCACGTTCAGATGAAGGCATTGAATATCAAAGTGTGGGTATATTCTCACGCTTTCGGTAAGATATACGACATCAGTTCATGGATAAGAACCTGCTCGACTCAAAAGGACTTTCAGATGGGGACATTCTCTTTCGAATTGGTTCCTACTGATACGCTGACAATACAGACATTTGGGGATGATTTCGCTAACCATTTCAACATCACTGATAAGCGAGGGAGTATCAATCGTGATTGGTTCTCGAAGTTTATACAGCATAATGACATGGTCTTTATACGGTTCGAGAAACTGAAGAAAGAGAAGTACGAAGACCAAGGGAAGCGACAGTCGAGCACACACGTCGTAGAGCCGTCAGAATTGAATAACAAGTTGATATGGGATATGATGGGGTTGGTTGATACCGTTTCAACGAATGTAGATGCCAGCAGTACCGATTATTCTGTGAACGTAAATGGGCGAGACCTGTCGAAGTTGTTAGTTGAGGATGGTTCCTACTTTATTCCGTTGAAATTTGTCGAGGGAAGTCCTGACCGCTGGTTCTATGGTGGAGACCCGTCTTCATCGTGGTTCAAGCGTAATATGGTGACCGGAAATTATGACTATTATTTCGCATTCGAATTTCAGAGGATTGACTCTGTATCATCGTTTATCGTTGACCAGTTGTCTAACATAGGTATCGTTCCCGACAGTATTTTTGCACATTGCGCTCAACGTCCGGAAGCACGAGGGGTATGGCAGATGATAAAGTTATGGGTAGATTCACAACTGTCAGACAGACGTATCGTTGACCGTTCACTGACGAACCCCGAAGGAACCCTGATGGACTTCTTCAATAAGATTTGCCAGCAACCTTTCGTTGAATTTTGGGGGGATACGTGGGGGAATGAATACGACCTTATGGCTCGCCAGCCACCGTTCACGAAGACAGCGATACAAAGTGTCGTTAATTCGAAACAGTATGTTGGAGTAGAGCCGAAGGATTTACTGTCGTATTCTCTTGAGTACGATAACCGTGTTTATGCTTGGTACAGGATAATGCCTCAGAATGCTTTGACAGGTAGTTCACAGTTTTCGTCATTGGCGTTGGTTCCTATTATCTTCCTGAATGAATACGTGGAGCGTTTCGGAAATAAGCGGTGCATCACGAATGATATCTACCTATCAGAAAAGAGCCTGAAAGGAAAGGACGATGAGAAGAATATCAACACAATGTCGCAAGCCTTGTTGAATGACCTGTTATACGTTGTGGAGACGACCTGTTATCTTCCGTTTACTCGTAAGGGAACGATAACGCTGAATGGGGATAGACGTATCAAAGTGGGGACGTTCATTATCTTAGAATCCACCCAGGAGTTGTTCTATGTTACAGCCGTAAACAATACAATATCGTTCACGAACGATGCAATTGACCGTGTTACGGTGTTGACAGTTGAAAGAGGAATGTTGGTTGAGTATATCACGAATGCTTCTAACAACTATTTCAACATCGTGGATATAGACGGAATACGAGCCGACATTCAGAAACGTGACCCAAAGCATAAGGATGAAACGATTGCTCCTTCTTCTACGAAGTTTGGAGTCAATTCGAGTGTGTTTAACTTCTTCTTAAAAAGAGAAATGTTTAAAGATGGCACAGATTAGAGTTAAGAAAGTAGGAAAGCAAGGAGTTTCCCCTGTACGCAAACAGGGGACAGTTCAGCAAACAACTGGGTTCGGATATGTATTGATTCCGGAGGGGGTTGACCGAGATAAGTTCGTTGACACCTGTTTCAGAACCAACAAGATATCTATCATTGATGATAGCGAGGGGAATATTATTCACGAGTGCTTTATTTCAAACGAGGCTCTTCAGAACATACAGTTTCCTCGAAAAGTTGGTGAGAAGGGAACTCCAGTAATGTGGATTTCACAGTCGTACATGAACCAACCAATGATAGTTGGTACGTTTGTTGCAACGAATGGAAGAATCCCTATGAGAAGTGATGAAGAGTTTTCAATCCTTCGGGAATGGGACAAGGGTTCTTTAAGCATTACAGGTAGTGCAAAGCGAGGAACCCTGTTTATCAATGTTCGGGGGCAACAGTTCGGAACGCTCAAGATAAATGCACTTGGCGATGAGAACGCTCTTCTTGAGGTTGGTTCAACGGGTACAGTGAAAGTGACTGCGAGCAAGAAAGCCGAAATAGAGGCTTTTGAGGAACTCACTGCAAAGATGATTGACCCTGTTACCGAAAATGAGTCGGGAATAAGCGTCAATAAGGAAGAAATGAGTGTGTTTGCTACGTATGGTGAGGACGAGGACAAAGACTTCTCAAAAACGACTATAACGGAGCAAGGGTTCGTGACCGAAACAAAGGTGGGCGACACCGATTACAAACACACGGTAAATGGAAGCAAAGCCGAAACCACGATATTCGATTGTACCCTACGTTTTGAGGACAAGAAAGTGACTCTATCTCAAGGAGAAGCGATGATTGAAATCAGTAATGGGAAAATGGCGATTATCAATGGTGGTACAGGTTTGAATGAGTTGTTGACGAAGATTGTGGATGCGATAGCAACATTGACAGTTTCAACGGCTGTTGGTCCGAGTGGTACACCGTTACCACCTACAATCCAGAAGACAACTGAATTGAATACTTTATTGAAACAATTCTTTAATAAATAAGAGATTATGCCATTAAATAAAACAGCACTCGCACAATCAATATTGAAATTGATGACAGACGCGAGAAAGGAAACCGAGATTGATGATAGTAAGTTCACGAACGGGTTGGCAGACGCAATTGACGCTTTTGTCAAGACGGGTGAGGTTCAGGCTGGAATCCCTGTTTCGACCGCTGGTTCTGCTACTGCTCAGACAGGTGCTACGACTGGTCCAGGAAAAATATTGTAACGATTTACTATATTTGTAGAAAAATTTAAAGATATGTCTGCATTAGATACAGTTATGAACATGGCGAAGTCAATCGGGGGACAGGCTCTTGCGAGCCTGTATCCCAACGACTTCGAATGGTACATGGTTGCTTTGGAACTTGCGGATAGTGATGACAATACGATAGATTATCTGACATTCCCTATTATGCCGGATTCTATCTCAAAGACTGAACCTACTCGAACGAATATCAAGAAGTCAATGGCTGGAGTAACAGTATTGTCGACTCCTTCCTATTCGCCTCAGGAAATTAACATCAAGGGGAGTTTCGGTCGTCAATTCAAAATCCTGATAAATCCAAAGCCAGATGTGAGCATTAACTCTTCAAGTAAGAGTGTGAGTGCTGGGAAATACCACCTGTTCGACATCACAAAGAAAAGCGGTTCAATTTCGGGACTCGCTTTTTCGAACTTTAATCTGAACGTCAAGACGGGTTATGGTGTGATGAAGATATTACAGGCTATGGCAAGTAAGAGTGTGGGTCTTGACGACAAGGGCAAGCCGTTGCGTCTGTACTTCTATAATATGGCACTCGGGGAGAGTTATCTTGTGGCTATTCCACCGAGCGGAGTACAGTTTTCTCAGGACTTGTCGAAAAACATGATTTGGAATTATAATCTGACGTTGATAGCGTTGGCTCCGCTGGAAGCAGTCTCTAACAAGAATAACAAATCGTTGCTTGATAAGTTACTTCCTTCGATGATACAGACGGGAGTGAGTGAGGTCGCTTCAGTTGTCACAGACGCTTTGCAACCTGTAACTGAAACAGTATTGGAGGGATGGTTATGAGAGACGCATTAGAGACCTTTAAGAAGCAAACAGGGTACGACATTCAGTCGTTCTTTGAGTCGTTTGCGTTGTTCGCGAATTCCTACTATCCTCTGATAGTTGCATACTATACAGGTCAGGACGATATTGATATCGGGAATTCATTCGGACGGCTTGATACGCTGTTAAAACAGTCACGAGAGATTGAACCCCTGTTCACGCTCAAGGCAACAGGCTTGGCGAGAGTAGATTCATGGGAGTTGCTTGATATGTTCACGGAGTGTCAAACGAAGTTGTGGACGATAGATAATTCATCACGATGGTTGCGCTCGGCTATCATTGGACGGTACGGTATGAACGTTGCACTTCAGAGGGTTCTCAAGACTCGTGAGACGTTTGAGAATGTATCGTCACAGTTAGGTTCGAACAATCCTCAGGATGATTGGGTTGATATCGCAAGAAACAACTTGGTAGAGGAAGAGGACTACGATGCTAACAAGGGTGGAGGAATGTTCAAAATCAACATTCGTACCACAGGGAATTTCAACATTCCTAACATCGTTGATAATCTTGATTCCGAGAAGATACTCGGAAAGGATATTGACAAGAACTTTCGGTTCGAAAATGACGACTTGGCGACACTTGAATACGAGGCAGCGATAGGACAGGCACTTGACACTATCATCAATTCGTTGAAAGGTTCAATTCCGGAGTTCCCGGATTATGGGCTTCCTAACGAGGCAATCGGTAGTTCGGTGAACGCTATACAGTATCCGTCCCTGTTCAAACATCTTGTCAATATGTTCCAAAGGGACGCTCGTTGGGTTGAGGTAAATCTTCTTGACCTGTACCGTAAAGAGGACGCAATCTTCATGAAGATACAGGCGAAGACAGTCACGAATAATTTCCTTGTAACAAATATTCAGATATGATAACGAAAGTAAATAACACAATCTCATTCCTGAAAAATCTTTGGGTCGAGACATTTTTGAACAAAACGGATAAAGTGTCAGATATCACCGACAACTCCGTTTTGAACGCTGCCGCATATGCGACGGCAAAGGTTGCACAAAAGGCAATAAAAGACGTGGCTATCGTAGAGGCTCAAATCTTTCCAGAAACGGCTGCTGGTGATTACTTGGATAGAGCAGCCTCACTGTTTGGAGTGACGGCTCGTTACGGAGCGTTGGGTTCTTCTACGTACATCAGAGTATATGCTGAGCCAGGAACAACGTACACGGCTGGAGTGAATACCTTTGTGAGCACAAATGGCGTTCGTTTCGCCATCGAAAACTCTCTTACAGTTGGCGAGTCGGGGTATGGTTATGTAAAGGTGCGAAGCGAGGCAATAGGACTGTTTACGAATGTTGATGCGAACAGTATTACGACCGTGAACCCTATCCCGCAAGGGCACTACGAATGTACGAATGAATACTATGCCATTGGCGGTCGTGACAAGGAGAGCGATGAAATGTTCCGGAGACGTATTCTGAACCACCAGAACGTGTATGCCACAGCGACGATTGAGAAACTGACTCAAATCTTCCAGAATTTCGATAACAGAATCCTCAAGATTATGTTTGTAGGAATCATGGAAGACTCGTTCATTCACATACAGTTGGCGACACAGAACGGTCAAGAACTTTCCTACGCAGAGTTGAAGACATTGCTTGAAAAAGCGACCCCCTATTTTGGAATTGGAGACATGATAGTTTCCGGGAAGTTGATGGGTATCAAGTTGGAGAACGCTACGTGGTATGAAGTTGGAGGGGAAGACGGTGTTGATTTCCGTTGCGAATTGGAGGCTGGCTACGATACGGCAACCGTTCGAAAGAATATACAGGTAGGAATGACGAAGTATCTTGACTTCCGTTTCTGGGAGCCAGGACAGCGTGTTGAGTGGGATAACCTGTTGGAAATCGTAAAGAATACAGAGGGAGTCCGCTACGTTGCGTCAGAGTGGTTCAAGCCGTCAGTTGATGAGCCTGTGTCAGATTTCATGCTTCCGAGGATTAAGAAATTCATCATGAGGGACTTGGAAGGAAACGTGATGTTTGACGAGTCGAAAGAGTTCTCTCCGGTGTTCTATCCCGCAAATTAGAGTTGTTTCAAGAGATAAAATGCAGTATTTTTACGGTGAATATTAAATAAGGAACGATATGGAAGATTTGGAAATAAAATTGAAAAGACAGGAGTTTTCCTCAACGGCAACCATGGGAGTCATGAGTGTCAACGGGTTGAGAATTGCTGATACGCTTGAGGACTGCCAAAGGAAACTTCCTGAGACCTGTCCCTATACTCCAAAGGGGAAGTCATGCAAGTGTCCGGAAAAGGTGTACGGAGAAACCTGTATTCCTCCAGGACGTTATAAAGTTATCTATCGGTATTCTCCGAAATTCGGAAAAGAATATCCTGCTCTTGAAGACGTGCCTCACTTCTTGGGGATACTTATTCACGCAGGAGCTAATCCAGGACATACCGAAGGATGCATTTTGACAGGCGACAGGGTTCCTGGAAGGGAACAACTGAGGAACCAATTTAACGTCACTGATAGGGTCAAGAAACTTGTCCGTGAAGCGATTAAGGCTGGGCGGAATGTTTGGATAACCATTGAATAATAAAGATATGAAAAAGATTTCGAAAGTGGCTTTTATGCTGGTGGGAATAGTTCTTTTGGTTGCTGCGTGCAGCCGAAAGATTTATATTCCCGTAGAGAAGACTGTTACAGTAACGGAAACAGTACGGGACACAGTTGTACAGGTACAACTCGAGAAGGAATATATGAAAGTAATCACACCTGATACGACAAGCACGGTTGAAACGAAATACGCTCGTTCAACCGCAACATATCATGGGGAATCGGGTTTGCTCGAGCATGATATTGAAAACAAGCAAGACAGTATTCCGGTCAAAGTAGTGTATAAGGATAGGGAAGTTATCAAGGAAGTTCCCGCTCCGTATCCTGTCGAGGTCGAGAAGAAAGTTGAGGTTCCGAAACGTATGCCGTTACGGTGGTGGGAAAAGATATTCTTCTACGCAGGGATAGCCACTGTTGGTGGAGGAATCTTTTGGCTGATAAGAAAATTTAAGAAGTAACGATGGCGACAATAAAGTTTAAAGAATTTCCTCGAGTTGGACAGGGGTTTACGGTTCACACCCAAATGATTCCACCTGCGGGATTGGTAACGGTTCTGAGGGCAGCACGTTCTGACCAGCAGAGCCTGTTCCGCTATTCAAGGGATGGGGGTGAAACGTACACCGAGTGGATAACTTTGACGAAAGAAACTTTCAGTGAACTGGGTCGGCTCACTGACAGTTGTGATTTGGTTCTTGACTACGTGACGAAACCGTATGTTAAGACGCGAGCCTTTATTGACCCATACGCTGACCCACTATCAACTACCATTTACGATAAGACGATTTTTAAGACGTTCTTTGACAGCAACGACCCACAGGTTCTGACGTGGGCGGTAAATGTCTTAGAGAAGCTATTTGAGCCTGGAATAGTCCCAATGTATGTGAGTCGTAACAACCAAGACGACTATAATACATTCTTCCTCACGATGACCCACTATTTTGCATTTGTTGTAATCTATGCACGAAACTATCGTCAGTTGGAGAACAGCGATTTGCTCATGAAGGAATTCATCGAAGGATGGGGGTTGGTGTATGAGAATATTGATACACTTGACCAGCGTCGTTACCTGTTCAATAATTGGATTCAAGAATTCTACAAGAGAGGAACATATCAAGTCGTAGAAACGGGTGGAACGATAGAGGGTGAGTTGAGACGGTTGGTAGGCTACGAAAAGCCGAATGAGTTCATCTTCGGAGTGTTATCCCCACAGAACGTGGGTTGGTGTTTAGGGTGGAGTTCTCCTACTTGGTATGGCACGGAAACCGTGAATGCCGTGTCAAAGGGTTGGGATTATGGACCCGATTATGCCGGAGATACATTCAGCGACCTGATACAGTTTGACCAAGATGAACTTCAGATGAAGCGTACAGGTGCTCCCGAGATGAATGAGATTTATACGGTTTATCCGTGGCAAATCTATACAGGAGAGGACGTTCCGGCTGAGTTTTCGGAGTCGTACACTATCGGAGTTGGACCATTGAAGGATTACCCTATACTTGGTGCGGTGAAACGAAAATTCATCGATAATATGTACGTTTTCCAGCCGACAGGTGAGGGAAGAGTAGGTATATCAACCGAAGCCGATAAAAGTAAGGCGATGGAGGTTTATCCCGGAATGGACTACGAAGTGACTGTATGGGTGAAGGCATTGAGTTTAGGGAACCAGAATATTGAGTTTGGGGTAAACTGTTACGATGCGAATTTCAACCTTATCAATCAGGTGCGTATCACCGATTGGCGGGAGACAAACAGTTTCTTCACGGGTTCCCGTTATCAGAGTCCCTGTAAGGTTCCAGGAATATACTACCGATTGAGGGGTATCATCTATAATGTGCTTGAACAGAAAGACGAAAGCCTGTATTTGAATTTCGAGAACGGAAGACCGCTTCGCTTTATTGGTGATGTGAAGTATATGGCTCCTTATATCGTTCAGGACAGGGATTCAATTTCAGCAGATATTCTAATTGCCGGAATAGTTCTTAAACCGCTTGACCTCCCGTTCTCACAGGGGTATCTTGGACAGAAGAACGTGATAGCAATGTATGCCCAAATCAAGTCAGCAAGAACGAAGAACGATATCGAAGAGTTCGTGAGACGATACCTTGTATCATACAAGAATGTCGTATCGTACACGTGGCTGGATTGGGTGGTACGAACTTCCTACTTCTTGACGTTCAATGTCAAACGAGAACTTGACGGACAGCCTGTACAGGGTGCGCAAGTAGAGTTGAGTAACGGGTTTATTTCATCGACGGACGCCAATGGGTATGTTCGTTTCGAAGTGTCGATGAATGAGGTTATCCGTTATACTATCACCGCCAAGGGAATAACCCAGACTGGGGAAGTAACAATGGATAAAGACAAGACGCTTGACATCACGATGAACTTGCCTCTTGACGTAAACATTGAAATCGTTGAACCAGGATGGGGAACCGCCACAGTTGAGGGAAGCCGTTTGCCGAGAACGGAAATCACGCTTACTGCTACTCCGAGTGATGGATATACGTTTAAGAAATGGAACATTATCACAGATGCTACGGAAGACGTTCGGAACCCGACTCAATATTGGGTTGGTGACCATGACCTCGACATTCAGGCTATATTCGAACGCAACAGCGAATTGACATTCACTCCGTCTGCGGTTGAGATACCAGCAACAGGTGGTATTCAGACAATCGTTGTTTCTGCCTCTAAGAAATGGGCACTCGACCCATTACCTGAAAATTGGGCAAAGGTTACACCGATGTCAGGTGATGAGGGTGAAACTCCGATAAGAATTGAAATTGACCAACAGGGATAAATAAATATTTGAAAATATGAGTAAGATAAACATTCACAGAGGTACGTTCTTAGAGAAAGAAGAACTCACACGGATGATAGGCTTCTTGAACGAGAAGCCTGAAGTTTCCGCAATCTTCGCTGCCTCTCTTTCCTTCGGGTTGGTATCTCCTGGAGGAAAGGCTGGTTCAGCGTTCAAAGTGACGGCTTCCACAACTCTGGGAGCGATTAACATGGTGGGAGGATATGTGATTGGCTCTGACCTGAAAGGGTACAGGGTCGACAATCAACTCGACCTCCCTGTTCCTAACGACCAGAAGTATTATTGGCTGAAAGTCGGTCCCGACTCACACAATTACGAGAATGGAACTGTTCAGGTTGATACGTCAGGAAACGTGTCAGGAACTGTCAATTTCAATGGAATCGTACGAGGTCAGAGTTCTGGCGTTCCTACCTGTATTCGTTTCGTAAAGGAAGACGGCTCACAGCCATTGAACAATCAGGTGTATCAAATCGTTGATATCATCAATAATAACAACATCGTTCTCTCAAGCGGTGTTGCGTTTCAGGCTGAGACCCAGTTACGGGTAATCGTTCTGGGAAGCGTTCCTATGGGTCGTAGGTTCACCGATGAACAGTTGGAAGGATTATATACCTTTGACACGTATAAATTAACCTTTGTAGAGGAGCCATCGGCAGGTACAATGCCTCCTAAGAATGCGAATGAGTATTATATCGCTCGTGTCCGTAATAATGGTGGTTCGGTTACAATTCTTGACGAGCGTACACAGTATTGGACGCTGGGCGGTTCAGGAGGTTCGGGTCAGACTTATACAATCACAATCAACCCAACGCCAGCCGATGCACAGGTAATCATCGATGGTGTTATCACAAACAGCGTTGAGGCAATAAACGGTCGTACATTGATTTGGTCGGTATCAAAGCCAGGATACCTAACCCAAACGGGCAACTATACCGTATCGGGAAAGAACGAGACCTTAAACATCGTGTTGGAAGTCGACCCCGACCCTGTACAGGATGTCAAGATAACCGTCAAGACAGCCAGCGGTGGTACAACTCAAGGAGCCGTTTCAATCAACAATTCAGCAACAATCGACAAGGCAGAAGAGTCAATTTCCGTGCCTATGGGTACGACTGTACAGATATGCGCTCAGGCTGCTGCTGGTTACAAGTTTGCTGGATGGTTGCGTAATGGTAATGCTCACAATCAGACAGCCATTCAGGATATCGCTGCTCAGGCTGATACGGTGTACACAGCAACATTTGTTGAGGATACCGAGGAAGACTTCTGGGATTTCGAAACTAAGACTGCTGACGGAGGATATGAACTGTTTACCGTACTGACTCAAGCCGGAACTGGTGAATATGAAGGTGTCATGGTAAAGGTCAACGAAAATTCATAAGGATATGCAACTTTATTATACTACAACATCAGGGTACAATGGTGAACAACCCAATCCCGAACGTTCACTTGGAGGATTCAAATCCTCCACCCCTGTTTCGAATGACGACTTCAGTAACATCTTTGATGAAATATCATTGATGACGATGAAGTCCGGAAGGGATGAATATCGTGCCATCGTCCTCAAGAATGAGTTCGATACACCGTGTACGAATATCACAGTGAAGATAAGCCGTCAAGAAGGAGCGATTTGTTCCTACAAGATGGCTGTCGGTGCGATGAATGTAGTGAACAAATACAACCAGAAGTCTATGGAGAATGTCATGGCTCCTACGAATAAGCCGTTCAGGGCACAGTTTATTGACATGACCGAAGACGCTGTTTTGGAAGTAGGTGATTTAGAGGCTGGTGCGGAAATAGGGTTGTGGCTCTGCCGTCACGTTGATACCGAGATTGCCAAGCAGCAGTACGATGATGTATGCAAACCTGATGTTAATGACCCAACCGGAAGGAGATATGTTCCCGTTAAATATCCACAAGAAGAAAAAATAGATGTGGAAATTTTATGGGAATAATCGGTCACATATATTGCGTTACCTGTCTGCCCACTGGGAAACTGTACTTTGGGCAGACGGTGATGTCGATTGAAAGACGATTTGGAAAGCATATTTCAAAAGCACTTAGAAATCCGCAATGTAAGTTCCACAGAGCCATTCGAAAGTACGGAGTTGAAAACTTCACAGTCGAAGAGGTCATGTGGGTCGAAGCTAATAACAAGAAGAAATTGAAGAAGAAACTCGATTTCCTCGAGATACACTTTATTCAGAAATTCGATACCCGACGCAACGGGTACAACGAAACTGACGGCGGTGAGGGTTCTTTGGGAATACAACTTTCAAATGAAACCAAAAGAAAAATATCTGAGAAAAATTCAGGTGTGAATCACTATTGTTTTGGAAAACATTTGAATTCTGAAACGAAAAAGAAGATTAGTTCAAAACACAAAGGAAAGAAACTTTCAGAAGAACACCGAAGAAAACTTTCTGAAAATCATGCTGATTTTAGAAAAGAAAACCATCCAAATTGGGGCAGGAAATGGAATACTGAAGTTCGTAAGAAAATGAGCGATTCCCACCTAATTAAGAGGACGTTATTTATGTGTGATTTGAATGGAAGAAAAATCAAAGAATTTAGTTCATTGACAGAGGCAGCCGATTATATTGGCGTTTCTCGAGGAGCGATAAGAAATTGTGTTAATGGAATTATAAAAACTTGCAAGGGATTCACTTGGAAGGAACAAAATTAAAGATGATTATGCTATATTCTTATAATGAAACTTTGAAGATAATTTTGCGGATATACGAGTATCTGCAAATGAGAATGAAGGAACAGCCCAGAACGCTCAAGATGAATAAGCCTTTACATCGTTCTGCGGTTGTTTCTTTCATGGAAACGCTTCCCCCGACTGCGGGAGCGGACTTTATTTGGAACTTCCTCCTATTTCAATTCTATGTCTTTGTGGGTCAAGACCATGAACGCAAACCGATGCCGAGTTGGTTCATGGGGAAAGAAGCATGGAGACGTTGGAATGAATATTCTGATGAAGCAAAGTGGCATGCAAGGGATTGGGCACGTGAGAAGAAGTTGGTGAACCCTGTCAAGACAAACACTTATGAAGCGGTATCGGATGACGTGTTTCGCAGGGAACGGTTGAGAATGTCAAGAATATCGGGTCCGAATTTCTGTGAAGCGAAGTTCGGGAGTAGTCCCTACAATCCGAAGGATGAAATCTGTTATACTTGTCCGTTCGAAAAGGACTGTAAGATGTTGTTTGGAACAAAGGACGCCAGCGGGAAAAGCCTGTACGAACAAATCTCGGAAAGTGCTGAAAAGAAGAGTGCTACGGAGACACAGCAATTACAGGGTTCTCACGTTACAATAAGGGAAGTATCACGTATGACAGACTATGGCGAAGACGACTGAAAAATATCAGATATGCAACGGGTGCGGAAAACATCGGTACATCACGAACCGAACAAAGTGCCTGTGCGACGACTGTAATTATAAAAGGCTTCACAACGGGAAGTCACGATTTGAGGTACGTGCTGAAAGGAGTAAAGCAAAGAAACCTAAACTCCGACCAGCAACGGGTGAATTGGCTCTCTTTAAGGAAATATGGTCGGAGCGTCCTCACATTTGTACGCATTGTGGGAAGCGTCTCTTAGAACCGCTTAAACCGATTTATTTTAGCCACATCAAATCAAAGGGTGCATATCCCGAGTTAAGGCTGGTAAAAAGTAACATCGAACTGACTTGCGAAGATTGCCACACGAAGTACGAATTTGGAGCGAGAAGTTCAGTTTGTAAAGACGAGTAATAATTATTAAATTTGTAACCGAAATGGATGAAAGAATAGTAGGTGTTCTCGTGAGGCTTTGCTTGCTGTTTGGTGCGAAGCGGTTGGCTGACCTCCTAACAGTATCAGAAGAGAATTCAGAGACCGAGGAAAAGTTTCTTGAGGCTTTCACGAGGTTCATTGAGAAACTTGAAAAGAAGTTCAACTCGAAAGTCTTTCAGTTTCACGATAGAACCAACCAAGTTCTTATCAAGTTCTATGTCATTCAATGCCGAGGCGATATGACGGTTGAGGGCGAGCCTACAATCGTGTTGAACGATTTCCCGTTGGGGTTAAAGGGTGAGAAGAACCCTGTCGTCAATTTGACGCTGGTGTACGATGACATCGAAACTCGCGATAAGGATTTAGAGGATTTGAAATTTATGATTTCTTAAAATAAAGACGATTATGGCAAAAAGTAATTTGAGGTACATCACGGTCAGTGATACAGAAACTTCAGGACTCCCGTCAAAAGGGGGTAAAGGAAAAGAGCCTGTACTGGCGTTTCACGACATTCTGTTGGTGGAAGTAGCAGCCGTCGTAATAGACATTTGGGATATGAGGATAGTCGATGAATACGACGTCATCATCAAACCTTATGTCGACAAGTATGTATGGCAACCACAGGCAGAAGCGACACACGGTTTATCCCAAGACCACCTGTTCAAGAACGGTGTTGATATCAAAGAAGCATACAGGGGTTATGCCTCTATACTGTCGAAGTATAAGAACCCGAAAGTCGGAGCCGTACTGTGCGGACATAACTTTCAGGGATTTGATATTCCGTTTATTGAGGAGATGTTCAAGTGGAACAAAGATGACCTCTATAACTATGTGCGCTGGGTTGAGGACACTCAGAAGATGGCTTATTACAGAGCAATAGAGCAAGAAAATTATAAACTCGGTACGTGCTGCCGACTGGAGGGTGTTGAGTTGGTAGATGCCCACCGTGCGTTGGTAGATACCCGAGCAAACGCTCAACTTATGCTGAAGTACATTGAGCACATGAGGGGCACAGGGGGTTCTTCGCCTGTGGCAGCAGTTTCATCAACAAGAAAAGAGTCAAGATTTAGAGAAAGGTTCCAATTGGTATGATACATTTTAATGAAGATTTAAAGTTGTCGTACAAACAGTTGGACACGGTATTCTCTACTGCGTTCAACGTGCTTGAGTCGTTACCACCTGTGGCTATCAATCAATTGGTTGGTGGCTATGGTGGTGACGTCGATGCACTGTTATCGGAAATCTTCATTCAGACGAATAATGTTCTTTCCCTAAATACCACGCTTGAAACTGAACGGCTCAACTACATTGACCAATTGGAAGAGTCAATGGATGAGACGCTGAAAGTTCAGTCGTACAACTATTTCAAGACAACTATGCTTCCTAATTTCCGTCAGGGTTGGAGAAATCTTGAATGGGGAAACATGGTGCAACTTTATCCGAACAGCGCATATCTTGCTGCTCGTTCTCACGGTAAATGCTTTGCGAGAGGCACACGGGTGCTGATGGCTGACTTTTCCGTAAAGAATATAGAGGACATCTATCCCGGAATGGAAGTGATGGGGTTAGACTTCACTCCCCGAAAGGTTCTGACGCGACATATCGGTCGTGCTCAGATGTTCAGGGTTGAGCAGGAGAATGGTATGCCGTATGCCGTGAATCGAGCGCACACGATGTGCCTCTTTGACACGAAGCGGAAGAAGTATGTCGAAATAGAAATGGGACAATTCCTGAAATATCCTGTCAAGAAGCAAAGACGGTTCCAGGGGTACAGGGTGTTCTCTTACGATAAGCCTGTATTCGAGCGTGGAAATATAACGGTTGAACCTATTGGGGAAGAGTCTTATTACGGGTTTATGTGCGATGGTGACCACCTGTTTCAGTTGGAGGATGGTACAGTCGTTCACAATTCCTACGAGTTCTGTATGGCGTTTCCGCTGTGGAGATTATACAGTTACCGACGTCCGACGTTTATGCGACCTGATATTCCTGACAATAAAAATCGCCAGGAAACCTGTATTATTACGAACACGGAAAAATTGGGTAAACAGCACATCGACAAGGTGGTTGAGGAAATCCGTGTGAATGAGGCTTTGGCAGCGAAACTGAACCCTACTGGAAAGGCTTCACTGGCAGCGACAAGTATTGAATGCGAGAACGGAACGAAACTTCACCTCCGTGGAAAGGACGGGTTTATTCGTGGTCTTCACGTGGGGGCAGCGGTCAGCGATGACTTACCAGACGAGAGTAGTATCTATTCACTGGAACAGCGTGAGAAGTTGAGAGACCTGTTTAAAGGTGCTATCACTCCTATCGTTGAGCCGTATGGGTATAACATCGTTGATGGTACACCGTATCAGCAGGAGGACTTGTATGCCGAATTAAAGAAAGACCCGAAGTTCCGTGTCTTTGAGTACCCAGCCATATTTCCGGACGGTCGCCTGTTGGCTCCTGACCGTTTTACGTGGGCAAAACTTATGGAGGAAAAAGCATCTCTGGGGACGCTCGTATTCTCTCGTGAGTATTTGGTCGTACCTATTTCCGACGATAGTACAATCTTCCCTTGGGAGATATTAAAGAGGAGTACAATCGGGATGGAAAACATCAGGCTCGTAGATAACATAGAGTCGTTCCCTATCAAGTTACAGAGGGTGGTCATGGGTTGTGACTTTGCTGTTTCGGGAAATGTGGGAGCCGACTATACTTGTTATACAGTTTGGGGGAAGGATGTCCAGGGGAATTATTATCTCCTCTATATATTCCGGGAAAAGGGATTGTCGCATAATGAACAGATACAGAAGATTGACCTCCTGAACAGGGTGTTTAAGCCAAACGAGATAGTTGTAGAAAACAACGGCTTTCAAAGTATATTGGCGGATATGTGCGTCCAGATGGGTATCAAGAATATTACACCGTTCACGACGACCTCCGGGAATAAGAAAGACCTGAGAACAGGGTGGGCATCACTTGCAGCGTTATTTGAGAGAGGTGTAATCAAGTGTCCGTATCATCCTGACACGGCTGCTAAGATTGACCAGATGTTTGGGGAGTTCAACTCGGTTGCGTTCCGCAGCGATAAAGGGACTCTTGAGAGTATCAGTGGGCACGATGATACCGTGTCTTCCTCTTTCATGGCGATTAACAAGTTACGAGAGAGCACTGTAATGATAAAAATTGACGCAGTTTAAATAATTTAGTATGGGTAAAAAAGTTGATGCTATTCTATCACCTAACTTTGTAGAGGAAATGTTGAGGTTGGCTTTTGCGAATAAACAGTTTGCGGAGTTGGTGGTAGATAATCTTGATTTAAGTAACTTCCCCCGAGAATTGGGAGGGTGCAAAGCGATGCTGAAAGTGTTGGCAGACACGATGAAGAAAACGGGTAATCTGGCGACGTTTGGTATGGTGGAAATGACCTTCCCTAACAACGAGGAAGTTTCAAAGAAGATTGCTGAGGTCAAGGGAATTAAACTTCCAGAGGTGGAACCTATGACACGGCAATTGGAAACCTTTATTAGACGTCAGACATTTGTCGCTACTCAGCACGAAGTGTCGGATATGTATAATGAAGGGAAGCCAGAGGAAGCGATGCTTCTTCTTGAGAAAAGAATGGCGGAAATAAACGCTTTTTCCTTAGATAAGTTCCGAGGAAAGTTTGTACGGGTGTACAGGGATTTCTATCGTAACATAGGAACGGCACAAATGAAAGCCGAGGATGAAACACGTCGGGCAAAGATACCGACAGGAATATCAACGATTGACGAAATTACTGATGGGGGAATTCCTCGTCAGGATACTGTTCTTCTAATCATGCGTTCTGGTGTTGGTAAATCCACGGCTCTTAAATACTTCTCTTGGTACAATACATCAATCGCCCATAATCATTGTCTTCACTTTCAGTTAGAGGGTGGTCGTGATGAGGCGGTTGTTAAGTTTGACCAGATGTTGGCGAACACTACCTATGCGAAAATCATGAGGGGTGATGTCAGCGACGAGACCCGACAACGTATCTCAGCACTTATCAAGAGGGCACAGACAGTAAATAGTGATATTGACGTGTACGCTTCTGAAGAGATGATGGACATGACGATAGCCGACTTGGTGGCTGCGATAGAGGACTATAAGAAAGAGTATGGGTATTATCCCGACTTGGTCACAGTCGACTCTATTGACCTGTTATTGACAGGGGAAAACAAGAAGATTGACTTCGACCCGAACTTCATCAAATACAGGTTACAGAAGTGTGCCCAGCGATTAAAGGATATTGCGAAGAAATACGACTGTGCCGTAATCACAGCAACCCAGACGGGAGACGTTCCTATTGAAGTATGGAACGACCCAACACGGGTAATTACTCGTCAGAATACAGAGGGCGACCGTACACTTATCAAGCCATTCTCGTTCGTGTTTACAGGTAACATCACAATCGAAGAGGGTAAACAGAACATGGCTCGTATCTATTGTGATAAGTTACGAAACTACCGAAACAATGGTATCATCATTCGAATCCCTACTAATTACGAGAACGGCTTCTTCTACGATATATCACGTTCAACAATCGTTGAGCAGGTGTTGGATATGTCGGCTCTTGACAGGCTTGAGAGCCGTCGCAGCCGTAAAGGTAACGGAGAAGCAGCCGTTGGGGAGAAGAAGGAGCGAGTAGAGATAGCACCAGGAGTGTACGGAACAAAGGTAGTTGGCGAGGGTGAAACGGCTGCGCAGGAGCCACAAGAGACGTTGAATAAGCGACAGACTAAACAGTCGCTCAAGGAATATTTAGCAAACAAGGGTGTGCAGGAAACTCCGAAGACAACGAGGAAGCCTGTACCTCGCAAGAAATAATTTCGTTATGCGGTACGATAAGGAACAGATAATCGCTGATTTTAATCTCACGCCATTTGGTTCACAGGGGTGGCTCACGAATAAGGATATGGACTGTCCTTTCTGCGGAAAAGCAGGGAAGTGGGGTATCATCTTCAATATGAATGGCGTTGCGACGTTCCACTGTTGGAAGTGTCCTCGTAAGGTATCCGTCTATGAGTTCCTCAAGAAACTCGGTAGAACAGACCTCGCGAAACACTCCTATACAGTCAAGCCGAATGAACTTGAGAACTGTCCAAAGATAGGTGATATTCAGGGGGAGACATCGAAGTGGATGGAGGGTGATGCGGAACAGGTACAGGAAGAGGAATTAAAGCCTGTTACTCTTCCGTTACGGCTGAAACCACTTGTGGATGATGAGTACCTGAATAATCGTGGGTTCCGACCTGAACACTATGCGGAGTTCGAGCCTTCCTATACCAATACACCGTTGGAAGCGAAGTTGAAGAACTTCATCATCTTTAAGATGAAAGTCAATGGTGTGTGTGTGGCGTGGTGGGCACGCAGTAGGTATTCAAAGGAATGGCACAAAGAAAATCTTGAGGCATACAAGCGTCACGAGGCTGACTTGGTGTTGCGTTACAGGAACTCCGAGAACAACTTTCAAGACCTGTTAGGGGGTTGTGATGAGTTGATAGAGGGGAAGACTGAAACAGTCATCATCGTTGAGGGTATCTTTGACAAAGTGAACATTGACAACCTTTTAGGACTTCAACATCTTGACGACATCAAGTGTTGCTTCACGTTCGGGAATAATATCGGTCAAGGACAGATTAACATGATGCTCAAGAAAGGTATCAAGAACGTCATACTCCTGTACGATTTTGGAACTATAAACGAGAGCAAAGAGTCGGCATTAAAGATGAAGGAACTGTTTGACCGTGTGTACGTGACAGCGATTAGGAAGCCAGGAATAGACCCTGGAAACATTGATTTAGAATATCTCGAAGAAGTTTTGAGGGGTGCGGTCGACCCAATTAGCTTCTTTTATAATAAAGTGGAAATAAAAATTTGAGTAATTATGGACAAAGTAAGAGAAGAAACCTGTGAGGACAAAGGACTGCGCCACAGACAGTTTTTGACACGGCTTCAATTGGAGTATTTGACTCACAAATTACGTTCCTCTATATATCGTAATGGAACGTATGCGTCAGTCGCAGCGGATATTGCTAAGAAGAAGCGGTTGAAGATTATTGAGTTGAGTGTGAAATTCAACGTCGACAGTATATTCACTCCTGGATATAATGTGGCGGAGTTCGTCGAAAAGAATTTCTGGGGAAAGAAAGGTCTTCCAGCGTTTCAGTACAAAGACGAAGAACAGAGGAGAGTTCAGGGAAATTATGACCGTTGGTACATTCTTTACAGGGATACCAAAGTCCTGTATAAAGGGACGATAATGGAGGTCGTAAGCAACAATCCTGCTAAGGAGGAAGTCAAAATTCGAGGCTCGAAAGGTGATTTTCTCGTTAAATATAATGACATCACAATTATAAACAATTTTGATTGGTTGTAACATTTCATTTTAATCATTTACAGTATGAAATTAAAAATCGTAAACAAGAGCACAAATGCTCTGCCGGAGTACAAAACTCCAGACAGTTCGGGTATGGACTTGCGTGCCTATCTTCCCGAGGGTTCAATCACGTTGGCTCCTATGGAGCGTAAAATCATTCCTACTGGTTTGTACATGGAAATCGAACAGGGGTACGAGGGTCAGGTGAGACCTCGCAGCGGTTGTGCTGTTAAACAGGGTCTGACCGTAATCAATGCTCCTGGAACCATTGACGCTGACTATCGTGGGGAAGTAGGTGTTCCGTTGATTAACCTGTCAACAGAACCACAGACAATCGAAAATGGCGACAGAGTTGCTCAGATTGTCTTCGCTCCGTATGCGAAAGTCGAGGAAATTATCGAAGTTTCTGATGTTAGTGAAATGACTGATACAGAACGAGGTGCGGGAGGTTTTGGTCATTCCGGCAAAAAATAATTTCGATTTTTCGCGAGAAAATCAAAACTTATTCGAGATATTTACATTATATTTGTACCGAGATAAGTGATAAAACATCACTGAAAATAAAATTTTAACTAATAAAGTAAAAACGATTATGGCAAACAATGCGTTGGCACTTCGTATGAAGTACAGAAAGTTCACTGCTGAACAGTTGAACGAAATCATTGAGAATGAAAACTCAAGTGAATTGGAAGTTAAAGTTGCTCAAGAGTTCCTTGACAAGTTAGGTGGCGAAGCCGAAGAACAACCTGCAAAGGCTGCTCCCGCCAAGAAGTCCGCTCCTAAAAAGGAAGACAAAAAGGTTCCTACGAAAAAGGCTGCTCCGAAGAAAGAGGAAACCGCTGATGACGACCCAGACCCTGAGGATGGTTCGCCTGAAGCAGCAATGAAGCGTCAGAACAAACGCAACTCAACTTATCAGTCAGAAGAACAACTGACTCCGGAAGAGGAAGAACGCTTGGAAAAGGCTGAGGCAGAGTACGAAGAACGTCAGAAGAACCGCAAGACTCCGTCTAAATCAGACAAGTCTATGAAGGAAAAGAAGTCAGCGAAAGCCGACAAGACTCCTCGTGAAACAAAACGTCAGAACCTCGAAGAATCGGAAGAAATTCCGGGACTGAAAGTAGGTTCGAAAGTTACCCTGAAAGGTGAGGACGCTGTTGGTGAAATCACTCGCCTGTACAAGTCCGGAGACGGCAAAGAAAAGTGTATGGTCAAGTTCGGTGACGATAAGCCTATCAAGAAACGTGTAACAGCGTTGGAACTGGCTGAGGACGCCAAACCTGCACCTGCAAAGAAAACTCCAAAGAAGAAGTAAATGGTTGACGGGGAATCCATAGTATTGGTTAAAGGTATCTCGGGGAGTGGTAAATCTACAAGGGTTTACCTCTTCCTCGAGTTCCTCGAATCATTAGGTATGAAACTCCGCCCATACAAGTTTAAGACACTTGACGGAAAGGAAAAGGAAGTCGGAGTTTACTCCGAGGACTTCAATATGGTTTTCGTTGGGAAATTCTATGAGAATGGCGGTATCCGACGCTGGCAAGGTTACGACAGTATGACGTCGCGACTGTGCAAGGCTGAGGGTTTATCCTACTTCTTGAAGGAAACGTCTAAGGCAGGGCATGGAGTTTTGATTGATGGTGCAGGAACAACTGTATCATGGCGATTGCGTCCCTTGGATTTATGCGGAGAGAGTGAGTTTACGAACATTCTACATGTCAGGTATGATTACCGTGACGACCAATGGGATGAGTATTGTGCTCGGATAGCATACAGGTCTGGTGAGCCTCCTAAGGGAGATTGCATGTGGCGGAAGCACAGAACCTTTATGCACGACTTCGAAAAGGCTCAAAGAGAGGGAAAAGAGGTAAATGAGGCTGGCGGTTGTGTGGTACTTCATGACCAACCGTATGACGCTCCGGTCTGGGACTTGGGTGTTCATATTTTCAATTTCTTTGGGCTGTCAGAACTATGTGAAGAGTTCGTGGCTTTCTGTAAAGCATCGGACTACATTGAAAAGAACTCGTTTGAAACATTTGAGAATGGCAAGAAAGGAAAATAATTTCAGTCCGACTCCTAACGATAACTTCCTTTACTATCTATATTGGATGTGCGAGAGAATGAATATCTTTTGGCGAAAGTACAATGGGGAACAGGCTCCATGGACAGATGACGACATATTGAGGAACTTTAAGTTCACCAACGTGTATCGTTGTCTTGACCGTGTGAGTCAATACCTGTTGAGCCGTGTGATTTACAATGGTAAAGAATACGAGCCAGAGGATATGTTCTTTCGCATATTGCTTTTCAAGCATTTCAATAAGAACGAAACGTGGGATTTGTTGGAAAAGGAGTTCGGGGATATCACCTACGAAACAGGCTTGGAAAACATAGCGAAGTTCTTGGATAAGGTAGTTGACAGTGGCGACACGATATACGGTAACGCATACATCGTGAATTGCTTCTTCTATCAGTATCCCCAATATAAGCACATAACAGGTATGAGCAAACATCGTGCTCATTTCCGTATCTTTGAGGACGAAATCTTTCAGAACGGACACTTGTATGACTTCTTAGAGGCGAAGACCTTTGAGGACTTGTATTGGGTTTTCAGGAATATGAAAATCTACGGGGACTTCACGGCTCAGCAATATTGCATTGACCTGAATTATTCACCCCTGTTTAACTTTTCGGAAAACGATTTTGTCATCACTGGTCCAGGGTCGCTGAAAGGTATCGGCTGGACATTTGACGGAGCGTCCGGAAAGCGTTATGACTATGTGGGCACTATCAAGTGGGTTCACGACAACTTTGAAAGGCTGATGGGTGACTTCTGCGAAAAGACAGGTATGAAGTGGAACCCGTTACCGTGGGAGCCTGTTCCTACTCTTACGAATCTTCAGAACTGTTTCTGTGAAACATCGAAGTTTGCGAAGGGATTGGGAGCGTCTTTCAACAAAGGTAGAAATGAACGTATCAAGCACACCTACGAAAAGAGTCCGAAGAAGATTGAGTTCGTCTTCCCTCCAAAGTGGAATGCTGAGTTGCCCAAGCCAGGAGAATTATTAATCGATTAAATCAAGAAAGACTTATGTATTTTCAAGCAGAAAATTTGAGTAGTGCGCTGGTGCTACTTTGTAAGGAGTTGATGGATAAAGGAATTGACGTTACCCGAAGAGGGTTCGAATGTCGTGAGTTCCCTGGAGCCGTCCTCATTGAGATAACTAATCCGACAGACCGCTATGTTCGTGTTCCGGAGCGTAAATGGAACAAAACATTGGGGTGGATTGAGTCCCTGTGGCTGGCTCGTGGGGATAACAGTCTTGAGATGCCTGCTTCCTACGTGAAGAACCTTGTAAACTTCTCGGACGACGGAAAGTTCATGAGAGCGGGATATGGACCCAGAATACGTCGTTACGGGGACAATTTTGACTCGATGGTAACATTGTCCGGAAAGTTACTTCCGCGACAGTATAAGAACGGTAAAGCAGACGAAAACGGTCGTTATTCAAAATTAAAGGCTCCCGGACTGTACCAGAACGTGACTGACCAATTACGGTTCGTCATTGAAAAGTTCAAGCAGGACATCGATACCCGTGAAGCGGTTATCACAATTCACGACCCTATCTCTGACAACTTCAATCAGAATGAAGAGGACGGGGAAAAGGCTCCATTGCTACTCACAAAGGATACACCGTGTACCCGTTCAATCCACTTCATGATAGTGAATGGAAAGATGAACTGTTACGTGGATATCCGTTCGAATGACCTTATCTGGGGGTTCAGTGCGGTGAACGTGTTCAACTTTACATTGATGCAGGAGTACGTCGCAGCGATAGTGGGCGTGCCTGTCGGGAAATATTACCACAAGGCAGACAATCTTCATGTCTATAAGGACTTCATTCCGTTGGCTGAAGAAATCGCTAAAAGAGACCCAAATTCGTATCCGTCCGGAGTAAACTTTTCCTATAAGACGACGTTTAAAACTTTAGAGGAGTTCGATGCGCTTATCGCTCAGTTGAGCCAGTTCGAAGAAAACTGTCGTAACAGTGAAAACCGTACAGAACAGGACTTCGAGTTATTGCGTGCGGATATTGAAAAGTTTGAAGATGAGATGTTCTCTGACTGGGCAAAGGTTATCTTCCGTTATTGGACAAAACAGTTGGTAGAGTTCCGGAACCCGTTACTGAACGAACTGTTCATCGGATAAGAATTATTCACTAAAATAAAGACGATTTAGTTATGAATTTCAAAAAGATTGACATCCTGTTAGGGATGAAAGACATTCAGAGGTTGCCTAATACCCCCCATCACAGGGGGTACAACCTCTTGGAGCATGGGTTGGTGGTAGGCATGTTATTTCGTTGGTTTGCCTCAGAAGAGGACGTTGCCTACGACATCAACGTGTTTGACAAGGTGTTACTCCACGATTACGTGGAAAGTGTTACAGGCGACCTCAATGCGTGCGTAAAGAAATTCAATGAGAACACGGCTGCGGCATGGGATATCATTGAATACGAAATCTGTCATGGCGACGTGAACCTGTTGCCGTATTCCGATGAAGAAATTAAGAAGACAATGACTGACCTCCAGTACCGTCTTTTCAAGACCTGTGATTATTTGGACTTATGGATATTCTGTAAGAACGAACAGGCTCTGGGAAACACGTCCAAGAAGTTATTGACTTGTATCACAAACTGCGAACAACTGTTGGAGAAGTACACGGACGGCTGGAAACTCTTCAAAAGTGTTCAAAAATTCATGAATCAATATGAGCCTTAAAGGAAAGATATATGGCTTGGTAGGGGTTATTGGCTCCGGTAAATCGTACCAAGCAGAAGCACTTATGGTTGGTGCTGCGTGTGAAGAACGACCCATGATTATGGGAGATTTCAGTGAAGGAATTCGCCAGACGTTGATGAACATCTTTACAGGGGAATCAAAGAAGATTGACTGTACGGGTGAAGCGTATGCGAAGTGGAAACAGTTGAGCAGCGACATCTTGTTACCGTTCAAGCCTCAAGAAGAGTCTCCTAATATTCTTGACTCGGTACGGGTTGAGGGTCGTGAACTGTTACAGCGTACAGGCGAATATCTCAAGTCATTGGCTGGAGAAGACGTATGGGCACGTTGGACGGCAAACGCTGTTACGAACAGTTGGGCAAAGATGTCTGAAGAAGACGCTCTTATGTGCGATATCGTGTTTGGCTCATTGCGTTTCGACTGTGAGGCTGAGGCTATCTTCAAGGTTGCCGAGGCGACAGGTAAAGAAGTTCAGATATACTTCTGTGATTATCATTCGGACTCCTATGAATTGAATGACCATGTCAGCGAGAAGTTTGCTCAATACTTCCTGTCGTTGGGTTGTAAGGATGGTGACGATATAACGGAACTTGTTAAGCAGAAAATCAATGGATAAATTCAAAGAATATCTTGAGAAGAATTTAATGGACTTCGCTCCTATTTCTGACTATGTGGTCGAGATAGGAGGGAAGACCTTTGAATTGTATCAGCCAGCGTATGACGGTGCACTGTTTGATGACGGGTTCAACTTTGTTGGTATTCCTGCCGACCCGAAGCGTAAAGGCTCGGGAGAGGAATCCGTCGAAACATCATGTGACTTCTACGCATTCAGTTTTGGAGGAGTGTATTATATGCTCGCCAAAGGTAAAGAGAATGACGTGAAACTCACACGGCTGAAATATATCGGTCAAGCGAAACAGGAAATTGAGACCCCTGTATTCTTGGGAGTTCATGGTCAGTATGAAATGATGTCCGGGACGGGAACGTATGCCGACTGGTGTAAGAAGGCAAAGTTCCTTGGAGTGAAGACGTTGGGTATCTGTGAAAAGAATTCACTTGCCGGAGCATTGAAGTTTCAAGCGGAATGCCAGAAGAACGATATCAAGAGCGTGATTGGTATGGAGTGTGTGGTATATGACCAGCCTCGGGATTTCCGCTTCACTGTTAAGGTGTACGCAAGGAACGATAAGGGTTGGCGAGACCTCCTTACTATAAACAAGTTCATCAACTGCGATAATCCGAAATATATCGGTCTTGAGGACTTCAATAAAATCACCACTAACAATGATGATTTGATTATGTTCCTTGACCCGAAGACAACGGATTACGACAAGTTGAAAGACTTGCATATAGATGCTGTCGTGTATCAGTTAGACCCATGCGAATATGTAGATGATAACCGTGACGAATGGTATCTGACGAACCTGAAGAAATTCTTCAAGGACAAGAACCTGTTACCCGTTCCGTCGGTTGATGCGTGGTATCTTGACGAGGAGTACAGTTGTATCAGACCTCGCCTACATAGTATTGGTGGAACAACTGCCTACGAGAGCGATAATCAATACTTTAAATCGAACGACCAACTGTTTGTTGAGTTGGCTCAAATGTTTCCGGATACCGAAGAAGGGTTCATGGACGTGTACAGCCGTTTCATGGAAGGGTTGGAATTCCTTGAAAACATTGCTGAGGCGATAACCTTTGTCATCGACGTAAAGAAGAGACACTTGCCTCACTATAAGATGACGAAGGAAGAGGCGAAACAGTTCGAAACAAATGAAGACCTCTTTTTGTCTCTTATAGCCGACGGTCTTGAGCGTCACCCAGACCTCATTGAGGATTGGGGTGAAGAGGTCATTATGGAGCGAATAGACCGAGAGGTGGGTGTTATAAAGTTAGGAGAGGCAATTGATTACTTCCTAATTACTTGGGACATTATCAACTGGTGCCATCGTAACGGTATAATGACAGGTATCAGTCGTGGTTCGGCTGGTGGTTGTCTTGTTTCCTACCTGTTGGGGATTACCAAGTTAGACCCAATGAGATACGACCTACTTTTCGAGCGTTTCCTGAACGCAGGACGTGTTAAGGTATCACTCCCCGATATTGACTGTGACTATCCTGGTGAAGACCGTCCCCGTGTGAAGAAGTACATGGAAGAACGGTACGGCTGGAAACAGGTATGTTCCGTGGGAACTTACAGCGCATTACAGTTACGAGCAGCCATCAAGGATATGGCTCGTGTGTACGGGTTGGACTTCCAGGAAACGAACGAGATGATGAAAGTGTTTGACGTCAAAGACAGGAAGCCTGAAGACCTGTTCAAGATAGCCTGTGCTCATTCACGGGTGAAGAACTTTGTCGTTGAACACTCCGACCTCATCAATGAAGTGATGCTGATAATGCCCGCACCAAAGGCTCAGTCAATTCATGCCTGTGCGATGATGGTATTCCCAGAGGAACACGATATGTTTCATTGGGTTCCTATTCGTAAGAATGGCGAGGAGTATGTAACCGAGTGGGAAGGTGGTGAGATGGATGCTGCTGGCTTCCTAAAAGAGGACGTGCTGGGTGTGAAACAGTTCGACAAGTTCCAGGACATGGTTCGGCTGGTGAAGGAGCACGAGGGTGTGGATTTAGACATCTTCAGTGTGCCGTTGGATGACCCAGAGGTGTACAGGTATTTCAAGAATGGTTGGAACGAGGATAACTTCCACTTTGGAAGTTCAGGATTGACAGGCTATTGCCGTCAGATGAAGCCAGACAATATTGAAGACCTTATCGCTGCTATTTCATTGTATCGTCCGGGAGCAATGGAGAACAACTTCCACAACGAGTACGTCTCCCGTAAAGAGGGTCAGAAAGAGGTTGAGTATTTTACCGGAACGGACAAGATACTGAATAACACGTATGGAGTATTTGCCTATCAGGAACAAATCATGCAACTCTGCCGTGAGTTGGGTGGGTTGTCATTGGTGGAAGCCGATGACGTTCGTAAAGCGATGGTAAAGAAGAAATACGAGGCTCTCCAGCAGTACAAAGAACGGTTTATTCTTTACTATCGGGACAACTATAATGTCACCCAGGAATATTCCGAAAAGGTGTGGGACGCTATTGATAAGGCTTCGACGTACCTGTTTAACCGAAGCCACGCTGCTGCCTATGCGATTACAGGCTATATTTCACAGTGGATAAAAGTTCACTATCCTATTGAGTATTGGTCGGTGGCATTTAAGTATGCAATGGAGTCTGACTATTCACGCTACATTGCGGAAATCAATAAGACGGGAGTCTGTACGGTACGTCCTGTGGATATCAATATATCGGATACAGATGTTGTTATTAACTTCAAAGAGAAAGCCTTGTATTGGTCAATTACAGGAGTCAAACAGGTCGCAGAAAAGGCTGCAACCCAAATTATAAAGGAACGTACAGAGAACGGTCAATATTGGTCGTTAGACGACTTTATCACCCGACATAAATGGAAGGGTTCAGCAGTGAACAGCCGTATCATCAGAAACTTGATATTGGCAGGAGCGTTCGACAATCTTGAGGGGGTAAAGAAGCCTCAGGAACGAATAGACCTGTTGGTACACTTCCTCGGAACAACGAAGGGAAATGTTAAGGAAGACGACCCTGTATTAGTTGGAGCCGACTTCCACGCCAATGACGCTTGGTGGTGGGCACTCCTACAAAAGAAAGTATCCGGACTGGCGTTCTTTGATTACCAGAAAATCTATGACAGGTTCGCTGGGGAGTTCCCTGATGCCTACGAATATGCTACTCTTGAGGAGTGTCACGATACGGAAGTGAAGCCGAATAACGGGTACGTCGTGTTGGCTGGGTTCATCGCTGAAATGGAGATTAAGAAGACACGCAAGGGGGATACGATGTGTCGCCTGATATTAGAGGCGAACTATGAGTTCATCGAAATTGTGATATTCCAGCAGGAATACGAACAGTTGGAACCCCTGTTATCGTGCGGAAGAGCGAACCTGATACTCATCAATGGTATCCTTTCCTACGACAACCGTAAAGAGGTGAATACGCTGAGAGCCTGTTTCGAGTCGAATATCGTTACTTTGACGTTATAATTTTACGAACTTTAATCAGAAGATAAATGGAAATATTAGTTCACTTTAACGACGTCCCCGTGACGTTGGTTACAAATGGGTTCGAGGACACAGTCGATATCGACAAGTTGACCTCCATCGAGTACAGTAATTTGTATGGCGAAGCGGTTACAGTCAGTGCGCTCTTGAACAAAGTAGGGTTGCTCCGTGCTGAAGCCGAAAAGAAAGTTGCGGAATGTAAACTTGAGAAAGAGGTTTATGAAGCCCAGACAAAGAAAGAATGGCGTCGTGAGGCGAACCGTAATGGCGGAAAGTTCACGCTGGCTTTGGAAGACGGGGAAGTTGAGGAAATCAAGTTGTCGGAAAAGGCTCTTGACGAGGCTCTCCTACTTGACGAAGACTATCAGAATCTCTGTATTGCGTATATTGACGCTCAGAAGAATTTCAGTGTTCTTGACGCACTTCAGTGGGCGGTTCAGGACAAGTCTAAGAAACTGAACAATCTCCTTAAACCTGTCACCCCAACGGAGTTCCTCGGGGAATTGGTAGAGGGTAAAGTAAACAGTTTCTTCATCAAGAAAGCAGGGTTCAAATAAATTTTTCGAAGAATTTTCGGGGAACTTCTTTGATAATTCGAATGATTCCATTACCTTTGTATCATCAAATTTAAGTTAAACATTCAAATAATTAGAATTATGGCAAAGAAAACAGTTCAATCCAGCGCAGTAGAAGAATTCAAAGGTTACATCAAAGTCACAGACGGATTCTACCTGAAACCAGTCGAAAGTCACGCATCAAGTTATGACGTTTACCAATTAAAGAAGTCGGACAGTCCTCGCCATCCTAATGGTAAAATGGACGACATGGCTTATGGTTGTACGCTCCCGAGAGCATTACAGTTAATCGCCAACAAGTGTGCCGGACAAGAGGCTGAGGACATCATCGAACTGATGGAATCTATTAAGAGTTACGAACAGAAGTTCCTCGAAGACGTTACACGAATAGTGAAGGAAAACAGATAATTATCAACATTTTAAAAATTTAGTATTATGCCATTAGACAGAAGTAAATGGAAGGCAGCACCGCTCTCAACTGTTAGTGAGACGGTACAGCAAACAAAGCAGTATGACACGTATTTTGGTGGTAAAGGCGAGTATGCTCAGTTCTGGAAACAAAGAGACGGTATCACCGTGAAACGTGTTCTTCCAGCACACGAACCAGGAGACTCTCCCTATGTACCTATGCTGACAGCGATGCTCAAGTGTGAAGTCGACGAAAAGGACAAGGAAGGAAAAGTAATCGGGAAGAAAATTTCAAACAAGAAAATCTTCTTGGCGACGCTTCACGGTGGTTATCCGTACGACATTATCGAAGAGTACATCAAGCGTGTCTACGAACAGGCTGAACAGTTCCAGGACAAAGAAGAACGTGCTCGCTTCCTGAACCCGATTACGGGTTATCGTATGGGTGGAAAGAACGGTACGTGGGTTCCGGGAATTCGTCCTCAATTGGAATACGTGTATTATGCTTTCATCGAAGGAAAGATTTACCGTGACAGCCTGAAACCGAAACAGATGGAAGCACTGAATAAAGAGTCTGCCGACCTGTGTGCTCAGAACGACACGGCTGCGATAGATATGTTCAGCGACCCGTCAACTGGCTTCCCTATTCAGTGGAGTCGTGGTAAGGACGAGAATAACAAGACAGTTGAAACGCTCAAGTCGTTACCGCTGAAAGTAGGACAGACATGGGAAGACTACTTTGAAAAGAACGCTGTTTCCGACAAGGTTCTTGAGGAACTTGAGGGACTGCCCAGTCTTCAGAAGTTGTATGTTGACTGTTACGGCAAACGTGACTTCGACTATGCACTTGATGGTTTGAAACGCTTCGATGACGCCAATTCTTACAAAATCTTTGCTCAGGATGACTTCCTTGACATGGTAGAGGAACTCCAGAACATGATTGAAGAGAAGACAGGCGAAAAACCGTCTGGTGCGGATGACCTACCTTTCGGTCCGAGTGAAGAGGAACAGAAGCCTGCAGCACCTGCGGCTCCGGCTGCTAAGAAAGCAACCCCTGCGGCAAAGGCTCCAGCGAAAAAGGCTGTTACAAAGAAGAAAGCCGAACCCACACCCGAAGAGAAACTGAAAGTTGTGAACGAAGAGTTCATTCGCCAGTACGGTGAAGGATACGAGGAACTCGACCTCGAGGGTGCTGAATTGGAAGAGGCTTATCAGTTGGCTCTGAAACACGAAGACCTCGGATACGATATTGAACACGTTCCCGGATGGGATGGTTCTGATGACGGTGATTCCGATGGTGGTGAAGAGTACGCTGGGGACAATGACGGTGGTGATGAACCCGAACCTGAAGATGAAACTCCCGCTCCTACTCCAGGAGTAAGACCTGCTTCGGACGCTGGTAGTTCATCTGGTCAAAGTGCGATAGACCGTATCCGTGCTATGCGCAACAAAAGAAGTAAACAATGAGTAATCAGAGTGAGAGTCCAAGCGTTATACACTTGGACTTTCATTTTAAATAATTTCGACAATGAGGAAAGAACCTATCGCAATAATAAGTACAGATAAACATCTCCAAGAGGCGAATGCGCTTGAACTGCTGGATATAGCCGAACAGGAAATTGCGTTGGCTCAGGAACAGGGGGTTGATACTGTAATATGGCTTGGGGATATCTTCGACTCACGATTAAGCCAACGACAAGAACTTCTCACTTGTCTAACAGAGATGATAGAACTGTATCATGAACATGGTATCACGTTGCTCTGTATTCCCGGAAATCATGATAAGACTGACTATGAGTCAGATGAAAGTTTCTTGACAGCGTATAAGTACCATCCAGGATTCAACCTGTATGAGATTCCTACCTGTATAGACCTGAAAGGGGTTGAATGTCACTTCTTGCCATTCTACGCACAAGACGTATGGTTAGAGAAGTTCGCTGAACTACCTACTCCGAAAAGTAAGACATCAATCCTGTTCAGCCATACAGCCGTACAGGGTTCTATCAATAATGATGGGAAGGTCGTGAATAACAAGATTCCGTTGAAACTGTTCTCAAAATACGGAAAGGTCATGCTGGGGCACTATCATGACGCTCAGCAACCAGGAGCCAACGTGTTTCACCTACCGAGTACCCGTCAGAATAACTTCGGGGAAGATGAGGAGAAGGGATTTACGGTATTGTACAGCGATACGTCCTTCGAGTTCGTAAAGGCTCATTTTGTTCCGTATAAGGAAATAAAAGTTGATGTCCTTAAGACCTCAAAGGAAGAGATATTAAAACTCGCTAAAACGAACACAGATGGCGTCAACGTTCGGATAACGCTTGTGGGAGACCAACAGGCTGTTAAGGCTGTCAACAAAAAAGTCTTCACCGAACACGGTATCTCGGTGAAAGCAAAGTACACGGACGTTGAAGTCACGGAGGCTGAGGAAGCCGAAGTGGTTCAGGAACTGTCCGGAACAGATATAGCCGAAAAGTTCAAAGCATTTTGCGATGAAAAAGGCTACGAATATGATGAAGGATATAAACTATTAAAAGAAGTAATGCAATGGCAGGAGTAGAAGATTTGGTGAACTCCCTACAAAAGAAGTTCGGCAAAGAAGTTGTGGCGGGAAACAATACTCAAGGAGTAGAGTTCGTATCGTCAGGAAGCCTGTCGCTCGACTTGGCACTTGGTGGCGGTTATGCGATGGGTCGTATCATTGAATTGCGTGGCTACGAGTCTTCAGGAAAGACTACGTTGGCTCTGACAGCCTGTAAGAACATACAGGAACAGACAGGCAAAGCGGTTCTCTACATAGACCGTGAGAACGCAATTGACATGGATTATGTAGAAGCACTGGGGGTAAACATATCTCCGGAGATGTTTATTCTGTGCCAACCAGGAGTTGCGGAAGAATGTTTCGAAATCATGAGAGAGGCTGTTAAGTCGAAAGCAATCGGAGCAATCGTGATGGACTCGGTGGCGGCAATGTTCCCTAAATGTTATTTGGAAGCCGATGTGGGCGATGCTAAGATGGGTGTGCTGGCTCGGCTTATGGCTACGTGGCTTCCCGGATTGATTGGTGACATTAAACTGAACCAACAGTTGGTCATCTTCATCAATCAATATCGTGACAAGATTGGTGTGGTGTATGGTTCACCGAAGACGACTCCGGGAGGAAAGGCTCTTGGCTTCTACTCTTCACAGGTGTTGGACATTGCGAAGTCAGGTACAGTTGGAGACCGTGGCGAAGAAACCGCTAACCACATCAAGGTGAAAGTTGAGAAGAATAAGGTTGCACCTCCGTTCAGGAAAGCCGAGTTCGACATTCGCTTCGGTGAGGGAATTGATAAGGCTTCGGAACTGTTACTCGTAGGAGTTGAACGGGGAATCATTGAAAAGGCTGGCTCGTTCTTTAAGTACAAAGGAAAGACGCTGGCACAGGGTCAAGAAAAGGCTCGTGAGATAATCTCAAGCGACATTGACCTTGCGGAAGAAATCGAAGAACAAATCATGAAAACAATTTAGTATGGAACTCACCTATTTGCGTTTGAAGAATTTCCTGTCATTCAAGGAACTGAAACATAAGTTCGTGAATGAGCCTGTCTTAATCAAGGGAAAGAACCTGACGGAGATAGAGTCAAAGGAAACGAACGGAGCAGGGAAGAGTACGATGGAAGCAGGGATTGCGTATGCAATCCTTGCTAACTCGCTCAAGAAACAAACACTTGACAGGGACTTAATCCTGTGGGGTGAAGAAGAAGCGGACATCTGGCTTGACATCTACTGCCCGATACGGAAAGAAACGCTGAATATACATAGAACCCTGAGACAGAAAGGTTCAGCGTCATTAGAACTCATGATTAATGAGGAAGAGGGTTCGGTACAGGTCGCAACCGTCAACGACGGAAACGCTTACATCTTGAACTGGATAGGTATATCCTCGGAAGACCTGAAGAGTTTCTATATCCTTAACAAGGAGAATTTCAAGTCATTCGTTTCGTCATCCAACTCCGATAAACTGTCGTTGATAAACCGCTTTATTAAGGCTGAACAGTTAGACGACTCTGACAGCGTAATCAAAGAGAAGATTAAGCCGTTGGAAGAGAAGAAGGCTGTTGCCTTGGGAAAGGTTCAGAAGATAGAGGGTGAATTGGGCGTCTATGAGACACAGTTGGCTGAGGAGCGAGAACGTAATCTTGAGGAGGAACGACAATCGCTTATAGAGCGTATAAACGAACGAATTGACGCTGTCATACAGGAGTACGACGGAGCGGAAAAGAAGATTGAGAATTCCCGGACGGCTATCAAGTTGGCTGAACAGAGTATCAAGGACAACCAGAAGAAAGTTGCTGAAGCCTCTAAGAAGTTAGAGGGATTAGAAGCGATTGACTATAAGGCTCAATATGACTCCCTAACGAAAGAACGTTCTTCGACCGATACAAAGGTAGAGGCAGCGAGGAAGAAGCGTAAAGCAGCACAGGAACTGTCTTCACAGTACACTGCCGAAGCCAACCGCCTCACGGCTATTCTGAAAGGGACTGTAAAGTGTCCGAAGTGTGGAACGGAGTTCGTGACATCAGATGAAACGGTTGACGTTCCTACTACTCGGAAAAAGATTGAAAGCCAGAAGAAGGAAGCCGAGACCCAGGAAAACCTTGCGAAAACAGCGTTGGAAGAACTTAACTCATTCGAAGAACGAGTGAAGAAGTACGACGACAAGTTCATGAAGATACGTGTTCAGGAACAGGGTACAGTCAGAGCCATTCGTGAGGTTCAAGCAGAGATAACAAAAATCCGTGGGGAGATAACCCGAAGCAACCAAATGATATCCTCCTACCAAGAAGATATCAAGCATCAAGAAGGGATTCAATCACGTTGTAACAGTGAGAGCGAACAGTTGGTTGAACAACTTGAAAAGGCTGAACAGGCTGAAATGGAAACCAAGGAAGCCGAACTGGAAGGTCTTGTTGCCCTGACGAAAAAGAAACTCGAAAAGGCAAACAAGGAATACGGGGATTGCGAGAAACAGGTATCAGACATGGTACAGTGGGGATTGCGTTTCAAGGAGTTCAAGATGAGCCTTGCTTGTGAGCAGTTACGGATAATTCAGAACTTCGCGAATATGTCCTTACAGAAGCAGCGTTCAGAACTTCGCCTGTCAATAGACGGGTTCAAACGTAATGCGAAGGGGAAAATCAAAGAGGAGATAACTGTATCAGTCATCAATGGCGAGGGCGAATATAAATCATTCTGGTCGTTTAGCGGAGGCGAGAGAGCAAGAATTGAAATGGCTTTGATACAAGCATTTCAGGAAATGATTAACGGAACGAACCAATGGGGAGGGCTTCACTTCCTAATGATTGATGAGGTTCTTGAGGGCACAGACCCGTTGGGCTTGGCTCTTCTACTTGAGTCAATGAGCGACGTTCATCATCCTGTATATGTAATCAGTCACGTCATGAATATTCGTGCTGGTGTAACCACTCTCACCGTCGTGAAGGAAAACGGTTACAGTTATATAGAATAATATGGAAAAGAAGCAAACAGTTATCGGAGTAGACCCAGGAAAACAGGGGTTCATCACGGTGATGAAAAGTACAGGTATCAAGCACTATCCGATGCCAAAGGTAGGGAAGGAACTTGACCTTCATGAACTGTCAGAATTGATTATTCAGATATCGGAGGAGTGTGACATCAATAACGCGGTTGTCGTGATAGAGGATGTTCACGCTCTACCACGTTCTGCTGCGGGTGCTACGTTCACTTTCGGGGGAGTATGTTATGCGCTCCGTATGGGGTTCATCATGTGCGGTTTGAGGATTGTGCTGGTGACTCCTAAGAAGTGGCAGAAAGAAATGTACGAGGGCATCAAACCGAACCCCGACAAGAAAGTGATGTCAGTGCTTGCAGCGAAGCGGTTGTTCCCCCGACAGGATTTACGTCGGACGGAGAACTGTGCGAAAGCCGATGACAACTTGACTGACAGTTTATTAATCGCTGAATATGGGAGGAGACATTATCTATGAAATATGTATTGTGCTGCCCGAATGAAGCCTGTGAACTTCATGGCGTGGCGTTTACTCCGGGAAAATACGTGATGAAGTACAGTAAAGAACTCAAGAAGATGGTTCCTACTATTGTGGGGAAGCCGTATGAGTGTTCTAACTGTCGCGAACAGATGGTTTTCGCAGAAGTTGAGAGCACTATACCAGAGTTCAGCGTTGGCGTCTTTAAGGGACTGCCTGACGACAAAAAGAAGGAGATACTTCGCCAACGGTTTGACAGGGAACTGAAGCGTGGTGCTGCTGATGAGAAAGAACAACGAAAGAAGAATGCAATAGAAAAAATGATTGGTTATGGAAAATAACACTGCTAAGAAAGAGTTCCTTGACGCTTGTCGAGGACTTGTAATGAATTGTGACTGTAAGATACTCGTGGTGGAAATCATGGGTGAGTTCCGAGCCTACGTTGCTCCGGAGGTACGGTTGAAGACACGTGAATGTCGATACAATGAAGTACGGGACGCTCAAGAGGTTACACCGCTACTCGCAAACATCGGGCATAACTTCGCCAGTGGAATGACGGAACAGAGGCTTCGTGAGCGAATTCAGTCAGTTCACAAAGAGGATTTCAAGTTTGGAACGGATAATTACTTCTGGATTACCAAAGTGTCCTTGAACCAAGGTTAGAGACTTTCATTTTGAATTATTATCTTTGTACCAATAAAGATAACAACGAGTGAAAACTTTAACAAAATCAAGGAATAACGATGGGTACAGACATGATTAATCCTGCTATCGAGACAGGAAAGAGCATTGGAGATTTCGGAATGATGGCTATTACAGCCGGATTCTTTTTGGTGCTGTCAGCACTGATGTGGGTAACTTTCTTCCGTTGGTTCATGAAAGTCATTAACGACACAATGAGCGCACAGCGGGAAACTTTCAAAGAACTGTTGGCTGAGACGAGGAATCAAAACATTCAACTCAGTAACATATCCGAGGGACTTGTCCCCGAGACGCAGATGCGTATCAAGACGGTCACGAATATGGCGTTCGACCTTGCGGTTGAAAGGGTGTGCCGTATTATTAAGAGGGTTCGCGAGGAGAACCACATCTCGGATAAGGAAGGGACAGCGAAGAAGATAAGACAGTTGTTGACGAACTTACATGAAGACCGAAATTCGAAATTTGACTGTTTTACGTTCCGTGGCAAGAAGTTGTCTTCCTATACGAATACGAAATGGATTGAACAGGTGGCAAAGGTAGTCGAGTCGGAAATATATAATGATAAAGGGGTGAACAACCAGCGTGCCTTCACCAACGTCGAAGCAGCGTATGCTAAAATCCGACTCGAACTTTACCACAATATGATGGAAGATTAAACCGAAAATTGGACGTTAAGCGTTAAAAGGCTGGGGAGATTGTAGAAATTTCTTCAGCCTTTTGAAGATTTTCGGGGAAAACTCTTTGGAATCTCATGAGAATCCATTACCTTTGTAGTGTCATTAAAAATCAAAGGTTATGAAAAAGTTCAATATTCAATACAACGGAGGTGATACTTTCACAGTTGAAACAACATCAGCAAGAGAGGCTGCTCGTATCGCGAGAAGAACTGGTAGAGATTTGATGAAGTATAACAATCATCCATCATTGTATTGGGTATGGGACGAGGAAGAAGAAAATCTTCTGTATATGGTTTCCACATTTAAATCGGGGAATCGTACAGTCACCACAATTACAAATTGCACCAAAAATAAATAATTTCGTTATGGCAAAATTAAGTCAAGAAAAGATTAACAGCCTGAGAGCCGAGTTGGTGGCTCTCAATAAGGCTTATCGTGAGGGCAATCCTCAAATATCAGATGTTGATTACGACCACATGGTTGAAACTCTGAGAGTAAACAGTCCGGAGGACGAGTTCTTCAAGAAAGGTATCGTAGAGGAAGCCACCGACCGTATGGAGCCGTTGCCTGTCCCTATGTACAGCCTCGAAAAAATCAAGACAATCAAGGACTTCCGCAAATGGTTACAGAAGATGTTTGCTGCAGGTTGTAAGGAGATTGTCGCCACTCCTAAATTTGACGGAATAAGCCTTGTCGTTGATGAAGACGATAAGAGAGCGTGGACTCGTGGTGATGGTGTAGAAGGACAGTTGTCAACGAAACACTTCGACCGTATGTTCAATGGCGAGGGCGAGCATCCGGAACCACACCTTATGCACACGTGGGGCGAGGCTATCATGAAGAAGAAGACCTTTGCCCACCTCAAGGACAACCAAGCCGACTTCGCCTATAAGAACGCTCGTAATATGGTTGCCGGAATATTCAACTCTCCGGACGGCTGGAACAACCGTTTCATGGCAAACGTGGACTTCGTGCGTTATGGCTCTGACCTTACAGGCGACAAGTCAAGCGTTCTTGAAGAACTGAAAAGAACGTTCCATAATGTTACTCCGTTCGTGAGTTTCTACATTGAGGAGATAATGGAACTTGACGATGAGGAAATGAACCTGTTGCTTGATGAAGAACTTCATGACAGGTTTGACGCTGAATACAAGATTGATGGTGTGGTGATAGAGGTTGATGAGGAAAGCGTTCGCGAACAACTCGGACGGCTTCCTAACGGAAATCCCGCCTATGCTATTGCGTTCAAGAAGGAAGAGTGGTGCGACGTGTATCAGACAAAGGTCATCAGTATAGAAAAGGGAATAGGGAAGACAGGTGTTCTGAACCCTGTAATCATCATTGAACCTGTTGAGATTAACGGAGCAACCGTATCACGAGCCACAGCGTATAATGCAGCCTACCTAATTGACCAGCATATCTGTGAAGGAGCGTTCATTGAAGTAACACGTGGTGGAGACGTTATCCCTAAACACTTGAAGACGATTGAGTATAACGAGAATGCGTACACCGATATGATGGACGACCTTGTTATTTGTCCGTCCTGTGGTGAACCGCTCAAATGGAACGAAACGCACGTTGACCTTGTATGCTCAAATGAGTCGTGCAAGGAAAGAGTAATTTCTGGTATGGTGTATTTCTTCCGTACGATGGGTTGCGAACAGTTTGAGGAGCCTACGATACGTCGTTTGTACGGACATGGCTATAAGACGATAGACACAATTCTTGAGTCGCATGTTGCGGAGTTCCAGAATCTGTTAGGAAAGTCAAAAGGAAAGACCGTTTCAAGCCAGATTGAAAAGGTTCTTGCCGGAGTACCGTTGGCTCGTTACCTAACAGCCATAAATGTATTTGACGGAAAGATTGCCGAGGCGACCTGTCAGAAAATCTTAGACGGCTTGAATGGGGAAACGGTTGAGAGGCTGCGTGACCCAAACAGTTATGCGCTCACTGCGGGGTCTGCGGTCGCTCTAAAGCACGAATGTGAACTCATTCCGGGAATAGGTGAGGTGCTTGCTTTGACGTTCGTAAAGGGGTTAAAAACGTATCTTTCGAGGGGAAAGGACAGAAGAGTCGTTATTACTTATGTACAGTCACCAAAGGTTGAGACTCCTGACGGAGTCGAACAAATGTTTGTCTGCATGACAGGGTTTCGGAATAAGGAACTCGAAAAGGCTCTTCAGGCTCAGGGGCACGTGGTGTTGAACGGTGTAACCAAGGAATGTACAGTTCTCGTGGTAGCCGACATCAACTCGACCTCCTCTAAGATGAAGACCGCTAAACAAAGAGGACTTCGTATCGTAACGAGAGAAGATTTTGAAAATGAGATATTGTGATGGAATAGGACATATTTATTGCATATGCTGTCTGGCTAATGGGAAACTTTACATTGGTCAGACAGTGAAGTCGATTGAGAAACGATTCAAAGAACATAAACAGGCTGCGAAACGTGGAGTTCCTTACAGGCTTTATTCAGCCATGAGGAAGTACGGTGTTGAGAACTTTACGATTGAGGAAATTATTCAGGTATCGGCACCCAATAGACAGGCTCTGAAAGCAAAACTTTGTTACATTGAGGAGCGTCTAATTAAAAGGCTTCAAACTAAAGAATTTGGATACAATTCAACGGATGGTGGGGATGGAGCGGTTGGAACTGTATGGACAGAAGAACGTCGTGCAAAAGCAAGGGAGGCTGCAAAAATTCACTTTGCTAAATATTGGGGACACAAACATTCTGAAGAATCAAGGAGAAAAATATCCGAATCAAATAAAGGAAGGCTTCCTTCAATGAAAGGTAAACATCTTTCAGAAGAAGCTAAACAAAAGATTTCTAAAGCAAATTCTGGTCATATTGGAGCATTTCGTGGGGAAACTCTTTCGAAAGAACATCGTAGAAAAATTAGTGAATCTAAGAAAGGGGTGAAGCGGAAAGAGTTTTCAGATGAATGGAAAAAGAAACTTTCAGAATCACATAAAGGAGAGAAAAATCATTTCTTTGGAAAGAAACATTCCGAGGAAACAAGAAAGAAAATGTCTGAAGCGAAAAGGAGGAATCGTTATGAGATATTGGTATAGAGACCATGATTGGTGGTACATTGGCTTTTCCTACGACCCTGCGCTGGTGGCTTCCGTAAAGAAGTTCGCTGGTGCAGGATACAACCCCCAAAATCGGGAGTGGTACATTCCGTTTTCACTTGTCACGGTGAATCCGTTGAAGAAGTGGCTTGAGGAGAACGGATTCAAGGAGGGAATGAACTACGTTCCCTCTCGTCGGGTGATTGATTATGAGGAACCCGAAGAGGTGATAACAGCGGAGGAAGTTGAGCAAGCCTGTAAGGAGATAGGAATGAAGCGAATTCCCCGTCCCTATCAGTGTGAGGGAGTTGCCTATATGATTAATCACGGGAACTGTATCAATGGGGATGATTGTGGGTTGGGTAAGACAGCCCAGACGATTATTATCATTGAACTACTCGGAGCGTTTCCGGCTCTGATAGTTACCCCAGCGTCCGTGAAGTACAACTGGAAGAAGGAATGGGCGAAGTGGATGCCTGACCGAAAAGTAGGTGTAATCGAAAGGAAGCGAAAGTTCGACCCTGCCGTATGGGACAGCGATGTTGTGATTATCAATTACGATGTGCTCGGGGAACGTAACATGGAGAAGCCGACTGCCAAGTTCAAGGAACTACTCAAGAAGTATTGGGGAGCCTGTGCCTTGGACGAGATACACTTCTTGAAGTCTGAAAAGGCTCTTCGAACCAAGATGGCGAAGAAGATAACCAAGCGAATAGAACACGTATGGGGATTGACAGGTACGCTGACTCAGAATAAGCCAGCCGACCTTATACAGCCGTTCAAGATAATTAGACGGTTTGATGACATCTTCGGTGATACGTTGGAGTTCAAGTTTCGTTACTGTAACGGAAAGCAAACCACATACGGGTTCGACGACAGTGGGTTCAGTAACCTCGAGGAACTTCATGAACTGTTGCGAATGGGCGGTTACATACGACGGAATAAGAGGGACGTTCTTGAGGAACTCCCACCGTTGGTTGAGCAAACAGTTGACGTTCCTATTGTGAATCTCAAGGAGTACAGGCGAGCCGAGTCAGACCTGTTAGCGTATCTTGAGAAGATAGACATCGAGAAGGCAAACAATGCCGTGAACGCTCCTCACCTTGTAATGATTAACACGTTGAAATCCCTGTCGGTGAAAGGGAAGCTGCCGTTCATGCAATCGTATATCAAGGATTGGTTAGAGGCGAATGAAGACGAACAGTTAGTGGTCTTTGGTGTACACCGTGAACCGCTCCAGGAACTGGCGAAATACTTTAAGGCTCCGATAATACAGGGTGGGGTCTCGGCTGATAAGAAGCAACAAATCGTGAACGAGTTTTCACAGAGGAAACATCGGTTGCTCTTTGCGAACATTCAGTCGGCTGGCACAGGTACAGACGGTCTTCAGGACAACTGCTCGAACCTCTTCTACATTGAACTGCCTGACAAGTCAACCGACCTGGAACAAACGAACAGTCGTCTTGAGCGAATGGGGCAAAAGAATAGTATAAATATCACCTACCTATTATCACCCGACACGATAGACGTCGAAATGAGGGAAACCGTTAAGGATAAGAGCCTTATAACAGGGGTGGTGAACAGGGGGCAAAGCGAGAACGAACTGTTGGCAAGGAAATTCTTACAGAAACATCTGAAATGACGGAAACTCGAGCCATCGGGAGCCGTTATGTAATTATCAAATAATTTAGTGATAACAATGGACAAAATTCAATTCAAAGCAAAGTTCTTCGGTACGAAAGAACGTAAAGGACAAATCAAGAAACAGGCAGAATTCGTTATGGCTGTCAGTGAAGACAAAGTTGAGGATGCTCTCCGGTTACAGGGGTGGCAAACCATACACGGCTTAAAGATAAGAAAGGTTGAGTGATATGGTTCCAAAAGAGAGGATTAACATAACAATATTCACCGACGGAAGTTGTAATGCAAAGAGCGACCGAAAATTAGGTGGGTTCGGGGTGTACATTCCTTATGGAAATCAGGAGATACACCTGAGAAGAGGTTTTTGGAACACGACGACCTCCCGTATGGAGATGAAAGCGTTGCTGGCAGCGATACAGATGATAGACCCAGACGTCTATACAAAGGTTCATGTCGTAGCCGACAGCGAGTTCGTGGTGAATGCCTTCAAGAAGTCCCTACTTTCACAATGGCGAGCCAACGGGTGGTGGGGAGTTAAGAATCCTGAACTTTGGAAAGAAATCCTGAAAGAAATTGAAAGCCGTCGAAAGATGGTGTTCGGTATATCACACATCAACGGACACGGGAAAGACCTGTCCGACCCGTTGGTTTACGGTAATGCCTGTGCGGACGCTCTGGCGAATTATAAGACGCAAGACAGTTACGTTCAGGACAGACCGCTTGAGGGGTTCAGTTGGTTCCACCATGATGGCTCTGACGCTGTTTTCCCTGAAAAGACTGAGATGTTTGAACAACTGAATAAGATGGGAGACGTGAACATTATAGGCGATTGCTTCTACGCAAGTGAAGAGGAGTTGTTTGAACGGGTTAATGGAACATACCTGTTTGAGCCGTATTATAATGGGCAATTGGACATCGATTATAAAGTAGAAAAGATTTAGTATATGGCGAAATTAGATGAGTATAAACAAGCGATAGTTGACGAATACCAAAGTACGAACAGGAACATTTTCGTCAGTGCAACGGCAGGGAGTGGAAAGACATTCACTCTCTGTAAGTTAGCGGAGATAACTCCTCCTATAAAGAGTTCAATATTCTTGGCGTTCAATAAGTCAATCGCAGAGGAGTTGGGTCAGCGACTCCCAAGAACCGTAAAGGCTTCCACCCTACATTCGTGTGCGCTGTCAAGCCTGTGTAAAGCGTTCAGTCTGAATTTTGCGTTGTCGGATTCAAAGAACTTCAATTTGGCAAAAGAGAAGATGAACTTCAAAGGGGTTCACTCGAAGCGTATTCCGGGAATGATAATGAAGATATGCAGGCTCTACGACCTCATGCGTTTTAACCTCGTACAAGACGATGTAGAGGCAATAATATCATTGGGTGAGAGGTACGGTGAAGAGGCTGATGAAAATCTCGCTAAGAGAGCAATAGAACTCCGTATGCTCAATAAAAAGATTGCTGATAATTACTTCCTAAAAGGTGGGTCGGGGAAACTTCCTATGGACTTCACTGATATGTTATACTATGCGACTCAATACGTTCATCGGGATGACTTCAAACAGTACAATGTCGTTATGCTTGACGAGTGTCAGGATATCAGCCCATTACAGTTTGAGGTCGTGAAGATGTGTAAGACACCACGAGGTCGCCTGATAGCGGTGGGGGATGAAAAACAATCAATCTATTCATTTATGGGGAGTAATCTTGACTCGTTACAGGCTATCAAGAACGCTCCTAATACAGTGACGTTGCCTCTGTCAATGACATATCGTTGTGCCCAGGATATAGTTGCCGAAGCCTGTAAAGTGTTCCCCGATGGTATAGTGGCTGCTCCTGGAGCGGTTAAAGGGTTCGTTGGGGACGGTACATTTAAGGACGCTCAGGAAGGGGATTTCATTCTGTGCCGGAATAACGCTCCGTTGGTTGACGCTTTCATCACCCTGTTACGGCAGGGGAAGAAGTGTACAATTCTTGGGAAGGAATTCGGTGATGAACTTGTATCGCTCATAGACAGCGTCGAGGACGTATGGGGACTTGAACAGGTTCTTGAGAACATGATAAGTAAGTTGCAGAAGAAGGGAGTTAAGAGTCCAACCAAGTGTGAGGCATACGACAAGTTGAATGAGAAAGTGAATGTTTTGTTGAGCCTGTACGAATATTTCGGTGATTTGGAAACCGTGCGCTCCCGGATTTACGATATATTTGTAGAGAACGCCAGTCGTGGTATCACGCTGTCGACAATTCACAAAAGTAAGGGGTTGGAAGCGGACAGAATATTCTTTCTACAGCCGGAACTCCTACCAAGTAAGTATGCGACAACTGAACTGGCTTTATATGCTGAAAAGTGTCTCCAATTCGTGGCTATAACACGTGCGAGAAAGAGTTTAATATATTGTTAAATAATTTGAATTATGGAAGAAGTAAAGAAACAGACCCCAATCGACCTGTATCTGATGGTTCCTCATCAAGTGTACGAGGGTGGTAAACAGTCAGTGAAAGTCTGCCTGTTGGCGTGCAAGAAGATTAAGGCTTTCGCAGGATTTCTACCTACGAAAGAAATTCTTGAAACTCATTTTCAGGCTGAACGGGTTCGCATTGAAATGGCGAAGCAGGAATCCGGGAATGAGAACACGTACCGACCTCAACCCTTGTATCTTGAAGTAGAAAGTAGTATATTTGCGTCTATTGTTTCGGAAGCCAGAGCGAAAGACAAAGCGTTGGGAACCCCTGATGTGCTCGCTTTGACGCTGGGTTCGTCGATGCCGTGCTGCATTATAGCAGAACGCAAGGAAGAACCCGCACCGAAGCCCAAAACAGTTCGTAAAAAGAGAACCAAGAAAATTGAAGAGAAACATGATTGAAAAGGACAGTCGACCAGTGGTCGGGGAGTACGTGTTTTTGAGCAAGTATTCCCAAACCCATGATGGGAAAAAGGAAACATGGCAGGATGCCGTGAACAGAGTAATGGATATGCACTTGAAACGCTATTCCGGTAGATTAAAGTCTGAGGATGAGGCTGAGTTCAGTAAGATGTTTGCTCATGCATACAGCCTGTATTCTGAGCAGCGTGTATTGGGAGCCCAGCGTGCATTACAGTATGGTGGGGAATTGATGTTAGAGAAACACGCTCGCTTCTATAACTGTTCCTCTACCTATATCGACCGTGTATGCGTATTCGAGGAAATCATGTATCTGTTGCTCTGTGGTGCTGGGACAGGTTACAGCGTTCAGCACATTCACACGGATAGACTTCCTGTGCCCAAAGGATTTGATAATTCAAAACAGGCTGAGAAATTCGTGATACCTGATACGATTGAGGGGTGGGCAGAGGCTGTTGGTAAGATGATGACCGCTTACTATTATGGTGGTGCGGACATTGAGTTTGACTATTCAGCAATCCGCCCAAAAGGTGCATACATCAGAGGGGGATTCAAGGCTCCTGGACCCGAACCGTTGCGTCAGGCGATAGAGAAGTGCCACCACATCATTACACGTATTAAAGGACGGAAATTGAGACCGTTTGAACTTCACTATCTTATCTGTATCTGTGCGAACAGCGTGGTGACAGGGGGTGTGCGTCGTTCAGCGATGATAAGTATCTTTGACGCTGACGATGCTGAAATGGCTGCGTGCAAAACAGGTAACTGGATAGCAACGATGCCGGAACTGTGCCGGAGTAACAATTCAGCAGCCATCCTACCTGATACACCGAAGGAAGTGTTTGACAGTATTTACGAGAATACCAAGTTGTATGGGGAGCCAGGATTTGTATTCATCGACTCTCCGTGGTTTGTATTCAACCCCTGTGGAGAGGTAGGTATGTTCCCGCAAATCAAAGACGAGAACGGTGATTATCATACGGGTTGGGGGTTCTGTAATCTTGCGGAAATCAATGGTGGTAAAGTAAAGACAGTTGAGGATTTCTATGCTGCCTGTGAAGCAGCCTCCACTATCTGTACGTTGCAGGCTGGTTACACGAATTTCCGTGTGCTTGAGAAATGGTCACAGTTGATAGCCGAGCGGGACGCTCTTATCGGTGTGGGCATTACGGGTCTCTGTGAGAACCCTGCTATCCTGTTCGACCCAGAAGTACAGAAGCGTGGTGCTCAAATCGTTGTAGAGACCAACAAGAAGATTGCACGAATGATAGGTATCAACGAGGCTGCACGGTGTACAGTTGTGAAGCCGTCTGGGAACAGTTCACAACTCCTTGGAACCTTGTCAGGAATAACTGCCGGACACGCTCGTCACTACATTCGTCACATTCAGGCTGCGGATACTGAACAGGCTGTTCAAGAGTGGGAACGTGTCAATCCGGATATGGTAGAAGCGAGCGTTTGGGCTCCTGACCGTGAAAAGGTTATCGCTTTCCCTGTTACACTTCCCGAAGGAGCGTTGCTGAAACAGAACCTGACAGCAATTGAATTCCTGAAATATGTTCTCTTAACGAAACAGAACTGGATTGAGTACGGTACGAACCTGACTCATCCTTCTACACTTGACAATCCGAAACTTCGAATGAACGTGTCAAATACCTGTACAGTTCGCCCAGATGAATGGGATGAAGTACGGGAGTTCCTGTGGGAACATCGTGACCAGTTTGGTGGTATCAGCCTGTTATCATCATTCGGTGATTTGGACTATCCTCAAGCACCGTACACCGAAGTTCTTGACGAGGTTGAGTTGGCGGAACGCTACGGAGCAGGAGCAATTCTGTCGAGCGGTCTTATCGTTGATGCGAATGACGTGTTCAAAGACGTTTGGGAAGCCTGTAACGCAGCGATGGGGTTGGCTCCACAGTTGCTTACAATCAACGACAAACAGATAGCCGACTTCGTTGTTGAGAATATTAAGGACGGACGCTTCCTCGTTGACATTGACGGTATCTGTTTCTCAGACGTGAACTGTGTTATTGACTACCTGAAACGACGTGTTGAAAGACGGTTGGATTGGGTGCGTCGCTTCAATTCGTTTGCCGACAAGTATATGGAAGGCGACCGTCAGAAGACATCGTACTGTTTGAAGCACGTAAACGCATACCACAAGTGGCAAGCCATCTGTCGAATGAAGCCTGTTTCCTACGATAACATCGTATGGGAAGAACCGCTTAAACAGGCTGGAAGTGAAATTGCGACAGCCTGTGCCGGAGGTGCGTGCGAAATACCACAGCGACCGAAGAAATAAATCAAGAAATTGCCCAGGCTTCGGAACCTGACTCCGGGACTGGGCGTTTTTAAATAAAAATCGATTAAGTGTAATAAATATGAATGTAAAGATTTTATTCAACAAATCTGCTCAAGAGGCTCTTTTCGAAGGAATTGATGAACTCGCTAATGCAGTATCTTCTACTCTCGGTCCGAAGGGACATTCAGTAATCATTGACAAAGGGTATGGCATTCCTCACATCACGAAAGATGGTGTAACTGTTGCCCGTGCGTACGATACCGACGACCCGATGAAACGTATGGGAGCAACGCTCGTTAAGACTGTTGCGGCAAAGACCTGTGACGAGGCTGGTGACGGTACAACCACAGCCACAATCCTCACCCGTGCGCTCATTAAAGAGGGAATGAATGTTCTTCCTAATGTCAAGAATCCACAGCGTTTCAAGGAAGGAATGGAGGCTGCTCGTTCAGAAGCCGTTTCGTTCATCAAAGCGATGGCGAAGGAAATTGGTGAGACAGAGTTCGACCGTGTAAATCAGATTGCCACTATCAGCGCAAACGGTGATGTGGAGGTTGGTTGTATCATTTCGGAGGCTATCGGAAAGGTAGGAAACGATGGAGTGATTACGGTTGAAGAAAGTAGTAAGGGAAATGAAACCACAGTCGAAGTGACCACAGGTTTTCAGTGGGAGAAAGGCTTGGTGAACCCGTACTTCGTTACAGACCCAGAGCGTATGGAATGCGTGCTTGATAAGCCGTATATTCTCATCTTCGGACAGAACATCAACTATCCCCAGGAAATCCTTCCTATCATTCAGACAGTTTATTCAGCGAAACGCAGCGTTCTTATCGTTGCTCCTAATGCGTCTAATGACGTTATCAAGTTTCTCGTGACAAACATTCAGCAGCAGAATGGATTAAAAGCCTGTTTCGTAAAGGCTCCCGGATATGGTCAAATCCAGAAGGACATGATAGAGGACTTGTCTGTTAAGGTAGGTGCAAAGGTGGTAGGCGATGAGTTTGGACGTCCGCTTGACCAACTCGGTACAGACTGGCTGGGCGAGTGTGAACGCACAGTCGTTTCTACTAATCGTACAATCCTCGTAGGAGGTGTTGGTACGGAAGCCGATATAAATACCAGAGTAGAGGCTATTAAACATCTAATGGAGGAGAATACGAACTCTTACGACCAAGAGAAGTATCGTGAACGTATTTCGAAACTTACAGGGGGAGCAGCCGTCGTTTATGTAGGTGCGGACAGTGAGGTAGAGATGAAGGAAAGAAAAGACCGTGTTGACGATGCTATTGCCGCAACTCGGGCAGCGTTGGAAGAGGGATACGTTCCCGGAGGCGGTACGGTTCAGTTGAGAGCGTCAGACCACCTACGCAATATGCCTTCACTTCATGAAGAACATCCTGACTTCATCATCGGTTGGAATGTAGTGGCTCAAGCGTTGATGGCTCCGTTCAATCAGTTGTGTGAGAATGCTGCTGTGAACGCAACCCGTATTGAAGTCGACCTGACAAACAACGACGACCCGATGTGGTGGAAAGGCTTCAACCCTGTTACTGAGAAGATAGAAGATATGTTTGAGGCAGGAATCATTGACCCTGCGAAAGTGTCAAGAGTGTCCCTTGAAAACTCTGTTTCGGTCGCTATTCAGTTCCTGAATACGTCTTGTGCTATGTCCGCAAATGATGAACCAAATAAAAAGTAAATGCCATGAGTCAAAAACAAATCCGAAGAGGGGACATTGTACGCATCCGCCATAATAACAGCGGTCATCAATTTAAAGAAAACACTTTGTGCGTCGTACTGGATACATATCCGAAACGAGCCGAGTTCCCTGACAGGTTCAAATGTGCAACCCGAACCGAGTGGTGGTACGTTGATATTAAAGACATCACGCTGTTCTCGCGAAATAAGAACGAGGATGACGATTATTAATCATTAAATAGAGACGATTATGTTTTTCGAAGTAAGAACAAAACGGTTGACAGTCACCGAGCGCAATGCGTATAAGACCGTCAAGGAACTGTGGCTGTTCCAAGTTGAAAGTTACACCGAAGCCGAGGCTCGTGTAACGGAGTTCATGAACAAACAATTCAAGGGGGAGGACTTCTCTATTCCTAAGATTCAACCGTCAAAGATACAGCGTGTTGAAAAGACAGACGGCTGTGCTGATGAAGACCCGTTCTACAAAGTTAAGATTGAACTTCTTAGCGAAAACGACAAGGGCAAAGTGGTGAAAGAACCGTTCTTCATTCTGGTTCGTGCTGAAAGTCCTGAGGCTGCTATTGAGGTTGGTAATGGTGTGGGCGATGAAGAAGCACCGTCTTCTGAAACTGTTTCCGCTACGAAAACCAAGTTCACAGGGGTTGTCGTAATGACCGCTCCGAAGAAAGAACCAGCGAAACCAAAAGCAGAGGCTCCTAAGGAAGAGGAACAACCGAAGACTCCTGCTAAAGCAGCGAAGTCGAAAAAGAAGTAACATTCAGTAACAATCAAGAGTGGCTGGGAAACCAGCCACTTTCATATTTAGGAAGATAATGGCAGAAAAGAAACAACCCATCCCGAAACGTGTAATTACGGAAGCCGACGTTGACCGTATCATGAGAACGGCTCCTGATTACATTACGGAAGCATCGGACGAGGTGAAGGACTTGTTTGTCGCTGCTGAATGGGCAAAAGAGGAACGAGACCTGTCTCCTAAAAGATATTTCGACCTCGTGCTAAACGAGGGTACAGAGGAAGAGAAAACAATCAATATAGACTTCCAACAGACGGTGAATGTGGGGGCAGTTGTCAAGACGCACGGTGGGGACATTACGGCTGTTCGTTCAGCCAACGCCAAGCGTCTTCAATACTTACAGTTAGATAGAGCCTATCAACGAGCCGTGTTGGAACTGAATAAAGCCATGGGAGTCCGTTCCCGGAAGCCTCGTAACATTGTCGACTATACAGGCACGATAATGGAACTCTTTGGGAAATTCTATACCGTTACCGATGTCAGCAAGGTTATGGCGAAGGAATACAAGATTAAGGTTCCTGAGGAAGAACTGAAGAAGTTCTACGTTGAGAACCGAGACTTGATTACCAGACGTCGAGCCGAGTATGTGTTGCAGAATAAGGATTTTCGTATAGCCACTGAAACAGGTCGTCTTGAAGTCCTTAATCAAATGTTGGTAGAGGTTGAAATCAAGAACAGAGCAGCAGGGGGAAGTAACGTCGATTACTGTAACCTTATACTCCGTATCATTGAACAGGCTCGCAAGGAAGTGAAGGGAAACGAAATCAAGATGACCGTTGATGGTCGTATTGATATCAACGCCACACTTCACGCTGAGACCAACGTAATGACGGTCATGAAGCAGATGTCTATCAATGCTTTGGTAGTGGGCTTGACGGCTGCAAAGGTAGGGTTGAATCCAACCGTGTTGATATCACAGTTGGCGTCTTCATGGTATGCGAAGTTCAATGGGTTCAATGGTAACTTGATGGATGGTGAACAGGTACAGTTGCCGTCAGCACTGATTAAGCAGTACGACTGGGACCAGATAGAGCGTTCCTCTAAAGAGTTTGTTCAGGAGTTTACCCCTATCACGGAAATCATTGATGAGAAGGAACCTGAGAAGCAAACCACAGCCGAAACAACTCGTAAGAATATGCTCCTACGATTGAAATCAATGAAGGCAGCGAAGGCACAGGAAGACAGCCGTGCCAACCCTGTTACACCTGACGACAAGGATATGAGCCTCAAGGAGAATGGTATGGTATTGGCTCCGGAGCCTGATGAACCCGAAGAGCCGAAAGGTGAGTTCGAAATAGACTACAATCTTAACAAGCATTACAAGCAGAAGAAGAATATGCGTGTAAAGGGTGCGATAGGAGAGTCTATTGCTCGTCACAAGGCACAAAAAGAAGAGGGTGAGGTAAATGTAAACAAAGCTGAGGCAGAAGCCGCAGCGAGACGCGAAAGACGGAAAGCACGTCGCGAGGCAAAGAAGAAAGGTAACAATCCCGACAAGGAATAAATAATTTCGTTTAACAATTTAATTTCAAAGATTATGCAAAAAGACTTTTTGACAATCACCCCAGACTCTGGGAGGGGGTCACAGGCAGTGACCGTAAAAGCATCGCCAAACACGGGTAATGCTCGCTCTACCACGATAACCATTTCGGGGGGGGGGTATCACTCGAACTATTGATGTGATTCAGGCTCAAGGACGTTTTACAGCGTCTAAAACAGGTTCTATTCAGTTCTATAATAATACTGGAGATTACATCACATCAAGGCTTTATTTAAGACTGATAGATTCAAATAACGAAAACAGATATATCAGTTTATGTGAAAGACTTAATCAGTTGAATTCAGGTGAGCAAGAGACGGAACAGATATCTGGGGAAGTTCAATGGGAAGGGAGCCAGACGTTCACGACAAACAAATGCAACCTAATTATTTCATCTGGAAAGAATGAAAATATTGACATCACGTTAAATGGGAAGACCTTAGTCAAGGGAACATTCACTTCTCAGCAAGAAGTTAGATTTTCAACTATAACAATATCTCCGGGAGATACATTGAGAGTATCAGGAACAGTTCGATATTCGTAAAAAGAAAGGGTGAGCCGAAAGACTCACCCTGTTTTGTTTACCTGTGTACAGGCTTCTAAATACCTGTCGGAGTAACATTGTAAGAACGCACCATCCACGCTTCCTTTTCCATGCTTTCAATCATGTCCTCAAGGAAGTTAAGAGTAGCAAGGTCATTCTCGGGGATTTGTTTGTGAATGTCTCTGATAGAGCGTATCAACTTATCCCAGTCGTCACGAATGATTTTCCACATGTCAAGAGCCTGTGGAACGGCTTCGCTCATACCGAATTCCTTGATGTGGTTGTTCTGTAACATTGCTTCCATAGAACCCAGCGGACGTTTGCCAAGAGCACGGACACGTTCAGCAACATCATCAACACGTTCAATTTCTTCTTCGTAGAGTTTCAGCATAGCCTCGTGATAGGAACCAAACGAGTCTCCTACGACATTCCAATGAAACTGCCAAGTCTTCAGCATAAGCGTGAAGTGGTCAGCAAGTAAACCATTCAGCAAGAGGGCACTACGTTCGAGTTCCTCTTCAGTTAAACCAGTCTTAATCATTTTCCTTTAATATTAAAGAGTTTATAAACAGTTATATAACGATTACAAAGGTACAAAGAATAAAATCTTTAGGAAAATCTAAGAATATTCCGGATAAATCATTGGATATATCAAAAGAATGACTAACTTTGTTGCGTCAAACAATAAATCAACGGAATAATATGAAGACTTTAATAGAATTAAAACAGGCTGCTGAGAGTAAAGGTTTACGGTTCGAAGTAAACAAGTGGGACCCGACTATCAGACGTTGGGAAACCGATAAAGTTCCTAATCCTGACTTCATGAAGATAGAGATTGGTATTGAGTACCGTCCTAACATCTGGGCATGGTTTGACGGGTTTTGTAAGGAAGATGTCAAAGATGATGATTTAACCCTGTTCTTTCGGGAAACGTATAATTGCATATGCGGTCGTCAGAATAAGACCTGGAAGAGAGGCTTTAAAGTTGAACGACAACTGTTTGGAAATGATAACTAATAACCAGAGGGAGTTCGCGCTCCCTCACAAATAATTTCGTAGATATGAAAGATGAACCAAGAAACAGAAGTGTGTGGGAACGTATGAAGATGGCGTTCCGTCTATTGTTTAGTGTTAAAGCGTTGGAGCCTGTTTATAAGGAAGGCTGGGAAGATGGTCGTAGAGGACTCTATGACGATTATAAGGTCATGAAGGAAACCATTGAGCCATTCGTGAAAAAGGTTCATGACACGGCTTGGCACGGGGATAGTGCTATTACTATACCAGGAATGATTCCAACGGAACTGTATCGTATGTCGTTCCTTCCAGTTGAGGATTTCCTTGGTGCCGGAATAGTTGCTGGACATGATTGTCCTTCGCAACAAATTGAGTTGAGATATCAGGTATATAGACAGGATACGCTCGAGAAAGCGTTTCAGGCGGATAGACGGCTTGCGCATGATATCAATTACGGATATATGGAAGCCTCTAAGAGTCTTGCGAAGTTCCTGTTAGAAAATGGGTTCGTGAAACATCGTGTTATCGCTAATCCGAGAAGCCCATACCCGACATTCGTATTCTTTACGAATGTGATGAAACGGGTGTAATCACGTTATAATAGTGCGGTAAATCTGCCGTTGGATTGCACTTAAATATTGCGAGGTTGAGCCGGACTGGGAAGTTCGGCTCAATTTATTTTGAAGAATTCCCGAGGAAACTCTTTGATATCTCAATCTGAACCACTACATTTGTACAGTCAAATCAATAAAACCAATGTAATATGGAATTCAAAGAACAATCCGTCCCGACTGGTATCTTGCTTAAGATACGTAAATTACAGGCTCTTGCCGAAAGAGGAGTAGGTGGTGAAGCCACGAACGCAAAAATCCTATTGTCTGCCTTGTGCGAGAAATACGGTATCGATGAGTCAAAACTTGATGAAGAAGAGAAACAGTGGTACGAGTTCGAAATGAGAACATCGGTTCAGAAACTGTTCTTACAGTTGTACGTCAGTATATATGGAACGACTGAACGCTATCTCCAGGAAGTTGAACTGTGGAAGAGAGGTCGTAAGAAGATAGTGAAATGTAAGTTCACCCGTGCTGAATACATTGAATTCAGTCAGTTATGGGAATGGCACAGAAAGAACTATCTGGCTGAACGTAAACGCATGAGAGAACTGTTCAAGATAGCCTACTTTGATAAATTCAAGATGTATGCTTCAGAGACCTGTGATGAGTACGAAGCCCAGCGGTCAAAGAAGAAAGATGACGACTTCACATTTGAGGATTTAATGGCGATAAACATGATGGCAGCAGCCTGTAAGAACAAATCCTTCTACAAACAAATAGGAGAGGTAAATGACGACGAAGAAGACGATTAATGATTTCCCCGAAAATAATCGGGGATTTCCTTTGATATGTCAATCTTTATACATATATTTGCTTCCGTAAATCAAACAAGTGTAATCATGAGAAAGAAAACATCACATCGCGAGAAGGACTTCGGTCTGGTTCAAAGAGCCTTATGTGGCGACCAGGATGCCTTTACAACGATATTCAAGAAGTACAATGTTATCCTCACTATACAGATTGGTGAGATTATCAATGACAAAGATTTAACAGCCGACATCGTAATGGAAACATTCGAAAAGGCTTTCGAGCGGTTGGAACGCTTTCAACCAGACTATCAATTGAGTGCGTGGTTAGTCCGTATCGGTAGGAACTGTGCGATAGACTATTGTCGTAAGAAGAACCGAGTGAATATCGTCAGTATTGATGAGGGGTTCGACGATACCGAGGATGACCGACCTACGTTACAAGTAATAGACGACAGCCGTACACCTGAAGAATCCTTGTCGTTCAATCAGCGAATAGAATATGTAAAGAGCGTCATGCAGAAGATGCCGTCAACATCAAGACGGGTTATTCAGATGCGGTTCTTTGATGACTTCACCTACGAAGAAATGGCTGATGAACTGGGGTTCACTCTTCAACAGGTCAAGAACGCTATGCATAGAGCGAAGCGAGACCTCATTGAACTTATAGAGTTGCAGGCATACGATGACGTCCTTCATAAATAAAAGAGGAGTTCGTCATAACGCTATACAGGTATGAGAATGACAAGTTATTTCAGGTCTCTTGTTAAGTCAGGGACATTGGACAGCAGTAAATCGTTTGCCTTGCTGCTGTCCGTAATTATAGGAGCCATCATTGGTTTAGTGGTGTGCTTCTGTCTTATTTGGGACGTCGTGACCAACGGGTACATCAAGACAAATTTAAACGAATTGGGAGTGTTCCTATTGTGTGCAGGTGGCTTCATGGTTGGTGGCGGGATAAACAAGGTATTTGGCGAAAAGTATTTTAAACATCAAAAACCAGAGAAGAATGAAAAAGAAGTTTAAAGCGAAAGTTTCAGGAATGTTTGACATCGTTCAGTTGAGCGATGATACATTCAGCGAAGTGGTAGAGAAGTTGAAAGCCAACGACTACCATATTGACCAACAGTTCACGAACCGTGAAGAGTGTTATGTCGAAGCCATAGGCGACAGCGGTACGAAGTCCGTATCTCGTGGGGATATGGTGTTCACGGACGAGACGGGAGAGTTATTTATAATGTCAGAGAAACGGTTCAATGCAACGTATGAAGAAGTGGAAAAAGATTCAAAAATTCCTAATCAGGAAATGGCGGCAGACCCAGTGTGATTGGTTCGGTCATCAGCCTGTAACAGTCATAGAAGACCGCTGGCGTGGTAAACAGAACATTCTGAACCGTAAAGGAGGGAAGTCTCGCAAGGGAGGACACTATGTAACAGGTCAATATCAGAAGTGTCGTAGATGTGGTAAGAAGTTGAGTAATTTTCAAAGATGTTGGTAGTATGTTAAAGATGAAGTTTTGGTTCGAAGGGAACCAATTGCAGCCTGACTGTAATATTCATGGCGGTTGTAAGATAGGCAGTTCAGCCTGTCATGCGTGTCCTAACTGTGTAAAGGTAAACAGCCGAGATAGAGAGGTTCTTTGTCTCGGGGACGGTACATCATACAAGGAAGTGAAACTTGATGAGCTGAAAGTCGGGGACACGTTTAAGACAGTGAAGAACGTGTATGGGACTCTCTATACTGTCAGGGAAATTAAGAACGGGAAGATATTAGTGGATAGCGACGTTACGTCAATGTCAGTAATAAAGAACTTCGATACGGTGTTCTTGCTTCCTATAAGCGAATAACAGTAACAATCTGAATGAGGTGTCAGCACGTGTGGTAAAAGTTTCTTAGAACGACCGTATGACGCCTCATTTAAAAGATAGAAAGGAAAGACGATTATGATTTACAAAGATTCAGCCGGAAAAGAAATTCATGAGGGCGATAGCCTGATGGATTTAACCCCAGGATTTGTTGGGGAAATCTCGGAAGTGTTTCTTGATGAGGACGAGGGTGAGTTGGCTGTCAATCAAGACGGAACGACCATTTACCTGTACGAAATAGATACAGAGGTGAACAGCCTGATTGTCAATGAAGAAACAATGAACATCAATAAGGAAGAAACAGGTGATGAAGAGAAATGCGCTGTGGTGGATACTACCACAGGAGTTGAGCCTTGGAACCTGTATCGCTATCAGGGAACACGTGAGGAGTGCCTTGCGTATATTCAGGAACATTTGAATGAACCTAATCTGGGGATAATACCATGATACACTTTGCTCGGGATAAAGACATCATCATCGGTGTGGACTTTGGTTACGGTAACGACATTGCCGTAAAGACCACAGCAAAGGTTCACGAGGATGGCAGGCTTGAAATACTCAAGTCAGAACGGCTGGGAAGAACCCGTGATATCTCAAAAGAGAACAGGGATAGAATAATTCAAGAACTTAAAGACTTCAAATGTGAAAGCAACAGAAAGACAGAAACAGATTTGTGATGTCATCAAGAGCCAAGTAGAGTTCTGGAAGACATCAAATGATATTGATTCCCCAACCCACTATTGCGATAACGCACAAGCGGTTGAACAATTGGAATTGCCTGCAGAGGATACTGAAGATTTGACAAACTTCATGGACAATCTGCTTAACTTTGTAAGAACATTCAAATAAATAGAAATTATGGAAGCATTTAAAGAAAGAATGATTGCCGAGTATGTGGAGCTCGACGAGAGAACAAACAAGTTGTATGAGTTTATCCTCAAAAATCCTAAATTCAGTGAACTGGACGCATTCAAGCGGGATATGATGCGAAAGCAACTTGAGGGAATGAATAATTACAGGGAAGTGCTCAGGGAAAGAATGAAGATGGAAGGTATCACCCATGATGACTTGGTGAACTATAAGCACCCGTATCAGAACCTGTCCTTCGGTGAAGCATTACAGGCTCTTGAGGCTGGTAAGTGTATCAGAAGAGAAAGTTGGATTGGGGATAAGTTTGTAACGAAGCAAATCGACAGCGACATCAACGCTGAGATAGTTCCTAAGATGCAGTCGCTTCCGGACAGTGCTAAACAGTTCATTGGAAAGACAGCCAACGGGGATATTCATTATCGTAACCAGTGTCTGATAGTGAAGCAGTACCCGTCATCGACTGTGGCTACAAATTACGTTCCGGACTGGAATGATATGTTCGCAAAAGATTGGATAGTGCTATGATAGTTCTTCTCATTATATTGTGCGTACTGCTGACGGCTGTTATCGTGCTGTCGGTATGGGGATACACGTTGCTCAGTAAGAAAATTGATTACGTGTACGGAAATCAATCCATATTGTATCAGAAGATATTAGAGGCTGAGATACCTGTGTTATGCTCGTATCTTGGGGTGCTCGAAACGGCTCGTCGTGAGGCGTTGGCTGATGAACGGTATGAAGATGTGCAGAGGTTGATAGACACTATCCGATATAATACAGGGACGTTGGAGCAGTTGAGGCGGGAGTACAGTATGATGCGGAAGGATAGTCAGTCGACTCGATAGATTCCTTGAACGGTGTTCGATATTCGACATCGGGTTCTGGATTATGTGTGGAGGGATGTGATGAGTCACGTGTGATGGCTTGTTACATCCCTCTGGACGTCTCGTACAGGGACGTCCACCATCAACATGGTATAATGCTGAGCCTCACAATGGTTAGTTCCTAATAGAGTATAGTAAGAGAGGTGATGAGGTTGGTGATGTCCCGTACCTACCAAATAAAAGAATAGGGAGGTGATAATCACTGATGGGTATAGATAGACATATAATAGGTCTATATGGTATAGGGGTATGGTTGGTGTAGGAGGTGAGGGGTATGGGGATATTGGAGTGTGGTATGGGTTGGTCAGTGGGGTTCAGGGTATTTCGAATCCGGACTGCAACACTCTCCTGCGCCAGAATCCTGCGCGACTCAACCCCGAAGAACCGTGTCCGATGACTGTTCCTACTCCACACCAAGGACTCCGTGGGCTGTCATTTGGGACGATATCGTATGCCTCACTATCCGTTATCACGAGAATGACACGCTGGCGTCGAAAACAGCCTGTAAATCACCCTAAAAACCTCTCCACCAAGACCCGGACATTTGGTTGCATCTACTCCGGGAAATTCGGTACAGAAGTAACAGCGTCCGTCATGGGGAGTTGTCATCCCCCTAACATGGTCACCCCACAGCGAGTTAAGCCGGAAATGACTGTTTCGAAAAGTTAAATCTTGAGGAAAATCTGAAGAAAGTTGGAGAAACTCTTTGCGGATTCATCAGAATCCACTACCTTTGTGTCATCAAAGTAAATCAAATGTCAAATATTAAAACAAATAAGGATATGAAAACGTCACAAGATTTTAACGAAAACTTCAATCAGTACAGTTCAGAGATAGAAAAAGAGATGTCGAACCTCAATCGTATGTTACAGGAGTTTGCTTCTAATGGAGTAGTCGCTCAACAAATCATCAATGACTTGGAACCTGTATTAGCGAAGTTACACCTGACAATCGACTCATTCACTATGAACCGTCCGGACAAAGAGAAAGCCTCTAATCGTGGTCGTCTGAGTCTTCATCTCGTGTCTGACGGAAAGTTCAAGTTCATTCAGTTTCGTGGCTATACTTCACGTGGTGCTGGTAAGAACGAAAGCCGTCTTGACAGTAAAGCCGAAAAGATTTGTGAAACGGTACAGGCTGCTCTTCAGAACCCTGTAAACGAACTCCGCTGTTCAGTCAACCCGTTCAGCCTTGAAGTAAGGGATGGAAAGGAAACAGGTCGTGTGCTGATGGATATCTCATACAACTTCTAAGGAAATAATCGAAGAATTCTTCAAGAAAATTCCGGATGGTTCATTGCTGAGTCATCTGGAATGACTATATTTGTACTGTCAATCAATAAAGAAACAGTCAGTATGAAAACAATCAGTCAAATCCAACAAGAGGTTCTCGCCACGGCTCAAGTGACACTTGACGAACTTCAAGCCTCTATCGAAAAGTTTTGGGAACAGGGTTGGGAACGTAACGAGGAAGCGAAAAGAACCTGTCAGTCTTCTAAATGGTACGCTAACAATATCTCAAGAGTCATTCGTGATTATGCTTCTTATAAAAACCTGTACGAGAAAATCCTGTCAGGTGAATATGTAAGCCAACATCAATCTCGCGAGGACGCTGTGGCTGAGGCTACGAAACAACTCGAAAAGAATGAAGAGTCCTTCCCTCGCTCACTCAATCACATCTACCAAACCGCTGTCCGTCGTACCTATTACAGTCTATGCGGTTACACTCATGAGGACGAAATGGTACACACTCCTGGAGTACGTTACGACCGCCAGCCGGAATACATTCGTAATAAGGAAATACGGGCTTCAGGAGTTCTGAGCATACACTTCTACTGCGAGTCTCGTGAGAAGTTTTATGCAAAGCGTGACCAAGAGGTACGGCTCACAATCGAACAGGCTACTGCGAAACTGAAATTACAGGTAGAGAAGAAACTCACTCCTATAAAGGACAAGATACAATCGTTCGACCTCATCTCTTTTAAAGGTCAGCAGGGGAACTATGTAGGCAAGTGGGTGATACGTACTGAAGACGTTCGATACATCTTCAAAACGAGTTGTATCCTGGCTGGTGGCTATAATATACAATGCCTTCACGCTCGCTATATAGCCAATCTTAAACAGGTAAAGAAATAAATCTTGAGGATATCCCGGAAATTCTTCCGGGATTTTCTTTGATATGTCGATAGAACCCAGTACATTTGCTCAGTCAATTAAATCAAAGGAGGAATCAAACTATGTTACAGAAAGGCTCAGAACAGTATAAACAGGCTCAGAAGTTAGCGAATGAAATCAAGGACATGGCGGGAACTGACCGCTGGAATAACAACTCCTATTTCGACATCGCTTTCAATGCTCTCGGACAGTTCATCAGTAAAGTACAGGCGACAGACGGCTTCGCTGCTAAGATAGCCGAAACAGTCGACAAGACGATGAACCCCTACGGAAAGAAAGTTGCGTTCATCAGTGACAAGCAATCATGGATATTGGCTGTTGCAGCCGTTGAAAACAATATAACACTATAATCATCATGAAAAGAATAATTTGGACAGTATTTGAGTTCTTCTGGGGACGCTTCGGAAGATATAAGTTAGTAAAGAAGTACAGGGTATGGTGGCAGCGGTTCTGGATAGCCGTGTTCGTCTTCCTATTCCTGTGGGGAATGAAGATATTCCTTGAGTGGTGGGACGGTGTGGTTCAGTTCCTGAACTATGTGATATGGGGATAATGCAAATCAATAAATAAGGAGAAGATATATGGCAGTAAAATTAAGAGGATTAGACCGCTACGAGGTAGAGGCTATTCAGTACGATGGTACAAACAGTGATGAAATTTGTCAGTTCATTCTTGAGCATGAACCCTATACACAAATCGAGGGAGCGTTCCTGAACAAAGGTACGGACAAGAAGATGATGGCGGTTATTGTCATTCCGTCAGGCGAAAACATTTTGGTGCGCGAAAAGGAATGGCTCGTTCATGTCGAGGTTCCCTACGGAAACCAGAGTTCCTTCTACGTGATGACCGATGAGGAACGTCAGGACAGGTTCCAAGAAGTCAATGAAGATGATATGTTTCCCTGGATAAAGGTTGAAGACGCCAAACCCAAAGAGGAGCAAGTCGTGATTGTCCTGTACAGAAAGTATGGCGATTTACAGGTGGCGAGACATTGCTTTTATAAAGATAGCAGCCTTGTCAACGGTAAATGGATTCATGCGAACAGTATTGTCATCGCTTGGCTTCCTGAACCTGTCAGCGAGAAAACCAATCTTCAATACAATTAGTATGGGAAAGATATACGACAGGCTCCAGAAGCAATTACAGGTAGAGGAGCACAGAGAGGATGCTGAGGACTGTATTAAGATATACAATAAACTCAAAGAAATGAATGACGGAAGCGTGTGGAGTTCTGATTGGCAAGTCCTTACCACTATCGGTGGATGGATAGGTGAGCGTCCACACGCTCAAATGGCTTACAAGCCAAGCAAGGTTGGATACGTATTCTTAAATGGAATAAGGGGTGAGAACACTAACAGTTGAGAAAATCGGTGAGACCGAAAAGGCTGTTCAGTATCGTGTGACGTTCTGGATAGTTGAGAACCCCGGACACCCTGTGTGCTGGGAAGGAAAAGAGTATTACTTTGGGAGGTGGCTGCCGAAGCGTGTGGTCACTCCTATTGATGACACTCATATAGGTATTCCGAAGAAGTTCCTTGAGGAGACCATTGAACTACTGGCAAAAGGACATCCGTTCAGGGAAGTTCGCTATAATGCTCAGTTCAAACAGGAGACTCTACAATGGACTAAACCGACGAAACCAGAAAAATCTTGAAAATTCTTTGAAGATTTCCGGATAATTTCTTTGCTGATTCAATAGAAAGCACTATCTTTGTAATGTCAAATTAAATCAACAATGTCAAACAAATTAAAATTAGAATTATGAAGACAACTGTAAACAACATCGCTTCCGAGAATGTAACTTCTTTCGTAATTAACGAAGATATGCTTAACGAAAAGAAGGCAATGAAGTACATCAGCAAACCTAACATGGTCGCTGCTATCAATGACATCTGTGCTGCTATCAAAGGTCTTAACAGCCTGTTCTCACCTCAGGAGTACACCGAAGCCAACAGCAAGAAAGAACTGTTCGACGCTTATCACCGCTTCTACATCATTTATACTGACCTCCGCGACGCTGCTATTGAGGCTCGTCACCGTGAAGAAGAAAAGAAAGAACGTGAAGAACGTCGTCGTCAGGCTGAAATCGAAAAGAATACCAAGGAACTCATCAAGCCAGCCCAGCCGTTAAAGAGCGAAGAGGAAGTCAAAGAAGCCTCTAAAGCCAATAAGAAGGCAAAGGCTGACAAGGCTCCCAAGAAGGAAAAGAAAGCCTCTGTAGAGGGTGAAAAGAAGTCCGCTCCCCGTGTTGGTGACGCTGAGGCTCGCCTCTCTACCTACTCCGCTGAACTTGCTGAGAAAGAGGCTTTGGTTGCTAATGCTGAGGAGTTCGCTAAACTGTCAAAGGAAGACGCCAAGGCTATCCGCCACCGTATCGCTTCTCTCAAGCGTAAAATCGAGCGTGCTAACAAGGCTTTGGGAACTAAATAAGGTTCAGTCATGAAAGAAATCCTGACATTCGTAGTGCTTCTGATACTGGGAGCACTACGTTATTTCGAATATAGACATCGAGAATGATTAATCCAATATATCATGAGCAAACTAATCACCACAGAGGATGGGTACGAAATACGCTTGGGTCAGAAGAACCCAACCTGTTACCCGTGTTGCTTCGAGGGGTCGGTCTGCGCTTGTCGCAGCAACCTTTGCATAAAGCATCGAGACAACTATATCAGAGAGCATGGAAAACTCCCGCAGGGAGAAGGTATTTATCTCAGACAAGCGAAGTCATGAACGAAGAGGACACTTCCCTATATGGTAAGAACCGTGAAGGAAAGGTGGCTCTTTGTGAAACCTGTGCTTATGACGGTTACTGTCGAGACAAGATACGATATTATAGATGTAGAAACTATATAAAAATCAAAGACGATTATGACAAGAATGAAAGGAATGTTGCTGGCGACCGCTCTGATGATTGCGGCAGCACAATCAAATGACCCATTCAGAACTCCTCGACGCAATACAGGGGTTCGACGTAATGATAATCAACGGAAGCCGAAACCCGTTGTTCGTGAGTTGAGGGAGTTCACTGTGAAAGGTCATACGATTATGGCTTACTCCCGCAAGGACGCTATTACACGGCTGAAACTCAAGAAGAAAATTTAGGAGTCATGGATAAGCCTGTAACAATGACGAAGAACCGCTTGGCGATACGTCGAGCGTTCCTTGATGGTAAGATTAATGCGGTGTGCGGATATCCAGGTATCGGCAAGACATATCTTACGATGATACACCCTACATTCATTGACGGGTTCTTCTCGAAACAGTATTACACCGACAAGAAGAAAGGCATCGTTAATCCTGACTTCCCTGAAAACTATGCTCGGTTCTGTGTTGAGGCTATTGAGCGAGGTCAGATTGTCGTGTGTGCTATGCACCCGAAGGCACGTGAAGTGTTCGACAGCCTCGGGATGTCGTATCTGATGATTTACCCGAACGAGAACGAGCGGGACAGATACTTCACAATCTACGACACTCGTCCTGATGAACGTGAATGGATAGAACTTAACAAGTCGACATGGGACACGAAGATTGATTCAATCAGAAACGCAAAAATCCCTACGCATTGTTTCAAGGACGAAATCCCAACAGGCTTAAATCTCACCGAGTATCTTGAGGGACTCAACATCTTCGACCCTGAAGACCTGCTGAATACGCTCCTACGAAAGATTGCGGTTGAGCCTGTACCCAAGGAAGTACAGTGGTGGGAAGCCCAAGGACAGTTCGAGAACCTGATAGGAGCGGAGTTCCGCAGGGGGGGGGGATGTCCAAGCCGTTCTTCGATAACTTCTGTGACTCCCCAGCGTTCTATGCAAACGCCAGTCCAGATGTCGTGAGGAACTATTATATGAAAGTCGTTAAAAATCAGTGGTGGTCATGAAGACGAAAGAACAAATAGAAGCGCACAGAAGAACTTGTGAGCATTTCAATACTACTCTCCTCGGAGATGGTCAAACGTGTTGCACAGCCGACTTGCGTGCCTTACCTACGTGGCAAGACCCAGGAGGTGATGGTATGGTTTACCCCTGTGGAGATGATTGTCCGTTTATGAAACAGTTTATAAATGAAGATAAAGATGAAGACATTGAAACCAATCATTCAGACGGAAGAGCCTGACAAGTATGGGCGAACCGTGAAAGTAGGAATCACCGACGGAACGACGGCATCGTTCTTTCAGGTGATGTCCATGGGAGAGGTGAGAAACCTCCGTGACGAGTTGACGAAGTTCCTAAACCACTCAGGAGCCGGAACCCCTGTGTTCGATTTCAAGAGTTTCGAAGGAATGCGCGACAGGGTAAAGGTCGGGGATACTGTTCGGGTACGTTTCGAAGAGTTTGGTATGCCTGACAAACATATTCCCGGACGGATGGTACTTCCTAAAAGAGCCTATCGTGTGATAAAGATAGACGAAAGACGAGGGCAGCACCTGTCCGGGAAGGACTTGGAAGAGGGAAGGGTCAGAAAGTTTCACATCGAACAAATCATTGAAGTCCTATGAGAGTGAATAAAGCCATGCTGATGATACGGCTGACCAACCGTATCACGGCTGAAAGAGATTATTGGAAAGAAAAGGTTGAGGCTCAACTCGAAGGAAAGCCGTTTGTCGAGAATGAACGATACGAGCGTCGTAAGCATAAAATCACCCGTATAAGCCGACCCCAGTAGCCTGTTTGGAAAAATTTTGACGAATTTATCGGGAAACTCTTTGGAATGTCAAATAATGCCACTATATTTGTTCCGTCAAACAATTTAAATCATTTGGTTATGGGACATAAACGAGTTTTCAACATCATTACAAGTCAGTGCATAAACGGTCAGTGGGGAATTGCTGATATAGCGTTCTCAATCACCTCAAAGGAAAAGGCACTGTGGCAAATGGATACTATCAACCGCCTCACTCAAAGAGGTGAATGGTTCGTAGGAAGTGAGTGGCACTATGAAATTCAGAAAGATGAACTGAACCCTGTCGATGGACAGCCTCGTTTCGTGCGGGACATCATGATAAAATGCGTTGAGACAGGAGTTCTCGTACTGTATCGTATGATAGAGTCTCCGCTGAATAGTATGTACATTTCAAAATAATCCCGATATGGAAATCAATCAGAATAATAAGCCAGTGACCGTTACGTTCAGTGACGGCACTGTCAAACAAGTAATCTACGACTCAATAGAGTTTCTTGAGGGAGGGAATGTATCCCTTCGCGGACACTTATCAGACCTTCCTACTGAAACGGTCGTAGAGACGCCAAAAGAGGCTCCTACCACCCCACAACTTCCACCCGAAAGACCTTATATGCGCAGGTACACGTTCAGGAGCGGTCTTGTGCGCTTCCTACACGAAGGACGTATGCGTACTGCTGCCGTCACTCACTGTACGGATAAGGCTTGGCGAGTGATGAATAAAGAGTTGGGAGTAGCGTGGTTGCCGAAGAATGTCATCAGGTGGAGTGAAATCGCTCAGCAGTTCTGTGTCATCGATGAGACGTATGAGTTGGACTTCACGTTTGATGTCAAACAGGGTATGGATGAATATCCGTCCTTATTCGACCCTGAGGATTTAGTTGTAAACGAACTCGATTAATAGAAAGGAAAATCGATTATGATGGTGAATATGAACGGTCTGTGTTACAGAACATGGAGAAACATTCAAAAAGCGATTGAGCAATTTGACTCGCCTGTTAAGTCATCGGGAAACTACCTGTTAAAACTTCAGGAAGTGTTCACTCCCGGACATACTCGTCAGATACACGTCCTCCCGAAACTTGGGGAAGGCTCACTTGGAGACGCTGCTGAGTATCAACGTGTGTCTGACAAATACTGTTGGGAAATTATAGTGGCTGACGATACAAGGTTTGGTCGTCATGTGAGTGTCTGTTCCTATTTCACCGAACCAGCGTTCGAGGTCTTTGCTGACATGCTTGGATGGAATGAACAACATCGTGAGCAGTACAGGCTGTCAACGGATATCGAGAAAGAGAAGAAATTACAAGAACAGTTCGCTCTGAAAGTCCTTGAGACAATCTGGGGTGAATATGGTCACACTATAAAAAGAATACCATCATGAGAAGATGCCGGAAATGTTACTGTACGAATCCAGCAGCCTGTCAAGCGTGTCGCTCGTATTACAGGGGAAGAGTGAAGAACACTCTTATCATTGCCTTTGTGATGTGCGTGGGTGGAATGCTGTTAGGCTGTATCTTGGCTCTTCTCATGATAGGAGTTTTTCTATTATTATAAACCAAAATGAGAAGTTATGCTGGAAACAGAAACAATCTATCCAGGCGGAAATCTGCCTAAACAGAAGTATCTCAAAAGAATGTGGCGTGGGCTTGCGGTTCTTTTGCTGTCAATTCTAATCATTCTTGTGATACGGTCGTGTGATACGACAGAACCTGTACCATCTCAGCCAGCGTTTGGCTGTGAGTACGCTGAAGAACAGGCTGTGGAGCCTGTACCTGAAACGCTCTTTGACGAGGTGTATGATTATATCTTTAAGTTAAGGATTGACCATCCGGACATCGTCATGGCACAATGTATTGAGGAGTCCGGAGGCTTCACTTCTAAACTGTTTGTAGAGGGACACAACTGTCTGGGAATGAAAGTTCCCGGAAGCCGTCCCACTCTGGCTGTCGGAACTATGTTAGGTCATGCCCGTTTCAACTCGTGGCGGGAGTGTATAGCCGACTATGCTATATGGCAGAGTACATTTGCCCGACGGCTCACAAAGGACGAATATTTCGCCTATTTAGACAAAGTTTATGCGGAGAAGAAGGGATATAGCAGTCGTCTTAAAGCGATAATTCAGTCTCGAGGACTGTAACCTGACTCCGGAGAAATCACGTATCTTTAACATCAACAAATAATTTCGTATGGAAACAAGAATTAAAACAGCCTTGGACGGCTTTCGTAAATCAGTGCTTGACGCACACGGTATGGACTTCCTAATTGTAGGTTCACTCGCTCTTCACGAGTTGGGCATGGAAACGGCTGAACCTCACGACATCGACATGGAGGTCAAATGCACACCCGAACAGGAACAGAGTATCTTTAAGTTACTGTCGGACTCTCAGAAGAACACGATGTATCAGATGAAGGAGCAAGAGGATTACCTTTCCAACGCTGAACGTCGTATGGATAAAGTGACATGGAAGCATAAGCCGTATCTCTTTCAGTGGGGAGACGTTATCATCAACGTATGGGTGGTGAGTGAGTTCAGTCACGAGTATGTTACACTCGACAGCGGAATCAAGTTCGCAAAGGTGATGTCTGTCATTCGTAAGAAGATAGCATATCAGCGCAACAAAGACCGAGCGTTCCTAATCAATCTCGCATATCGCTTCCTTGGAATGGTGGGCGCAAACGGGAAGAATTTATCCGCTGTATTCAATCAGGATTGCCGATAATCCGGGAGTCCAAAGGGAATGATAAAAACTATCAACCGAAAAACGACGTTATTATAACACGTTTGAAAATAGAAACAATTTTATTCACTAAATTTTAAAAAGAAATGAGAAAGTCAGAATTCGTGGCAGCAGTTGCCAAAGAGGCTGGTATGAGCCAGAGAGACACCGAGAAAGTAATCGACGCACTGAATCCGGTGATTGTCAAGACCTGTGTTGAGGACGGTGACGAAATCAGCCTACCTTTCGGAAAGTTCAAACAGAAAGTCAACCCTGCTAAAACAGGTGTGAACCCGTTGACTCAGAAGCCTATGAACGTTCCCGAGTCTCACACACTTGCTTTCAAGGCTTCCAAGACCGTGAAAGTGGTTGTTGAACCGAAGAAAGGTAAAAAGAAATAAGTCCGTGAGGATGTGATTTTTGTTTTAGTCATGATTGGAAAGAGGTTGCCTGTAACGGGTTGCCTCTTTCCTTATTCATAGAAGCCACTGGCGGTCGCTTTACGAGATTTACCCCTGTTGGCTGGTACATTTTATTCCCCGTATAGTTATAATCGCTTAAATCGTCTAATATGAACGCAAGAATGGACAAAGATAGCACAGTCACCCTGTCAGGGTTCTGTGAACACGTAATCAGTAAGACTCAATCCGAGATATACAGAATAACAGGTTCATCTTCCCTAAAAATTCAGGATGGAAAGGCTCGCAGAAGAGAACGCAGAGCCGAATTGAGGAGAAATCGGAAGAAATAATCAAGAAATTCCCGAGGAACTCATTGGATATTCGAAAAGTCAGCGTATATTTGCTCAGTCAAATCAAACAAGTGTACGTCATGAAAGGTCATAGATACTACGAAAATTTAGATTTTAGTAAGCCAGTAGGAACTCATCGCTGGGTTGATAACATCAAATCACGTCGGGAGCTGGCAAAGGTTGCTCTGGTAGCGATAGCTCGTATCAATCAAGCCGAACAGGGAACAATCACTTGCCCGTATGAACTTGCTTCCTCATCTATGAAAGACGGACGTACACTTATCCAAACTATCTACGAGGATGGTTATGTTATGTATAATGACGGATGGTTCATCGTCGAGTGCGATGAGGATGGCTGTCTCTACGTTGATGTAACAGGTACAGCCGTCAGGGAATGTCCGGAGTATGATAACATGGAATATATCATGGACGCAGCCTGTAAGGAAGCCCATGAAGAGTGTATAGCTGCTTTGAATGAAGAATAATTAAGACAGAATATATGGCAAAGAAATTTATCCCAGCAGGAATTGAAGTACAGCGTCATCTTGACGCTTTCGTACACGTGGGCTTCATATCACGGGTGTTCAAGAATGCAGGTATTGACCCACACCGAACGAAAGGAAAAGAACACAGAGTTTACTCAAAAGACGGGAAGACATATTGGCTGCTCTTCGATGTGCTCTGTCATGGCTTCCTAACAGAGTTCAACATCAATGGGCGGTATCTTCGAGCGGTTCTCGAAAGACCATCCTTGAACCTGTACATTCTTGACATGAGATTTCCCTATAAGATTACGGACGAACTCGAAAAGGGTAATCTGACAGGGGAAGAAACCTATCGTGAGTTGATAGAACACTTCACCATCAAGTGGTGGGACGGAGCTGAGTTCACAAAACTCCTTCATAACAATCAAGTGAAATTTAATGACTTATAAGGTATGGAAACAAAAACAAGACATCTGATTATGAAGCTGGCTGAACAGTACGAGAAGCCGGAATTCGTAGCTGACGACCCTGTACAGTTCCCTCGGAAGTTTGGTTACAAATGTTCTCAGGAGATAGTGGGGTTCATTGCTGCGTGGTTAGCGTATGGAAACCGAAAGGCAATCCTCTCAACCTGTGAGAGCCTGTTCGCTGACATGGAACGATATACTCCCTATATGTATATCAAGAATATGGTCTGGAGGAAGTACGTTGGTTCGGAAGAAACCATGTACCGCTTCTTTAAGTGGGGCGACTTCGCTGAACTATGTAAAGTACTCAAGAAAATCTACGATGAGAACGAGGACATGGAAGAGGCTGTGTCCAAAGCGTATTGTCGTTCCGGCTGCGCCACAGATTATCTCTATGCGCTGATAACCCTGTTCCCTGGAGTGAAAGGTATCCCCCAGGACACGAAGTCGGCTTGCAAGCGTCTAAATATGTTCTTGCGCTGGATGGTGAGAAAGAACAGTCCGGTTGATTTAGGAATCTGGAGTTTAATCCCTCCATCATGGTTGATGATTCCGCTTGATACTCACGTCGCCAACGTCGGTCGTCAATTGGGTCTCATAAAGGGAAAAGGCGATAGCATGAATACAGTGCTTGAGCTCACTACTAACTGTCGCGAGGTTTATCCGTTAGACCCGTGTAAATGTGATTTCGCTCTATTTGGGTACGGTGTAAACAATAAAACCAAGAAAGAATCATGAAGAAACTATTGAGGAAACTGTTCCTATACTTATTCAAGGAAGATTTTCAAAGGATGAAAGCGTTGGAGAGGGACTTGGAAGGGTTAATTCATCGCCAGAAATGTGCGACCTCTTTGGCTGAGGTTCGTGCTGAACGTATCAGAAAACTTCTGGGGAACATCGATGTTTCGGTCGATGTTCATCACCATTCAGGCTCATGGGCTGTCGTGTCCTTACAGGGTGGAAAGACGGACTATATTAAATTCGTTGACCTCGACCAAAGAAGCATTAGGGAGATTTCTGCTTTCCTACGACAGTTTGACAGGCAGAATGTTAAGATTGACGCCAACCCCTTTGATAGAAAAATGTTGAACGAAGAAATTTATCAGATATGAAAAGATTGATGATTATTACAGCCGTGTTTGCACTCCTACTTACAGGGTGCGGCACACGTGTCAGTCATGACACACTCATAGAACTGTCGGTGAGTTCTATCACCGAGTATCAGAACAGATTGAACGCTCTTCATCCAAAGGATTTGGAAGTATCAATCAAGGAACTTGCTCAGAAGGAAGGTCTTGAAACTCGTGTTGCTACTTCTGAATACAGCGGAAAGGAATATCAATACTCACGAACCGTCCTCAATGACGAAACTGAATATTCAATTTCAGCGACCGACCACGGAGACTTCTTTTGGGTTCTTATAACGATAACCAACTCCAAGGATAATACAATCCCCCGAAAGATGTGTGAACGTATCCGCTCGCTCGCATTTGAGAGAGGTTTGACGCTGTCACGTAATAAACTCTCAGACAAAATTACGGGAGGGAATTTAGTGGTAAGTGATATGCTGAATGGAGTTGTAATAAGTATAGAGAATGAATAAGATAGGTATCATCGGAGCCGGAACAGGAGCACTTCCTACGGAGGTTCTCAGAATGGCTAAGGAAGCGAATGTTGAAATTGTGGAACTCGACAAGGATTACTCTCCTATTGATACTCCTCAATTCGAAGATAGGGTGTACACTATTCAGCCACGACCTGAGATTCCCCACATCGAATGGTGCGAGCCTGTACGGTTCGGAAAGGGAGGCTCGAAAAGTGGTAGGAGCGAAAAGCAAATCCGCAAGGACAGGAAGAAAAACAAGGCTCGAAAAACTCATCGACGGAAGAAATAACGTATTATATCAGTCACGTGACAGTGAATAAACATCAGCGGTTGCGCAGCCGTTGAGGTATTTAGTAACAATTTAATTTCAAGACAATGAAAAAAGACTTTTTGACAATCACCCCTGACAATGGGGGGGGGGTCGACCGATGTAACTGCGGTTGCTGACCCAAATCCTTTAATGAAGGAACGTTCTACGACAATTAACTTCTCCTCTGGAGGAGGTTTGGCAAAGGCAGTTAATGCAGTACAAATGGGAGTCCCATATGTTATGTTACAAATGAATTTTCCAGTTTATGGAAAAAAAACTCACAAATGACGTTACGAACTTGGACTTCTCAATTACAAAATTCAGATGGTGTATTGGTATTTAAGACTTCTTCAAATGATTATTTGAGTTGGGCTTCTACCGAAGATAATGTAATGCGTTTATCATTTTATTCAGATTCTTCAAATACATTTACTTTTTCTGGGAAAGGTCCAGGGGCTGAAAATATTTCGGGGACATTCTTAAAATCTGGAAACATTCATTATCTAAATACTGAACTTTTTACAAAAGTTCAATCAGCAGTTTTGGGTTCTTTACAAATAAAAGTTCCTCTTTCAATTATGATGAATGGAACAGTTATCCAGGAATATAGTATTACTGAATAAAAATTCTTAGAACTTCCCGGAAGAAATTCCGGGATTTTCTTTTGATATTCGAATTTATCCATTACCTTTGTTGCGTCAATCAATTAAAACAATAAAGTCATGAAAGCAACAGTCGAATCAGTATTATTAAACACGAGTAGCCGTTCAGTTGAAATCTTCGCTGAAATCCTAAACGCTATCACATCTTGTGAAAACGAAAACGAACTCCGTGCGTGTATGAAACTCATACAGGAGCGTTTCCCTGTTTCCTTCAATTCCTGTTTCGTTTACGGCTTCGGTTCAACCCATATGTGGGTGACAGAGCCAGGAAGAAAAGAAAGATTAATATTCGTGGAGTTCTAATCGAACTCCACGAATTCCACGTATAATTATCAAACATTTTAAACAAAAGATTATGGACATTACAAAGAAGAAAGTCATCTTCATCGACATGGACGGTACGCTCATCGATACCGTTTCCGGGAAAACCTTTCCGGAAGGAGTCTGGGACATGAAACTGAAAATGGAGGTTTTTGCGCAACTCAAGAAACTCCATCCACAGGCTGTTCTTATCGTATCTAATCAGGGTGGAATTGAACTGGGACACGTTCATCCCGCTATGTTCCAACCGAAATTCATCTACGTTATTGCGTGCCTTCAATCGTACATCGGTTTGAATACGCTTGTTGCCGGACAGTTCTGTCCCTACAATGACAAGAAGCATCCGAAGCGTAAACCTAATCCGGGAATGCTTGAGGACATGCTGGCTGAATTCACTCACAATACAGGTATCACAATCTCCAAAGAAGACTGTCTAATGATAGGGGATGCCTCTGGTCTGGAAGGACAGTTCAGCGACAGCGACCTCAAGACGGCTGAGAACTTCGGGTGTGATTATCTTGACGTTACAGAGTTCACCAACATGGAACTCCCTGAGCCTCTATTTAAGGTCATTCGCCTGTCGGATGGTGAAGTTGTAAAGGATAAGGACGATAATCCCTTACAGAACCTTACAGAGAGCGAAGCAACCGACAAAGTGGTATTCCTTATGGAAGCGAACCCTGAACCACAGGAGCAGTTCACCTATGTGCCTATGCTGTGGGAAGTCCCTCACGAGCCAGAACAGGCTCCTCAACCGAAAGAAAAGATTATTCACATGAATCCTAAAAAGCAATAGACATGGCAATTATTGATAAAGACACCCGTATGACGGTTGCCACACGGCTGGCAAACCTCAATTACAAAGAACAGATGGACTCGTCACTGGCGAAGTTAAATGAACTGTTCGAAAAGTACATTATCGGAAAAACTCCGGACGATGTACTGAAGTGTTTCAAGGCACATAAGAAGTTCTTCATTCGTTGTAATGAACCATCACTGTCATCTTATAACCTTCCGAAGACGTTCTTTCCTGAAGACTGGGGAAGTAGAGGTTTTTATATTCACCTCAAGTTTACTCAGGAACTTCCTATTGCTGACGAAAAGGTTGAAGACATCGCCAAGAAACTTTCTGAAGACCATCCTATTGTTCAGCAAATCAAGGAACATCTCCTTCTTGAGCGAGACCGTTACTTCATGGAGAAGCGTCTGAAGTGTATGATGGAAACAACCCGTTTCACTCCGGAGCGTCTGAAGAACGAATTCCCCGAAGCATATCTCATCTATATGGATGTTATAACAGCCGACTGGAATGAAAAGCGTGATGACGCAAAGAAACCTGCTTCGAACCTGTGTGACACTATCGAGAATATCCGTGCGACGCTGAAACCTAACTTAAAGGAGGCATTGAAACATGATAAAGAAGAGGAATAAATTGGGGTGGTTCCTGAGGTGGTATTACAGCCACCTCCTCTTTGCTGCTCAATACGTGTCTTTTAAAGACGCTGGGCTTGAGGAACTGTTCTGGAACATCGTTACGTGGTATCACTTCTTCCGTCACTTTGAAGAGTTTACCTGTAAGATTCAGTGGTATGTTTCAAAGGATATGGTTGCCTACATTTTCATTCGAAACCTTGCAGATTGGTCAACAAAATCCATTTGTTTCAATGATAAGCCGTGTCCGTTGGTACAGGTAACTGAGAATCTTGACTGTTACAAACAGGTGGACGGAGCGATTTATGAGATTTCCAATGGAAGTCCAGTCGAATAGCGTTTATTCAGTACATTCATTTTAAATCGAAAGATATGTTGATATTCATCAAATCATGGATTACTCCCCCACAGGACAGTCCTTCAAAGGAATCACTCGTAGAGGTTCAGAAAGCCTACCGAGTTGAGAACATTAAAGAGGTGAGCGAAGTGAACGCTCTTACGAACCCCAAGGGGAAGTTTCGCTTCTCCATTCTATTAGTTACAGGCGAAAGGCTTTACTCCTCCTTATACGGAACAAAAGAAGAAGCCGAGATGGCACAGGTATCCGCCATCACCGTTCTGAATGCGATTGAACTGTACTTCGAACGTTTCAAGCATGTGCCGGAACACCACGCAACCCCTGTAATGTTTCAGGCTCCTGATGCAAAACAGAAGAAGTTGGTTCCGGGAAAGATATCGATGTTCGATACACCCGTTTACACAATTCAAATTTAATCACCTAAATAATTCAGACTTATGAAAGTAGTTTATAATTTCATCTATTCCGACTCTGACGGAAAGATTCAAGAATTCAAAATGCCTGTTAGTATAACAGAAGAAATCGATGCTGACACGATGTACGACCTCTGTCTATCGTATCTTGAAGTTGGTAAAGTAAAGGGCACACCGCTTCATGCAGTATCAACCTCCGGCAAGTATCCAAACTATTGCTTCACCTCAACTGCTTGTGATGCTGAATGCGAGACTTGCCGTTCGAAGAAACTCAACGGAAAGAGCGCACAGGTTTATGAGCCTCAGTCTCTTGAAGGGAAAAAGATTTACATCTACGAAGGCAAGTTCGGAAAGGTTGGAGCATTCAGCCGACGCATCATTCAAAAATCCTACCTTTTGCCCGCACCAGCACTTCTCACCGACAATCTGATTGGCGATTTCAAAGCAGCCATGAATAAAGAAAAGGACGGTATGGGCTGGGAACTGTTAGGAATCACTCTGGTTCATGAACTTGACCCACAGGGTATGACCGACAAGGAGATTGAACAGTACGTCAAGACTCCGGAAGGAAACCTGTTTCAGCCTGACTCCGAGGAAAAACTTCCTGAGGAGAAAATGATTTGGGCTCGCATCAGCGATGAGAACGAAAACCGCACCGCTTGGGTTCCGGCTCTGATTCGTGGTGAACAGGTATTGAGCGCAGTCGGTGAACTTGACAGTCCGGACAATCCTGAGGACACCCGTGAATTCATCGACTGCCCTATTCCGGGATATCGTGTCGTGAAAGACGATACTGACCCGAAGGAACTTGGTCTGGCTCGTATAGCCTGTGCAGTATATCCGCTCGACAGAAATGACAAGCGTGAAGAACCGTTCCTGTACATCAACGAATTCATCATTCCGATAGGGTTGAGCAACAAAGATGCCGTGAAATATCTTATGGAGTTGGCTCAGAAGTTCATCAAAGGGAATTGTGAGATTGAGCCTCTCTATTGGGAGTACCTGTCTTTCCTGAACGGTGAGAAACTTGCGACGGCTCATGTTCTCGATGAAAGAATGAAGCCAGCCGACCTCGCCACTCCTCACTTTCTTGTTTCCTATACGGTCAATGAAGAAGAGGGTCGTGAATATACGTGTGTCGTTCGTTACCCTGTACGCATTACTTCGCCCATCATGATGATTCCGGCTGGTGCGTATGTGGCTGAGAAACTCAAGAAGTATTTCGGTGATAAAGCAAGTATCACACAAATGGATTACTTCGATGACGTGGTATCAAACCTTGCGGTCATCTTATAAGGCTCTACACGGCAATCAAAGGTGTGCTCCGGACAATTTGTTCGGGGCATACTTATAACTTCCTAAATCGGCTATAATTGACGTCAATAGCATAAATAACTTCGTTTTAATTCAAAAGTAAAAATCATGAATAAAGATTTTCTTACAATTACTCCCGAGTCTGGGGGGGGGGTACGACTGATGTAACAGTTCAAGCCTCTCAAAATTCTGGCAATGCACGAACTTCTACCATCACAATTTCGGGGGGGGGTATCACCAGAACGATTAATGTGAGCCAAACGGCTGCTCGTCGAACTGTTACTGAGGTTCAGTATAATTTTGACAGTTTTGCTGGAACAAGTAACGGGTGGATATCCGCTCAAGGAACGATTGAAGCACGTTTTTCGAACCAATTTATTACTCCAGAATTTAGGCTTCGAAAAGCGGTTTATGAGGGGGATACTTTAATTTCTGAAGATTTTAGCAAATCTGGAAATAATAAGATTACAGTCGTTCCGACAAATACTTCCTATTACGACGTGACCATATTATCAGAGTACGGGGAACGAGTTCAGTTTATGAAGAAATCTGGTGCTCCATCTTCAGTTTCGTGTTATTACGATATTACGGTTCAGTATATGGGAGCAGGTGGCACAGCGACAGCCTCGTTTCATTTATATAACTAATATTCATATCAATGTTATAATTTAAGATTTCCCGGAAGAAATTCCGGGATTTTTCTTTGCAATCTCATTTCTTCCCATTATCTTTGTACTGTCAAATTTAAACATCGATAGTCATGAAACATCAACTAACATTCAAAAGTGGTTCTTCCTACCAAAGTTCTTGGGAAGTTACAAATCGTACACTGTGTGCTATGGAAAGTCAAGCCGAAGAATTGAAATCTTTACTTGATGAATTGTATGAAGCGAGGGAAGATATCCCAACAGCCTGTACGTCCGAAAAGGACTCAGCAGACTATCAAATACGTCTCTTAAAGGAATCAACTGATAACCTAAATAAGTTTATATCCATTCATCGGGAAGCTCTTAATAAGAGCATCGTTCAAGCCTGTGAATGTTACGGTCAGACCGCTCCTGAATGGTTCACTTCTAAATAATTACGACTATGGCAAAGATAAAGTTCACATCAAAAAGAGGCGAAAAGCCTTCAAAACTTCAGCGTGCTGGAGGGGAACAAAGACACTCAATGATTTTCTACAAAGGTGAGTCAATCATGTCTGTAACAGGAAACTCATCACTGTGCCTGTACTGTACGCCAAAGAACATTTGCTTGAGACTCAAAAATTGTGTCGACCACAGAGCAGCTGTAAACTGGGTCAAAGAACACGCTCAAGAACTGTGGGAGAAATATCCGTTTACTGAAAAACTCAAAGAAGAGGAGGAGCAATCATGATAGCACCTATCGTCATCAACCGTACAACGGTAAAGGGTGGAGCTGGTATGCCCACATCAGAATATGCACAGCTTGTTTACAAGGGGGAGGAAATAGGCTTCATCAGTGAACAGGGTATCTTCCTAAAGATGTGGCATCCGGAACTGAAAGCCGGAGTCTTTCAAAACATCAACACTTTCAACGATAAGTCTTTCACTCAGAAATGCAAACTTGTCGAAAAGAACTGGGATGCCATCTATGACCGTTATACTACTATCATCAGAGGAAAATGAATTCTCTTTGTTGTGTTTTCATATTTTGATTTATTGTTTGACGACAGGGAAGAGCGGAGCCGAAAACTCCGCTCTTCTTGTTGAAACCTGTGAGCAGTCTCCCTGTCGCAAGCAGCCGTCGTAATACCTACCTATGAAATTTCGTTCACTTCAGATGTTGCTTTTGCAAACGCTTTCTTATTTAATACTGCAAACCAACCATCTGCTGCTCCGGGAAATTTTAACGCATTATCTTCACAGGGGTTAAATATTGACCCTGTTAAATGGACAGGTTCACTTCAGGTAAATGATGCTGCCCGTCCAGGTTCATTCGTAAATATTTATCCAGGAGACAAGTTCTATGTTAGAACGCAAGTATCTTCGGGGTGGACGATGTCAGGTGTATATACATTTACCCTTCAAAATTCTGACCAAGTTTGTCATTTGGGAGGCATTATGTAGTGGGGGAAAGGGTCGGTGATATCACCGACCCAATCTATTACAGATTTTAACATTTTCCAGAAATTTTTACTGTTGCAGTATTTGAACCAATACCCACAGTAATAGTTCCTTGGCAGTAATATCCCGGAACCAAAGCGGGAAGACCGCCTCCGTCACCACCTGTTGCTTGATACCACGTGATTGGCCATACCTTGAAAGTCCATGTATTATTTCCAGCCGATACAGGGTCAGAAGTACCGACATCACCCATCTGATATTTCAAAGTTCCACCGTCCATATTCATAGTCATGGCAACTGAAACATTGGGTTTGGTAGGAGCGTTCGAAACGGTAATCGTAGTGGCATACGACTGACCAGTGTTCGGGCTTGACATGCTTGAGAATACGGTCGTGGGTGATACGGAGATTTTCTGGACGGCTGCTTGCGACAGGGAGACTGCTTGGGTCTTACCACTCGTGGCTTGAGTATAGGTGGCAGTTCCTATTCTCGTCGACGTCGCAGAGTTCGCAGCAGCGGTGACGGTTGTGCCACTACCAGAGAATCCCGTACCTGTTACGGACACAGTATAGTTCACATTTTCCTGGGTTGATGTTTCGACTCCGTTTATAACTTTCTTTCGATAGGAAGTTACGGTAACGGATTTCGTTTCACCACCAGCGACGAAACTGAGCGATGTCGGAGTCACGGAGAAGTAATAGTTCCAAGTTACTACTCCCGCAGCCTGACTTGCGCCAACAGTACGTGTCATCCCACCACCAGCAACTGAAAGGCTCGTACTGCGTGCCGATTCAGTCTGGTTAGCAGGAGCCTTGGCAGTCACAGTTGTGCTACCACTTCCTCCGGAGTCCGGAGTTGCTGTAATAAAATCTTTCTGCATAATTCTTAAAATTAGTTATAACTAAATGAAATTCACCGCAAATTTAGCGGTTTATATCTCGAAATCAAAATCCTTTGTCGTTATCCTGCAAAACGAGCCTTCCGGAGATAGGCAAATCACCTCTGTTTGGTCGTCTAAATACGATACAGATAGGACGGGGAGATAAGTGTATCCATCAATATAGAAAATGCCTGCAGGCTCCCCGTTAAGACCGTCAAACGTGGGAACGGGTATCTTGTTGGTAACAACCTGCCGTCCTGCGAATGGTCCGAAGTCCTTAACAGTCATTTTCGGACAGACCAAAACCTGTTCAAGTTCGGTGATGAACTTTCGCTTCATATTCAGGTAGGAGTTCAGGATTATGCCTGTTCCTATCTTCCCCTCGATACCGTATATTTTCCGAGTTTCGTTACGAATGACTTGGAGTTCTCCTGGGGAGAGTTCCTCGAAGTCCTTCTCGAGGATATCGAGAAGTTGCTTGTTTCTTTTCTCTTCTTTGTTCATGACTTCTCAATTTATATATGTATAACGTGGACGCAGTGGTTTTGCGATTGATTTTCGCCAGAAAATTCCTTTAACCATTCTTTCCACGAGTAAACGGAGTCGAAACATCAACCCAGGAAAATGTATCGTGGAGCGCAACAATTAGTGGAACAGGGTTCAGCAAGAACACGGATGGTTCTTCTATTACTGCTGCGGCAAATCAAAGTAATAAACGGTCGGGAACTGTTTCCTATACTCAAACAACATCGGGGAAAACTGCTTCGGTATCATTGAATCAGGCTGGCGTTCAATATACTATTACTTACCAAAGTAGTGGTACATTTGAGAATACTTACTTTGTATTCAATTCGAGTGCAACTCCGACTGGAACCCCTATGCAGTATGCGGCTATGATGGGTGGAGGAGAAGATTTTCAAGAAATATGGAGTCCTGACCCAGGATATAGTGTAAACGACGTTGCAAAAGGTGGCACAAGAACTTATTTAAAGGCTGGTGACAGGGTATGGATTCGAAAGATGACTGGTATGGGAACGAGTTGGAGCGGTTCAACGACACAGTCATTTATACTTGAAGCAAATAATCAAACAGTGCGTTTAAACTAAATTTAGGGACTGGCGGGAATTATCGGGTTATTCACGGACTCCCGCCAGAATCCTCCTTATTCATTAAAATAATAGACCCAAGCAGTCTCCCTGTCGCAGGAGGCTG
>ERZ840371.78-NODE-78-length-111785-cov-10.443525_pt1 | contig 111785 bp, 100 predicted proteins | sample MGYA00519937_ERZ840371 | MGnify/ENA primary metagenome ERZ840371 (study PRJEB31850, sample SAMEA3708873) | human gut metagenome | biome: human gut; feature: human-associated habitat; material: faeces | place: China | collected 2014 ... | reverse complement strand
TGGAGCAGGTGACGGGAATCGAACCCGCATCCCCAGCTTGGAAGGCTGGTGCCCTGACCATTGTGCTACACCTGCATTGCCCTCCGAGTAAATCGTCAGCTTGGTAAGGATACCACGGAAAGGCTTGATTGTCAAGCACTTGTTGGCAATTTCTTGTGATATTTGAAAGAATTATTCAGCCAGAGAAACGATAAACATTGCTTATGGGTTGGATAGAGGACATTACACACAGCGTTTCATTCGGCTGCCATCGGCTATCCCAGGCTGCGTTTGGTTGCCAAAGGTTGCCACGGATTCAGAATTATGTAAATCGGTTTTGATGTGCCGAAAATATTCAGCAGAGCTACCTCAGTCCATAATAGCCTGTCTCTCTTTCGGAGACATCCATTTCTGCTGCGAGCGACAGCAAAGTATGTTATACTACATTATATTGTATCGGATAAGACATCCGCAGCCATGGTATTCTTTTGGAAGGGGTGGGGCTGATATGAAAAAGAGGATCGTTCTGTGTCTGCTGGCGCTGGCGCTGCTGTCCGTGATGACAGGGTGCGGAAAGAAAAAGGACGCAGACCCGCTGACCGTGACGCTGTGGCATGTCTACGGCGGCGAGGTGGATTCCCCGCTGAATAGTTTGATTGAGCAGTTCAACAGCACCATCGGCGCGGAACAGAACATCCGTGTGAAGGTAGAGCTGGTCAGCAACAGCGGCAGCATTCACAAAAGCGTGCTGGCCGCTGCCAACAATGACCCCGGTGTCCCTTCCATGCCGGATATGTTCGTGTCCTACCCCAAAACGGTGCTGGCCCTCCCGGACCAGGACATGATCGTGGACTACCGGGACTATTTCAGTCCGGAGGAACTGGGAACATTTATCCCCGCCTTTATGGAGGAGGGGCAGATCGGCGGACGGCAGGTCATCCTGCCTCTGGCCAAATTCACTGAGGTACTGTTCGTCAACCGGACGCTGTTTGACCACTGGGCAGCCACCTCCGGGGCCAGTTATGATGATCTGACCACCTAGGAAGGCATTTACGCCTTAGCGGAGCGGTATGCCGCGGACACCGGAAAGTGCTTTCTTGTCAACGACTACCACTTCAACTACTTTCAGGTAGGTGTGGAGTCGCTGGGAGAGAACTTTTTCCAAAATGACGGTGTCCGCTTCGGCCCAGCCTTTGAGCGGGCATGGGAGCCTTACGCCCACGCGGCGCTGGAGGGCGGTGTGTGGTTACAGGACGGCTACGCCACGGAATCTCTCCGCACCGGCGATACCATTGTCTCCGTAGCGTCCTCTGCCAGTGTACTCTATTACTCCGACACGGTGACTTACCCTGACAACACCTCGGAGCAGGTGTCCATCACCTCCATGCCCTACCCGGTGTTTGACGGCGGCGAAAAACTGGTCATGCAGCGGGGCGTGGGAATGTGCACGACAAAATCCACCCCGGAGCGGGAAAAAGCGTGTATTACCTTTCTTAAATGGCTGACGTCGCCGGAGCGAAACGTGGAATTCGTCACCAGCCTCGGCTATATGCCGGTGACGCAGGAGGCATTTGATGCCTACCTTCCCGCCGCTGTGGAGCAGCTCAGCAACCCCATGTATGTCTCTCTGTATGAAACCTATCTCAAGATGCGGGAATCCTACACCTTCTATTACGCACCGCAGATGGAGAACTATCTGGACCTGGAAACACGGTTTGAAAATCTGTCACGACTGAAGCTGATGGCCGGCCGCGCCCAATATCAGGAGGGCGCCGGTACGGCGGAGGAATTGGTTTGGGACACGCTGGACAGCTTCAAGCTGGACTATGGTACATAAGCGGGGGAAAGCAAATGCGGCCAATCAGGGAAGCAATTCAAAAAAAGCGTGCAGCCGGTCCCAGTATGGGGCTGCGGCTGCTGCTATACTGGTTCACCATGGTGCTGCTGCTGATGGCGGCGATTTTGTCTACCCTGATGGCCACCGGCGTACTGTCCCATCCCGCGCATCAGCTGTCCGGAACGCTGGACATTCAGCAGAGAAACACTTACGCCGCTCTGGACTCCCAGATGGACGCACTAACAGCGCAAAGCATGGCTATGTCGGAAAAGCTGGGAAAAGAGCTGGACGCCTTTCTTGCCGCAAAGGGCATCGCCTTTGACGAGCTGAACAACGATCCGGATACCATTGCGGAGTTGGAAAAGCGCCTGTATACGCCTTTAAGCAACACTCTGGGCGCAGCCTCGTGCAGTGGGATCTTCTTCGGTCTGAACGTCACCGCCAACACCTCTCTGCCAAATGCAGAGGATTTCCGGGCGGGGTTATACCTCCGCTATTCCGGCTTACAGCCAACGGTGGCCTCCGAGCAGGATGTGATCTGCTTCCGGGGTGCGGCGGAAACGGCCCGGAGCTTGCAGCTTCAAATGCACAACCGCTGGAATCCGGAGCTGAACGCCGCTCTGATCCCCGGCAGCGATCAGGTCACCGCCTATCAGGGGTCCCGGCTGGCAGATGGCTGCCTGTGGACAAAACGCACAGAGCTGCCGGACACCTGGGAGCAGGTCATGCTGCTGTGCGTACCCATTTTGGATGGCGGCGGTACCGTAAGGGGCTTTTGCGGTGTAGAGATCAGTGATCTCTATTTCAGTCTTTCCCATAATACAGTCCCCAGCGCCTTCGGCAATATACTGACGCTGGCAGCCCCCATAGACGGCGACAGCCTGCTTCTCTCCGGGGCCATGCTGGGTGCCACTGACGGCTCCCGCCTGACGGCCAACGGCATTCTGCACATCAGCGGCGGAAAATACTACACCACTTACAGCGATGGGAAAAACACCTATCTGGGGCGGCACCAGCTTCTGGATGCTGCCGCGTGGGACGGCATCCCCCTTGCCGCTGTGACGCTGGTGCCGGACGGGACCTTCCGCAGCTATGAAAAGGGGTCCCAGATCGCATGGTTCTTAGGAGCGGTTCTCTTTCTGCTGGCCATGCTGGTGGTGGCAACGGTGCTGTCCCGCCAATTCATAAAGCCCATCAATAAAAGTCTGGCGGCAGTCCGGGGTGGTACAGAGATGGTCGCTTCCGGTATCCCGGAGATCGACGAGCTGCTTGCCGCCATCCGTGATCGGCCAACGGGAACGCTGCCGCCGGATGTGGAGGCACGGCTGCGGGGCTTTGCAGAGCGGGCCAGTACGCTGACCGGCACGGAACGTACCATCCTGCAATATTATATGGACGGCTATACCGTTAAGGATATCCCGGAGCTGGCGTGTATCAGCGCCAGTACGGTCAAGACCCACAATCGCAACCTTTACCGAAAGCTGGATGTGGATTCCTTTGACGAACTGAAGGTATATATCGAATTGTTTGCAAGCTGCGGCCGCAGCAGTGAACTGCTGAACAAGTAAATATTTTAATGAGCAGAGTGCACAATCCGATTTGCAGCGGGTTGTGCACTCTGTCTGCGCCTAAGGGTGATCTTTGAGTTTCCAGGCAAAATTCACCCTTATCGAGGAGATCCCAAAACCTACTATAACTGTTTGGATCAACTATGCAAACGCGTAAAAAATGTGAAGGAGCAGACCGCAGGTACGGTCTTGCACACCGACCAAGGCGCAGTCTACTCCTCCAGAGCTTTCTCAAGGACTCATTCTAATTATAACATAATTCGCTCAATGTCAAGAGCCGGAACACCTACGGACAACCCAATTATCGAATCTCTGAACGGATGGATGAAGGCCGAATTGATTCTGGATTTTGGTATCAGTAAAGTTTCCAACCTCAAAAAGACACTGGATCAATATGTCCTATACTTTAACTCCGAACGTTTTGCCGCTGCCTTGGATTACAAAACCCCAATCCAGTACAAAACTGAATTGGGATTCTGATGCTATGACTTTTTATTCGTGTCTACTTTTACTTGACAGATACACTTCGTAAAGAAGCCTCCCCCTTTTGGTTTTTCACATTCCATTCGTTATCCTGTTAAACAAGACAGAGCGGCTGCAAACCTCGGTTTGCAGCCGCTCTGTCTTAATAATAAGCATAATAAGCATCTGAACGTCTGTGTTTGAGGTGTTTTACGCCTTGGATTCGTCAATGTAGCTGTACAGAGTGTACTTGGAGATGCCGAAGAACTTGCATACCCGGTCGCCGCTCTTGGTGATGAGGAAGGCTCCGGTCTCATTGAGAAACTGCACCGCCTTGACCTTATCCTCCTTGTTCATCAGGGCCACTGGCTTACCAACCACCTTCACGCTCTGCTCGATCAGCTCATCCAGCAGGTCAGAGACATTCCGGGCAATCGGCTCCGGCTCCTTCTCGTCCTTTTCAGTGGCGGTAAACTGCTTGATCGCATTCTCCATGGCCAGCATCAGGGTGATATCGTAGTTGATGCCGAAGATGCCAATGGGGGCACCGTCGTCATCTCGGATGTAGATGGTGGTGGATTTCAGGATCTTCCCATCCTTGGTCCGGGTCAGATAGGACAAGTGATCGTGGAGCTGTTCGGGATTCCCTCGCAGGGCTTCCAGAACTACGTGAGAGGGCCCGTCCCCCGCCTTGCGTCCGGTGACGTGTCCGTTTTCAATGGCAACGATGGACCGTTCCGGGTCATTGGTGGCAAGATCGTGAACCACCACCTCGCAGTTGGGGCCGAATTGACTGGCGATCCCCTTTGCCAGCGTCAAGAGAAATTGCAGCGTAGATGCATTCGGCACGTAAATGCCCTCCTTTTCCGGTCCGCGGCAGAAACGCCCCAAAAAGAGCGGGGCAAACTATGGAATACACGGTCTGATCCGTTGCCGCTGACAGACCTGCTATGATTATTCCATTATTGTATCATAATTTTAGTGAGTTTCAACCATTTTTTTGAGACCTAAAAATTTTTAATTTTCTCATTAAAGTGTATGGGCCGTCAAGCAGATTGCAGCAGGAGCGATATATCTGAAAACAAGTCAGATCTCCCTCCACTCACGAAGTGGCCTTCCGTAAAAAGCAAGGGCACTTCCAAACCTTCCATGCATGGAAAGCCGGGGAAATATCCCTGCTGCGAGGCCCGATTTTGGGAAAAAACAGCCTTGCGCACAGGTTCCGCAAGAGGAACCAAAAAAAAATTTAGCTTTACAGCATTTTTTTAAGTTTTTCTGCTTGACAACTGAAAAACACATGCTATGATGGTCTCTGAAAGCTAAATAAATTTTGCCATGAAGTAAAAAGATTTTGGAGGCGAGTATTCCATGAAAGATCAGCTCAAATGGGTCCTCAATCATATGCCGAAGAGTGACGATCAGCATCTGGATGTGATGTCCCTGCCCAATGTGGCCAAGGCCCGCTCCTTCCACGGGTCCTTCCCCCAGTACTCCATCACCCCTCTGGCGCAGCTGGACGGTATGGCACAGTATCTGGGGCTGGCGGGTGTGTATGTGAAGGATGAGTCCTACCGGTTTGGTCTCAACGCCTTCAAGGTGCTGGGCGGCTCCTTCGCCATGGCCCGGTACATCGCCGGCGAGATGGGCCGGGACGTGTCCGAAATGAATTACAACTACCTGACCAGCGAAGCCTTCCGTAAGGAATTCGGTCAGGCCACTTTCTTCACCGCCACCGATGGCAACCATGGCCGCGGCGTGGCTTGGGCAGCCAACAAACTGGGCCAGAAGTCTGTGGTGCACATGCCCAAGGGCAGCAGCAAGTCCCGCTTTGACAATATCGCCAAGGAGGGCGCCAAGGTCACCATCGAGGAAGTCAACTACGATGACTGTGTGCGTATGGCTGCTGCGGAAGCCGCACAGACGGAACACGGCGTCATCGTGCAGGATACCGCCTGGGACGGCTACGAGGAGATCCCCTCCTGGATCATGCAGGGCTACGGCACCATGGCCAATGAGGCCGCCGACCAGCTCCGCCAGTGCAGCGTAAACCGTCCCACCCATGTGTTCGTTCAGGCCGGCGTCGGCTCTCTGGCCGGTGCGGTGGTGGGCTACTTCGCAAACCTGTTCCCCAACGATCCTCCCAAGTTCGTGGTGATGGAGGCCGAGGCGGCTGACTGCCTGTATCAGGGCGCGCTGGCCAATGACGGCAAGCCCCGCATCGTCACCGGTGATCTGAAAACCATCATGGCCGGTCTGGCCTGCGGCGAACCCAACACGATCTCCTGGGACATTCTGCGGAACCATGTGTCCGCCTTCATCTCCTGCCCCGATTGGGTCAGCGCCAAGGGTATGCGGATGCTGAGTTCCCCCGTCAAGGGCGACCCCTGCGTGGTGTCCGGCGAGTCCGGTGCCGTTGGCATGGGCGTTCTGGACGCCATCATGTGCGACGACACCTACAAGGAACTGCGGGACGCTTTGGAACTGGACCGGCACAGCCGGGTGCTCATGTTCTCCACTGAGGGCAACACCGATCCCGAAAAGTATCGCCGGGTGGTGTGGGATGGCGAGTATCCCACCGACGACACCCCGCAGAAGCCCTGCTGAATGCACGGTCCGGAAACGGATACGATCAAGGTTTAAGAAATAAAATTGGAGGTTACTACCATGGATTTTGAGAAGATCAAAGCAGCCTCTCAGGCCTATCAGGCCGATATGACCCGCTTCCTGCGGGACATGATCTCTCACCCCAGTGAAAGCTGCGAGGAGCGTGAAGTCGTTCACTGCATCAAGGCCGAGATGGAAAAGCTGGGCTATGACAAGGTGGAGATCGACGGTCTTGGCAATGTCATCGGCTGGATGGGTGACGGTGACAAGATCATCGCCATCGACTCCCACATCGACACCGTAGGCGTGGGCAACATCGACAACTGGACCCATGACCCCTACCAGGGCTACGAGGATGATCAGGTCATCTATGGCCGCGGCGGCTCCGACCAGGAGGGCGGTATGGCCTCTGCCACTTACGGCGCCAAGATCATGAAGGATCTGGGCCTGATCCCCGCCGGCTATAAGATCATGGTGGTGGGTTCTGTGCAGGAGGAGGACTGCGACGGTATGTGCTGGCAGTACATCGTCAACAAGTACTTCCCCGCCAACGGCATCAAGAAGGAGCAGGTGGAATTCGTTATCTCCACCGAGCCCACCGACGGTGGTATCTACCGCGGTCACCGCGGCCGCATGGAGATCCGTGTGGATGTGAAGGGCGTTTCCTGCCACGGTTCCGCGCCCGAGCGTGGTGACAACGCCATTTACAAGATGGCCGACATTCTTCAGGAAGTCCGCGCGCTCAACGAGAACGGTGACGGCCCCTCCAACGAGATCAAGGGCCTCGTGAAGATGCTGAATCCCGCATTCAACCCCGAGCATTACGAGGACGCTCAGTTCCTTGGCCGGGGCACCTGCACCACCTCTCAGATCTTCTACACCTCTCCCTCCCGCTGCGCTGTGGCTGACTCCTGCTCCATCTCCATCGACCGCCGCATGACTGCCGGCGAGACCTGGGACTCCTGCCTGGAGGAGATCCGCCAGCTGCCCAGCGTAAAGAAGTACGGCGACGATGTGAAGGTCTCCATGTATATGTATGACCGGCCCTCTTGGACCGGCGAGGTCTACGAGACCGAGTGCTACTTCCCCACCTGGATCAACAAGGAAAACGCCGCCCACGTGCAGGCTCTGGTGGATGCCCACCACGCGCTGTACGGTGAGGAGCGCATTGGCCCCGACGGCGCAATGCACCTGCGTCATCGTCCCCTGATCGACAAGTGGACCTTCTCCACCAATGGCGTAGCCATTCAGGGACGTTACGGCATCCCCTGCGTTGGCTTCGGCCCCGGTGCGGAATCTCAGGCCCACGCCCCCAATGAGATCACCTGGAAGCAGGATCTTGTAACCTGCGCCGCCCTGTACGCCGCCGTGCCCGGTCTGTACAAGGAGGAGAACAAGACTGCCGATGTCTCCCAGTTCCGGGCCGGCAAGACCAACAACGACATTCAATAATTCGCACAGAAACCGTTTCAGACCGTTTCTTCCAAGCACAAAATATAGATTTATAAAGGAGCCAATTATCATGGACGCTACTCTGCAAAAATATATCGACAAGCTGAACGCCCTGAACTTCAAAGAGATGTATGAGGGTGACTTCTTCCTGACCTGGGACAAGTCCGATGACGAGCTGGAAGCCGTCTTTACCGTGGCGGATGCCCTGCGCTATATGCGCGAGAACAACATCTCCACCAAGATCTTCGAGTCCGGTCTGGGCATTTCCCTGTTCCGGGACAACTCTACCCGCACCCGTTTCTCCTTTGCCTCCGCCTGCAACCTGCTGGGTCTGGAGGTCCAGGATCTGGACGAGGGCAAGAGCCAGATCGCTCACGGCGAGACTGTCCGCGAGACTGCCAACATGATCTCTTTCATGGCCGACGTCATCGGCATCCGTGACGATATGTACATCGGCAAGGGCCACACCTATCAGAAGGAAGTGGCTGAGGCCGTGACCCAGGGCCACAAGGACGGCGTTCTGGAGCAGAAGCCCACCCTGGTCAACCTGCAGTGCGATATCGACCACCCCACCCAGTGCATGGCCGACATGCTGCACATCATTCACCACTTTGGCGGCGTGGAGAATCTGAAGGGCAAGAAGATCGCTATGACCTGGGCTTACAGCCCCTCCTACGGCAAGCCCCTCTCCGTGCCTCAGGGCGTCATCGGTCTGATGAGCCGTTTCGGCATGGACGTGGTGCTGGCTCACCCCGAGGGATACGAGGTCATGCCCGAGGTGGAGGAGGTCGCCAAGGCCAACGCCGCCAAGACCGGCGGTTCCTTCACCAAGACCAGCTTCATGGCCGAGGCCTTCAAGGACGCTGATATCGTCTATCCAAAGAGCTGGGCTCCCTTCGCCGCTATGGAGAAGCGCACTAATCTGTACGCTGAGGGCGACGCCGACGGCATCAAGGCTCTGGAGAAGGAACTGCTGGCTCAGAACGCCGATCACAAGGATTGGTGCTGCACCGAGGAACTGATGAAGACCACCAAGGACGGCAAGGCCCTGTATCTCCACTGCCTGCCCGCCGACATCAACGATGTTTCCTGCAAGGACGGCGAGGTTGAGGCCTCCGTGTTCGACCGTTACCGCACGCCCCTGTATAAGGAGGCTTCCTACAAGCCCTACATCATCGCCGCTATGATCTTCCTGGCTAAGGTGAAAGATCCCCAGGCCACGCTGAAGGCTCTGGAGGAGCGCGGGATCGCCCGTTGGTTCCAGAAGTAAATCTTCTCAGAACACGCTGAATTTTACAGGCTTTCCGCCTGACATCCCTTTTCCATTCCGGAGGCCCGTCTGCATAGGTCAACCTGTCTGTATCTGTGCGGACGGGCTCCATCATTTTCACCGGCGGCCATGACAGCCGTCTCAGCGGCACCCCCGCAACACGGGGCATCTATTGCCGTTTTTGCTTCAAAATGTATAGAATCTAAACAAATCGAGGTGTTTTTCATGGGTAAGCGTATTGTGATCGCGCTGGGCGGCAATGCTCTGGGCAGCAATCTCCCTGAGCAGATGATCGCCGTAAAGCAGACTGCCAAGGCCATCGTCGACCTGATCGAAGAAGGACACGAGGTCATCATCGCCCACGGAAACGGCCCTCAGGTGGGCATGATCCAGAAGGCCATGGCCGAGCTGACCCGCTCCGAGCCGGAAAAGTACATTCCCTGTCCTCTGTCCGTATGCGTGGCCATGAGTCAGGGCTACATTGGTTATGACCTGCAAAACGCGCTGCGGGAAGAACTGCTGGACCGCGGCATCCAAAAGGGTGTAGCCACCGTGCTTACTCAGGTTGAGGTGGACCCGAATGATGAGGCGTTCCAGAACCCCACCAAGCCCATCGGTGCTTTCATGACCAAAGAAGAAGCTGACAAGATGGTGGCTGAACGCGGCTACAACGTCATCGAAGATGCCGGCCGCGGATACCGCCGGGTGGTCGCCTCTCCCAGACCTCAGTCGATCATTGAGATCCAGTCCATCCGGGATATGGTGGAGGCCGGTCTGGTGGTTGTGGCCTGCGGCGGCGGCGGAATTCCCGTCTACAAGACTGAGGGGCACCATCTGAAGGGCGCCGCCGCTGTTATCGACAAAGACTTCGCATCCTGCGTACTGGCTCAGCAGGTGGAAGCCGACACCCTTATCATCCTCACTGCCGTAGAAAAGGTTGCCATCAACTTCGGCAAGCCTGATGAAAAGTGGCTGGATTCCCTGACCCCCGACGAGGCCCGCAAGTACATCGGAGAGGGGCACTTTGCCCCCGGTTCCATGCTGCCCAAGGTGGAGGCCGCCGTGGAGTTTGCCGAAAGCGCCCCCGGTCGCTCCGCCCTCATCACTCTGCTGGAAAAGGCCAAGGACGGCGTAGCCGGCAAAACCGGCACCGCCATCCACCAGTAAACGCACACAAAACCGAGGCTGTTGCAGCAACAGCCTCGGTTTTTATCAAAAACTGCGGGCACTTCTGTTCAATTTCGTCCCGAAATTCCTTTTGCCAAAATTTTGTGTTAATACTTGTATTTCCCTGTTTATGCGGCTATAATACAAATCAGAGATGTTGAGAGAAGCGTATGACGGGAGCGTCATGCGCTTTTATTATTACGTGTAAGGAGAGAATCATATGAAACGCCCACTTTTGCTTGCGCACCGCGGTTTTTCCGGCAATTACCCGGAGAACAGCCCTCTGGCCTTCCGGATGGCAGTGGAAAAGACCGCTGCCGACGGCTTTGAAAGCGACGTCCACATCACCAAAGACGGCAAGCTGGTGATTTTTCATGATGCCTCTGTAGAGCGCACCTCCAACGGCACCGGCTTCATCAAGAACATGACCTATGATGAGCTGCTCTCACTGGATATCGGTGCTTGGAAGTCTCCGGAATTTGCAGGTCAGCATATCTGGACCTTTGGCCAGCTGCTGGACTTCTGTAAGGAGACCAAGATGCTGCTGAACATGGAACTGAAAAACTACGAGGTGTTTTACGAGAATCTGGAGCAGCGGGTCATCGACGAAATCTGCAAACGCCAGATGCAGGAGCAGGTGTTCGTTTCCTCCTTCAACCATATCTCCATGCAGCATTTCAAGGAGCTGTGCCCGGACATTGAAACCGGCCTTCTGTATGATAAGCCCTATCTGGACATGGAACATTATGTCCAGCGCTCCAATGCCGACAATATGCATCCCCGGTATATGCTTCTGCAATATCAGCCGGAGCTGATGGAGCTGTTCCACGGCCGGGGCATGAAGGTCAACACCTGGACGGTAAATGACGAGGAGAACATGAAAGATATGATCGCCCGGGGCGTAGACTGCATCATCTCCAACCACCCCGATGTGCTGTGCCGCGTAGCGGATGATGTCTGCGACTGAAAAACACTCCCGCATTGCATTTTGCAATGCGGGAGCTCTTCTTGATCCCAGATTTATCTTTATAACGAACAACACCTGAAATCCGAAGATTTCAGGTGTTGTTCTGGAGCTGCTGACCAGATTCGAACTGGTGACCTCATCCTTACCAACCGGTTTTTGATGATTTTTATAATAATTTCAGTTTGTTTTTAGTCGTTTTTATTCCGAACAGCATCGTTTCCAGAACTTTCGAAAAATGCAGCCTCCGTTGTTTCCACGCCTGTCTGTGGTGAAACTGTGGTCAACCAGCAATTTGTGCAGACAGTGCCTGCGCAAATCGCATCGACTCAGTACCGCAGATAACACCGCAACTTCTTCAAAAGTCGATATAGTCATCAGGAGGTTGGTATCACAATTTGATACCAACCTCTTTGTCAAAACAGGCGCAATAGCCCATTCATATTTTGGGCCGCTGTAGTCAATAAGAGTTAGTCCTCCATCACAGAATTCTCCGCCGACTGCTCCAACATAAGAAATCGATCGAAGTCGCTCTCGTAGAGTCGATCCTGAATAATTCGATATTTCTCAAACTCTGTTTCGGCATGAAGCTTTGCCTGCTCCGCACTGATTTTACCGGGTCCCGTCAGCAATTCGTTTCCGTTAAACTCCAAGAACCCGTCCAGACGCTTCGCCCAATCCTCCATACTCATAGGAATTTTGCGTTCAGCCTGAAGCTCGGCATAGTCCAAATAGAGAGACACGATCCGCTCCAGATATGACATTTCCTTTTCGCTCAAATAATTCTTGGCTACGGTCACATCAGCCTTTACGATTTTCCCGTCTGGTGCATTTTCCCAGGTTGCCAGCCCCATGTGTTCTTTCGCCGCATCAGCCCGCTCCACGATCAGCTCTGCCGCTGTGTGGCGATGAACGGCATAATGCAGTTTGTTCTGCACGGTCTGGAAAAACAGACGAGTGGTCCTTGCATCCTTGTCGTAGTCGAAAGCTGTAGCGTAGAGGTCCGTGACCTTTTGATAGAATTTCCGCTCAGACAGCCGGATTTCACGGATGTACTGGAGCTGACGCTCAAAGTATTCATCCGTAAACATATGTCCTTTTTTCAGGCGTTCTTTATCCATGGTCCAGCCTTGGATGGTATGGTCTTTCACGATCTGCCCCGCCCATTTGCGAAACTGTACCGCACGGGGATTGTTGACCTTAAATCCAACAGCAATGATCATTTGAAGCGTGTAATGTTTCAGTTCTCTGTTGACCTGTCGCCCCCCCTCGGCTTGAACTATCCGGAAATTCCGGATAGTTGCCTCCTCCGACAGTTCGTGGTCGTCATATATTTTCTTAATGTGCTCATTAATTGTGCGAACGTCAACATCGTAAAGCGCCGCCATCATCTTCTGCGTCAGCCAGATATTCTCATCCTCATAACGCATCTCAAAACTTTCGTCACTGTCGCCGGTGGAGGCCACAAAGGTCAGATATTCTGCGGCAGAACTGCGAAGCGCCAATTCTTTTTTTCTGGATTTCTTGTCCATTTTGTTGTCACACCTCTTCAATTCATGTGCTGTATCTATAAATAAAAACAAATACCGTCGCTCTCTAACGTGCCATTTTATCCTATCGAATCAACATATCAAAGTCGCAACTCTTTTGAATGTTCGAAATATGCATTTCCACATTGATTCCAGATACGGATCTTAGTCTTACCACACCATAAAGGCAAATTGGCAACTGCTGGTTATTCTTGTACCGTTTATCAGGAGTGCCATTTTTATTCACGTACCGCCATGTCTACCCAACAACCTGGGCATCTTTCGACACAAGATCTGACTCGACAAAGTCTACCGAAGATACTTGAATCTGAAGATCATCGTAGTTTACAGCGCCCACCTTTGTACAACGAATGATGAAAACTTTGTCGGATAGGATCAGCAGGGTTTCTTTCTTAAGTTCGATTTGGATCAGATCCACATTGGTCTTCAAATAGTACGGAGATGCTTTCTTAACCGTACAGGGAACTCTGTTTAGTTGTCTTCTTTCTTTTCTTCGGCATCAAGGACTTTCGTCAGAAGCCGCTCAACAGCCATAGTCATTGTTTGTCCCTTATCCTCTGCATACGCCTGAAGCCGCTCATAGACGCTTCTCTCGATGCGGTAGCAGATGGGGACGCTATCCTTTTTCTGTCTTGGCATTCGGACTCACCTCTCATCCAATTCCAAAGAATCTATCGAAGAATGCAACCAGCTTCTCCGTAACGACCCGTTTCTTCTCTGCACGATTTCCTCCGCCAAAGCGTGACATAGGCGGCAAAAGACCGTCAATCTCCGTGCCGGTCGTCTTAATGGCACCGTCGCGGAAGGCGTTTGCCATGAACTGCCTCGTTTCCGCATCCTTCAGGCGTTCCTCCGCTATCAGTGCCGCAAGCTGCGTTTCCTTTTCGACGGCGACAAAATCGTGCCACGCATTGACCACATCATCCACGTCATTGATACCGGCGAGGAACCCTTGGATAAGGGCCTTCTTGCTGCGGAGCTCAGAGCTTGACTCCACAGCCTTCTGAATGGCGATGGCGATTTCCTTATTCTTGCCATGGCTGTCACGGTATTTTTGCATGAGCATAAGGATATAGTCGATGTTGATTTCAATTTGCTTGATAAGCTCGATTTCAAACACTACATCGTCCGTGATGTCCTCTTTCTCATGCTCGGAGCGGCCACGCCATTCGTCATACAGGTCTTGATAGCGGCCCATATAGTCCTGCATATCGCGTTCGGAGAGTATCTCCATGCCTTTGAAATCATCGAAGGCGACCAGCAGATTCCGCATCCGCAGGATGGCTCCAAACAACCGGATAAATGCCTTTTGGCGAGTCTCACCAATGATACGCACATCGGTAAGGGGGAAGTCCTGCTGCAAGGTGGCAATCAAGTCCACATATCCCTCGTTGTACTTACCCTTTTCATCCGTGTAGCCATTGTAATAGTCGGAAAATGGGTGCAGCGTCACGACCCCGTTGGTCGTAGCATCGCTGAAACGCGCTATGGCGGCGTCTGTACGCTTTTGCAGATTGCGGAAGCATACGATATTGCCAAAGGTCTTTATAGAGTTCAGAATGCGGTTTGTGCGCGAAAACGCCTGCAAAAGCCCGTGCATCTTCAGGTTCTTATCCACCCACAGCGTATTGAGCGTGGTGGCGTCGAAGCCCGTCAGGAACATATTGACCACAATAAGCAGGTCGAGCTCCTTGTTCTTCATCCGCAGGGATACATCCTTATAGTAGCTCTGGAAATTATCGCTATCAGTGCTGTAATTGGTGTGGAACATCAGATTATAGTCGCGGATAGCCATATCGAGGAAATCGCGTGAGCTCTGGTCCAGTGCGGAGGTATCTTCGGGGTTTTCCTCGTCCAAGATGCCGTCCGCTTCTACCTCATTTGCCCCATAGCTGTAAATCAGCGCGACACGCAGCTTTTTGCTGGGGTCGGCATCCATCTGCCGCTTGAACTCTTCATAATAGAGCTTGGCCGCTGTGATGGAGGATACGGCAAAGATGGAGTTGAAGCCGCTGACACGCTGCTGGCGTTTGATTTCCTCCACATCGTTCTGCCGCTTGGCGGAGGCCACCTCGCCGATATTTTGCAGCACATTGAATGTATAGGTCTTCTCGTTGCGGTAGGTTTTCTGATTGAATCTTTCCAGTATGTACGTTGTAACATCAGTAATGCGCTCAGGCGTGAGGTAGGTTTCCTCGCGCTTGATGTCCCACACCGGCTTGTCGTCAATGTCCGGCTCCTCCTTCATCGTCTGCACATAGTCCACGCGGAACGGCAGCACATTTCTGTCGTTGATAGCGTCCACGATGGTATAGGCGTGAAGCTGGTCGCCAAAGGCCTGCTCGGTGGTTCGCAGGGTCGGGGTCTTGCCGCTGCCGGCGTTGTCCGTAAAGATGGGCGTGCCCGTAAAGCCGAACAGGTGGTATTTCTTGAAATAGTGGGTAATGGCAAGGTGCATTTCACCGAACTGGCTGCGGTGGCACTCGTCAAAGATGATGACCACCTGCTTATCTGCCAGCGGATGACCGGCGTTTTTCTTGATGAACTCTGCCAGCTTCTGAATGGTGGTAATGATGATTTTGGCGTTGGGGTCCTCAAGCTGCCGCGTCAGAATAGCCGTGGAGGTGTTGCCGTTGGCCGCGCCCTTTTCAAAGCGGTCGTACTCCTTCATGGTCTGATAGTCCAAGTCCTTGCGGTCCACCACGAACAGCACCTTGCTGATATGCGGCAGGTCTGCCACGAGCTGGGCTGTTTTGAAGCTGGTCAGCGTTTTGCCGGAGCCGGTGGTGTGGAAAATGTACCCGCCGCCCTGCACCGTGCCGTACCACTTATAGTTGGTGGCGATTTCAATGCGGTTGAGGATGCGTTCCGTGGCGACAATTTGATAGGGGCGCATCACCAGCAGCAAATCCTCCGAGGTAAAAACGCAATACCTCGTCAGGACATTCAGTATCGTGGCCTTGGCAAAGAAGGTCTTGGTGAAGTCCATCAGGTCGGGGATGATATGGTTTTTGGCATCCGCCCAGAACGATGTAAACTCAAAGCTGTTGCTGGTCTTGCCGCGCTTCCGTACCGCAGCGGCGTTGAAATCCTTAATATGCCCCAAGCGGGTGGTGTTGGAATAATATTTCGTATTCGTTCCGTTGGAGATAACGAATATCTGCACATAGTCAAAAAGCCCGCTGCCCGCCCAAAAGCTGTCGCGCTTATAGCGGTTGATTTGGTTGAACGCCTCGCGGATAGCCACGCCCCGCCGCTTCAGCTCCACATGGACGAGGGGCAGCCCGTTGACGAGGATGGTCACATCGTAGCGGTTGTCGTGCGCCGCGCCCTCCGCCTGAGAGACGGTATATTGGTTGATGACCTGCAGCGTGTTGTTGTGGATGCATTTCTTATCCAGCAGCCGAATGTTCTTCGACTCGCCGGAATCCCGTTTGAACGCCTGCGCCGTGTCGCCATCCTGTATCCGGCGGGTCTTTTCCTTGATGCCCTCGTTGGCGTTGGCGATGCTCTGCTGGAAGAACCGTTCCCATTCACCATCGGTAAACTGGTAGTTGTTCAGCTTTTCCAACTGCGTGCGGAGGTTGGCGACAAGGTCTGCCTCGGTATGGATGGGCAGGTAAGTATAGCCTACCTCACACAGCAGGCGGATAAACTCCTTTTCCAGTTGTGCCTCGCTCTGATAACCGTCCGAACGCCGCGTACCCGGCGTATATTCCGCCACCACGGTGCTCTCGGTGGTAGACGCGATGATGTTATATTGGCTCATGACATTGCTTCCTCACTTTCAACATCACAAAAATCCGGTAGTTCGCTTGGCCTTTGTGCATAAAAGGGAATGGGATAGTAGTCGCTACAAAAGTATCTTGAATCATCACCTTTACAATCGTAGCCGTTGATTCTATATAAGTATAAAATCAAAACATATAGTGCGGCGAGGCAATACACGGCGTTCTTGTATGTCGCATTTGAAAACTTTGAAATCCTATTATGCTTTACTTCGGTATAGGCAGACCACCATTCAAGAGGCCCCTCCGTCCACCGCCCAAATGGAAATATATTCTTCCCACCCCATCGAGGTACGATAACCCGTGTTTCGCCTATTTTGGGGAACGCCCTTAAAATTATCTTCTTGTATTCGCTGATATTACCGCATGAATGGTTTTCATCCACCGCGCTACAAATCAATTTGAATACGCTTTCAATTTCGGCGCCGCAGAGCATGATGACCTTCTGAAACTCAAATGAATACACATTTTCCTGCCCAGTTGGTTCGATGTAACGAGATGTTTCGTTCAAATCTTCTTCGATGCTCAAGTAATAATTCCAACAATTCTCAATTTCATGAAAAGAAACACTCATGCTTTTGCCTCCTTAAATGTCAGCAGCTTGTCCCGATAGTATTCGTATTGCTTCTGGCGCGCTTCGATTTCAGCAGGCAATCCCATGTTCAAGTCAGAGCAGATGGCATCGAAGTTGTCGAGGACATTTGCAATACGGTTCTGTATGCTCAGTGGAGGAACGGCAATTTTTATTCCCCCCATTACATTACTCATAAGTTTTGCGTTTCCCATGCCCTTGTTTACATACTGTCTCGCATCCTTAGAAAGGACATAGTACAAATAGCGCAAATTCAAATCGCCATTTTTAGGTGAAAGCAGTCCACAAACATTCGTAATACTGAATTTCCCATTACGAAAAAATACAGTTCCTGCATTTGCTCCATCAGTTGTCCATGTAATAAATTCACCATCATAAGCATATTCCGATATGCAACCAAGGACACCATCATTTTCGGTTTGCGAAGAATAAACGGGATAATGCCCGGGATGTTCTTTGATATAATCCTTGGAAATTACTTTCCCACGACTTATATTGCACAGTTCATCAATCCGAAAAGTCCGTACATTGCATTTACTTGCCCTCCCCCTGAAGACATCAAGCGCCAGCAGTTTATCCCGATAATACTCATACTGCTTCTTACGGGCGGTAAGCTCGGCGGTAAGCTCGGCGGTAAGCTCGGTGAAATTGTCCAGTATGCGGACAATTTCACGCTGGACTTCAATGGGCGGGAGGGGAACAATTATCTCGTCCAAAGCATTTCTTGATAACCTCGGAATGCTGGCTTTCCGTACTTTTGACCTTAGAACCTCTTGTTTGTGTAGCAGGATATGATAAATGTAGCGATTAGAGACTTCTTCGGGGCAAACTACGGAAAAACAATCATCAGCCGCCCAAAACGATTCTTTACTATATCCAATCTCGCCAGCAGCTCCCGCCATAATAATGAATGTTGTATTAGCCGGATAGTTACATTCAGTGTGATAGCCCAGCGGAATAAGGCTGTTTTGATAAACGGGAAACCCATTTATTTGAGAAAGCTGGCTTTTCACAACTCGCTTTCCTCGTTCAATGGAAACAGCATTTTTCAATTTTTTATACTCCACCCCATCAGGGCAAAGCTGCTGTATCAATTCATTGAGTTTTGTCATCTGTTTCACCATCCTCTACCATTTGGCGTGCCATCCACGACAAACCGAACATATCGGCTTGAGTTCCCCTGACGCACCACTCTCGTGAGATTATATCGAAGCGAAATAACCCATTTAATGCCAACAGATAAATATATGAGTAGTTCAGTTCTTCCGTCTTATACGAAATGAGCTTTTCCAGCAATTTTTCCGGCATCCAATCCTCTATATCTATTTCAGATAATACAAGCAAATCGTACCTCGACAATGGCGCATACTTGCCGCTATTGAGTTTTTTTATCTTTGCTTTTACCGCAGAAAGGAAGTCCTTGCAAAAAGTTATTTCTATATCCGGGTAATCCGAACCAGTCCACGCATATCCCCTTGGCGGATGAGGCATTACATACTTACCGTAGTCGTAGCCCTTTGCCTTCAGATAGGTGATTTTCCTTTTTCGTTCCTTTTTGCTGAGATACGGAATCGTACAGGCAATAGCAAGAGCCTCTTGTTCTCCCTGCGGAATTGCAGAAGTAACTTCAACGCCGACACTATTGGCTACATCTCTCAAATCAGGTCTATCTGAGATTTGCAAGTCGTTATATACCTCCGGAAAAAATTTTTCCAAGAGGATTTTTGCATGGCATTCATCATACTTGAGTTTTGTATGCGAGGGTAGCGGATGTCCCTTCTCTATCTTCGCCATGCGTTACCCCTCAATCTCCCCAATAATCTTCTGAATCTCCGCCCGCAGGACATTCTCCCGCGCCACGATTTCCTCGATTTCCGCGTTCAGCTTCACGATGTCAATGACCTCGCGGGTGTCCTCCGGCTCCACATAGGTGCTGACGGAGAGGTTATACGCCTGCTCCTTGATTTCCTCATAGGCGGCGCGGTGGCAGATGTGGGGAACATCCTCACGGGCTGTGAAATAGTCCACGATGTGGCTGATGTTCTCCGCCGTCAGCTTGTTGTTGTTCGTGACCTTGATGCACTCCTTGGAGGCGTCAATAAACAGCGTCGAATTGTCAGGCTTATTCTTTTTCAGCACCATGATACAGGTGGCGATGGAGGTTCCGAAAAACAGGTTGCCGGGAAGCTGGATAACGCAGTCCACAAAGTTGTTGTCGATGAGATATTTGCGGATTTTCTGCTCCGCACCGCCACGGTACATAATGCCGGGAAAACAAACAATGGAGGCCGTTCCGTTGTTGGCGAGCCACGACAGCGAGTGCATCACAAAGGCAAGGTCGGCCTTGCTCTTGGGTGCCAGCACACCGGCAGGCGAAAAACGGGGGTCGTCAATAAGCAGGGCGTTTTCGTCCCCGGCCCACTTGATGGAATAGGGCGGATTGGACACGATGAGTTCAAAGGGCTCATCGTCCCAGTGCAGCGGATTGGTCAGCGTGTCATCGCAAGCGATGTCAAACTTATCGTAGCCCACATCATGCAGGAACATATTGATGCGGCACAGGTTGTAGGTGGTGATGTTGATTTCCTGCCCGTAGTAGCCGATACGGACGCCCTCCGGCCCCAGAATCTTGGTGGCCTTCAGCAGCAAGGAGCCGGATCCGCAGGCAGGGTCGTAGACCTTATTCACCTGCGCCTTACCCACCGTGCCCAGCCGCACCAGCAGCTCGGACACCTCGCTGGGCGTGTAGAACTCGCCGCCGCTCTTGCCAGCGTTGGAGGCATACATGGTCATCAGGAACTCATATGCGTCGCCGAAGGCGTCTATCTGGTTGTCCTTGAACTCGCCCAGCTTCATCTCGCCGATGCCGTTGAGCAGCTTGCAGAGCTTCTCGTTGCGCTTGGCGACAGTCGCACCCAGCTTGTTGCTGTTTACATCGAAATCATCGAACAGGCCCGCAAAGCTGGCCTCGGAGAAAGACCCCTTGGCAGATTCCTCGATATGGGTAAAGACCTTTTCCAGCGTTTCGTTAAGGTTTTCATCCTGTGCAGCCCGCTGACGGACATTACAGAACAGCTCGGAGGGCAGCATAAAAAACCCCTTCGAGTTTATCATTTCATCCCGAATCTCCTCCGCCACGCTGTCGGGCAGCTTGGCATAATCGAAATCTTTGTCACCGGCATCTATTTCCCCGGCATTTATGTAGGAAGCCAGATTTTCAGAGATGTAGCGATAAAACATGGTGCCAAGAACATAGCTCTTGAAGTCCCAGCCGTCTACGCTACCGCGCAGCTCATCTGCGATATTCCAAATCGCACGGTGCAGCTCATCGCGTTCCTGTTCTCTCTTTATATCCGCCATGGTCGTTCTCCTTTTCCACTGTACTCTTTCCATCAATTATAACAAATTAACTTCTTTTGGCAACTATCCCGCTTGGTCAAATTGCCGATTCCAGTATACACCCTTTTGTTGCAAAAAGCAATAAATATATTGCATATTCAATCCTCGTTTTGAGAAAATAGTTCTAAAACGCAGAAATACCCCCTTGCGAGGGACGAACATTTGTGCTATTCCAAAGTCACGGTATACCAAAAGTAAATAGCGTAGCGTTTACCAAGCCGCTGAGTGCAGTCGCCCCGAAATACGGCTCCCCTGCTTCCTCAGAACCCACAAAAACAAAGTACGATTATTCTATTGGTAGAAACAGCCATAACTCCCTTTTCCGCATGGACAATCTTAACTCAAAGTAGCAGTGCAATATTCTGCGCTGCTGAAGACAATAAAAAGCACTCGAGGCTGGTTATCTTAACCAGCCTCGAGTGCTTCTCATTTCCTGTATTTTTCTTTCAAACTCTGGTGTCCCTGTTGGTCACGGCGGCGCAGATCAGCAGCCGAAAAGATCTTCCACTGGGGCCCCTCATCGTTCAGATCCAGATGCGCATAAGATTCCGGATAATACCACTCCGGGTCAAAAGTAAAGTCCTTTGCAACAAGCCGCTGCCACATGCTCGGCTCATCGGGCAGGTCGATCTTGTCCACCTCGTAACTTGTCAGCTCATGGGTGGTGTCGATTCTTCGCAGGAATTCCTCTGCGGTCAATTTCCCCTGAACATATTCCTCCCGTGCCAGCCGAGCATTCTCGCTCCACTGGTCGTACTGCTCGTAGTCCATGTGCATCAGGTTGGAACGGTCAGAAGGTGCCGCGTCGATCCAGCGCAGCAGGCGGGAATACATTCTGTCCCGCAGCTTTTTACAAACCAGAAGTGCCTCATCCTCTGAAGTCTTGTCCAGCCTTGCCAGATTTGCGCCACGCTGTTTGCAGCTCTGTCCATCGGTCACCCGGTCACAGTACCGGGTGGCCTTTTTCGTTTTCGGGATGAAATAGCCCCAGCAGTAGTCACATCGGCAGACCCTCTGGTTGTCCTGCTCGAAGTAGAGCGCCAGCACCAGCATCCGCAGCTCCATCAGGCTGCGAAGCTGGAACGACCGTGGTTTTTCCAACTGCGGCAGCTTCGCCGGATCGCAGATCCTCGCAATGTCGGCATAAGCCGCCCGCAGGTTTTCATACTGCTCCGCCGGTGTCAATCCAGCCGTGCCGTCAAAGGTGACCTCCATGATATTCCGAAGGTAGTTCTGTACACGGAGGGGTTCTTCCATCACCCGCAGGATCTCCTGTCCAGCAGCCAGCAGAAACATCGCCGTGCCGTCATCCTCTGCCTGCAAAGTCCGGTGCAGAATGTCCGTCACAACAAATCCGCTCACAGGATCGATCTCACACAAATCTGGTGTCAGCAAAATTGCCTCCGCAGCAAAGTCCTCTAAGTCGCTCACAGGAATATCGATTCGCTCCTCAAACAGAGGATGCTCGTTCCGCAGCCACCGCACCACTTTGCGGTAGCCGGCATAGTCCAGTTCAGAAAAGGCGATCAAGGTCTCCGCGGGAGTCAGTGCAGGCATCCGCGTGATTGACCTGTCATCACAAAGCAGGATGGAATAGCGTCCATCGCCCACCTCCATCAAGTACAATTCCGAAGCCATGCCGATACCTCCTCAAAGATCACTTCCTGATGTAAGCCGCCTTGAAATTATTCTAACATAAAGGTGAACACAGCGAAAGTGAAAAGTTTCATGACACCTCGACAACTGAATACCCGCAGCCGGAGTGCATACACCGTGAGGGAAGCAGCGCCAAGATCCGCAAAGGGGAGCGTGCCGACACGGGACAACGCCGCAGAAAGTCTGGGGCAGGAAGGTGTACGGTGTGCGGCCAATCAAAATCAAAACAAAAAAGAAAGGAAAATCAAAGATGAAATCATCTGTCTACAAAAGCTACGATGAACTGCCGCTGTTCCTCAACTCAAATCTTGTTGCAAAAACACTCGGTATCGCTCCGTCCAGTGCATATGAACTCATGCACGAAAAAGATTTTCCCACTCTGTATATCGGCAACCGTATGGTTGTTCCAAAAGAAAAGTTCATCCAGTGGGTGGAGGAGCACACGAAGGGCGGTGACCGCGCATGAGAAAAACAAAACCTCCCGTTGGCTGGGAGCATGTGAAAAACTGCTTCCCGGTTCCGAACATTCTGCTGGACATGGATCTGCCTGCCAGTGCGGTAGCGGTGTACCTCTATCTGCTGCGTAGCGCGGACAGGAAGACAGATCAGTGTCATCCGAGCGAGGCAACCATCGCCAAGAGACTGCTCCTTTCCCGTAACACCGTTGCCAAGCATGTGCGTCTGTTGGAGGAGCGCGGGCTCATCATCACGGAGCATACTAAAATTATCACAAAGAACGGCATCAAGAAAAACGGAAATCTGCTCTACACAATGATTCCCTTACAGAAAGTCATGGAACAGCACTACGAGCAGCAGTTCAATGCATTAGAGCGTACAGCAGAGCGGCGGAAGGCGCAGGCAAAGCTGGCAGAGCAGCTCGGTGCATAAAAACGAAGTGTGCTTTTCTCCGCACTCTGTAATCACGGTCGAGCAAAACCGTGGAGTTCCTCGGTGCAGAGAAGCCGCCATGGGATCACGCGGCCCAGCGGGGCCGCGACGCCTCGTGACAGCGACGCGCATCATGCGCATCGCTGTTCCGCAGGCTCTCTGCGTTCTCCGGGAGCGCCCTGACCAAGGCCCAAAAGCGGCAAAGTTTGCCGTTCTGACACCCGGCCACGCAGGGGTTCCGAACCGCGCAAAACGGTCCGAGGGTAGTGATAGCGCCCCCATCCGAAACACCCCTGTTTCGCCGTGTAAGCCGCTGTGTGCGCGGTTGGGGGACGGGTGGCGTGTGTACCCGCCGCAGCCCTTTGAAACGAACGTTGCGGCGTTTGTGGGCGATGTGCGAAAAGCCCAGGTAAATCCTGCTCCGGCGAAGGGAAACTGAGCCTTTGGGGATGGGTTTTCCCTCCCGGCCAAGTCCCGTTTCGGAGGGTTTCGCCCCTTATTTGCCCGTTCGATAAAAGCACAAGATAAAGGGCCGCAGTCGCAAGCGCCCGCAGCCCGGCCACAAAGCCCCGCAGTGCGGGGCTTTTCAGGGAAACGCCAACCACCGTCGGTTTGGCGGTTTTACAGAACAATCGCAGTCGGTCATTCGGCAAAGTCCCGTGTTTGCAGGGCTTTGCGGCGATTTTGACCGACGACACAGAAAGGAAAGAAAAAATATGGATGATAACAAGAAAAGCACCACGATCTGGCTGCGCCCCAGCGTGATCAGCCGCATGGATGGCTGGCTGGAAGCAGATAACTGTCAAAGCCGCAGTGAATTTGTGGATAAGGCCCTGCGGTTTTACATGGGTTATCTCGGTACGGAGGACAACACGACCTACATCTCTCAGGCCATCCTCACCGCCATTCAGGGCACCATGGATCTTAACAACCACCGACTTCAGACGATTCTCTTCAAGTGCGCGGTGGAGCTGAATATGCTGTGCCACACCATCGCCGCACACTTCCGTGCCGACCCTATCCACACGCGGGAGCTGCGGGCCTACGCCGTGGATGAGGTGAAGCGCACCAACGGTCAGGTGAGTTTTGAAAGCGCGGTGCTGAGCCAGCGGCGCATAGAGCCGGATGACACATGGCCCGGATCGTACTGATCTCCCCCTACCTCAAGGGCGGACAGAACGCCGCGAAGCTGATGCATCGCACCCGCTACGTTGCCACCCATCCTGGCGTGGAGCCGCTGGCGGATGAGCGCAGTACACTCCCCGCCACGAAAAAGGACTGCTCAATGCGGATGCATATGTGAAAAGGTTTGGAAACGTATTTTTTGCGCCGCAATAGTCAAAGAAACATTTCGGAAAACAGTAGCTTTGTGCGCCGGGTTGTGGTATGTGTTGTGGTTGCCAAAAAGGAGGTGCCGCAATGTACGACTACATGAAAGCCCTGCAAAAGCGTTTCGACCGTCAGGAACACAGCGAATTGGACGCCCAGATCAAAAGTGCCCATGAGGAACTGCGGCGGGACATGGATGCCGTGGGGCGCGGAAAGCTGCTCCGCCTGTTGGACGCACAGAACGCGTTGCTGGTCGAAGCCAAGCTGATGAGCTTCACGGCTGGCTTCAAGCTGGCGTGGGGCATGGCGAAAGAATTGGAGGCAGATGGGCTCTATTCCTTCGAGCGGGAGGAAGAAGAACACATCTGCCATCCGGCGGAACAGGAGGACTAAATGGCGAAACGAAGACCGGCCGGTGACGGCATGGTGCGCAAGCGGGAGGATGGCCGCTGGGAGGGCCGTATCGTGGTGGGACACAAAAGCAACGGTGACTCCATCTTCCGGTACATCTCCGCGCCCACGCAAAAGGAACTGTCCGCCAAACTGCGGCAGCTCACCGAAGCCTATAAAGGCGTAGACCTGGCTGAAGAAAGCAATATGGCCCTCTCCGTCTGGCTGGACAAATGGCTGGACGAGTACATGGCCGCTACGCTTCGTCCCACCACCCTGAACGGCTATCGCCGCTCTCTGGAACTCCATGTCAAACCCTATCTCGGAAACAAAACTCTCTCAAAAATCACTGCCGTCGACCTGCGGTCGCTCTACCGCACCTTGCAGAAAACCGGGCGGGTACATCCCAGAGATGGACAATCCCCCGGCCTTTCCGCCAGAACGGTCCACGGCATCCACACCACCCTGCACCACGCCCTGAAAACGGCTATGGAGCAGAACCTGATCCCCAACAATCCCGCGGCAGAAGTTAACCCGCCCAAGTTTGACGGCGCGCCCATGAAGATCCTCACCGAAGCACAACTGGACGCGTTTATGAAAGTCATTGAAAAGGATGCGTTCTGGCATGATTTCTTCTACACCGCGGTGACCACAGGTCTGCGCCGGGGCGAGATCTGTGCACTGCGGTGGGAGGATTTCGATACGAAACAGGAAACGCTCCATGTGCGGCGCACCCTCCATAAAGAGAAAGGCAAACCGCTTACCACAGGCGATACCAAGACTTATGCAGGAACACGGAAGATCGTCCTGCCGCCCAGCACGGCACAACTCCTGCGGGAGCGAAAGAAAACAGCGCCGACCGAATGGATATTCCCTAATCCCTTTGATCCAGAGCAGCCTATCGCCCCCGGCACAGCATACAACCGCCTGAAAGCACTACTGAAAGAAACTGGACTGCCGGACATCCGCTTTCACGATCTACGCCACACCTTCGCCACCCATGCCCTATCCTCCGGTGTGGATGCCAAGACACTGGCCGGTATCCTTGGCCACACGAAGGCCAGCTTCACGCTGGACACCTACACGCACACCACCGGAGATATGCAGAAGCGGGCCGCTGAGATCGTGGGCGGTTTCCTGACCGACTACCTTGGAGAGGAGATGAATCCTTGGCAAAGCAGCGAAAACACGGCAGCGGCACCGTCCGTCTGAGAAGTGATGGCCGCTGGGAGGGGCGCGTTGTCATCGGCTATGATGACAGCGGACTGCCCAAAACTAAAAATGTGCTGGCAAAAACAAAGGCCGAATGTGAGAAAAAACTCAAAAGCTTGATTACCGCGCAAAAAGGATCTGAGCCGCAACCGTCCCGGCAGGCCATGACAGCCGCCCAATGGCTGGACTTCTGGTATCAGACCTGCAAAAAGCCATACCTTCGCCCCAACACCCAGATGTCCTATGAACGGCGGATCTATCAGCATATCATCCCGAGCTTGGGCCCCATTCCGCTGAACAAACTCACCACCGGCGACATCCAGCAGTTCTACACCGGGCTCAAACAAAATGGCCATCTGCTTCGTCAGGAACAGTACGGCGAAGGACTTTCCGACCAAACTGTCCGCGGCATCCACACCACCTTCCACGCGGCGCTGGACAAGGCAGTCTCTGAGAAAATCATCCCCAAAAATCCCTCCGACTTCTGCCGCCTCCCCTCTGCAAAAGCCAGAGAAATGCAGATTCTCTCCCCGGAGGAGATCCAGCGGCTGCTCATTCAGGCCAAAGAGGACGGCTGCTTCGAGCTGCTCCTGCTGGAGCTGTCCACTGGCCTGCGCCGTGGTGAGATCTGCGCCCTCCAATGGGACGATCTAAACTTCAACACCGGAGAGCTTCAGGTAAAGCGGCAGGTACACCGGGTCAAGGGAGAATTGGCAGTGTCCGAGCCGAAAACAAAGGCGTCCAACCGGAGCGTCATCCTCCCGCCCCCTGTTCTGATGGTGCTGAGCAACTACAAAAGCGAAATAAACTCTGCATGGATGTTCCCCTCCCCGCTGAACAATGACTCGCCCAGAGATCCCGCTGCTGTCCGCAAGCGGCTGACCACCATACTGGAACGGGCAGACTGCAAGCACGTCAGGTTTCATGATCTGCGACACACTTTCGCCACCGCATCTCTGGAACACGGCATGGACATCAAAACTCTCTCCACCATTATCGGTCATGTCTCCACCGCAACAACTCTGAATGTTTACGCTCATGTCACAGACGAGATGAGGAAAACCGCAGCGGCAAAAATCGACCGAGGGATCACCAAATCAGAAATCAGCCAGGATATAGACACAGCGCCAAGAAAACCGGCTCCATCTACCTTCCTGCCCCACAAAGGGCAGCGCCGCAAACCCGGCACTGGTTGCGTCAGCCAGATCAACGAAAAGCTGTGGGAAGGACGATACTCTCCCAAACTCCCCAATGGATGCCGCCTCGTGCGAAATGTCTACGCCCACAGCGAGAAAGAATGCGAACAGAAACTGGCAGAACTGATCGTCCAAATGAAAGCCGAAATTGCCGCCCAGCGGCAGCAGCCCCAAGCCCCGGCATGAATCACGCAAAGAGGAAACGCGGAGTTCCCGATACCATGTCGGGAACTCCGCCTCGTTCTGTCTGTGGTATTTTATGTGGTCAACAAAAATCCGCAAAATCGTATTCGTTCAAAAAGTTGCAAAAAGCAAAAGAAAACACCCGAAATCCGAAGATTTCAGGTGTTGTTCTGGAGCTGCTGACCAGATTTGAACTGGTGACCTCATCCTTACCAAGGATGCGCTCTACCGACTGAGCTACAGCAGCGAATTTGGCGACCCGGAACGGGCTCGAACCGTCGACCTCTAGCGTGACAGGCTAGCGTTCTAACCAACTGAACTACCGGGCCATTTTTGTGGTGGGAACAACTGGACTCGAACCAGTGACCCCCTGCTTGTAAGGCAGGTGCTCTAACCAGCTGAGCTATGCTCCCAGGTTTCCGTCATCCGTCATCGTCAGACGGCAAAAGCTATTATATGTGAAAGCAGGTCAAATGTCAACCCAATTTTTCAAATTTTTTATTTTTATTTTTTTCAGACCGTCTGCCCCCTGCTGCACAGGGGGCAGACGGTCTGTTTGGTCAGGCTTCGGAGGCCTTTTCCAGCAGCTCCCGGATTTCCTCCGGGGTGAACCGCTGACGGCTGTCACAGAACTGACAGGTCAGCTCGATGCCGTTGGGGTCCTCCGCCAGCTCCGTAAGCTGCTTGCGGCCCAGACTCACCAGCGCCGCAGCCATTCGCTCCCGGCTGCAATAGCAGCGGTACTCCACGGGGACCGTTTCCAGGATCTCCAGCTCAAAATCCTTCATGACTCGCCGCAGCAGGCTCTCCGGGTCATCGTTCTCCATCAGCAGATTGGTGACGGGTCCCGCCGCCATGATCCCCTTTTCCAGACGGTCGATGATGCCCTCCGGCGCACCGGGCAAAAGCTGGATGAGATAGCCGCCGGCGCGGAGCACGCTCCGGTCCCGGTCCACCAGCACGCCCAGGCCGCAGGCCGTGGGGATCTGCTCGGACTCCACGAAGTAGCTTGCCAGATCCTCCGCGATCTCGCCGCCCAGCAGTTCCACGCTGCCCACATAGGGCTCCTTCAGATTCAGGTCCTTGATGACCGTCAGCGTCCCGCCGTGGCCCACAGCGCCGCCCACATCCAGCTTGCCGTCCTCCCGGATGGGCAGGTCGATCTGGGGATTCTGAACGCTGCCCCGGACGTTGCCCTCGTTGTCCGCCACCACCAGCAGCGTCCCCAGAGGGCCATCGCCCTTGATGCGGAGGGTCACGCTGGAACCGTCTCCCTTTAGCTCATTGCCCATCATGGAACCGGCCGCCAGCAGGCGGCCCAAGGCCGCCGTTGCCACCGGAGAGGTCTGGTGGATCTGCCGGGCACGCTCCGTCAGTGCCCGGGTGGACACCGCCGCCGCCTTTACAAAGCCATCCTTGGAGATGGCACGAACCAGTTGATCGCTCATATTTTCCATTACTCCTTTGTCAGTTCACTGGCTTCCGGCAGCGGACGATCCACCGGTCCTCCGTATCCTTAGGCGCCCGGGCCGTCAGGTCGCCGGTGATCTTGACGGCCTCAAAGCCCGCGTCCGTCAAAAACGCCGTCAGTTCCGCCGCGCTCCACGCCCGCTCCCTGTGCTCCTCGCAGTCCCGGTCCCATGTACCGTCTGCCCGCAGGCGGAACAGATCCACCTGATAGGTGCAGATATTTGTCTTTTCCGAGAAAAATGTCCGCCAGACGCAGTAGCTTTCCTCGGTTTCGTCCGTATAGAGCTGTCCGTCCATCCGCCGCAGCTTGTATGGTGTGTTGACATCAAAGAAAAAGCTGCCGCCGGGCTTCAACGCGCGGAATACCCGCCGGAAGGTCTCCCGGATATCCTTTTCCCGGGTCAGATAGTTCAGGGAATCCAGCGTGGACACCACGGCATCCACCGGCTCCGGCAGACGAAGCCGGGGCATGGACTGCTGCACAAACAGCGGCGGCTGTTCCAAAGCCGCCGCCTTGCTCATGGCCTGAGTCAGCATTTCCTCCGACAGGTCCGTAGCCGTGACCGCATAGCCCTTGGCCGCCAGCAGACAGGCGATGGTCCCGGTGCCGCAGGCCAAGTCCAAAACGGTATGCACCGGGATCCTACTTTTCTGAAACAGCTTTTCCAGATAGTCCGCACGGCGGCGGTACACGCCGTCCGCCATCAGGCCGTCATAGCTTGCGGCCAGTGCGTCATAGCTGCTCATTTCGCCTCTTCCTCGGCCTTTTCCGCCTTCAGACGGGCAAAGACCCGCTCATACGCGCCGGTACCGTAGCTCAAAGACCGGTTCACCCGGCTGATGGTAGCGGAGGACGCGCCGGTCTGCTCCAGAATGTCGCTGTAGATCATACCGTCATTCAGCAGAGAGGCCACTTCAAACCGCTGCTCCATGGAGCGCAGCTCGGAAACCGTACAGAGGTCCTGAAAAAAATCATAGCACTCCTGGGGATCCTTCAACTGCAAAATCGCCTGATACAGCTTATCACTTTTTTCCTTTTTTCCAATTCTGATCATAAAGGAGGCACCTTTCTTCCATAATTTCATATTTTCCGCACAAATCGCAGGATTCACTTTTAGCATTTACATTTTAACACAGTAGTTTGAGAAAAGGAAGCCCTCCAAATGTTAAATTTTAATTTCAGCTGCCGAACCCTTCCCAGCCGGGCCGCATAGGATGCGACAGTGTCAGGAAAGGAGGCAGCGCTGTGGATGCAGTCACATCAGGACTGAACACCGAGATTTTTTCCGCTGAACGGGAATGGACTGTGGAGGGACTTCCGGTGCTTACCGCGCAGGTGTCCCTCCCTGAGCCTGTGGGCTCGGAGAACCGGACCACCCGGCGTATCCGGCGGTACTATCGCGCCCAGTGCCGGGCCTTCCTCCGGTACTGTGACCGCTGGCTGTTTCCCATGGCAGCGCGAGCCTGCCGGGAGGCGCTGGCAGACAGCCGCCCCCTTCCCCAGCTCCAAGCGGAGCTGTCCTTTCGGGTCACCTACAACGAGGGCGGCTTCTGGAGTCTGTATACCCAAATCCGGGAGCCAGCCGCCGATGGACACATTCTGCTGCGACGCTGGGGCGATACCTGGGACCTGCGGCGGGGCTATCCGGTTTCGCTTCCGAGCTTTTTTCCGCACCGGCGGGGCTGGAAGCGGCGCCTGCTGACTTTGGCCGCTCAGGAGATCCAGCGTCAGGAGACTGCCGGGTACGCCCGGTATCTGGACGGCTGGCTAAGGCGGCTGCGGCAGCAGTTCAACCCCATGCGGTTTTACCTCACCCCGGAAGGCCTTGCCTTCTTCTACCCCATGTACGCCATCGCCCCGGCGGCGGAGGGTATCCCTGTCTTTACCGTCCCCTACGAAGCGGTGGGGCCATACGTGCCCGTTTCAGAAGCAGAGCCGTCCTCGTCTGCTCCGCAGACATAGCAAACAGCGTCCCCGCTTCCGCAGGGACGCTGTTTATTATCTTATTGTTCGCTTATTCGCCGAAGTTGTCCTTCACCAGGTCCACCAGTGCGCCGACAGCTTCCTTCTCGTCTGCGCCGTCCGCGATCAGGGTAATGGTAGTACCCTTCACGATGCCCAGAGACAGAACGCCCAGCAGGCTCTTGGCGTTAACGCGGCGATCATCCTTTTCCACCCAGATACCGCTCTTAAACTCATTGGCCTTCTGAATAAAGAAGGTTGCGGGTCTGGCGTGCAGACCTACCTCGTTATTAACGGTGATTTCCTGTGTATACATGATACAGCTCTCCTTTTCTATACCAAGTAATTCCTCATCTTAAATCAAAGAGGTGTGCTCCACCAGTTTTCTGATTGTTATTTTACCTGTTTTTTCACGTTCCGTCAACGGCGTTTTTCACAAACATTTGAATTGAAATGTGGAACGCCCCCCAACAATACAGGCAGGATTCCCAAAAGCGATCCTCCGTCCGAAAAAGCGTGGTATGCTCTTTTCATCATATTCCGCCAGAGCGGAAAGCGTGACCAGAGTGCACAAAGCGCCGGGTCTGCGGAGCATCTTCCATACGTTCGGACGCCGCCAAGGCGCTTTTCCAGAAAATACAAACGGAATTTTGCGTGAAAACCAGACCTTTGCGGCATACTACGCCATGGGTATCGCAAACTCCCAGCAAAGGAGGAACGCACATGAAATCTCGCGCTTCCCTGTTTTTGGCGGTCTTGCTGCTGGCACTGTCCCTCACCGCCTGCGGCAAGGAGCCGGCCAAGAACGATCGAAATGACGCCGGGTCCGGTCAGAACAGCGCCTACGACGCCGTTTCGGACCCAAACCGGGACAATGTTCCCAACAATGACGCCATCATTGGGCGGGATGACCACACCGTCACCGCCCCGGACACCAATCCCGCCCCCAACCCCGCCAACGAGCCTGCCGGAGACCTTCCCGGCGCGTCTATGGACCGGATGCTCCGCAACGGCCGTGTCCATGACCGGGACGGCGACCTGCTGGACGGCGAAAATTCCGTCACCCCCGGCACAGACCGTTGGTAAAGCTGTTATTCCACTTCCGCCCTGACATGCGGCGTACCGCCCGAACCGCCGGTACGCCGCTTTCCATCATTCTGTCCATCAGGCGGCACGGGGCTTTTCACCAGGACAGACTTCTGCTATAATAAGATAAAAGTTCCGCTCCGTCCTGACTGGGGGAGCGATCGCAGGAGGTCCCGCCATGTCTCAGGAATTTTCCATGACGCCCATCGCCCATATCCGCAGTGATTTCGCCGAAAAATTCGGCGTGCCCCGGCAGAGCGGGCTGGTGGAGGAGCTGGAGGCTGACATTGTTTTCGAACCGCCCTATCAGAACCCGGACGCCCTCCGGGGCTTGGAGGACTTCTCCCACATCTGGCTCATCTGGGTCTTTGACCGTGCCATCCGGGATACCTGGTCCCCCACGGTCCGTCCACCCCGGCTGGGGGGCAACACCCGGATGGGTGTCTTTGCCACCCGCTCCCCCTTCCGGCCAAACCCCATCGCTCTGTCCTGCGTGAAGCTGGCGGGCATCCGGCAGACAGCGGAAGGCCCCGTGCTCCGGGTCCGGGGGGCGGATCTGGTAAACGGCACTCCCATTCTGGACATCAAGCCTTACATCCCCTACGCCGACAACCATCCCGACGCACTGGGAGGCTTCGCCGCCGTACCGGCAGGGGAAACCCTGTCTGTTTCCATCCCCCCAGCCCTGTTAGCGCAGGTGCCCGCAGGGCGGCAGGAGGCTTTGCGGGGCGTTCTGGCTCAGGACCCCCGGCCCCACTATCAGAAGGACCCGGAGCGGGTCTACGGCTTCTCCTTTGCCGGTTTTGAAGTCCGTTTCACCGTGGACGGGAACCAGCTCACCGTCCGGGATATCCGTCCGGCTGAATAAAATATCTGCTGAAGCTCCGGCGGTCCGCATTGCTGCGGACTGCTGTTTTTTTGGAGGTCCGTTTCCCTATGCGCGCAAAACAAAACGGGACTGCGCAAAGGTTCAACGAGTGGTTTTTTATTTTTCGTGTAAAAACCCATTGACAAAGTAGGTTTGTTGGTATATGGTTTAAACACACTAAGTTTGTAGGTGATTACATGACTGCGTTCACTCACACTCCTGATATCCGATGTTGATGGTCCCCTTCCCCGCCGACCCATCAAACAAAATCATGTTCAAGGAGTGCTTTTTTATGATCTATCCTGCCATATCCGGTATTGCCTCCTCTTCGCCGTCATCTGCGAAACAGGAGGTACCGGCCCATGATTAACTACGCCCATCTGAAATCCCAGATGATCCAGCTTTTGGATCTTCTGCGGTCCATTCTCTACCCCAATGTGTTCGACGCCATGGAGGAAGCCCACTCCAAAGAAGAACTGGAAGCGGCCGCCCGGCGTCAGCTTCGGGAGATCCTGGAGCGAATCTATCGGGAACCCCCTCAATATGACGATGTGATCGACACTCTGTTTTCCAAACTCCCCGCCATCCGGGATACGCTGGACACCGACGTGCAGGCTGCCTACGAGGGCGATCCCGCCGCCACCTGCCGGGAGGAAGTCATGCTGGCCTACCCAGCCTTTGAAGCCATCAGCATTTTCCGCATCGCCCATGAGCTGTATCTCATGAAGGTCCCCATGCTGCCCCGGATGATGACGGAATATGCCCATTCCCTCACCGGCATCGACATTCACCCCGGCGCCACCGTGGGGCCCTATTTCTTCATTGACCACGGCACCGGCGTGGTCATCGGCGAGACCACCGTCATCGGCGAGCACGTCAAGCTGTACCAAGGCGTGACCCTGGGTGCCAAGAGCTTCGCCGTCAAGGCGGACGGCACCCTGGTGAAGGGCAACAAGCGTCATCCCAACATCGGCAGCAACGTGGTCATCTACGCCGGGGCCACGATCTTAGGCGGCGACACCTATATTGGTGATAACTGCGTCATCGGCGGCAATGTGTGGCTGACCCACTCCGTGGAACCCGGCAAACGGGTCCTTACCGCCCGGGAGCAGACGGAATTTGTGACCACAGATATCTGATAATTTTTACATATTATACACAGCACCACAAAGGAGGAACCCGCTATGGTATACGCAGATAATGCTGCAACAACAAAAATGAGCCGCACGGCCATCGACGCCATGCTGCCCTATATGGAGACCCACTACGGCAACCCCTCCAGCCTGTACCGGCTGGGGCAGGAGGCCGCCGAAGCCTTACAGAGCGCCCGGGAGACCGTGGCCGCCTGTCTGGGCTGCACACCCCGTGAGATCACCTTTACCTCCGGCGGCAGCGAGGCCGACAATCAGGCTTTGATCTCCGCCGCCCGCATCGGTGAGCGCAAGGGCAAGAAGCACATCATCTCCACCGCCTTCGAGCACCACGCCATTCTCCACACCCTGAAAAAGCTGGAGAAGGAGGGCTTTGAGGTGGAGCTGCTGCCGGTGGGCCCCACCGGCACCATCACCGCCCAGCAGGTGGCTGACGCCATCCGGCCCGACACCTGCCTGGTGACCATCATGTACGCCAATAACGAGATCGGCTCCATCCTGCCCATCCCCGAGATCGGCGCCGTGTGCCATGAAAAGGGTGTCCTGTTCCACACCGACGCCGTGCAGGCCGCCGGCCACCTCCACATCAATGTGAAGGAGCAGAACATCGATATGCTGTCCCTCTCCGGCCATAAATTCCATGGTCCCAAGGGTACCGGCGTGCTGTATGCCCGGCAGGGCATCCCCCTGACCAACATCATCGAGGGCGGCGCCCAGGAGCGGGGCAAGCGGGCCGGTACGGAAAACGTTCCCGGCATCATGGGTCTGGCCGCTGCGCTGAAGGAGGCCTGCGATCACATCGACGAAAACACCGCCAAGGTCTCCGCATTGCGGGACCAGCTCATCGCCGGCCTTTCCCAGATCCCCCACGGCGCCCTGAATGGCGATCCCGTCCACCGGCTCCCCGGCAACGTAAACTTCTGCTTTGAGGGCATTGAGGGCGAAAGCCTGCTGTTGCTGTTGGATCAGGCCGGGATCTGTGCGTCCTCCGGCAGCGCCTGTACCTCCGGTTCTCTGGACCCCAGCCATGTGCTGCTGGCCATCGGCCGCCCCCACGAGGTCGCCCACGGCTCCCTGCGGCTGAGCCTGTGCGAATGGAACACTCAGGAGGATGTGGATCACATTCTCAAGGAGGTCCCCCGGATCGTGGCGTACCTGCGGAGCATTTCTCCCGTGTGGAAGGATCTTGCCAGCGGCAAGAAGCAGTTTATGCTGTGAGCCTGCCGGAGACCCGGTAAAAAGCATTGCGCGATTTCAGAGACGCGGGACGCCGCTTCCGGCTATTCCGCCTCTACTTTTGATGATTACCCAAGGAGGTTTTCAATTATGGCACTCTATACAGAAACTGTCATGGACCATTTCACCCATCCCCGGAATGTGGGCGAGATCCCCGACGCCGACGGCGTAGGCGAGGTAGGCAACGCCAAGTGCGGCGATATTATGAAAATGTACCTGAAGATCAAGGATGACCGTATCGAGGACGTGAAGTTCGAGACCTTCGGCTGCGGCAGCGCCATCGCGTCCTCCTCCATGGCCACGGAGCTTATCAAGGGCAAGACCATTGAGGAAGCGCTGGCCGTCACCAACAAGCAGGTGGTGGACGCATTGGGCGGCCTGCCCGCCTACAAGCTGCACTGCTCCGTGCTGGCGGAGGAGTCCATCAAGGCGGCGGTGAAGGATTATTATGACCGCAACAACATCCCTTACGATCACAGCAAGTTCCCGGACTGTGAGCACTGTGAGGGCGGCTGTCCCATGGTCTGATGAAAAAGGTTCTGATTGCAATGAGCGGCGGCGTTGATTCCAGCGTCGCCGCTTACCTTTTGAAGCACAGCGGCTGGGACTGCGTCGGCGCCACCATGACCCTGTACCGCAACGAGGACATCGGACGCTCCAGCAGCCGCACATGCTGCTCTCTGGATGATGTGGAGGACGCCCGCAGCGTGGCGTTTCGGCTGCGGATTCCCTACTACGTTTTTAACTTCTCCGATGAGTTCCGCTGTCAGGTGATGGACCGCTTTGCGGATGCCTATGGACAGGGGCAGACGCCCAATCCCTGTATCGACTGCAACCGCTACCTGAAATTCCGGCATCTCTATGACCGGGCGGCCCTCCTGGGCTGCGACGCCATCGCCACTGGCCATTATGCCCGGATCGAGCGGGAAAACGGTCGGTATCTGCTGAAAAAGGCACTTGACGCAAGCAAGGACCAGAGCTATGTACTCTATATGCTGACCCAGGAGCAGTTGGCCCACACCCAATTTTCATTGGGTGCCCTCCGTAAGGCGGAGACCCGGCAGCTGGCGGACAGTCTGGGCTTTTTTAACGCCAGAAAGCCAGACAGTCAGGACATCTGTTTCGTCCCGGATGGCGACTATGCCGCTTTCATCCGTCGGCACTCCGGAAAAGCGGACACCCCCGGTGATTTCGTAGACGAATCCGGCCGGATATTGGGACGTCACAAGGGCATCGCCCACTATACCATCGGCCAGCGGAAAGGATTGGGTATCCCTTCCAATCAACCGCTGTATGTAAAAGCCATTGATCCAAAGAGCAATCAGGTGATCCTCAGCGGAAATGACGCTCTATTCTCCCGGCAGCTCACCGGTGGGAATTTCAACTGGATCGCCTGGGAAGCGCCGCCCCGCCAGTTCCGGTGCAGTGCCAAGATCCGCTACCGCCAGACGGAGCAGCCCTGTGAGGTGACGGTGGAGGAGAACGGCTCCGTGCAGGTGCTGTTCGACCGTCCCCAGCGGGCCATCACTCCGGGACAGGCGGTGGTACTCTATGACGGAGACACCGTTCTGGGCGGCGGTACGATTTTATAGCCCATGGCCGCAGCACAAAAACCAGCGGAAAGGACAAGCCTTTCCGCTGGTTTTTCAGTTTCTATCAGGTTTCCGCTGTTTCATCGGCGGAGGCCATACGCTTCCAGGCATGGTCACAGATGGCCTTGAAGGTCTGGTCGCTGATGTCATGCTCCATTTTGCAGGCATCCTCCTCCGCGGTCTCCGGATCCACGCCCAAGCTCACCAGAAAACGAGTCAAAGTCTGATGGCGCTGGAGCATTTTGGATGCGATCTGCATACCGGCATCCGTCAATGTGATGAGGCCGTCCTTATCCATCTCAATATATCCGTTTTCCCGCAGACGCTTGGTGGCGTAAGTCACGCTGGGCTTCGTCACCCCCAAGTGCTCCGCTACGTCCACAGAGCGCACATATCCATGCTTGGTCTGCATCATCAGCATGGTTTCCAGATAATCCTCAGATGCTTTCAGGATCTGCACTGCCATCACCGGTCCTTTCTTCCTATCACGATTCAGGGCATCGCCGTCCGCCCAAAGGCCTTGGCGAAAGCGACAGCCCGCATGAAGCTGTTTTGGGCATTTTACCATATTTTCTTCACAAATGCAAGGTGTCTTCTCTCTTGAGATTTTGACAATATTTTTAAAAATCCCGGTTGACAGAAGAGATTAGAGGTGTTAAACTGAGTTGTGGTTAGAGAAGGCTAACGCCTTACAAAGCGTGACAGCTGTACTCCGACTATTCTTTTTCCATAATAGTTAGTTCAATAGAACTAACAGATTCGGAGGGATCGTTATGATGCCGCTTGCACTGGCAAATATCGGTGAAGAATACATGATCCGCAGGGTCAGCGGAAATCCCGAGGTAAAAAAGCACCTGGAGGACCTGGGGTTCACCGCCGGCGGGTCCATCACGGTGGTGTCCGCTCTGGGAGGCAACATCATCGTCAAGGTGAAGGAGTCCCGGGTGGCCATCAGTGAGGAGATGGCCCGCAAGATCATGATCTGATCCATTTGAATTTGAAATCTGATAGAAACAGTAGGAGGAAACAAGTATGAAAACGCTGCGTGACGTCAAAATCGGTGAGACCGTAAAGGTCGTCAAGCTCCACGGAGAGGGGCCCATCAAGCGCCGCATTATGGACATGGGTATCACCAAGGGCGTGGAGATCTATGTCCGTAAGGTTGCCCCTCTGGGCGATCCCATGGAGGTCACCGTCCGGGGCTATGAGCTGAGCCTGCGGAAGGCCGACACCGAAATGATCGAGGTCGAGTAAACACAAAAATTTTTCAAATATGGTTTGAGTACCCAAACCAAAAGGAGCATGTATGGAAAAGCAGATCAAAATTGCCTTGGCAGGCAACCCGAACTGCGGTAAGACGACCCTGTTCAACGCCCTGACCGGTTCCAACCAGTTCGTGGGCAACTGGCCCGGCGTCACCGTGGAGAAAAAGGAAGGCAAGCTGAAAAAGCATGACAATGTAGTCATCATGGACCTTCCCGGCATCTATTCCCTGTCCCCCTACACTCTGGAAGAGGTAGTGGCCCGTAACTATCTGGTGGGAGAACGGCCCGATGCCATTCTGAACATCATCGACGGCACCAACCTGGAGCGCAACCTCTACCTCACCACCCAGCTTACCGAGCTGGGTATCCCGGTGGTCATCGCCATCAACATGATGGACGTAGTCCGCAAGAACGGCGACCAGATCAATGTAGCAGAGCTGTCCCGGGAGCTGGGTGTACGGATCATCGAGATCTCCGCGCTGAAGGGGGACGGCGTCATGGAAGCCGCTGAAGCCGCTGTGAAGGCCGCCGAGGGCACCAAAACCGTTCCTATGCACACCTTCTCCGGCCCTGTGGAGCACGCCATCGCCCATATCGAGGAGGCCGCAGTGCACAACCTGCCGGAGGAGCAGCAGCGCTGGTACGCCATCAAGATCTTCGAGCGGGATGACAAGGTGCTGGAAAAGCTCAGCATCCCCGCCGATGTCATGACCCACATCGACGCCGACATCCAGGCCGCTGAGAAGGAGCTGGACGATGATGCCGAGAGCATCATCACCAACGAGCGGTACGTCTACATTGCAGAGCTCATCAAGAGCTGCTACAAGAAACACAATCAGGGGCAGCTCTCCGCCTCCGACAAGATCGACCGCATCGTCACCAACCGCTGGCTGGGCCTGCCTATTTTCGCCGTGGTCATGTATCTGGTGTACTACATCGCCATGGTGACCGTGGGCTCCGCCGCTACCGACTGGGCCAATGATGGCCTGTTCGGTGACGGCTGGCACCTCTTCGGTATGGGCACCAGCGAATATACCGAGGTCGCTGACAATTACACCGCCGCCTCCGAGGCCATCAGTGCCTACTATGAGCTGGATACCGAGGCCGATGACTTCGACCCCGACGCCGCTCTGGCCGACATGAAGGCGGTTCAGCCCGACTCCGCGTCCACCACCATCGAAGTGGAGGACGAAGAGACCCTGGCCATGAATGACATGACCGTTTACTATGACGCCATCCCCGCTGACGCTGACGAGGAAACCACCGTCGGCATGAGCTATCTGGACGCTGTCACCTACTTTGAGGAGAATGGCTTTGACGAGCCCGATCCTGCCGACTACGGCGTGTGGGTCCCCGGCGTGCCTGTACTGATCGGCAACGCTCTGGAAGCCGCCGGTGCTGCCGACTGGCTCAACGGCCTGATTCTGGACGGCATTGTGGCTGGCGTCGGCGCGGTTTTGGGCTTCGTGCCCCAGATGCTGGTGCTGTTCCTGATGCTGGCCTTCCTGGAGGCCTGCGGCTACATGGCCCGTATCGCCTTCGTTCTGGACCGTATCTTCCGCAAGTTCGGCCTGTCCGGTAAGTCCTTCATCCCCATGCTGATCGGCACCGGCTGCGGCATCCCCGGTATCATGGCTTCCCGTACCATTGAAAACGAACGTGACCGCCGTATGACGATCATGACCACCACCTTCATCCCCTGCGGCGCCAAGGTGCCCTTCATCGCCATGGTGGCCGGTGCCATCTTCGGCGGTGCCGCCTGGGTGGCTACCTCCGCCTACTTCGTGGGCATGGCTGCCATCATCATCTCCGGCATCATGCTGAAGAAAACCAAGATGTTTGCCGGCGATCCCGCTCCCTTTGTCATGGAGCTGCCCGCCTACCACTGGCCCACCGTGGGCAACGTGCTGCGCAGCATGTGGGAGCGGGGCTGGTCCTTCATCAAGAAGGCTGGCACCATCATTCTGCTGTCCACCATCGCTGTGTGGTTCACCACCTACTTTGGCTGGGCTGAGGACGGCTTCCGGATGCTCTCCGAGGAAGAGATCGACTGCTCCATCCTCGCCCACATCGGCAGCCTGATCGCCTGGATCTTCGCACCTCTCGGCTGGGGCAACTGGAAGGCCGCTGTGGCCTCCATCACCGGTCTGGTGGCCAAGGAAAACATCGTTGGTACGCTGGGTATTCTCTACGGCGGCGGTGATGAGACTGTCTATCAGGCTCTGGGAGCTGTCTTTACCCAGATCAGCGGCTACTCCTTCCTGGTGTTTAACCTGCTGTGCGCCCCCTGCTTTGCCGCCATCGGCGCCATCAAGCGGGAGATGAACAACGCCAAGTGGACCTGGTTCGCCATTGGCTATCAGTGCGGCTTCGCTTATCTGTGCGCCCTGATGGTCAACCAGTTCGGCAAGGCCTTCACCGGTGACCTGAGCGTCCTCGGTCTGGTGGCTGCCATCGCCGCTCTGGCCTTTATCATCTACATGCTGGTTCGTCCTTACAAGGAAGCTACCAAGCTTTCCACTAAGGTCTGATTTTCCCCTCACCCTCCATTCTATATCTTCCATCTTCTATTTCTTTCAAAGGAGTGATTTTCCATGCTGACCTGGTTGAGTGCCAATCTCTCTACCCTCCTCATTTCTCTAGTCTTATTTGCCGTTGTCATTTCCATTGTCCGGTATCTCATCCGGCAGAAAAAGCAGGGTAAGCACACCTGCGGATGCAGCGGCGGCTGCGCCGGTTGTTCCGGCGACTGTCACTGCGGGCGATAAACACTCCCAAAGAGAACAGGCGCGTGGGGCATCCCACGCGCCTGTTCTTCTCTTTGCTAACTTATTTACAATTTGAATTCCTGCTCCACAAAAGGATCAGATTTTGACGATCTTCCCGGTTTTCCACGCCTCCGTGGTGGCGTAGCCCACCCGTGTGGCATAGATGCCGTCCGCCACGCCGGTATCCGGCTTCCGCCCTTCTCGGACGCAGCGGACAAATTCCTCCATTTCCGTGAGGTACGCCTCCGCAAACCGCTCCGGGAATGATTCCACACATTCGGTCCGGGCGCCATTCACATCGTAGACCATAGCCCGGTTCTTCTCCGGCACGGCAGAAATGCGGATCGTGCCCTCCGTGCCTACGATCTCCGTTTCGATATGGTAGCCGTAGGGGGCGGTGCGGCCCACATGGACCATGCCCATGGCGCCGTTTTCAAATTTGTACACCGCCACGGCCGTCTCGTCGTCCCCGGCCGCCTTGAACTCCGGATGCTTGAAGGTGCAGCCCATAGCGTAGACCTCCGCAGCCTCGCTATCCAGAAACCAACGCATCAGATCCATATCGTGAATGGCGGAATCCAAGAAGATCCCGCCGGAGGTCCCGCTGTACCGGATGGCCCCCTCCACCACGGCTTCCGGGTCGATGCCGGTGGATTTCACCAGATAGGGCGTACCGATGGCCCCCGCAGTGATTTTTTCCTTGGCATAGGCGTAGGACTTGTCATAGCGCCGCATAAAGCCCAGCATACACACCAATTCCGGGTGCCGGGCCACGGCCGCCTCCGCCTGAAGGCATTGTTCCATCGTAACGCCCAGAGGCTTTTCGGAAAACACGTGCTTCCCCGCGTCCAGCGCCGCCTCGATCTGCCAGCAGTGCTCTCCGGAGGGGGACACGATGGCCACCGCGTCCAGCTCCGGGTCGGCGACCATCTCCCTGAAATCGCCGTACACCTTTTCAAGTCCCAATTCCTGACGGGCATAAGCCTGACTGTCCGCGCCGGGCACGCAGGCCGCCGTCAGGACCGCGCCGGGAATCTTGTGGGCAAGGTTGGCAGCATGGACCCGGCCCAGCCGTCCCAGACCGGCAATGCCAACACGCAGTTCCTTCATAAGCGTCTCCTTCCATTCAACTTGATCGGTTCCAAATAAAATTACGCCGCCGCTTTCGCGGCGGCGTAATTCAACTCAACAGTGCGTCCGGGGGACGGTTTACTGTGCAGCCATCTTACGGGCCTTGGCCTCCATCTTATTACGGAAGACGTCGATGGTAACGGCCAGAATGATAACAGAGCCGATGACGATGTACTGGACATCGTTCTTGGCACCGGCCAGGTTCAGGCCGTTGCGGATAACAGCCATCAGCAGAGCGCCGATCAGGGTGCCCCAGATGGTGCCCTTGCCGCCGGTGAAGGAAGCGCCGCCCACGATGCAGGCTGCGATGGCGTCGTTATCATAGGTGGAACCGGCGTTGCCGTTAGCGGAAGCCAGACGGCCAACAGACACGATACCAGCCATACCGGCCATGAAACCGGACAGGGTGTAAACGAAGGTCAGCACGTTCTTGGAGGGGATACCGGACAGACGGGCTGCCTCGGGGTTGCCGCCCACGCAGTAGATCTGGCGGCCCAGAGCGGTCTTGCGCAGGAAGATATCAAAGATGATGAACACAATGATGACCAGAACGAAGCTGAAGGGGATGCCGGGGAACTTCACCTTGGTGGTGCCCTCATAATAGGTGGTAAACAGAGAGCCGCCGCCGATCCACATGAGGCCGTCAATGCCGGTGTTGGTGAATGCGATGGACTTGGAGCCGGTAATGACCAGTGCCAGGCCCCACAGCACGTTCTTCATGCCCATGGTGGACACGAAGGGATGGGGCAGATCCAGACGGGTCAGCAGTGTGCCGTTGATGAAGCCGGCCAGGGTGCTGACGGCCAGGCCGCAGAGCACCAGCAGGAAGGGGTTCGTGATGCCGGACTGGACCATAACGCCGATGGTGCAGGTGCACAGCACGCAGTTGGAACCAACGGACAGGTCGATACCGGCGGTAATCAGGGCGCACAGCATACCGGAAGCGATCAGGCAGTTGATGGATGCCTGCTTCAGGATATTCATGAAGTTACCGACCTTCATGAACTTGTCCGGCATGGTGATGCAGAAAATCAAAACCAGGATGGCAAGGGCCATCAGTGTACCGAGCTTTTGCAGAAGCTCTTTCATTTTCGTGTTTTTCATATCAGTCTAATTCTCCTCCCCAGGCCGCTTTCATGATGTCTTCGGAATTGAAGTGCGGCGTGTCCCGGTCAATATCAGCCATCACTCGGCCGCCGCGCATAACTACCACATGGTCGCTCATAGCCAGGATCTCCGGCAGCTCGGAGGAGACCATGATGACGCACTTGCCGGCCTTCACCAGATCGTTCATGACCCGGTAAACCTCGATCTTGGCGCCCACGTCGATACCACGGGTGGGCTCATCGAAAATAAAGATGTCGGCGTCGGTGTTGACCCACTTGCCGATAACCACCTTCTGCTGGTTGCCGCCGGACAGCTGGCCGACGACCTCATTCAGGGAGGGGGTCTTGATCTTCAGGGCGCTGACATTGTCATTGCCCGCCTGCTCAATGCGGTCCTTGTCCAAGAAGGGACCGTTGGAGAACCCCTTCATATTGGCCAGGACCAGATTGGTCCGCACATCCAGGTTGAGCACCAGGCCCTGACCCTTACGGTCCTCTGTCAGGAAAGCGATTTTTCTCTTGATAGCGTCCTTCGGCGTTCTGATATGTACCTTCTCGCCCTTGACGTAGATCTCGCCGCTGTCCAGCTTGTCAGCGCCGAACACCGCCCGCATGGTCTCCGTGCGGCCTGCGCCGACGAGGCCCGCAAAGCCGGTGATCTGGCCCGCATGGGCCTTAAAGCTGACATCGTGCAGGACGCCGGCCTCGTTGAGGCCCTTGGCCTCCAGCCACACCTCGCCCTTGGTGCCGAATTCCTTGGGATACAGGTTATCCAGAGTACGGCCTACCATGGCGTTGATGAGGGAGTCCTCCGTGAGGTTCACGGTATCCTCGGTGATGATGTGCTCGCCGTCACGCATGACGGTCACACGGTCGCAGAGCTCAAAGAGCTCTTCCAGTTTATGTGACACGAACAGGATGGCCACGCCCTTGGCCTTCAGGCCCCGGACGGTCTCCATCAGCTGCTCGATCTCTTCCTTACCCAAAGAAGAAGTGGGCTCATCCATAATAATGAGCTTGGCATCCAGGGACACAGCCTTGGCGATCTCCACCATCTGCTGCTGACCCACGCCCAGCTTACCGCACTCCAGATGGACGTTGATCTCCGGATGTCCCAGTGTTTTCAGCGCTTCTTCCGCCTCGGCGTGCATCCGGGGATAATCCAGCAGCAATCCCTTCTTAACGGCACGCCCCATAAAAACGTTATCCGTGACAGGCAGCTGCTTGACGATGTTCAGCTCCTGATACACACAGGCGATGCCTGCCTCGCGGGACTGAACAGGGTTTTTGAAAACGACCTTCTGGCCGTCCACAAAGATTTCCCCTTCTTCCGGAGTGTGAACGCCGGTGAGCACCTTGATCAAGGTGGATTTACCTGCGCCGTTTTCTCCGATCAGACCGTGGATCTCACCGGGTCTGATGCCGATAGACATGTCTTTTAACGCGACAACACCAGGAAAACGTTTGGTAATATGTTTCAGTTCGACGACATACTCGCTCATGGAATTACCTCGTTTCTGTTTTTCCTGATTTCCGAACCGCTCCCGCCGCAGTGGAAGCGCTCTCTCGATTCCGATTCCCGGGGTTATTTTCGTTGAAATGTGCTTGCTGTTTAATCGTTTTCTTCTGTGCGTATTGTAACCGGGATCAGACAGAGAATGGTTCCTGCCAGATCCCGGCGTGCCGAAAATTCTCCGTTCCGCCGTGGGAACCCATCAGGTTTCCGCTTGCAGGCACGCGCATGATCGGCTTTTCGGAATACAGCGGCAGAAAACCTGCCGCTGTATTCCGGCTTTTTCGCTTTTCAGCTATGGATAGCAGTCAGGCTGAATTAGCCCTTCATGGCCTCCAGGTTGTCCAGGTAAGCCTGGCCGTTCTCAGCGGTAACGACCTGAACGGGAGCGTTGATGACTTCGTCAACGGGTTCGAGCTTGACAGCCTTCACGGCAGCCTCGACCACCTGATAGCCCATCTCATAGGGCTGCTGAGCGACGGTAGCCTTCACCAGCTCGCCGTCCAGGATCAGCTTCACGGCGGAAGCGTTGCCGTCAAAACCAACGATGGTGATGTCAGACACGCCGGCGGACTTGCAGGCGTTCATAGCGCCGATAGCGGTATCGTCATTGTGGCAGAGCACGATGTCGATCTGATCGGGATAAGCGCTCAGCAGGTCTTCCATGGCCTTGGTAGCGCCGTCGGTCAGGTTGTTGCCGGACAGCTTGGCCAGAACTTCCACGCCAGCCTCGGTGCAGGCCTTCTCATAGCCTTCCATACGCATGTTGGAGGTGTTGTCGCCTTCCTGACCGTAGATGATAACGGCCTTGGCGTCGGTACCGGCCTGCTCGATGGCCCACTTGCCGCCCTCATAAGCAGCGTCCACGTTGGAGGTGCCCACGAAAGAGGTCTGGCCAGCGATGCCAACGTTGGTGTCAACAGCCAGCACGGGGATACCAGCGTCGATGGCAGCCTGCAGAGCGCCCTGAGCGGCACCAGCATCGTTGGGAGCGCAGACGATGGCGTCGCAGCCAGCGCCGATCTGCTGCTCGATCATGGAAACCTGACCCTCGATATCGCTCTCAGCGCCGGGGCCAACCACGACCACGTCAACACCCAGATCATCACCGGCGGCCTTGCAGCCGGCCTCCACATAGCCCCAGTACTCAGAGGCCAGGGTCTTCAGGACAACAGCGACCTTGACATCGCCGGTAGTGGGGGTCTCGGTCTCGGTCCCGGTCTTGTTCTCGGTGTCGGCAGGGGCCTCGGTCTTCTTGCCGCCGCAGGCAGCCAGAGACAAAGTCATTACCAGTGCGAGAGACAGTGCAAACAACTTCTTCATTCTTCATTTGCTCCTTTTCATTTTTTTCAGGATGTTTCCGGCAAAAAGCCGAATTCCTGACAGTATTAATTTAGCACAAACATGGCAAACATTCAATCTTAAACTTTGCTCAAAGTGTAAAACTGTTATCGTGCACATGGAAAATCGTTTTCGTTTGGCACTTTTCACAGTCCATTCGGGGAGTCAGCCGCCGCAGGCATTAACCGTACTTATGAATATACCATCACGATTTATGGCTGGTTTCAGGCTGCAGCGCATCGTATGTCTGCCGCGGACATTCTTTGGTCAGTTTGCGCACACAGTATGTCTTGCCGTTGGTTTTCTCCGTTTTTTTGTCCGCTTTGTCAATAGCCACATCCCCGCTTTACCACTTATAATCAGGAATAGAATGTCATACTATAAATGAGATGCATACCTGGTCCGATGGATACTTCGGGCAGAAAGGGATCTGATATGAACATTTTCTCTCTCTTTACCCTGTGCGGAGGGCTGGCCTTCTTCTTATATGGCATGACGGTCATGTCCAAAAGTCTGGAAAAAATGGCCGGCGGCAAGCTGGAGCGGCTGCTCAAGCGCATGACTTCCAACCCCATCAAAAGTCTGCTGCTGGGCGCCGGCATCACCATCGCCATTCAGTCCTCCTCCGCTATGACGGTCATGCTGGTGGGTCTGGTGAACTCCGGTGTCATGGAGATCGGACAGACCATCGGCATCATCATGGGTTCCAATATCGGCACCACCCTGACAGCGTGGCTGCTGTCCCTCACCGGCATCGAAAGCGAGAACTTCTTTGTCAACTTCCTCAAGCCCAAGAATTTCTCCCCCCTGCTGGCTTTGATCGGTATTCTGCTCATTATGGGCTCCAAGCGGCAGCGCCGCCGGGACGTGGGCCGGGTGATGATGGGCTTCTCTATTCTAATGTACGGCATGGAGCTGATGAGCGGTGCGGTGTCTCCGCTGGCAGATATGCCGGGCTTCACCCACTTCATGACTGCCTTCACCAATCCCTTCCTGGGTGTGCTGGTAGGCGCCGCCTTCACCGGCATCATCCAGTCCTCCGCCGCCTCCGTTGGCATTTTGCAGGCACTGGCCATGACCGGCTCCGTCACCTACGGCATCGCTATCCCCATCATCATGGGCCAGAACATCGGCACCTGCGTTACGGCTCTGATCTCCTCTATCGGCGTCAGCCGCAATGCCAAGCGGGTGTCCGTCATCCACATCTCCTTCAACCTCATCGGCACCGCTCTGGGTCTGCTGGCCCTGTTTGGCGGTGAGATGTTCCTGAATCTGCCCTTCCTGACAGAGCCCATCGGCGCTGTTGGCATCGCATTCTGCCACACGATCTTCAACGTCTGCACCACCCTTGTGCTGCTGCCCTTCAGCCGGCAGCTGGAGCGCCTTGCCAACAAGGTGATCTCCACGGAGGACAAGCCCTCTGACTTCGCCTTCCTGGACCCCCGGCTGATGCGGACCCCCGGCGTGGCTGTCAGCGAATGCGCCGTCATGACCAACCGCATGGGCGCTCTGGCGCTGGAAAGCATGCAGCTGGCTCTGGCCCAGTTCATTCAGTATGACGGCAGCCGGGAGGAGCAGATCCTGGCCAACGAGGACAAGCTGGACACCTATGAGGACCGTCTGGGCGGCTATCTGGTCCAGATCTCTCAGCACGGCACCTCCTCCGCCGATATGCGCACCGTCTCCCGCCTGCTTCACGCCATCGGGGACTTTGAGCGCATCGGTGACCACGCTCTGAACCTGCAGGAATCCGCCAAGGAGCTTCATGAAAAGCAGTTGACCTTCTCCACCATTGCCCGGGAAGAGGTGGATGTGCTGACCTCCCTGCTGGAGGATCTGCTGAACAGCGCCCTGCGCAGCTTCCAGTCGGACGATCCCCAGATGGCTCGGCAGGTGGAACCTCTGGAGGAGACTATGGACCTTCTCACGGAGGAGATCCGCAGCCGTCACATCCGGCGGCTCCAAAGCGGCCAGTGCACCATCCAGCTCGGCTTCATCCTCAACGATCTGCTGAACAATGCCGAGCGTGTGGGCGACCACTGTTCCAACATCGCTGTCAGCGTCATTGAGGAGCAGGAAAAGCAGACCGCCTCCCACGCCTATCTCCACAGTCTGAAGAAGAATGACGAGTTCTCCTTCCAGCTTCAGCAGAATCTGAGCCGGTACGTCCTGCCTGCGGAAGCCGCAGAGGACCAGCCTGCCGAATAACCGATTTTCAGCCAGCGTTCCCTTGCGGGAGCGCTGGCTTTTTGCGTTTTCGGCCGTATATTCAGCCAGAGCCGGCCCGTTCTGTCCGGGAAATCGAAAAATCGGCGGTCGCAGCCGCCAAAACAGTCCCTTTCTGTATAAATATGTGCTTTACCTTCCGGTGTTTTTCTGCTATACTATATGTTTGTTAATGTGGAACATTGTTTGTTCCGCCTGATTTGAGAATGGGGGGTGTCCGAATGAAGTATCAGAAATGGCATATCGGTACGGCATCAGAGGAGGACACTGCCCTTTTGAAGGAAGCCGGCTACCCCAGTCTGCTGGCTACGGTACTGGCCGCCCGGGGCATCACCACCTCCGAGGCCGCTGCTGAGGCACTGGAACGGGAAAGCTCTCTGACGATCTCCCCCATGCTCATGCGGGATATGGGCAAGGCTGTGGCCCGGATCCAGAAGGCGCTGGCCAACGATGAGACCATCGTCGTTTTCGGTGATTACGATGTGGACGGCATCACCTCCACGGTGCTGCTCCTGGACTATCTGAAAAACTGCGGCGCCAAGTGCCTGCGCTATATCCCCCGGCGGATCGAGGACGGCTACGGCCTCTCCAAGGACGCCATCCAGGGCCTGCGGGACAAGGGCGCCACCCTGATGATCACCGTGGACTGCGGGATCACCGGCAATGAGGAGATCGACTTTGCCGCATCCATCGGCATGGACGTGGTGGTGACGGATCACCATGAATGTAAGGAAAACCTGCCCCGGGCCGTGGCGGTAGTGGACCCCCACCGTCCGGATGACGCCTATCCCTTCAAATATCTGGCAGGCGTCGGCGTGGCGCTGAAGCTGGTGCTGGCTCTGGGTGGGCCGGACCGGGAAAACGCCCTGTTCGCCCGGTACTGTACCCTGGCCGCCATCGGCACCATTGCCGACGTCATGCGGATGGAGGGCGAAAACCGCACCATTGTCTCCTGCGGCCTCGCCGCCCTGAACCACACGGATTTTGTGGGCATCCATGCCCTTTTGAAAGAGGCGGGGCTGCTGGGCAAGCCCATCACCTCCATCCAGATCGGCTTCGTTCTCTCCCCCCGGATCAACGCCGCCGGGCGCATGGGGGCCGCGGATCTGGCTGCGGACCTTTTGCAGGAGACCGATCCCGCCAAAGCAGAGGAGCTGGCCAAGCAGCTATGCGACCTGAACCGGGAGCGGCAGGCGGTGGAGCAGTCCATCTGCGCCGACGCCATCGCCCAAATTGAACGGCTGCGGCCAGAGGAGCGGAACGCGCTGGTGCTTTCCAGTGAGGAATGGCATCAGGGCGTGGTGGGCATCGTAGCCTCCCGTCTCAGTGAAAAATACGCCGCCCCCAGCTTCATGATCCATCTGAAGGACGGTTCCGGCAAGGGTTCCTGCCGTTCCTACGGCGGGTTCAACCTGTTTTCCGCGCTGGAATCCTGCTCCGACCTGCTGGACGGCTTCGGCGGTCACGAGCTGGCAGCCGGTTTCACTATCCCCGAAGAAAACATCGATACCTTCCGCCAGCGGATGAACCGCTTCGTAAAGGCCGCCTCCGGCGGTGAGCGGGCGGTGAGCTGTCTGGAAGTAGACGCTGCCATTTCAAACCCGGCGGATATGACATTGGAGCAGGTAGACCATCTGGCCCAACTGGAGCCTTATGGTTCCGGGAATCCCCGCCCGGTGTTCGCGCTGCTGGGCGCCACGGTGGACAGCGTTCAGGCCGTGGGTCAAGGCAAGCACCTGAAGCTGCGGCTCAGCAAGGGTCCCAGCCGGTTTGACGCCATTTTCTTCTCCATGCCGGAGGCCGCCGCTCAGTTGGAGCCGGGCTGCCGGGTGGATGCCGCCTTCTATTTGCAGGCCAATACCTTCCGGGGCACCACCACCCTGCAATTGCAGCTGGTGGATCTGCGTCCCTCTCTGACCCCCAGCCGCCACGAGGCGGAATCCATGGACCTGCTGCACCGCCTGACGGGGGACCTGCCCCTCACGGCTCAGGAGACCGCCCGGCTCATGATCTCCCGGGATCAGTTTGCCGCCTTCTGGCGGATCCTGGACCGGCATCTGAAGCAGGGCAAGCTGGAAACGGATCTGCTGCCCTATCTCCGCTCTCTGGCGACACAGGTGGGCGGCTGTGACAGTTTTCTCCGGGCTGCGCTGGCCCTGACGGTCTTTCAGGAACGGGGACTCATCTCCCTGTCCCGGCAGGAGGATCGGGTAACGCTATGTCTCAATCCCATTCAGGGAAAGGTGGATCTTTACGCCTCTCCCTGCCTGCGCCGTCTCCGGGGCGGTGCGGAGGTTAAACGAGGTGATTCGCAGTGACGATTGACGAACAGTTTGAGAAATTGGAGAATACCGTCCGGGAATACAATCCGGGCGCGGATTTCAAGCGCATCCGGGAATCCTATGAATTCGCCAAGCAGCATCACGGCGAGCAGCGCCGCAAAAGCGGTGAGCTTTATATCACCCACCCCTTAGCCGTGGCGCAGATCGTGGCGGAGGAGCTGCACCTGGATTCCGAATCCATCGAGGCGGCCCTGCTTCACGATGTCATTGAGGATACGGACGCCACGTATGATGACGTGGCCAAGCTCACCTCCCCCACGGTGGCGGATCTGGTGGAGGGCGTCAGCAAGCTGACCCGGATTCAGTACGCCACCAAGGAAGATGAGCAGATGGAGAACCTCCGGAAAATGCTCATCGCCATGAGTAAGGACATCCGGGTCATCCTTATCAAGATCTCCGACCGGCTCCACAATATGCGGACCATGGAGTATCAGACCCCCGCCAAGCAGAAGCAGAAATCCCTGGAGACCATGGAGATCTACGCTCCCATCGCACACCGGCTGGGTATGCAGCGGATGAAGTGGGAGCTGGAGGATCTCTCCTTAAAATATCTGGACCCCATCGGCTACGATGAGATCGTCTCCAAGCTGGACGCCAAGCGCCCGGAGTATGACGCTCTTATGAGCCGCACCCAGGCTCAGATCGATCAGCGGCTCAATGAAATGGGCATCAAGCATATTGTCTACGGCCGCATGAAGCACCCCTATTCCATCTACCGGAAAATGTTCAGCCAGAATAAGTCTCTGGATGAGATTTTCGACCTCTTTGCGTTCCGGGTGGTGGTAGACACCGTCAGCGACTGCTACAACGTGCTGGGCGTGATCCATGACCTCTACAAGCCTATTCTGGGACGCTTTAAGGACTATATCGGCACCCCCAAGCCCAACGGCTACCAGAGCCTTCACACCACCGTCATGGGCAACGAGGGCATCCCCTTTGAGGTGCAGATCCGCACCACGGAGATGCACGAGATCGCCGAGTACGGCGTGGCCGCCCACTGGAAGTATAAGCAGAACGGTCAGGGCGCCGGCACCGAGGGCAAGTACGAGTGGGTACGCCGCCTGCTAGAAAACCAGGAGGGCGCCGATGCCGAGGAGTTTATCCACTCCCTGAAGGTGGATATGTTCTCCGATGAGGTGTTCGTGTTCACACCCAACGGCGACGTGCAGAACCTCCCCGCCGGAGCCACCCCCATCGACTTCGCCTACGCCATCCATTCCGCCGTGGGCAACCGCATGATCGGCGCCAAGGTGAATAACCGCATCGTCACGCTGGACCATGTGCTGAAAAACGGCGACATCGTGGAGATTTTGACCTCCAAAAACGCCAAGGGTCCCAGCCGGGACTGGATGAAGATCGCCAAGAGCAACGAGGCCCGCTCCAAGATCCGTCAGTGGTTCAAAAAGGAAAAGCGGGACGAGAACATTGCCAACGGCCGCTCCGCTTTCGATGCGGAGCTGCGTCACTGCGGCATCGTCATGAAAGACGTGCTGGACCCGGAGTTCCTGCCTGTGCTGCTGAAAAAGGTGGCCTATCCCACGCTGGACGACCTGTACGCCGCCATCGGCTACGGCGGTTTCACTGCTCAGAAGGCGGTGAGCCGGATCCAGGGCGAGTTGCAGCGCCGCCAGCAGCAGCGGCAGCAGGAGCAAATGCTGGCAGAGGCTGTGGCGGAGCCCAAGGAGGACGCCAAGCCTGCGGACACTCCCAAGCAGCCCAAGGCCGTCAAGAGCGAGCAGGGCATCATCGTGGAGGGCTTGGACAACTGTCTGGTGAAGTTCTCCAAATGCTGCACCCCCGTCCCCGGAGATGACATCGTGGGCTTCATCACCCGTGGCTACGGCGTGTCCGTCCACCGGGCGGACTGCCCCAACGCCTCGGAGGAAAAGCGGAAGGAGCAGCCCGGCCGTTGGATCCATGTCTCTTGGGGCACCGATACCAATGACAGCTATCCCACCACCATCGAGGCGGTGTGCAAGGACCGGCTGAATCTGCTGCTGGACATCTCCTCCGCCCTCTCCACTACCAAGACCTTTGTGCTGGGCCTGAACACCCGCAGCACGGAGGACGGCTTCGCCATTATCCGCATTGAGATTCAGATCAAAGATGGAGCGCAGCTTTCCACTCTGATGAATAAGCTCCATCAGATCTCCGGTGTTCTGCGGGTCAACCGGCCCGTGGGCTGATCTTTCGCGGCATTGGGAACGAGTTTCCTTCATTGCCGCAAAGGTCCCTCTCGATAAAATACAAGACGTCTGGCTCTGCCTGTTTTGCGGGCAAAGCCCATTACGAAGTATGCCCTTTTGGATACTAAATAAGGAGTTGCTACCATGCGCGCTGTTGTTACACGAGTCAAAAACGCCTCTGTTATCATCAATGAACAGGTCAACGGTCAGATCGGCACCGGTTTTCTGGTGCTGCTGGGCGTAGGCCCCAACGATACGGAGGCCACCGCCGACAAGCTGGCGGACAAGATCTGCAATCTGCGGATCTTTGAGGATGAAAATGAAAAAATGAACCTGAATCTGGAGCAGGTGGGCGGCAGCCTGCTGGTGGTATCCCAGTTCACTCTGTACGCCGATACCTCCTCCCGCCGCCCCGGTTTCTCCGGCGCGGCCAAGCCCGACCTGGCCATCCCCCTCTATGAGCGGTTCATGGCCCACTGCCGGGAGCGGGGCTTTGACGTGCAGCACGGCGAATTCGGTGCCGATATGCAGGTCTATTCCCAGAACGACGGTCCGGTCACCATCCTGTTTGACACGGAAGAGTAAACTGATTTCAATGAGGTGTGTCTTATGAAGATCCAAGCCTTGCAGGTGGGGTCCATCGGCACCAACTGCTATATTCTCTGCGATGAAGCTGCTAAGGTCTGCGCCGTGATCGATCCCGGTGCGGAGCCGGAGCTGATCCTCTCCGCCGCGGAAAAACTGGACTGCACCGTGGACAAGATCCTGCTGACCCACGGTCACTATGACCACACCGGCGCGGTGGCGGCGCTGCTGGAGATGCTGCCGCCGACGGCGGTCTATATCCATCAGGCGGATTTTGACAGTCCGCAGACCCAGCTGTTCCCTCTGAAAAGCGAACTGGCCCGGATCCCCTTCGGCGGCGTGAATTTCTACGGCGAGGGAGACCGCATCACGGTGGGCACCCTGGAGCTTCAGGTGCTCCATACCCCCGGCCACTCCGAGGGCAGCGTCACGCTGCTGTGCGGAGATACCCTGCTCTGCGGGGACACCCTGTTTGCCGGTTCCTGCGGCCGGACGGATTTTCCCGGCGGCAGCATGAAGCAGATGATGGCCTCGCTGGCTCGGCTGGCCGCCCTTCCCGGGGACTACCGGGTCCTGCCGGGACACATGGAGCCCAGCACTCTGGACCGGGAGCGGCGCTTCAACCCCTATATGCAGATGGCACTGCGGGAGCAAGGCTGATATGAAGCTGGAATTTTTAGGTCATGACGAGCGCTATATCGTCGAACAGAGCCTGATGACCCTCTTCCCCTTGGAAAAACCGACCTATGACGCGGTACAGCCGGAAGATGAGGCGTGGTGCCGCCTTGCCGCCGCGGAAACGGCGGCGGACTGTCAGGTCACAGCGGAGCTGCACTATCACGGATACACCGCCGCCGGGACCTTTGCATCCCCCCTCACCGGCACGGACTTTGAAAAAGAAGGCCAGCGGCGCTACGCCGTGGCGGCCTGCTTCTATCTGGCATTTCTGGATCTGTATCCCAAGCTGCCGGAAGCGCTCCGCGCCGCGGAAAAGCTGACGCTGCCCCCCTGGGGGATGCTCACCGGCGTCCGGCCCGACAAGCCCATCACACGGGCGCTGATGGAGGGCAAGACCCCGGAGGAAGCCAAGCGGGAGCTGAAGGCGCGCTATTTCGTCCCTGAGGACCGGGCGGCGCTGGCTTTGGAGACTGGTGCCGTGGGCTATCAGGCGTTGAAGCGGCTGGAAAAGCGGGATATCGACCTGTATGTGGGTATTCCCTTCTGTCCCACCCGCTGCGCCTACTGCTCCTTTGTCAGTCAGAGCGTGGAGCGAAGTTTTTCTCTGGTGGAGCCCTATGTAAAGGCCCTGATCGCGGAGATCCGGGCTGGGGGAGAAATGGTGCGGAAAAACCATCTGCGGCCCCGCACCTTCTACATGGGCGGCGGCACCCCCGGCATCCTGACGCCGGATCAGATGGATGCCATCCTGACGGCTCTGGAAGAATCCTTCGATCTCTCCGCCTGTCCGGAGATCACGGTAGAGATCGGCCGTCCGGATACCATCACCGCCGAAAAACTGGCCGTTCTGAAAAGTCACGGCGTCACACGGGTCTGCGTGAATCCTCAGACCATGGAGGATCACGTCCTCGCCGCCATCGGCCGCCGCCACGCCTCTGCGGATACGGTGCGGGCCATGGAGCTGGTGCGGGCCTACCGGTTCCCCCACGTCAACATGGACCTCATCGCAGGTCTGCCGGCGGATACGCCGGAGGGCTTCCGCCGTTCTCTGGACAAATGTCTGGAACTGGGGGCTGATGACATCACCATCCACACGCTGGCGCTGAAAAAGGGCAGCCGCATTCTCATGGAGGGTCTCTCCATTCCCGACGGCGCCGCCGTGCAGTCCATGCTGGACTATGCCGCCCCTGCCCTGCGGGCCGCAGGCTTCGTCCCCTACTACCTCTACCGGCAGAAGTATATGTCCGGCAGCTTTGAGAACGTGGGTTGGAGCCGCCCCGGCGGGGAGTGCTGGTACAACGTGGACATCATGTCGGAGCTGTGTTCCATCCTGTCCTTCGGTGCGGGCGGTTCCACTAAAATGGTGGAGCCCGGCACCAACCACATCGAGCGGGTCTTTAACCTGAAGTATCCCAAGGAATACACGGAGCGGCCGGAGAAAATCCAGCAAAACCAGGCTGCTTTCGCGGAGTTTTATCAAAAATACGTTCCCGAAACTTAAACGGGCGGCCACGGCCGTAAGGAGGGTCCATTCATGGAACACAGCTATGAAGCGTATCGTGCCAAAGCGGAGGAACTGCTTCGGGACACTGTCTGCACCGTGGGTCTGGGAGCCAAAAAGCTGACGGACGCCGCCAAGCGGCAGCTGGAGATCGCAGACCTCCACGCGGAGGTCAACACCTGTCTCCGGGAGCTGGGCGAGCTGCTGTACGCCACCCACACCGGCACCCCCACGGATTCTGACCGGCTGCTGGAAAAGATGCAGGAGATCGATGGTCTCAAGGCTCGGCTCCGGGAGCTGGAGGGCGAGCCGGTGATCCACCTGCTGTGCCCCTGCTGCGGCAGCGAGGTCCGGGAGGGCGACGTATACTGCCGGGACTGCGGCGAAAAGCTGTAATGACGGGTATGTTCCGCTCCTGCGGCGCATACCTAACCAATAGCGGCGGTACGCCGCCGAAAGACTGTCGATAAAGCGATAAATTCTCCGCAGCGGTAAGGTAGGGCAGCCGTTAGCGGCTCCGCCACTCTACGGATGCCGCATACCCCTTGCGGGTAAAGGGTGTGTGCGGGAAACCTAAGAGGGGTTTCCTGCGCCATTGAAATCCTAAGTTTTCAGAACTTTTATAAAGTTCTGAAAACCTGCTCAGCGGGGCGAAAAGATTTTTTCGCCCGCTGAGCGGGGATACGCCCCGCCCCTCTCAATCTGAAAATTCGAGGTAACATCCATGGCAACTCCTGCGAAAAAGCAATCCTTCTTAGGCGGCGCCGCCATTCTGGCGGCGGCTGTGGTCATCGTCAAGCTCATCGGCGCGGCCTACAAGATCCCTCTCAGCAATATTCTGGGCAGCGCGGGACAAACTTATTTTGACACCGCCTACCAGATCTACAACTTTTTGCTGACCTTTTCCACGGCGGGCCTGCCCCTGGCCATCTCCCGGATGACCAGTCAGGCCCACGCCAGGGGGCTGGAAAACGAGAAGCGGCGGATCTTCTCCACCGCCATCTGGCTGTTCTTCGGTCTGGGTCTGGTCTGCTCCGTGCTGATGTTCTTCCGTGCGGACGCGCTGGCCCGGTTTCTGAACAACTCTCTGGCCGCCACTGCCGTACAGGCGCTGGCCCCAGCGGTGTTCTGCGTGTGCCTGCTGGCCTGTATGCGGGGCTACACGCAGGGTCAGGGCAACATGACCCCCACTGCCGTCAGTCAGGTGCTGGAGGCCCTTTTGAAGCTTGGCATCGGCCTGCCTTTAGCGTGGTACGTGCTGCACATCGGCAAGACCGCGGAGCTCAGCGCCGCCGGGGCCATCGTGGGCGTCACGGCGGGCACAGCGGTGTCCATGCTGTTCCTGTGCGGCTACCTTGCCACCCACCGCAACCGGAAGGAGTCCCTGGACGTTCCCTCCTCCAGCGGCCAGATCATCAAGCAGATCCTGCTCATCGGCGTTCCCATCACCCTGAGCAACTCCGCCATGAGCATCATCAACATCATTGATACCAAGATCGTCATGGGCCGCCTGCAAAACGGACTGGGCCTTTCAGAAACGGCGGCGGCTGTGCTGAACGGCCAGTACCGCATCGCCATGAATATGCCCAACATGGTGGCCTCCTTTGTTTATCCCGTCACCATGAGCCTGATTCCCTTCGCGGCGGCGGCGCTGGCCCGGAAGGACCACGCTGAGGCGGACCGCATCATTTCCTCCGCCTTCCGACTCATCGCCATTCTGGCGCTGCCCGCGGGCGTGGGTCTCTCCGTGCTGTCCACCCCCATTGAACGGCTCATGCTGCCCATGCAGCCGGAGGACGCACTGGCGGCGGGACCCCATTTGCAGATCCTGGGCATCGCTCTGATCTTCATCTGCCTGATGATCCTGACCAACGCCATTTTGCAGACCTACGGCAAGGAGAAGCTGCCCATTTTCACCGTCATCGCCGGCGGCGTGGTGAAGGTGGTCATGAACTACATTCTGGTGGGCAACCCGGACATCAGCATCCACGGCGCGCCCATTTCTACCCTGTGCTGCTATCTGACCATCTGCGGACTGAACCTCTTCTTCGTGTGGAAATATTCCCCGGAGAAACCCCGGTACACGCGGCTGTTCGGAAAGCCCATCGTAGCCTCCGCCGTGATGGGCGCCGCCGCCTGGGCAGTGTGCGGCCTTGTTGCCAGAGTCCTCAGCGGCCACAGTGCTTACGGTGCCAATGCCCTCGCTACCTTCTGCGGCATTCTGGCCGGTGTAGTGGTATACGGCGTTCTGGTCATTACCCTGCGAATCTTACGGGCAGAGGACGTAAAAGCTCTGCCTAAAGGCGAAAAAATAGCCAAACTTTTGCGCTTGAAGTGAACGATTTATAAAAAATCCTGTTATATCAACGTTTTCAGGATAAAATAGCTTGCAAAGGCAGTGGAGATATGGTAAATTTTCAAAGGAAACAACGCTATGGGTGGGAGGATCTTCTCACCATCATGCACCTGCTGCGTGCCCCCGAGGGCTGTCCTTGGGACCGCGAGCAGACCCACCAGTCCATCCGCCGGAATTTTCTGGAGGAGACCTACGAGGCGCTGGACGCCATTGACCGGAATGACATCCCCGGTATGTGCGAGGAATTGGGGGATGTTCTGCTTCAGGTGGTGTTCCATTCCGTGATGGAAGAGGAGCAGGGCCGTTTCACCGCAGATGACGTGGTGGACGGCGTGGCTCAGAAGCTGGTGTTCCGCCATACCCATGTATTCGGCGCTGCCGAGGCCGCCGACAGCGCACAGGCGCTGGAGGGCTGGGAGGCTCAGAAAAAGAAGGAAAAGGGGTTCACCTCCCCGGCGGACGCTGTGGAAGCCGTCCCCCATACGCTGCCGGCGCTGTGGCGGGCGGAAAAGATCGTCTCCCGCTCCGTAAAGGCCGGATTCAACTGGGACTCCGCTGCCGGTGCGCTGGACAAGCTGGATGAGGAAACCGCCGAGCTGCGGCAGGCCGTGGAGGCCGGACAGCCTGTGGACAGTCCTCACGGCATCCGGGAGGAGCTGGGCGACGCTCTGTTCATTCTCTGCAAGATCGCCCAGATGTCCGGTGTGGACCCGGAGGACGCTCTGCACCGGGCCTGCGACAAATACCAAGGTCGGTTCCGCCGGGTGGCGGATGCCGCCGACCGCCCGCTGAACGCTTATACGGAAGCAGAAAAAATTGCTCTTTGGGAGCAAGCCAAAGAAAACTAAGATCTTCATTGCGGAAACGCGATAAAAGATAAATGGAATTTTAATTATTTTACAGGAGGATATACTCATGAACAAAGCTGAACTGATCGCCGCCGTGGCCGCTGCCGCTGAAATTTCCAAGAAGGACGCTGAGACTGCTGTCTCCGCTACCCTGGACGCCATTACCGCCGCTCTGAAGGAAGGCGACAAGGTCCAGCTGGTTGGCTTCGGTTCTTTCGAGGTCAAGTCCCGCGCTGCCCGCACCGGCCGTAACCCCCGTACCAAGGAAGTTGTCGAGATCCCTGCTTCCAAGGTGCCCGTGTTCAAGGCCGGCAAGGCTCTGAAGGACGCTGTGGCTGAATAAATTCACACCGTAAAGGGGGCGTTATGCCCCCTTTTTCATTTTTCAAGAAAGGAAGCACCATGCGCTTAGACAAATATCTCAAGGTCTCCCGGCTCATCAAGCGGCGGACCGTGGCCAATGAAGCCTGCGACAATGGATTGGTCACCGTCAACGGTAAGCCCGCCCGGGCCTCCTACGAGGTGAAGGAGGGAGATCAGATCACCCTTCGCTTCGGCGTACGGACCGTCACCGTGGAGGTGCTGTCCGTTCAGGAGACCGTGCGGCAGAGCGATGCCGCCGCCCTGTACCGGCAGATCCAATAAGTTCTTCTATCTCCCTCCCTGTCCGCATACACTGAGGGCAGGGAGGGATCTTATGACCAATGACTTCAATATGCCCGTCACCCCTCATCGGCTGGAGCTGATGGACCGGGCGCATCTTACCGTTTCCGGCGTGGAGGATGTGGAGCGTTTCGACGAGAGCGGCGTCATCATGACCACCTCCGCCGGGACCCTGATCGTCACCGGGGAGGACCTGCACATCGGCAAGCTGTCCTTAGAGGGGGGCGAGTTGTATGTGGATGGCCGCATCACCTCCATCTCCTATGAGGACACTCCGAACCGTCAGGGCGGCTTTTTCAGCCGTCTGTTCGGATAGGCCATGGCCATCCATGTCACGGAGCAGCTCCGCACGTTCCTCCTGTCGATTCTGCTGGGTCTGGGCGCCGGGGTCCTGTACGACCTGCTGCGGGCGGTACGGCTGCGGCACCCCCGGCTGACGGCGCCGCTGGACCTGCTCTACTGTCAGGCCATAGGTCTGGCGGTCTTTCTGTTCGTCCTGCGGCAGTCGGATGGCCAGCTCCGGGGGTTCATCCTGCTGGGAGGTCTGGGCGGCGGTGTTCTGTTTTTTTCCCTGCTCTCACGGCCCCTGCGGCCGGTTTGGGACTTCTGGATGGACCGGTGGATGGAATTGTTCCAATTTCTGAGTCTACCGGGACGGTTTTGCGCCGCAGTTTGTAAAAAATTTGCATTTCAGGCAAAAACCCTCTTTTATTTTCTCAGGAAATACGCTACAATACATATTGAAGGAGTATGGAAGCCCCTTCGCAAAGGAGGGATGTCCCATGGCAAAGCCCGTCAAACCCGCAAAAAAGAAAAAATCAGGTAATCTGCTGGTCCATGTGGTGATCCTGCTGCTTCTGGCCACAGTGGGCTGGCGGCTTCATGCCCTTCAGGGGCAGGTCCGGGCCGCACAGGCGGAACGGGATCAGTATGCCCGGCAGGTAGAGAATGTCCAGCAGGAAAACGAGACGCTGCGGAGCGACATCGCAGAAGGTCCCACCGAGGAGAAAATGAAAGAACTGGCCCGGGAAGAACTGGGCATGATCGACAGCAACAGCTATCTGTTTTTAGATCGATCCAACTGAGCATTACCGGCACAGCCGGTTACTATTATTTTAACAAGAATAAGAATAGGAGTAACACAGCACTTATGGAGTACGAGGTCGGAACAGTCTTAGAGGGCAAGGTCACCAGTATTACAAAATTCGGCGCTTTTGTGGCCTTGGAGGGCGGCAAGTCCGGCCTGGTACATATTTCGGAGATCGCCAACAGCTATGTCAACGATGTACATGACTTTTTGCAGGAGGGGCAGGACGTTAAAGTAAAGCTCCTTGCTATCAAGGACGGAAAGCTGGATCTTTCCATCAAAAAGGCGTTGCCCGCGCCGGAGCGCCCCGCCCAGCGGAACTTCCAGCCCCGTCCGGCAGCAGTCCCCCGTCCCGCGGCGGCTCCCCGGCGGCCCGCCGTTCAGGCAGCGGACACCACCCCCTCCGGCGATCTGGCCTTTGAGGACAAGCTCAAGCAGTTTCTCTCCTCCTCGGAGCGGAAAATGGCGGACCTGAACCGGAACATCTCCGGCAAGCAGGGCGGCCGCAGAAGAAGATAAATCCATTTCAGACTGATAACAACGCAGCCGTCTCCGGGAGAGCATCCCAGAGACGGCTGCGTCAACTTATATGTGTGAAAAATCACGCAGAAAAAGCGTCCACGCCCGCAAGGGCACATTTGATAGGGCCGATTTTCCGCGCCCCTTTTACGCCAGTCTGCGGAAGCACTTATTCTGGGTGTTGCTCCAGAAGTGGGTATCGTCGATGCCGGACACGTAGTAAACAAGCGGAGCGGAAAAGTCATTTTGCAGATAGTCGATGTCCAACGCCGGACAGTATCCCACGCTGCTGCGGTCCCGGACGCGGAAGGGATAGGCGGTTTCGCCAAGCAACTCCAGTTCCGGATACGCGATGCGGCAGCCGTCCTCGGAAAACAGCAGAACGGTGGTACCCGCATCGTCCACCCAGATACCCGCAAGGGCTTCTTCCGTCACAGCGCTGTAATCCCCCGGCGCTTCGTAGCGGTACTCCGTGCGTTCCGTGCGGTCTAAAATCTGCGTAAACAGGGGGAGCAGCTTCCACGCCGCCCACTTCACCCGGCCCGTGCTGCGGTACGGCTGTTTCATGGTATAGCCCGCGTCATCCAGTGCGTCATAGGCCGTCTCATCGCCCCGCATGAGGGTCTCCGCCTCCGTCAGCACCGCTGCCCATGCCCGGGCCAGCTCCGCAGAGCTTTCCAAAGGCACGTTTTCATCTATCCACCTGAATACGTCCTCCTGCTCCTCCGAGTTCACATCGATCCAGTCCAGCAGCTCTCCGGCGGCATAGGTGGCCCGCAGAGAGCTGCCCGCCGTGCCGGGTGCCACGGTGTAGATGTCCGTCAGCAGGTCTTCCAGAGTCAGCGGCTCTTTTTCCTCCGGCTTTGCAGGTTCAGGTTCCGGCGTTTCATCGGGAGGTTCCGTTACCCCCTCCCCCGGCGCCGATGGCATCATATCAGGCGGATCCTCCGGCTCCCTGTTTTTCCCTCCGCAGGCGGTCAGCAGCAGAGCCAGCAGCAAGCATACCGTCAAGATTCTGCGTTTCAACATATCCACCTCTCGATCTTTGATCCGTGGCCATGCCAACCAACGACCTCCACTGGTTCCGGCCATGGCCGAAGCCGAACGCTGCACATGGATACATTGGAGCAGGCTTTCAAAGGAAACCTCAACGCCATAAGCAAGCACATCTGTATATGCTTATTATATCAATACCATGCGGAAATTCAAGCGGGCCCCACAGATCCCGGCTTCAAGGCGGCAAAGGAGGCACAGGAAATTCAGAATCACGGCTCCCCCGCCACTTGCAGTCATGCGCTCTATCGACCTAAAAAACCACGCGGTCAGCCTCTCGGCTGACCGCGTGGTTCCACAAGTATTCTGTTTTTACTGTACGGAATTTTTCATTCTCCACACGATGGCAGAGACCTGACCGCGGGTCAGGGTGTTGTTGGGCTTATAGGTGCTGGTGCCGTTGGAGAAGTACCCCTCAATGATACCGGCGGCATTCAGCGCCTGCACATAGACGTCATTGGTGTCGGTAAAGGGTTTCTTGCTGGGCAGACCGGTGGTAGAAAGCTTCAACGCCTTGGCGGCGATCTGCGCGATCTGCAGACGGGTGATAGGCCCGTTCAGCTTGGGATTGCCGGACACCAGTCCGGCAGCCTTGGCCTTCGCCAGATAGCCGCTGAAGGGGCTGCCCTTCACCGTGGGGGCCTGCTCGCCGTAGCCCGCCGCCAGCATGATGAGCTTCAGGGCCGCGCCGTAAGTAATGGTATTCTTCTCCTGAAACGTTCCGTTGCTGTAGCCGGAGATAACATTGGCGCTGGCAAGTTCCGTAACATACTTATAGCACCAGGTGGAGGTGGAGATATCCGTAAACTTCTTCACGCTGTCCACCACGCCGATGGAGACCACACCGGCCCCCAAAGCGGTGCCGCTGCTGCTCAATGCCACATAGGGAATGGAGACAGAGCCGGTGAACCCACTGTTGGGAATGAAGCGCAGCTGGCTCATGGAATCGGTGTCGCTGCCATAGCTGTAAGCGCTGGTGGTATCCGCCGCATAGGAGCCAACGTACAGAACACCGGCAGTGGAGGCAGGCAGCTCCAGCAGCTGGATGCTGCTAAGGCCGAAGCCAGTGGCGGATGCCACCGCGGAATACACAGAGTTTGCCGGGAAGTTCACGGAGGTACCCTTGGTGGTCACGCTGTAAACCTCAGACACCGGAGAAGCCGTCACACTGATCAGAATGGTTGCAGAAACAGCCGTTCCGCTGCTGCTGTATCCGGTAAAGGTGAGGGCTGTGCAGTAATTGCTGCCGCTGGGGATATAGGTCAGCTCGGAGAGGTCATATTCCGATGCAGAGGCGGGACTGTAGGAGAAAATCATACTGCCCGCCATAGAAGCGGTGAGCTGCGTCCGCGTCGCGCCGTACTTGCTGGCATTGTAATAGTTGTAGTATAGACTGCCGGTAGCGGGTACACTGGTCAGCGTCAGATATTGCAAGGACCCGCCGGAGGTGTACTTACGGAAAAGGCGGGCAATGTCATTGGCGTTGATCTGCAGGGCGGTGTTGGGCGTGGTATTGTAGCGGATGTTGCCCACATATCGGGATGTTACCGCAGATGTACCGGTGGTGATGACCAGTGTACCGGTGGTCGACTGATCGCATTTGCTGTTTTTACCGCCGTAAAGGGTGAAGCTCAGCGTAATACTGCCCGAGAAGGTCCGATCCGCCACAAAGCTCAAATCGTCCAGACTGTAATCCGCATCTTCGTAGCTGTCATAACCAAATGTGGTTCCGGACAGGCTGGAACGGGTAAAGGCTGTCTCATTCCGCTTGCCGTACCGGGAATAGAGGGTACCGGCATTGTTGAACGCACTGTCAGGCCGGCTGAATTCCACATACTTGAAGCTGCCGGTGCAGTTGCTGCTATCGTAGACCTTTTTAAAGTCATCCTCGTCAAAGGCAACTTCGTCACCGGCCTTCACCGTGTAGGTGATATCACCCTTGGTCGTGGACGAACCAGTCTTACCGGTGGCAATGACCAGAGTACCGGTGACATTCTGGTTGGTCCGGGTACCGGTGCCGCCATAGGCGGTAAAGCTCAGCTCCACGCTGCCGGAGAAGGACTTGTCCGCCACAAAGCTCAGCTCGTCCAGATCGTAGTCACCATAGTCGCTGTCACCGTAGTAGAACTTATTGCTGCTGAGGCTGGAGCGGGTAAAGGCAGTCTCATTCCGCTTACCGTACCGGGAATAGAGGGTACCGGCATTATTGAACGCGCTGTCGGGCCGGCTGAACTCCACATACTTGAGACTACCGGTACAGCGGCTGTTCTCGTAGATCTTCTCAAAATCGGCATCGTCAAAGGCAACTTCCTCACCGGCTTTCACTGTGTAAGTAATGTCACCCTTGCTGGAGGATGCAGATTTAGAAGATGTGATTTTCAGGGTTCCGCTGACAGAATCATTCTCCTTGCTGCCTCTCCCGCCGTAAGCTGTAAATGCAATCTCAATACTATCGGAAAAAGACTTATCCGCCACAAAGCTCAGTTCGTCCAGATCATAGTCACCATAGTCGCTGTCACCGTAGTAGAACTTGTAATCGTCCAGTTCAGAGCGGGTAAAAGAGGTTGCATTCCGCTTGCCGTACCGGGAATAAACGGTACCGGCATTGCTGTAATCAGAGGAAGGCTTTTCAAATACCACATACTTCATCGTGCCGGAGCCGCCAGCATTGTCATAGGCATTAACAAAATCTTCATCGTCAAAGGTAACTTCCTCGCCGGGCTTCACCGTATAGGTGATGTCCCCCTTGGAGGAACCGGAACCGCCGCCGACTTTAATATCCATGGTGCCGTACACATAATTCTTGCCGTCGGCGTCATAGATCTCAAATTTCAGCCGCAGCGTGCCGCTGTCGGCCCGGCGGTTGGCTTCAAATGTCAAGCCATCCAACGCGTAGTCCATATTCTTGGGCACATCGTGGCTGTCATAATAAAACCATGTGTTACGCAGATCGCTTTCACTGAGGCTCACAGTCTTATCATAGTAATTCACAGCGGTCAAGTACCCATAGTCATCCAGATCGCTGTAATCGGTGAATACCACATAGCTGGGATCACCACTATATTCACTTCTGTAAAGGTCGCGGAACTCCCGCTCTTTGAATGATACAGAGTCCCCCTTATCCACTTCATAAGTCAGATCCGCTGAAGATTTTGCGGACACGGCCGGGACCATCGTCATGACCATGACCAGCGTCAGCAGAAAGGCCGGAAGCCGTTTTCTGAAAAACCGTCTCATAAAAAACCTCCTAAATTCAGTTTAGCACCTATGTATACTTCTATAAACCTACCATAGCGGAAAGTTGCTTTGCAATCATGAACAAATTGTGAACAAGATGCTACAATCCGGTTAAAATTTATCGCTGCGAACAGCCGGAATTTTTTACACCACAGCGGGCATTTCCTTCTCGTGAAACAGTCCTCCAAGCCGGACCCGCTTTTCATGCCGCGCCGCCCTTCTCCAGCCGCGGAAAAGGGGTTTGTATTTTGAGGAAATATCTGCTATAATAAAGGTCAACCTTAGAAAACTTGGCGGCCGGACGCTGCTGCGGGCCGTGTGCCCCCGGCGAACACGCCCGGAGAAATTCCGGGCCGCAGCTTGGGACGATAGGAAGTAATGCGATGATCGATCAATATGGCCGGACAATTGATTATCTGCGGCTGTCGGTAACGGACCTTTGCAATTACCGATGCCAATACTGTATGCCGGCGGACGGCGTGGAAAAGGGTCCCCATGGGGCCGTCCTCTCCGTAGAGGAATACGGCGAGATCGCCCGGGCTGCGGTGAAGCTGGGAATCCGGAAGATCCGTCTCACCGGCGGAGAACCGCTGGTGCGGCGAGGGATTCTGGACATCTGCCGAACGCTGCGGACCATCCCGGAATTGAAGGAGCTTTGCCTCACCACCAACGGCAGCCTGCTGCCGGAGTTAGCAAAGCCCCTGCGGGAGGCCGGAGTGGACCGGCTGAACATCAGTCTGGACACCCTGCGGGCGGAGCGATTCCGGGAAATCACCCGCCGGGGAGATCTGGAGGACACCTTTGCGGGCATCCGGGCAGCGGAGGACGCCGGATTTCAGAATCTGAAGCTGGACACCGTGCTGATGGGCGGCGTGAACGATGACGAGATCGAGGATTTTCTGAACCTGACGAAAGAGCACCCCTGGGAGGTGCGGTTCATTGAACTGATGCCTATGGGGCCCTGTGCGGCATGGCCAAAGGAACGCTTTCTGCCGGTAACTGAGATTCTGAACCGATTCCCGGCGCTGGAAGAAATCGAACCCAATGGCGTGGCCCGGCGGTACCGTCTGCCGGGAGCCATGGGTGCTGTGGGGCTGATCACCCCCATGAGCCACGAGTTCTGTGGAGCGTGCCGCCGCATCCGGGTAACGGCGGACGGCAAGCTGAAGGGCTGTCTCCACAGCCGGGAGGAAATCTCCCTCCGGGGACTTCACGGCAGGGAATTGGAGGACGCCATCCTACGGGGCATCCTGCATAAGCCCAAGGGGCACCACCTCACGGAACATGCCAGCGATACGCCCCGGACCATGAATGAGATCGGAGGCTGAACCATGGGAGAACTGACCCATTTCAACGAGCAGGGCCGCGCCCGGATGGTGGACGTGACGGAAAAGGCCGTGACCCACCGGCGGGCGGTGGCGGCGGGGGAGATCCGCGTATCACCGGAAACTATGGTCCATATCAAAAACGGTACCCTGAAAAAGGGAGACGTGCTGGCGGTGGCCCAGGTGGCGGGCATCCAGGCCGCCAAGCACAACTGGGAGCTGATCCCCATGTGCCACCCTCTGCCCCTGACAGGTATCGACATCACGTTCCATCTGTCGGACCAGCCCTGCATGGTGGAGATCCGGGCGGCGGTCACCTGCACCGGCGTCACCGGCGTAGAGATGGAGGCCCTGACCGCCGTTTCCGTGGCGGCCCTCACCGTTTACGATATGTGCAAGGCGGTGCAGAAGGATATGGAGATCACCAACATCCGCCTGCTGGAAAAATCCGGCGGCAAGAGCGGAGACTATAAGCGAGAGGACTGATAGAACCATGGCAAGGGTCGTATCCGTCAATATCAGCGAGAAAAAGGGTACTGTCAAGACGCCGGTGACGGAAATCCGGCTGAAGCTGCGCCACGGCATTGTGGGGGACGCCCACGCCGGGGACTGGCACCGCCAGATCTCTCTGCTGGCGGAGGAAAGCATCGACTCCATGCGCCCCCGCTCCCCCATCGCTCTGGACCCCGGCGTATTCGCGGAGAACATTAACACGGAGGGCATCGACCTCAAGCATCTGCCCGTGGGGACCCACCTGCGGATCGGTGAGACGGAGGTGGAGGTGACGCAGATTGGCAAGGAGTGCCACAATGACTGCGCCATCAAAAAGGCGGTCGGCAAGTGCGTCATGCCCACGGAGGGCATCTTCGCCGTGGTGGTAAAAGAGGGCGTTGTCAGGCCCGGAGACGAAATTGAGGTGCTGAAGTGAAGCTGATCCGAACAGAGGAGGCCGTGGGCCACGTGCTGTGCCACGATATGACCCAGATCATCAAGGATCAATATAAGGACGCCCGGTTCCGCAAGGGCCACATCGTCACAGAGGACGATATTCCCGTGCTGCTGAGCATGGGCAAGGAGAACCTGTATGTCTGGGAGATGACTCCGGGCATGGTCCACGAAAACGATGCGGCGGAGCGGCTGCTGGCCCTGTGCGGTCAGGAGAACATGCTCCGCAGCGAGACGAAAGAGGGCAAGATCGAGCTGACCGCCGCCTGCGACGGCCTGTTCCGGGTGGACAGCCAGCGGCTCATCGCTGTCAACTCCCGGGAGGACGTGATGATCGCCACCCGGAAGGGCAATACCGCCGTGAGAAAGGGCGACAAGTTGGCGGGAATGCGGGTCATCCCTCTCATCATCAAGGAGGAAACGCTGCAAGCCGCCGAGCAGGCGGCGGGCGCCGGCCCTCTATTGGAGCTGTTGCCCTATGTGAAGAAAACCGCCGCTATCGTGGCCACCGGCAGCGAGGTGAAGAAGGGTCTCATCCAGGACACCTTCACCCCGGTGGTGAAGGAGAAGCTGGCGGCCTACGGTATCGAGACCATCTCCATCGCCTATTCCGGCGACGGCGTAGAAAATGTGGCTAATGCTATCGGCGAAGCCCGGAAAACCGGCGCGGACCTGATCCTGTGCACCGGCGGCATGAGCGTGGACCCGGACGACAACACCCCCGGCGGCATCCAGGCAAGCGGCGCACGGATCGTCACCTACGGCGCGCCTGTGCTGCCCGGCGCCATGTTCCTGCTGGGCTATTTTGAGGACGGAACCCCCATCTGCGGCCTGCCCGGCTGCGTCATGTATGCCGGGGCCACCATTTTCGACCTGGCGCTCCCCCGGATCGCCGCAGGCGTGGAACTGACCCGCAGAGACTTCGCCGTGATGGGCGAGGGCGGGCTGTGCCTTGGCTGCAAGCCCTGTCACTGGCCCAACTGCCCCTTCGGAAAATAAAAGCGAGAGCGCCCAAGCGCGCTCCTGCTTTTCCGAACCGTTCATCTTGATTGAGTATCACGCTTTACTCTGTAAAGTCAAGATAGATTTTCCATCGAATCAGAAAGGAAGAACCAACATGAAAAAGTATTTGTCCCTGCTGCTGGCCCTGTGCCTGACCTTGTCCCTCGCCGCCTGCGGCGGTAAAACCGACACCAACGCCGACACCGGCGACAGTTCCCAGACGCAGGACAACGCCTCCACGGAAGCCCCCGCCGGTGAGCCGGTGGAGCTGATCGTGTTCGCTGCCGCCTCTATGACGGAGACCATGAACCAGCTCAAGGAAATGTACGAGCAGAACAATCCCAACGTGACCGTTACCTATAACTTTGATTCCTCCGGCAAGCTGCTCACCCAAATCAAGGAGGGCGCGGACTGCGACCTGTTCATTTCCGCCGCCCCCAAGCAGATGAACGCCATGGACGGCAGCCTCATCGGTGATGCCGAGAAGAACCCCGACGGGCTTGACCTCATCGTCACCGACAGCCGTGTGGACCTGCTGGAAAACAAGGTGACGCTCACCGTTCCCGAAGGCAATCCCAAGGGCATTGAGAGCTTCGACCAGCTTGCCGAGCTGCTGAAGAACGGTGATGTGATGCTGGCCATCGGCAACAGCGACGTGCCCGTGGGCCAGTACACCCTGAATATCTTCAACTACTACGGCATCGACGAGACCGCCGTCGCGAACAAGCTGACCTACGGCAACAACGTGAAGGAGGTTGCCTCTCAGGTCAGCGAGGGTGCCGTGGACTGCGGCATCATCTACGCCACCGATGCCAACTCCGCCGGTCTGACGGTGGTGGACAGCGCCACTGCCGAGATGTGCGGTCAGGTCATCTACCCCGCCGCCGTGCTCAAGGGGGACAAGGAGGATGCCGCCCAGGACTTCCTGGCCTATCTCCAGACCGACGCGGCCATGACCGTGTTTGAGTCCGTGGGCTTCTCCGCCGCTTGACCGAGAACTATTTCTGAAAAGGCCGACGATAAATCGCTTGCCCGCCGCTGATACGGCGGCGGGCCGCCGGTCTCCCCATCCCTTCCCCCTCAGGAGGTAACTTATGGACCTGTTTCCCCTATGGAACTCGCTGCGGATCGCGGCTATTTCCACGGTGATCGTCTTTTTCGCCGGGATCTTCGCGGCGTACTATATCGCCCGCCTGCCCCGGCTGGTAAAGGGCGTTCTGGACGTGGTGCTGACGCTGCCGCTGGTGCTGCCCCCCACCGTCATCGGCTATCTGCTGCTGCGGCTGCTGGGGCCAAAGCGGATCCTCGGCGCGTGGCTGCTGCGTCATTTCGACGTGAAGGTGGTGATGACCTGGTGGTCCGCCATCTTTGCCACCGCCGTGGTGATCTTCCCGTTGATGTACCGCACCGCCCGCGGAGCTTTCGAATCCTTTGACGAGACGCTGGCCTACTCCGGACAGACACTGGGCCTTTCCAACGCCTATATTTTCTGGCTCATCCGGATGCCCTGCTGCCGGCAGGGCATCTTAGCGGGAACGGTGCTGGCCTTCGCCCGGGCCCTGGGTGAATACGGCGCTACCAGCATGATCGCCGGGTACACCCCCGGCAAGACCGCCACCATCTCCACCACGGTCTACCAGCTTTGGCAGACCAGCAATGACGCGTTGGCTATGAAATGGGTAATGGTCAACCTAAGCATCTCCGCCGTGGTGCTGCTGACGGTGAATATGCTGGAACGCCGGGACTTTCTGGTGTCCGGCGGGAAAAGGAGGGGGACGGCTTGAGCCTGCTTGTGGAGATTGAAAAGCAGCTGGGGAATTTCCATCTGAACGTCCGCTTTCAGGCGGAGACGGAAACGCTGGCCCTGCTGGGGGCCTCCGGCTGCGGCAAGAGCATGACCCTCAAATGCATCGCGGGGATCATGACCCCGGATCGGGGGCGGATCGTGCTAAACGGCCGGGTGCTGTTTGACAGCGAGGCCAGGATCGACCTGCCGCCCCAGCAGCGCCGGGTGGGGTATTTATTCCAGAATTACGCCCTGTTCCCCACCATGACGGTGGAGAAAAACATCCTCTGCGGCATCCGCTCCGGTTCCAAGGCGGAAAAAGCCGCCGCACTGTCGGCGACCCTCCACCGCTTTCGGCTGGAGGGTCTGGAAAAGCGGTATCCCGCCCAGCTTTCCGGCGGACAGCAGCAGCGGGTGGCGCTGGCGAGGATTCTCTGCTCCCAGCCGGAGGTCATTTTGCTGGACGAGCCGTTTTCCGCGCTGGACAGCTATCTGAAATGGGGCTTGGAGCTGAAGCTGTCCGATTTTCTGGAGAATTTCTCCGGGCCGATTTTGTGGGTGTCCCATGACCGGGGCGAGGTGTTCCGCAACTGCAAGCGGGTGTGCATACTGGATCAGGGGGCCTCGCAAGGAACCTTCACTCTGCGGCAGCTGTTTCACGAGCCGGAAACGGAGGCTGCCGCCCGACTCTCCGGGTGTAAAAACATCGTGGAGGCCGTACCGGCAGGCAGCGCCGTGACGCTGCCCGCGTGGGGTCTGACGCTGCACTGCGGCAAGCCGGTCCCGGCGGACATCCGTCAGGCAGGCATCCGGGCAAGACACGTGATGACGGTGCCGGAGGGCACCCCGGACGCCTTCTACTGCACGGTGGAGCGGGTCATTCAGGATGTATTCACCACCATCGTCCTGCTGCGGCCGGAGGGAGCCGCGTCCGGTGCCCCCCTCCTGCGGATGGAACTGGAACGGGACGATTGGCGGCGGCTGAACCGCCCGGAGGGGCTTTGGATCGCCGTCCAGCCAAGGGATATTCTACTGTTGAAATGAGGAGATGATCGTATGTATCGTGCTGCTGTATTGACGGTCAGCGACCGTGTTTCCCGGGGCGAGCGCCCCGACGAGGGTGGTCCGCTGGTGGCAGAGCTGCTGAAAAACGCAGGCTATGAGGTGGTTCGGACCGATGTGGTGCCGGACGAGCAGGCACAGATCGAAGCGGCGCTGCGGCAGATGGCCGACGATGGTGACATTCAACTGCTTGTGACCACCGGCGGCACCGGCTTCGCTCCCCGGGACGTGACCCCGGAGGCCACCCTTGCCGTGTGCGACCGGCTGACTCCCGGCATCCCGGAGGCCATGCGCTATGCCTCCATGCAGATCACCAGCCGTGCCATGCTGTCCCGGGCGCAGGCGGGCATCCGGAAAGGGACCTTGATCCTAAACCTCCCCGGCTCCCCCAAGGCGGCTCAGGAGAATCTGGAGGCGGTGCTGCCCGCCATCAGTCACGGTCTGGAAATGCTCTCCGGCCGCCCTGCCGACTGTGCCAAGCTGACGGACTGAGGGGAATATCTCTGCCAAAACCGGATGCTTCCCCCGCAAGCAAAAAATCGGCTAATCTTTTGTATAGAGAAATTGCAAAAAAAGCTACCGCCTGCAAAATGCAGACGGTAGCTTCATACATATCTCGGCGCTTTTTCGTTGGCAATTGTTGTAAATTTGTGGTAAATTCATCAGATTGCCACGGAAAAGCCCTTTATTTCAAGGCTTTGCGGTGTCTCTTAGTACATGCCGCCCATGCCGGGGTCAGCGGGAGCAGCAGGTGCGGGGGGTTCGGGCTTGTCGGCCACCAGGGACTCGGTGGTCAGTACCATTGCGGAGACGGAAGCGGCGTTCTCCAGAGCGGAGCGGGTCACCTTGGCGGGATCGATGATACCGGCGGCGACCATGTCGCAGTACTCCTCCTTGTAAGCGTCGAAGCCGTAGCCCAGCTTGCCGGAATTGCGGACCTTCTCCAGGATCACGGAGCCGTCCAGGCCGGCGTTGGCAGCGATCTGGCGGATAGGAGCTTCCAGAGCCTTGGCGATGATGCGGACACCGGTCTTCTCGTCGCCGTCCACGCTGTCCAGCAGCGCTTCCACAGCGGGGATGACGTTCACAAAGATGGTACCGCCGCCAGCCACAACGCCTTCCTCAACGGCGGCGCGGGTAGCGTTCAGAGCATCCTCGATGCGGAGCTTCTTCTCCTTCATCTCGGTCTCGGTAGCAGCGCCCACCTTGATGACAGCCACACCGCCGGCCATCTTGGCCAGACGCTCCTGCAGCTTCTCCTTATCGTAGTCGCTGGTGGTGTTGGCGATCTGGCTGCGAATCTGAGCCACACGGTCCTTGATGGCGGTGGCATCGCCAGCACCGTCCACGATGGTGGTGTTCTCCTTGGTGACCTTCACCTGACGGGCACGGCCCAGCATGTCGATGGTAGCGGTCTTCAGTTCCAGGCCCACTTCCTCGCTGATGACGGTGCCGCCGGTCAGAATGGCGATATCCTGCAGCATCTCCTTGCGACGGTCGCCGAAGCCGGGAGCCTTGACGCACACCACGTTCAGGGTGCCCCGCAGACGGTTCACGATCAGGGTGTTCAGAGCCTCGCCCTCAACATCCTCAGCCACGATGACCAGCTTCTTGCCGGACTGGACCAGCTGCTCCAGGATGGGCAGGATGTCGGAGATGACGGAGATCTTCTTATCGGTGATGAGGATATAGGCGTCGTCAATGACGGCCTCCATCTTCTCGGTATCGGTGACCATATAGGGGGTGATATAGCCCCGGTCGAACTGCATGCCTTCCACGACCTCGCTGTAGGTCTCGGCGGTCTTGGACTCCTCAATGGTGATGACACCGTCGGCGGAAACCTTCTCCATGGCGTCGGCGATCAGCTTGCCGATCTCCTCGTCGCCGCTGGAAACAGCGCCGACACGGGCGATGTCGTTGGAGCCGTCCACCTTCTTGGCCTGCTTCTTGACCTCAGCCACAGCAGCCTCCACAGCCTTGGCCATACCCTTCTTCACAATGATGGGATTGGCACCGGCAGCCAGGTTCTTCAGACCCTCGTGGATCATGGCCTGAGCCAGCAGGGTGGCGGTGGTGGTGCCGTCACCGGCCACATCGTTAGTCTTGGTGGAAACTTCCTTCACCAGCTGCGCGCCCATGTTCTCGAAGGGATCGGGCAGCTCCACTTCCTTGGCGATGCTGACGCCGTCGTTGGTGATGAGGGGTGCGCCGTACTTCTTATCCAGAACCACGTTGCGGCCCTTGGGGCCCAGGGTGATCTTAACGGTATCGGCCAGCTGGTCAACGCCGGCCTGCAGAGCCTTGCGGGCTTCATCGCCGCGCATAATGAGCTTAGACATAATTCATAACCTCCAAGTTTTCTTAAAGTGGGGGACTGCGTCCCCCCTTTGCCCGTAAAGGGCACGCCGCATCCGTAAAGCAGTAAAGCTGCTAACGGCTGCGCAGTAGATTCCCCCTCGCCAGTTTGTGAACTGGCGACGTCGTCCAGGACGGCTGGGGTCAAGGAATTTTTGCCACGCACATGTCGCGGCAAAAATCAATTCAAGCATTTTGTCAGGACACATGCCCCACCGTTCCTTCGTCCCCTTCCGGCGCAAACCAGCGAAGCGTTTGTGCCGGAAAAACGAGGAGCAGCGGAACGAGAGAGCTTTGGCCGCAAGGCCGAAGCGAGGGATGTGCAGCTTGTGACGAGTTACTCGACGATGGCCAGGATATCGTTCTGACGGACAACTACGTACTCCACGTCCTCCAGGGTCACCTTGGTGCCGGCATACTGGCTGGTGATGACCTTATCGCCGGGCTTCACGGTCATGGTGACTTCCTTGCCGTCTACCATGCCGCCGGGGCCCACGGAAATGACTTCGGCCACAGAGGGCTTTTCCTTGGCGGAGCCGGTGAGGATGATGCCGCCCTTGGTGGTCTCCTCAGTCTCCACCATCTTCAGAATCACACGATCAGACAACGGGGTAAGTTTCATGCTGGATTCCTCCTTATATATTTTTCATGATAAACAAATTTCAGCGTTAGCACTCAGTCTCCTTGAGTGCTAACGCTGTTATCATAGTACAACTGTCCCGGTTTGTAAAGGGGTAATTTGTAAATAAGTTATGAAGTTTCCATTGGGGAAAATCGTCGGTTCCCGCCCTCACTTGGGACCGGCACCGTAATTGGGATCACAGCCCTTGGGTCCGAAGAAATTCAACCTTTTTTCCGACAAAGTCAGACGCACATCCCGGCTGTGGATGGTCTCCCCGTCCAGACAGGTCACAATGTCATCTTCCGACTGAATGCGGACGTTTTTGGCAGTCACCACCCGGATCACCTCCGGCGGCAACGAGCGGTAGCGGCCATCGGAATAGGCACCGAACAATCCAGCGAATTTCAGGCGGCTGATATTTTTCACCAGAACGGTGTTTAGAATCCCGTCGTCCATTCGGGCCTCCGGCACCGGGGTAGAGCCGCCGCCGTAGTACCGGCCGTTGCACATGGATACAAGGGCGAAGTCGTCTTCGATCACCTCATCGTCCAGCGTCACGGTCCAGTGCTGGCCAATACCCCGGAACAGGAAATTCACCGCCACGGCGGTCAGATAGCTGCCCCGGCCGCTGAGAAAGGGGGAATCCCCCAGCTCATGGACGCTTTCCGCCACCCGGGCGTCAATGCCGCTGCAGGCAATGGTCAGACATTGGCGGCCGTTGCAGTCGATAAGGTCCAGAGGATGGACCTCCCCGTCCCACAGATTTTCCGCGTCCGTAAACTTGGCGGCGTCCGGACCGAAGTTTTTCAGGAAATCATTACCGGTCCCGATGGGGATGCAGGTCACAGCCGCATTGTCAAAGCCTGCCGCGCCGTTGACCACCTCGTTCAGAGTGCCGTCTCCGCCGCAGGCGTAAAGCCGGACCTCCTCCCCGGAGGACACCAGCCGTCGGGCAATCTCCTCCGCGCCGCCGGACCGCTGGGTCAGCAGGCATTGGCAGGTCAGGCCATGCTGCCGCAGACGGTCCGCCATTTCATAAATGCGGCCCGTCTGGTCCTTTTTCCCGGCATGGGGGTTAATGATGAAGATATGCTGCACGGGTGACCGCTCCCCTTTCAACCGAAACCGTCAAATTCTGATTACAAATTGTCATTTTTGCCCGCATGATTGCTTTTTGTATAAAATTCTCCGGTCATCTTCCGTACATGAAGGCGTCGCACTTGATCATGTTCCCCACAAAATCTTTGATTTTGCGGGGGCCCCGGATCTTACCTGACCGGTCAGGCAAAGCCCGCCCGGTCCAAGGTTTTGCCTGCGGCAAAACGCTTGCGCGCCGTTGACGCGGCGTCGGCGCGCTGCGCCGTTACGGCATGATCTCCGATCATCTTCCGTACATGAAGGCGTCGCACTTGATCATGCCGTTGTAGAGCTTGCGTTTTTTGTCGGCGGGACGGCCGAAACACCGCTCAAATTCCGTGTGGGAGCTGAGCACCAGCACCCGCCACTTGGGGGGCAGGTCCCGGAGGGCCGCGCCGAACATTCGATACAGGTCCTCGGCCTCCTTTTTTTCCAGCAGCCGCTCGCCGTAGGGCGGGTTGGTCACCAACTGGCCGTATTCGCTGTCCCGGTGGAATTTTCCCGCGTCTGCCACTTCAAAACGGATGCAGTCCTCCACACCGGCCAGCTCCGCGTTGTGCCGCGCCAGCTCCACAGCGGCGGGGTCAATATCGCCGCCCCAGATGTCATAATGGCCGTGGAATTCCTTATCCATGGCCTCGTCACCGGCCTCCAGCCACAGTTTGGAGTCCATGTTCTTCCACTTTTGGGCAGCAAAGCTGCGGTCCAGGCCCGGTGCCCGGTTCTTGGCGATAAGGGCCGCCTCGATGGGGATGGTGCCACTGCCGCAGAAGGGGTCGCAGAAGGGATCCTTTCCCCAGTAACGGGAGAGGGTCACCAGCGCTGCCGCCAGCGTTTCCCGCAGGGGCGCACCCATGTTTTTAGCCCGGTAGCCCCGCTTGTAAAGGCCCTCGCCAGAGGTGTCCAGATACAAGGTCGCTACATCTTTGATGATGGAAAACTGGATCTGATACCGGCTGCCGGACTCCGGCAGGGTCTCCACGCCGTACTTCTCCCCCAGCCGCTTAGCGGACGCCTTTTTCACGATGGACTGGCAGGCGGGGACCGAGTGGAGCTGGGAGTTCAGGGAATAGCCCTTTACAGGGAACTCGCCGTCCCGTGGGATATAATTCTCCCAAGGCAGGGCATAGACCCCCTGAAACAGCGCCTCAAAATCACGGGCCGGGAAGGAGCCGAGCTCCATCAGCACCCGCGCGCCGCAGCGGAGGTTGATGTTCAGTCGGGCAATGTCAGCCAAAGTTCCTTCACAGTGGACCCGGCCGTTTTCCGCCCGGACATTTTTTAAGTCCAGACGGCGCATCTCGTCCGCCACCAGACTTTCCAAACCAAACAGACAGGGAACCGTCAGTGTCATGGTCCATGTCTCCTTTCAACTTTCAAAACTATATTAGGGTCAGTATAACAGACTGTCCGCTGATCCGCAACCGGAAACCGTGCTCCCACCGCAAATTGGAAGTGGTTTTTCGCCAAAAACTGTGCTATACTGCAAGCAGAAATGGATTTTGCAAAAAAGGAGGGTTCTTTGATGATGAACTGGATCTGGCTGGGGGCTGTGGTGGCCTTCGGCGTTTTGGAGGCCGCTACTGCGGCATTGGTATCCATTTGGTTTGTAGGCGGTGCGGCGGTGGCTCTGCTGGCGTCCTTTTTAGGTGCGGCGCTGTGGCTTCAGATTGCCCTGTTTCTGGCGGTCTCCGTGGGTATTCTGGCGGCGGTCCGGCCCCTGATGAAGCGAGCCAACGCAAAAACCGTCCCTACGAATCTGGACCGGGTCATCGGCTGTACTGCCCGGGTAACAGAGGAGATCGACAACGAGGCCGGCACCGGGGCCGTGTATGTAGAGGGCAAGACCTGGACCGCCCGCAGCAGCGACGGCACGGTGCTGCCCATCGGGACCCGCGTGATCGCGGAGCGGATGGAGGGCGTCAAGCTCTATGTGAAGCCGGAGCCGGTAAGCTCCACGCGGCAGAACTGACCGCTTAACTGAATAAAACCCCCTGCGAGGAAGCGGCTATGCCGTTTCCCGCAGAGGGTTTTTATCTTCTATCTTCGGATGGATGCCCCATCGCGCACTCGGAAGACTTTTGTTTTGATCCGCTCCAGTGCAAGAGGTTCCATTCAATTTCGGTTTGACAGGGTCCCTGTAAGCACCCGGCCAAAGCAGATCAGCGTCCCGGTCTCCGCAGCAGGCAAGGTCACGTCCCCGTCCGCGCGGCGGCGATTCAGGGAAAACAAATGTACCGTACCGGAATCGTCCCGGTCATACTGCCGGCAAAGGACCTTGCCGTTCACGCTGAAAATACCCACATCTCCCTCCCGCAGAGGCGTGCGGCTCACATACGCCACCGCGCCGTCCTCCAGATAGGGGGCCATAGCGTCCCCGCTGATGCGGATGGCAAATTCCGCCGTCTGCGGCACTTGCTCTGTGACGGAGATCTCATCAAAATCCTCTCCCGGCACTGCGGAAACACAGCCTACCGCCGCCAGCGTGTGGTACAGGGGGATGATCCTGCCCTCGGGCCGCTCCGCCGGGAGCGGGGACGTCTCCTGTCGGCAGGCCCACAGCGCTTCGGTCACAGACTGCACCGTTTCACGTCCCAATGGAGAAAGCTCCCTGAATTTCCGCAGCAAAGTCTGTTCTTCTGAACTCAGCGCCTGTCCGCCTCCCCGAAAGCTGTCCCGAAACAGTTGATTGGGATCTGTCTCCAAACTGTCAAACAACCGCAGCATCACATCTTCCTTGGGAAAGCTCAGACCGTTTTCATAGTTGCTCACTGCCGAGGGGGACACTCCCAGCCGCCCCGCCAGTTCCCCACGGGACAGCTTCAGCTCCCCACGCCGGAATTTAATTCGTTCGCCAAAACTCATGGAAAAAAACTCCTTTCGTTCTGTTCCTCGACAACTCTCGACACAGGTGTCTTAATCATAACGAAAAAAAGTGTTGCTGTCAATCCATTTTAACAAGTTTCTTGTAAAATTATTCTTGACTTAGCAAAATTCTTGTGATAATGTTACCTCGTTGACAGGGAACTTGTCCTGGCGATAAGCAAAAGCCACATGGGAAGGAGGGCAGCAAGCAGACGGGCCGCAGGCTGTTCCATGCAAGTCATCCGGTTCCGCTTTCTCCGGTCCACCCGCTGAAACCGTGCGGCGAATACTGCGGGCAGAAAAAAATCGAGCGCAGACAAAGTCTGCGTTCGATTGGTGGGGGAAGGTGGATTCGAACCACCGAAGTCAGTGACAACAGATTTACAGTCTGCCCCATTTGGCCGCTCTGGAATTCCCCCATATGAAATTGTGGAGCTGGTGGACGGATTCGAACCCCCGACCTGCTGATTACAAATCAGCTGCTCTACCAGCTGAGCTACACCAGCAGTTCCAACAGCAAGGATTATCTTAGCAGAACATAACCAATTTGTCAACAACTTTTTTTATTTTCGTATTTCTTTTTAGGAGGGATCTGTTTGAGCACAAAAAAGCGCTCCGTTTCCGCCGTGGTACGCTGTTCCATTTGTGGGCGGGAAATCGCGTCAGGAGAGGAATACTGGGTCTGCAACGGCACCTTGGCCTGCACCGACTGTCTACCTGCCCTGGCCCGGCAGGAGCTCCTGCCCTGCCGGGTGCTCCGGGGAAAGGAGGACAGACTATGACACTGTTGGAAATGTCTGTTGTTTACGCGGAACACGCCGCCGTGATCCGAAGTCGGATCGTGGAGCTTCGCGGTCTGACCCGGCAGGAAACGGACCCGGAAGCCGTCCAGGCCCTCAAACGCCGGGTGGCGGCGCTGCTGCCCTTATGGCAGGAGGCCCGGGATCTGGCCAGACTCACCGCTCATTATTACGACTATGATAAGGAGGCTCACCGATGAATCAGATCAGTCTGGACGCCAAGGGCGGTCAATTTCTGGCAGATCTGGCCAACTGGCAGCGGGAAAGCGCCCCGGATAACTCTGCGGACCTGGAGCGGCTGCGCCGGAATCTGCGCTTTGCCCGCCAGCAGGTGCTGACGAAGCGGCAGCAGCAGATGCTGGAGCTTTACTACGATCAGGGACTCACCATGGGGCAGATCGCCGCCAAGCTCCATCTGAACCGCTCCACCGTCTGCCGCACACTTCAGCGGGCCAGAGAACGGCTTTATGCGTGTCTGCGTTATACCTTATAAGGACAGTTCAGTTAATCTTATAGGCGGTCCGTCTTGCGGTCCGGGAGAAAAGCCCGTATAATAGGGTCAGAATCGTTGATTTTACATCATACGCGCCCGCGCTTATAAAATCTGGTTGAAAAGGAGACCGCGATGGATATGAAACCGATCATTGTCATGGCCGGAACACCGGTAGATACCCAGATGGGCATGGACTGCCTCAGCACACAGGGATTGCCCGGCGTCTTTTGCCCGATATCAGAGGACCCCAACCAGCAGACGGCTTTCCAGATCTCCTCCACGGAGGAAAAGATCGACACCGTAGTCTCCCTTCTGTGCGCGGCGCAGCGGGAGCATGGCTGCGAAAAAGCCTTCATTTACTGCAATTCTCTTTCCGGCGCGCTGGATTTCCAGTTCGTTGCCCGGGAAACCGGCTTGAAGATCGTCACGCCGCTGGACGTTTACCGGCTGCTGGCGCCTAAATATCACTCTCTGGCCGTGATCGCCGCCAACGCTCAGGGCACCGCCGGAATCGAGCGGACCCTGCTCAGTGCCAACCCGGACCTGACCCTGCGCTCTACCGGACTTCTGCCTGTGGTGTTGGGGATCGAGGCCGGAGAGGACCCCGATACGCTGGTGAAACAGAACCGTCTGCCGGAGCTTGTGAACTGGTATCAGGCGTTGGGTGCAGAAGCGCTGGTGCTTGGCTGCACCCACTTCCCCTATTTCAAAGAGGCTCTCCTCCGACAGATCACCCTGCCGGTCATTGACCCCGCAGAGGAAATGCTCCGCCTGCTGAATACCTGAATGAAGAAAACACCCCGTCAGCCGCAATGCGGCTGACGGGGTTCATTTTACTTTCAGCAGGGGTTGCTGAACAGCTCCCGGCAGTGTTCTGCCAGCAGCGCCGCCGTGCGGTCAATCCCCAGACGTGCGCTGTTGATGCAGATGTCGTAATTCTCCGGCAAGCCCCAGGGGCGGCCGGTATAATGCGTATAATACTTCTCCCGCTGGGCGTCGGTCTTTTCCACCAGTGCCCGGGCGGCCTTTTCGTCCAGATTTTCCAGTTCCATCCGGTGATGGACCCGCCACTCAAAGGGAGCGCAGATAAACAGGCTCAGGCAATCCACATCCTGCCCCGTCAGCACAAGATCCGCGCAGCGGCCCACGATGATGCAGTCCTCCTTCTCCGCCAGTTCCCGGATGATCTCGCTCTGCATCTGAAAGAGCACATCCTCCGCCGACTGCCCCTGCTTGACCTTGGGGCCGCCCTGATAGAAGGCCTTGAACAGCCAGGGGTTGCCGGCCTTTTCATCCTTATCGGCGAACAGTTCCTCCCCTACCTCGGCCCGCTCCGCCGCCAGCTTCAGCAGTTCCCGGTCATAGTAGGCAAACCCCAGAGACTCACTGAGCTTCCGTCCGATCTCGCGGCCGCCGCTGCCAAACTGTCGGCCCAATGCGATCACATGCTTTTTCATAGGAACACACCCTCCTCGTTTTCTATGCGTATACAGCGGCAGGAGCCTTCAGCCGAAGGGCCACGCCGCGAATATAGTCCTGAAACATCATATCGATCCGCCGGGTCAGCTCCTCCGGTGTCTGGGTCAACTCTCCCCGGAGCCAGCTCTCCACCGCCCCTGCCATCATAATGGTCACCAGGCAGATCACCACTTCCACCTCCGGCGAATGGGCTGGCAGGCCATTTTCCACCGCCGTCTGCCGGACGGCCCGGTCCACGATGCTGCTGACATCCGCCTCCAGCATCTGTTTCAAAGATTCCTTGCCCAGAGAGTCCAGCGCGCAGAGGCAGACCGCCCGATTCTGATTGATATATTGGAACAGATGCAGAAAGCCGTTCTGCCAGGGGGACACGCCCTGTTGCTGCTGCAAAAGCTCCAGCGCTTCCTTTTCAAAGGTCCAGCGCAGCAGATCGTAAATGTCCGTAAAATAATAGTAGAAATGCTGCCGCCGCATCCCACAGGTATCCATGATCTCCGCCACGGTGATCCGTTCCAGCGGCTTTTGGGTCATGAGCTGCTTCAGCGCACCGCTGATGGCCTGACAAGTGGTCTCGGAGGTTTTATACCTTTTTCCCATCTTACAGCCCCATTCCGTTAAGTTCTGTTAAGAGTATAGCACAGGTCAAGGGGGCTGTCATTGTTCATTTACAGGCGGTTTGCATAGATTTTAAAAGTTTTTTCAGGATCTGTCCAGTCAAAAACTGGAAAATCGCAGAATTTTGACAAATGACCGAATTTGACTGTTGCAATTCCAAATGTCCGCGGATATGATACAAGTGATTTCATGTGAATGTGCTGTTGAAACGCGCCATAGAAAGGGGACTCCCATGAGCGACCAGCCAAAAAAAAGCAATTTTTTTGAAAAATTAGCCACGTTTATCGTGGATAAACGAAACCTGATCTTTTTTCTGTACGCTATCGCCATCATCGCCAGCCTGATCACCCAGAGCTGGGTAAAGGTCTGCGACGATCTGACCCAATATCTGCCGGAGACCACGGAGACCCGCCGGGGCCTGACGCTGATGGAGGATGAGATGAAGACCTATGGCACCGCCCGGATCATCGTGTCTCATGTGACGTATGAGATCGCACGGGATCTGGCAGATCAGATCGAAGATCTGAACAACATCTCCTCCGTGGACTTCTGGGACGCAGACAAGTCGGCGGATGATACCACCCTGCCCTCCGCTGCCAACAAGACCTATGAGGATTACATGCAGGGCGCCGACGCCCTCATCACCGTCACCTTCCGGGGTGAAAACGACGACCAGTCTGCCAAGGACGGTCTGGCCGCCGTGAAGGAACTGCTGGCCCCCTATGACACTTACATCTCTACCGATGTGGGCTACTCCAAATCCGAAACATTGAATGAGGAAATGGGCATTATCTTAGTGGTGGCCGCACTGGTCATCGTGCTGGTGCTGCTGCTGACCTCCCGTTCCTACGCCGAGGTGCCGGTGCTGTTGCTGACCTTTGTGGCGGCGGCGCTGCTGAACAAGGGCACCAACTTTATCTTCGGCGAGATCTCCTTCGTGTCCGACTCTGTGACAGTGGTGCTCCAGCTTGCGTTGGCCATCGACTACTCCATCATCCTGCTTCACCGCTTTCTGGAAGAGCGGGAACACGCCCCGGATGACCGGACGGCCTGCATCATCGCTGTCAGCGCCGCCATTCCCTCTATCTCCGCCAGCAGCCTGACTACCATTTCCGGTCTGGCCGCCATGATGTTCATGCAGTTCCGCATCGGCTTTGACCTGGGTCTGGTGCTCATCAAGGCCATCCTGCTGAGTATGCTGGCCGTGTTCACCCTGATGCCCGGACTGCTGATGCTGTTCTCCAAGGCGATGGAGCGGACCCGCCACAAGAACTTCATCCCCCAGATCGACCGCTGGGGCAAGCTGGTCTATGCCCTGCGTCATGTGGGCGTGCCCGTATTCATCGTGTGCGTGGTGGGAGGCTTCTTCCTCTCCAACCAGTGCCCCTATGTGTATGGTGACAACGCCGTCATGACCGTTCGCCGCAATGAGCATCAGGCAGCGACGGACCGGGTGGAAAAGGAATTCGGCACCCAGAATATCATGGCACTGGTGGTCCCCAAGGGGGACACCGCCAGTGAAAAGGCCGTTTTGAAGGAGCTGAGCGGACTGGATGAGGTGGATTATGCCATGGGTCTTTCCAATGTGGAGGCCAAGCCCGGCTACTTCCTCACCGACAAGCTGACGCCCCGGCAGTTCTCGGAGATGATGGGTCTTTCCTACGAGGAAGCCTGCATCCTCTACGCCGCCTATACAGCGGATCAGGAGGATAACTACGGCCCCATCGTGGGCGGCATCGACAGCTATACCGTATCCGCCATGGATATGATCCTCTTTATCTATCAGGAGAAGGAAAAGGGCTATGTGACGCTGGATGACGAGGATGAGCGGGAGATCAATGACGCCTATACGCAGATCACCGACGCCCAGACCCAGATGCTGGGCCCCAACTACACCCGCATGGTCATGAACCTGAATCTGCCGGAGGAGGGGACCGACACCTTCGCCTTCCTGAAAACCGTTCACAGCATCGTGGAGAAATACTACGATGCCGACGATGTGTACTTAGTAGGCAACTCCACCAGCGACTATGACCAGTCCGTTTCCTTCGCCAGAGACAATGTGATGATCAGCGTCCTGTCCGTGGTATTCGTGGTTCTGGTGCTGGTGTTCACCTTTATGTCCGTGGGCCTGCCCATTCTGCTGATCTTGGTCATTCAGGGCAGTATCTGGATCAACTTCACCTTCCCCACGGTGCTGCACACCAACATCTTCTTCATGAGCTATCTGATCGTTACCTCCATCCAGATGGGCGCGAATATCGACTACGCCATCGTCATTTCCACCTGGTATTCCGACCTCAAGACCCGGATGAGCCCCAGAGAGGCCCTGATCAAGGCGCTGGACCTGTCCTTTCCCACGGTACTGACCTCCGGCTCCATCCTGTCCGCCGCGGGCTTCCTCATCGGGCAGATCACCACGGAGCCGTCCATTGTCGGCATCGGCCAGTGCCTCAGCCGGGGCACGCTGATCTCCATGTTCCTGGTCATGTTCGTTCTGCCTCAGATCCTGGTGCTGGGCGACCGGATCGTGGAAAAGACCAGCTTCCAGGTAAAGCTCCCCGCAACGCCCATCGCCTCTCAGCGTCTCTCCGGCACCACCTTTGTCAATGGCCGTGTCCGGGGCCGGATCTCCGGCTTTGTGGACGCGGAGATCCATGGCGTAGTCAAGGGCGATATTTCCGCCATCATGTCCTCCGGCAGCTATGATCTGCCGGAAGGCAGCGGCCAACCGCCCGAAGCAGGGGCGTCACCGGAGAATACACCGAACACGCCGCCTGCGGATTCTGTCACCGGAAAGGAGGGGGACGCCCAATGAAACGCATTCAAAAATGGTCCGCCCTTCTCATGGCTGTGACCCTGCTGTTTACCCTGGCCGCTCCCGCCGCGCTGGCGGCTGAGAGCACCGTTACCATCAAAACCGCCGAGGATTTGGCCGAATTGTCCCGGAACTGCACGCTGGATACCTGGTCCCAGGGCAAGACCGTGATCCTGGAGAACGATCTTGACCTCCACAGTATTGACTTCACTCCGATTCCCACCTTCAGCGGCACATTCCAAGGCAACGGACACACCATCTCCGGCCTGACCCTTACCGGCAGCGGCAACGTCCGGGGCTTGTTCCGCTACATTCAAAACGGCGCCACCGTTCAGGATCTGACGGTGACGGGCACCATCCACCCCAACGGGCATCAGGATGATCTGGGCCTGCTGGCCGGCAGCAACGCCGGGCGGATCTTGAACTGCATCGCCTCCGGCACCGTCATGGGTGATAATCGCATCGGCGGTCTGGTAGGCGTCAATGAAACCGGCGGCGAGCTGGTGGGCTGTGCCTTCTCCGGCAGCGTTACCGGCAAGCATTCCACCGCCGGCGTGGTGGGCGAAAACTGCGGGACCCTGACCCGCTGTTCCAACAGCGGCAGCATCAACACCCAGGACTTAGAGGATGCCCCCAAGACGGACTACACAAATCTGGCCCAGCTGAACTCCATGGAAAACGTCCCGGCTTATACGGACGTCGGCGGTGTGGCAGGCTATTCCAAGGGCACCATCCAGAGCTGCTCCAACAGCGGCTCCGTGGGCTATGACCAGATCGGCTACAACATCGGCGGCATCGCCGGACGCAGCGCCGGCTGGCTGGATGGCTGCGTCAACACCGGCTCCGTCAACGGACGGAAGGACGTGGGCGGCATCGTGGGCCAGCTGGAGCCGGAGGTTTTGCAGACCTTCAGTGAGGATTTCCTCGACAAACTGTTGGCCCAGCTGGATACGCTTCAGGATATCATGGACCGCACCGCCAACCACGCCGACAGCATTTCCGACTCCGTCCACGCCCAGATGAACGATCTCACCGGCAAGGTCCGGGACACCAAGGACATCGCCAAGGAACTGACCGATGCCATGACGGACTGGGCCAACGGCAACATCGACGAAATCAATGAACTTTCCGCTCGGATCTCTCAGGCGCTGGACGATCTGGCAGACATTCTGGATGACACAGGCAGTGCACTGGACGCATTGGACGCTCTGCTGGATACGCTGGAAAAAGTTCGGAAGGATCTGACCGGCGGCAATGACGCGGCAGAGGATTTTCAGAAAGCCCTTACCAATCTGCGGGATGCCCGGGACGCTGCCCGGGAGACCCATAAGGCAGTCACATCAGCAGCAAAAGATGTTCTGGATGCCATCATCAGCGGCAAGGATCCTCAGGAAGCTCTGGATCATCTGAAGGACGTACTGGGTGATTACAGCACCGCCCTCCGGTTGGCTGGCACCGCTCTGGAGCAGATGCGGCAGGCGCTGAATGCTCTGCCCGCAGATATTTCCCGGCTGAAAAAAGCGCTGGAGGATCTGGGGGATGTGGAGAACGCTGCCCACAAGGCCCTGAACCGACTGGATCAGGTGGTCCGCGGTCTGGAAGAACTGACACGGAAGCAGGCTGACAAGCCTGAAATCAAAATAGATCCCATCGGATCTGATCTTACGGAAAAAGGCAGCCAGCTTCAAAACGCCATGGACGCCCTTCTGGACAGCGGTGAAGCTCTGAACCAACTGCTCAGTGACTCTGCCGACACCCTCATCGCCGACCTCAAGGCCATCAACAGCCAGTTCCGCTCCATTACGAATCTGATCCGCAGCGAAAAAAGCGACTGGAATCAGGATCAAAGCAAGAGCAAGGAAGATCAGATCCGGGATCATTTTCAGGACCTGTCCGATTCCTGCGACCCCGCCAAGCAGCATGACGGCCGGATCTCCGCCTCCGAAAACAAAGGCGAGATCACCGGCAGCACAAATTTAGGCGGCATTGTGGGTTCCGTGGGAATCGAAATCGACTTCGACCCCGACGGTGATGTGACCAAGGTGGGAGACTACTCCCTGAATTTCCACTATCAGACCCGCGCCCTTCTGACCGGCTGCACCAACAGCGGTGCTGTCACAGGACGGAATGACTATGCCGGCGGCATTGTGGGGCAGGCGTACATCGGTCAGATCACCAGCTGCCAGAGCTACGGCGCCGTCTCCACCGACGGCAGCTATGTCGGCGGCATCGCGGGCCGCTCCGACAGCAGCATCCGCCTGAGCTGGGCCAAATGCGCCCTTTCCGGTGAGGATTATGTGGGCGGCATCGCCGGTTATGGCAAAACGCTCTCCGACTGCCGCAGTCTCGTCACCGTGGACGGCGGTGCTTACACCGGTGCTATCGCGGGAGATGTGGACGAGGACGGCTCCGTGACCAGCTGCCTGTTCACCCACGAAACGCTGGGCGCCATCGACGGCATCAGCTACGCCGGGAAGGCAGAGCCCGCCGCCTTCGATGTTCTCTGCACAGGAGACACTGTTCCCAAGACCTTCTCCCAGATGGAACTGACCTTCCGGGCGGACGGCAAGGAGGTAGCGGTAGTCCCCTTCCAGTACGGACGGGGGATCGACAGCCTGCCGGAGATCCCGGCGAAAAAGGGTTTCTCCGCTGTCTGGCCTGATCTGGACTATACCCATCTCACCGCCAGTCAGACACTGGATGCCGTCTACACACCTTACACCTCCTCCCTGACGGATGACACCCAGACCCTTCCCCAGATCCTGGTGGATGGCAGCTTCAGCAGCCGGGCCACCGTCAGCCACACTTCGGAACCTGTCTCCTGGACAGATGCGAAGGGCACTGCCCGCACCGGCACCGCCGTTACCGTCACGGTGGACGATCCGGATATGACCGCTATCTCCTACACGGTCCACTATCGGCTCCCGGAGGACGGCAAGCGCTATGACCTCTGGGTCAAGACGGAAAGCGGCTGGGAAAAGCAGGACAGCACCGTGGACGGCAGCTATCTGCTGTTCACCTCCGACCGGGAAACCGTCACCTTCTGTGTGCAGGAGCGGACCGCCAGTCCTCTGCTGTGGGTCTTGCTGGCAGTTCTGATCCTTTTGGCTCTAATGCTGGTGGTGATCCGGATCCGCAAAAAGCGGGGCCGCCAAACCATACGGAGCCGCCTGCGGAAGGCCCGTCAGAAAAAATCGTAAATATCATAAGCAAGAAAAAACCGGACTGTGCGGCGCGCAGTCCGGTTTTTCTCGTCTCCCTCTCATAGATCCCGCCAAATGGGGCATACTGTTCGCATGACTTTCAGCTGGGAGGCATGGTATGAACAGCAAACGGATCGGCAGGCGAACAGTTGCGCTCCAGACACCGCCCTCAGTCCTCTCCTTTGCCAACATCGGCGGACGGATGGAGGGCCAGGGACCTTTGGCCAAATATTTCGACGAGCTGTGCGACGATTCCTTTTTCGGCGAAAAAACGTGGGAAAAGGCGGAAGCCACCATGCAGCGTCGGGTTTTACGGCGGGCGTTGGAGCAGGCGGGGCTGAAGCCGGGCGATGTGGACTATGTACTGGCGGGGGACCTGTTGAACCAGTGTATCGGCTCCTCCTTCGGTCTGCGGGAACTGGGCATTCCCTTTTTCGGCCTGTACGGGGCCTGTTCCACCATGGGAGAGGCACTGGCGTTGGCGTCGCTGCTCATTGACGGCGGCTTTGCGGAAACCGTCGCCGCCCAAGCCAGTTCCCACTTCTGCACCGCCGAGCGGCAGTACCGGATGCCGGTCCCCTATGGCAGCCAGCGCTCCCCTACCGCCCAGTGGACCGCCACCGCCGCCGGCTGCACCTTTCTCTCCGCCCAAGGGCCGGGGCCCTATATCACCCACGTCACCTGCGGGAGAATCGTGGATCAGGGTATCACCGATCCCAACAACATGGGGGCTGCCATGGCCCCCGCCGCCTATGACACCCTCCGGGCCTTTTTTGCCGACACCCACACCGGCCCAGCGGATTATGATGCCATTTTCACCGGGGACTTAGGAGAGCTGGGTCACGAGATCGTAATGGACCTGTTTCGGCAAGACGGCGTGGACATGACCCGAAACTATGAGGACTGCGGCATGCTCCTCTATGACCGGGACCGGCAGGATATGCACGCCGGCGGTTCCGGCTGCGGCTGCTCCGCGGCGGTATTCAACGGCTATCTTCTCACCGGCTTGAAACAGGGCCGCTGGCGGCGCATCCTCTTCGCCCCCACTGGGGCGCTGCTGTCTCCCACCTCCAGTTTTCAGGGGGAGTCTATTCCCGGCATCTGCCATTTGGTGTGCGTCAGCACGGAAAGGTAGGGCGTATGGCATATCTTAACGCATTTCTCTGCGGTGGACTTCTCTGCGCCGTGGGGCAAATTCTGATCGACCGCACCCGGCTGACCCCCGCCCGTATTCTGACGGGCTATGTGGTCGCCGGCGTGTTCCTCAGTGCCGTGGGTCTGTATCAGCCATTGGCAGATTGGGGCGGAGCCGGGGCCACAGTGCCCCTGACGGGCTTTGGCCACGCGCTGGCCAAGGGCGTTGAAAAGGCGGTGGCGGAGCAGGGCTGGCTGGGTGTCCTCACTGGTGGTCTGTCTGCCACAGCAGGCGGCATCACCACAGCGGTAGTCTCCGCCGTGGTGATGGCCCTGATCTTCAAGCCGGGGGACAAGCGATAAGAAAACCGGGAGCGGCACAGCCACTCCCGGTTTTTCCCGCATTGTCCGCAAATTGTCACCGAATTGTTCTTCTTTTTCTGTCAAAAAGCTGATATAATAAGACTTACATCTACGATTCGACAGAAAGGATCTGGTTTCTATGCAGCGTATCACTTCGCTTTTCTTAGCCCTTTTGCTGACCTGTTCTCTCACCGCCTGCGGCAGCACGGCCCAGCCGAACCCTCCCGCCCAGACCGGCAATGACGCTTCTCAGACGGAGACCCCCGACACCGCCCCGGAGCCTGCCGAGGAGCCGGAGGAACCCCAGCAGGAGCCATACGTCATCTCCTCCCCCACCGTTGACCGGGGCACCGTGGACGGCGTGACCTATGTACCGTGGGACGGCGTGGTGGAGCATCTGTTCTTCCACCCCATCGTGGCCTACCCGGAGCTGGCCTTTGACGGCGACAGTCAGGCCGACGGCATCGATGACTGGATGGTCACAGTGGACGAATATGACAAAATTCTCCAAAGCGTATATGACCGGGGCTATGTGCTGGTGGACATCAATGACGTATGGAGCGAAAGCACCGACGCCAACGGCCAGCCGGTAATGATCCGGAACACCCTCTACATCCCGGAGGGCAAAAAGCCCCTGATCTTCTCCTATGACGATGTGAATTACTATGACTATATGCTCAAGGATGGCTTTACCTACAAGCTGTTCTTGGGAGAGGACGGTCTCATCTGGAGCTATGGGCTGGACCCTCAGGGCAACGAGGTCATCTCTCAGGATCTGGACGCCGTGACCATTCTGGACAAGTTTGTCCGGGAGCACCCCGACTTTTCCCCCTTCGGCGCCAAGGGCAGCCTCAGTCTCACCGGCTATCAGGGGATCTTAGGCTACCGCACCAACACGGACACCAAGGTCTGGAATGATGAATTGGAGGCCAACCGTCTGAAGGAATGTGAGGCAGTGAAGCCCATCATCGCGGAACTGAAGCGCACCGGCTGGACCTTCGGCAGTCACACCTGGGGCCACATCAATCTCTCGTCCTCCTCATTGGAGCGGGTGAAGGCGGACACCAAGCGCTGGATGGATGAGGTGGGCAGTCTGGTAGGCCCCACCCCCATTCTCTACTACCCCCACGGTGCCCGGCCCGACGGGGATGATGTCCAGAGCACCGGCCCCATTTTCAAGTATTTGCAGGAGCAGGGCTTCCGGGTGTTCGCCTCCGTGGGCATCAGTTCCTATTCCAAAATCAAAACCGACATCTGTGCGGTGATCTGCGACCGGCTCCATCCGGACGGCACCACCCTCCGGGGCAGCGACAAGGTCATCGGCTGGTACAGCCAGTTCTACGATGCCAGAGACATCATTGACCTGGACGTGCGCCCCGACCGGGGCGTGAAATGGACGCCGAAATCCGCGTCCTGACCACGAAAAGGAGGCTTTATCCATGAGTCTTGACGAATTGAAGGCCGCGGCCGTAGCCATGCTGGACCGGGCCTACTGCCCCTATTCCCATTTCCCCGTGGGCGCCGCTGTGGAATGTGCCGACGGCACGGTTTTCACCGGCTGCAACATTGAAAACGCCGTTTACCCCGTAGGCACCTGCGCCGAGCGCACCGCCATGGGGAAGGCCATCAGCGAAGGCCACCGGGACTTCGTCCGCATCGTCATCGCCGGACGCAGCAGCGATTACTGCTACCCTTGTGGGATGTGCCGCCAGTTTATGAAGGAATTCGCTCCGGAAGAAATGCAGGTCATCTGTCTCAACGGCAAGGGGGAAGCCAAAGAGCTGACCCTCCGGGAGCTGCTGCCCTACGGCTTTGACAGTACTTTCCTTCCGGGTGAGCAGTAATTCTTCGTAAAAACAATTATAAACGAGGACAATAAAAGCAGGGCGCTGTGCGATGCACAGCGCCCTGCTTTTTCTGAATTTTTCAAACCGTGAGCTGATCAGCCCTGATTGCCGAAGTAGTAGTTGAAGATATCCCACGGATTACTGTAATAGCCATTGCCGCCGTTATAGGAGCCGTTGTTGGAATTGCTGTTATTGTTCTGGCTCTGCTGGGACTGGCTGTTGTTGTCCGTGGCCTGATCCGCAGGCACGGCGCCCCACGTCACGGAGACCTCCTGCTGCTTACCGTCACGGTAAATGGTGAACGTGGATTCGTCACCGGCGGAATACTTCTTCTTCAGGGCCACCAGCTCCTGATAGGAGTCCACATCCGTACCGTCGATCTTCATAATGACGTCGCCCATCTTCAACCCGGCCTTGTCAGCGGCGCTGCCATCCTCCACGGAGTAGATGAACACGCCCTTGGTCACATCGTAGCGATACTGGGCGGCCATCTGCTCATTCATGGTGCCAGGGGTGATGCCAAGATATGCCTTGTTGCTGACATAGCCGTTGGTCATGATATCCTGGATCATCGCCGCCACATCGTTGATGGGGATGGCAAAGCCCAGGCCCTCCACGCTCTGGCTGGCGTAGCTGGAATACTTGGCGGACACGATACCCACCACCTCGCCGTACTCGTTGAACAGCGGGCCGCCGGAGTTGCCGGGGTTGATGGCGGCGGTGACCTGGATCATGTTGAAGGGGGTGCCGTCCACGTCAATGGCCCGGTTCACGGAGGAAGCGATACCCTCGCTCATGGAGAAGGTCAGCTCACCCAGCGGGTTGCCGATGGCCAGCACATGATCGCCCACATTCAGGCTGTCGCTGTTGCCGAGGGTCACGTTGGGCAGATCGGTGGCCTCGATCTTGATGACGGCAATATCGTAGTCCTCGTCGCCGCCGATATACTGGGCGTCATAGCTGTCGCCATTATACAGCGTGACCTTCACGGTGTCCGCGTCGCCTACCACATGGTAGTTGGTCACGATGTAGCCGTCCGGCGTCAGGATGAAGCCGGAGCCGGCCCCGGCAGTCTGTGTGGTCTGGCCGAAGAAATTAGGGTCAGAGGTGGCTGTGATGTTGATGGACACCACGCTGTTGACGTTGGCGGCGTACAGCTCCGCGTCCGTCATGGGGTTCTTGCCGTCCACGGTTTTCAGCTGGATCTCCGTGGGCTTGCGGTTGGAAACATTGACCTCTGTCGTATTGCTGCTGGAGCTGTTGCTTACCAGATAAGCGGTGCCGCCGCCTACCAGACCGCCCAGCAGAGCGCACACCAGCGCCAGAGAGGCGATCTTCAGGCCCAGACGGTTCTTGCCGTTCTTGTGGGGCGTCTGCCCGCCCTGAGGCTGGGACTGATACACCGGCTGGGAATTCTGAGTCTGCTGCTCCTGCTGCTGACGGTAGCTGTTGAGCTGCTCGTCCACGGTGGGCTGCTTGGCGTCATAGCGCTGGCCCGGCTCTGTGCCGTCCTTGCGATAGGTGTAGTGATACAGATTCTGTTCATCGTTATACATAAGTCAAACCTCCTTGAAAAGCGGGCGCTGATCTGCGTTCCGCCGGGAACTTCCTTAACTTTGATTGTAGTATAGGGCCGAAAACTTAAAACTGTCTGAAAAAAATTTTAAGCAAATGTGAACCTTATACATTTTTCTTTTTCCGTCCCTGTGGTACAATACAGCTATCAAAACAGGAGGTGCCGCCATGCTGCGCATCGAAAATCTGAAACTTTCCCCCGGCGGCGGTCCTTCCGCCCTGCGCAATGCCGTTCTTCACATTTTACGGATCCCCGAAAAGGACCTGTTGGCGCTGCACATTCTCCGCCGCAGCATCGACGCCCGGGAGGGCGTCCGCATGGTCTACACCGTGGAGGTCGAGGCGGCGGACGAAGCTGCCGTGCTCCGCCGCTGCCGGGACAAGCACGTTTCCAAGGCGGCCCCCCGGCCTGTCTATCAGCTCCCGGAGCCTGTGACCCCGCCGGAAGTACCGCCGGTGGTGGTGGGTGCGGGACCTGCGGGCCTGTTTGCCGCACTGGTACTGGCACGAGCAGGCGCACGGCCCATTCTGTTGGAGCGGGGCCGCCGTGTGGAGGACCGCACTGCCGATGTAGAGCGCTTCTGGTCCACCGGAGAGCTGGACCTCACCAGCAACGTTCAGTTCGGAGAGGGCGGCGCCGGGGCCTTTTCCGACGGCAAGCTCAACACCGGCACTAAGGACCTCCGGCACCGCTTTATTCTGGAGGAGCTGGTCCGCTGCGGTGCGCCGGAGGAGATCCTCTATGACGCCAAGCCCCATGTTGGTACCGACTATCTCCACATCGCCCTGAAAAACCTGCGGCGGGAGCTGCTGGACTTGGGTGCGGATATCCGGTTTGAGCATCAGCTGACGGATCTGGACATTCAGGACGGGGCCTTGCACGGTATCGCCGTCACCGGCCCGGAGGGGACCTATCCCCTGCCCTGCCGGCAGCTGATCCTCTGCCCCGGTCACTCCGCTCGGGACACCTTTGAGCTGCTCTACCGCCGGGGCGTCCCCATGGAGGCCAAGCCCTTCGCCGTGGGCGTCCGCATCGAGCAGCGGCAGTCCGATTGCGACGCCGCCCAATACAAACAGTACGCCGGACATCTCGGTTTGCCTGCCTCCACCTATAAGCTGAGCTGCCATCTTCCCAACGGACGGGGCGTGTTCTCCTTCTGCGTCTGCCCCGGCGGACAGGTGGTGGCCGCCGCGTCGGAGGAACACCGGGTGGTGACCAACGGCATGAGCGAATTTGCCCGTGACAAAGAGAACATCAACGGCGCGCTGCTGGTGAACGTCACCCCGGAGGATTTCGGCGGGGACAACCCCTTGGCGGGTATCGCCTTCCAGCGGGATTTGGAAGCCGCCGCTTATCAGGCAGGACAAGGGAATTACCTTGCCCCCGCCCAGCGGGTGGAGGACTTCCTTGCCAAGCGTCCCTCCACAGGGCCGGGCCGGGTTATTCCCAGTTACCGCCCCGGCGTTACATGGACGAACCTCTGGGACTGCCTGCCGGACTTCGTGGCGGCGTCCATCACCGAGGCGCTGCCTATCCTGGGCCGGATGCTGAAGGGCTATGACCAGAGCGACGCGGTGCTCACCGCCGTGGAAAGCCGCAGTTCTTCCCCGGTGCGTCTGCTGCGGAATAACGATCGCCAGTCCCCCATTCAGGGGCTTTACCCCTGCGGCGAGGGCGGCGGCTGGGCCGGGGGCATCCTCTCCGCCGCCGCAGACGGGATGCGCTGTGGAGAAGAGATCTGCAAGCTTCTGTAAAGTATAACTCTATAACAGGATCAGGAGGTCAGCCATGAACAATTTCACTTTTTACGCCCCGACCATGTTTGCCTTTGGCCAAGGGGAAGCCAGCCGCGTGGGTGCGCTGGTCCGTCAGTTCGGCGGCAGCAAGGTCCTTCTGGTGGCAGGCGGTGGTTCCGTAAAGAAAAATGGAGCCTATGACGCTGTTGCCGCCTCTCTGAAAGAGGCCGGATTTCCCTGGTGCGAGCTATGGGGTGTTCAGGCCAATCCCCGCAGTGGCAAGGTGTATGAAGGCATTGATCTTGCCCGGACAGAGGGGGTAGATTTCCTGCTGGCCATCGGCGGCGGCAGCGTCATCGACACCGCCAAGGCCATCGGCATGGGCGTCCCCTATGACGGCGATTTCTGGGATTTCTTCACCGGAAAAGCCAAAATTGAACACACCCTGCCAATCGGCACGGTGCTGACCATCTCCGCCGCTGGCAGCGAAGGCTCCGACAGCTGCGTCATCACGCAGGAAGACGGCAATCTGAAATGGGGCTGCCCCAAAACAGACCTCATCCGGCCCAAATTCTCCGTGCTGGACCCCACCTACACCTATTCCCTGCCGGATTATCAGCTGGCCTGCGGTGCGGTGGATATGCTGGCCCACCTGTGCGAGCGCTATTTCACCAACACGCCGGACGTAGCCCTCACCGACCGGCTGTGCGAGGCCGTGATGAAAACCATTGTGGACGCCGCCCCCAAGGCGCTGGCGGATCACAGTGACTACGCCTCCCATGCGGACCTCATGTGGGCGGGAATGCTGGCCCACAACAATTCCTGCGGCATCGGCCGGGATCAGGACTGGGCCAGCCACCAGATCGAGCACGAGCTGTCCGCCTTCTATGACTGCGCCCACGGCGCGGGGCTTGCGGTGGTGATGCCCGCTTGGATGGAATACGTCTGCGGCCATGATGTCATGCGGTTTGCCCGGTTCGCCGTCAACGTATTCGGTTGTGAAATGGATTTCGCCCATCCGGAGCGCACGGCGCAAGCTGGCATCCGCCGTCTGCGGGACTTCTTCCGCACTCTGGGTATGCCCGCCACGCTGGAGGAAGTAGGCGGCAGGGCGGAGGACATTCCTGCCATGGTAGCCCATCGGTGCGAAAAGCCCAACGGCTTCCCCTTCGGCGGCTTCGTCAAGATTCAGGAGGCGGATATGGAAGCGATCCTCCGCCGCTGCGCCAACTGACCGCGCCGCCGCAAATCTCACTTGGAACAGCAAAACTCCCCCAAGGAACGATTCCTTGGGGGAGTTTTTCGACGGTTTATTACTTTGCGTATTCGACGCACTTCGTCTCGCGGATGAGATTGACCTTGATCTGGCCGGGATATTCCATCTCTTCCTCGATCTTCTTGGCCAGGTCGCGGGCCAGGATCACCATCTGATCCTCGTTGACCTGCTCGGGCTTCACCATGACACGGACCTCACGGCCGGCCTGAATGGCATATGCCTTCTCAACACCCTGGAAGGAGGTGGCGATGCTCTCAAGCTGCTCCAGCCGCTTGATGTAGTTCTCCAGATTCTCGCGCCGGGCGCCGGGACGGGCCGCGGAAATAGCGTCCGCCGCCTGCACCAGACAAGCCACGATGGTCCGGGGCTCCACATCGTTGTGGTGGGCCTCGATGGCGTGGATGATCTCTTCCTTCTCCTTGTACTTCCGGGCGAATTCCACGCCCAGCTGCACATGGGTGCCCTCCATCTCGTGATCGATGGACTTGCCCAGATCGTGAAGCAGACCGGCCCGCTTGGCAGTCTGCACATCGGTGCCCAGCTCGGCGGCCATCATGCCGGCAATGTGGGACACCTCGATGGAGTGCTGCAAAACGTTCTGGCCATAGCTGGTGCGGTAATGGAGACGGCCCAGCATCTTCACCAACTCGGGGTGGAGGTTGCGGATGCCGCACTCGAACATGGCGCGCTCGCCCTCGGCCTTGATGGTGGCCTCCACCTCACGGCGGGCCTTCTCCACCATTTCCTCGATATGGGTGGGATGGATACGGCCGTCAGCGATCAGCTTTTCCAGTGCCAGCCGGGCGATCTCCCGGCGGACCGGCTCGAAGCAGGAGACAGTGATGGCCTCCGGTGTATCGTCGATGATGAGATCCACACCGGTCAAAGTCTCGATGGTGCGGATGTTGCGGCCCTCGCGGCCGATGATGCGGCCTTTCATCTCGTCATTGGGCAGGGGAACCACACTGACGGTCAGCTCAGCCACGGAGTCGGCTGCGCAGCGCTGAATGGCCTGGGCCACAACCTCGCGTGCGCGGGTCTCGCACTCCTCCTTCATCCGGGACTCCACCTCTTTGATCTTGAGGGCAGTCTCGTGGGTCACTTCGCTCTCCACCTGCTGAATGAGGTATTCCTTGGCCTCGTCAGCGGTGAAGCCGGAGATCTTTTCAAGCATAGCCGTCTGGCTCTGCTTGATAGTGCGGATCTCCTCCTGTTCCTTCTCCATGGCCGCGTGCTTCTGGGCCAGAGATTCTTCCTTCTTCTCAATGGTCTCCAGCTTGCGGTCCAGATTTTCTTCCTTCTGCTGCAAACGGTTTTCCTGCCGCTGCAGATCGGCTCTGCGGGACTTTTCTTCCTTCTCGTAATCAGTACGGCTTTTCAGGATCTCTTCCTTGGCTTCCAGCAGCGCTTCCTTCTTTTTGCTCTCGGCGTTGCGGATCGCTTCGTTGACGATGCGCCGGCCTTCTTCTTCGGCGCTGGAGATCTCTTTTTCAGATACTTTTTTGCGATAAAGGAAGCCACCCGCAAAGCCGCCGGCTAAGGCAACAACGCCTATGATCACGGTCAGCATAAACTGTGACTCCTTTCTTTCACTTTGGCGAAAAATGCCATAAAATTCACCGTCCGTCCCACCAGTCAGCGGGCCGGTACGGTTCAGAACACAAACAGGCGGACACCCCTTTTGCCGCCTATAATGATCCCTATATAGTTTAATCAGAAGGCGTAGTTATGTCAAGTCATTTGCTGCAAATTTTGACCGGATCAACTTTTCCCCCGCAGCCGGTCCGACTTTCTCCCTATACGTCGATATAGGCCGCAGCGGCGTATCCCACCTGATCTCCGTATTGCACCACATACCATCCATTCCACTCGCCGTAAACCGTCACCTCCGCGCCGTTTGGCAGGTTGGCGATCACCGTGCCGGAGGAGGATGGCGTGCTGCGGAGATTCAGTGTGCCGTAGCTCAGGCGGACCGTTCCCCGTTTCGGGTCCATGGGCTGGATGAAGGGCAGGCCGAAGTACTCCGTCAGGGCCCGGACCAGCTGCTGGGCGATGGCCTCCACATGGCCCTCGATCCACAGGGCGTCGGAATAGTTGTCATGGTAGCCGATCTCCACCAGCACCGCCGGGAACCGGGACCGTGACACCTCTCCCAGTGCGGTGGTAGGGCGGGTGGTAACCTTGTCGGGCAGCGGGTAGATCTCCCGCAGATTTTTGGCGATCAGCTCCGCTCCCCGCTGCCCACCGGCGCTGCCGGGATAGTAAAAGGCGATAATGCCCCGGGCGGAGGTCTGGGCGGAGCCGTTTCCGATGGCGTTGGAGTGCAGTGCCAGATAGAAGTCATAATAGCCGCTGTTGGCCTCCCGGATGGCGGCCCCCGCCGAGGTGTCCGGGTCATTGCGGCGGTAGCGGATGCCGTTGGACCGCAGATACGGCTCCATAGCGTCCACGATCCGGTTCATCCAGTATTCCTCGCTGCCGCTGCCAGTAACATAGGGGTTCCAGTCCTGGGTGGACGGACTTAAAAACACAATGGGCATCAGAGTTCCCTCCCATACAGATGATGAATGTGCAGAGCATTTTTTGTTGTGGTGAAATTCTGTCTGCTTCATGGTATGGCGTTTTCCCCGGAATTGTGCTATACTGGCCCGGAAATCAAGCCTAAAAGGAGCACAGCTTATGAAAATAGAGCGTGGCTATCCCACTTATACCGTCACCCCCAAGGCGGAAAACGCCATCGTCAAGGGGCACCCCTGGGTGTATGACGCGGAGATCCTGAACATAGAAGGTGAAACGGCCAACGGCGGGCTGGTGGATGTCATCAGCAGGAAGGGCCGCTATCTGGGCACCGGATTTTTGTCCCAGCAGTCCAAGATCCGTGTGCGGCTCATCTCCCGGAACGCCAATGACCGCTTTGACGAAGCCTTCTGGCGGCGAAAGCTGCAATGGGCGTGGGACTACCGGAAGTCCGTCATGGACCCGGCGGATCTGGACGCCTGCCGGGTGATCTTTGGCGAGGCGGACGCCTTCCCCGGCCTGACGGTGGATAAGTTCCATGATCTGCTCAGTGTACAGGTGCTGTCCGTTGGCATGGAGAATTTACAGGACCTTCTGCTCCCCGCTCTGGTGGACATTCTCCGGCGGGACGGCCAGCCCATCCGGGGCGTGTTCCTGCGGAACGACGTGGCTCTCCGGGCAAAGGAAGGTCTTCCGCAGGGCAAGGGCTGGTATCCCCTCCCCGGCGAAACACCCCCGGACAGTCCGGTGGTGGAGATCACGGAAAATGGGGTCAAATATCTGGTAGACGTAGAAAACGGCCAGAAAACCGGCTTCTTCCTGGACCAGAAGTACAACCGCCGGGCGGTGGGCCGTCTGGCGGCGGGAAAAACCGTTCTGGACTGCTTCACTCACACCGGCTCCTTCGCCCTGAATGCCGCGCTGGGCGGTGCGGCCCATGTGACGGCAGTGGATGTGTCGGAATCCGCCGTGGAGATGGCCCGGGCCAATGCAGAGCGCAACTGCGTATCCGACGTTATGGACTGCGTGGCGGCCAATGTCTTTGACCTGCTGCCCAAGCTGGAAAAGGAACCGATGAAGTATGACTTCATCATTCTGGACCCCCCGGCCTTCACGAAAAGCCGGAAAACCGTGGCCAATGCCATCACCGGCTACAAGGAGATCAACTACCGGGCCATGAAGCTGCTGCCCCGGGGCGGGTACTTGGCCACCTGCTCCTGCTCCCACTTCGCCACAGCGGAGAAATTTGAGGCCATGCTCCGCTCCGCCGCTCACGATGCCGGGGTACAGCTGCGGCAGATCGAAGCCCGCCAGCAGAGCTGCGACCATCCCATCCTCTGGGGCGTGGACGAGACGGATTATCTGAAGTTTTATCTATTCCAAGTTGTATAAATTCTGTCGAATATTGCGAAAAGGACTCGGATACTGATGCATCCGAGTCCTTTTTCTCTGCCCCTAAAATAGTGCCCCGGTGCCAAAGGGCACCGGGGCGCTGCTTTTTCAATTGGTTTTTATTGGGCGCACAAACGGAGATCAGCCGTATCCGCAGGTCACCAGTTCCCAGGCGCCGCCGTCGCTGCGGCCCAGCCACCACTGCCAGCCCTCATACTCCGTATCGGCATCCCAGGCGTCCCGCTGCTCCACGGGGGAGTGAAAGCTGCTGGAAAACAGGATGCACTGAGTAAAAGGCTCAGTCTGCTCTTTCATTTCCAGCCCGTTGAGCCACTCAATGTTTTCGTCGCTGCAGGCCGCGTCGCCGCCGTAGGCCAGGCTGTGAAGTTCACAGCCTTCCCAGGTGGCAAACTCCGCTTCAATTACCTGGATGGCAGCGTCCATGTCCTCCTGGGTGTAGAGTTCGGAATTGCCGTAGTCAATTTCCACCTTGGGCGGCTCCTGGGTGTCCTGCTTGCCGCATCCGCCCAGAGTGCCTAAAATCATGATCGTCAGGGAAACAGCCAAAAGTTTTTTCATATCCATTCCTCCTGCATTCCTCAATCATTTACTTTTCAGGTGATTCTGTGGCCTGACGGCTGAGCCGTCAGGCCACAGGTTTTTTTACGCCTTGACCTCTACGATGCGGACCACGCCGTCATAAACATAGAGGTTCATGGTGCCGCCGTAGGCTTTGGCATCATCCAGCGTCATCCACTTGCCGGTGTCATCGTTGTAGCACTGGACATTGGAGGGGACCTCGTAGGTCCGGCTGCCGAAGGTCACGGCCGTCTTGCCGATCCAGGCGCTGGAAGAAACGTTGCTCAGCTTGCTCATGGTGTCAAATCTGGTGAACATGAGGTTGCCCTGAGAACTGGTCTTGATGCTCACCGCCACAAAAGCGCCGTTACTGACATGATTGCCGCTGTTGATGGGGCCGTAGGTTTTGCTTGCGGTCTCGATAGAGATGGTCTGGGAAGTTGTTTCCTTATAGCTGCCGTTTACGCCTTCCTGCTGTTCCTCGTCATTTTCATGGCCGGGATACCATACCCAAACCTTACTCGTAGAACTGTTCACCACCGCACGGCCATAGATTACATCCTCGGCAAGGCCGCTATTCAGCACGATCAAGTCCACCTGACCGGCCCAGTTGGTCCGGGCATAGGAGACGCGGCCGGAGTTGACGCCGGTCTGGCTCAGCTCGCTGAGGGCGATCTGTCTGCCGCCGTCAAAGAGCATAACGTTGTCCGCCAGCTTCTTACCGCCCAGCGTCCCCTCCATGGGCAGCAGGTCGCCGCCGGCACCGCCGGAGATCTTGTTGAGTTTTAAGCCGCCCTTGTCGGAGGACACCGCCACTGCCTGACCGGCGTATTCGCTCGCTGTGCCGATGTTCAGCAGCGCACCGCCGCAGACCAACTGCACATCACCCTTTTCGGACACCACCGCAACGGCGTTACCCCTGATATTACCCTTGTCGGCGTCCTCAGCACCGGCCACCTGACCGTCCGCCGTCAGCAGAAGGACGATCTGCTTGCCAGGCTTCAGCTTGGACAGGGAATCCACTGCCGTAGGCAGAACATTCAATTCCTTGCCGCCCAGCACTGTAATGGTAACGGGATTGCTGGGAGAGGGTTTACAGCTTTCGTAATAGGTGGTCACCCGGGTATCGCTGACGATGATGGAATTGGTGGCGGAGGCGTAGGTCGCCACATCGTATTGCTTGAGGTCCTTCACCCTGGCAAGAGAGCCGTTCTTGTAGATGCTATAACTTGCGCCGCCCGCCAGCGAATCCAGTCCGGCAGCAGAGCCGTTGGAGCCGATGATGACCGCCGCGTTGGAAATACCGTTGCTGCCGGTGATGGGCAGGAAGGTCAGGGCCTCGCCGGTGCCGTTGAGGACCACCTTGCCCCTGGAGCCGATGAGACTGGTAGAGGCAACGGGATGCGCCATGGTATATGACTTACCGCCAGCAGTCATCGTACCCTGACCGCCGTCCACGGCGGTGAGGTAGACCTCCTCGCCCACTTTGTAGCTGAACAGGGCATCGCCCTTGCCGTGCTTGGCCTCAAAGAGGTTCAGGAACAGCCGGGCCGCCTGCGCGCGGGTCAGCCCCGCATAGGCGGAGGTGATACCTGTGGACTTCAAAAGGCCGTTGGTCTGGGCCTCCGCCATGTAGCTCTGGGGCCACACGCCGCCCATGTCCTCGTCTTTGTAGCCCAGGCCCCGCATGAGGATCGTCACAGCCTGTCCGGCAGTCACAGTCTGGCTGGGCTTGAACTTACCGTCGGCAAAGCCGGAAATAATCCCCTTCTTCGATGCCATGTTGATGTAGGCGGACGCCCAGTGAGAGGGCTTCACGTCCGGGAAAATGGTGACGGTGGAATACCGTCCCAACTCGCCGCTGCCGTCCATGGCGTAAACTGCCATCTTGCAGAACTGCGCCCGGTTCAGAACGGTGTCCGGGCGGAAGGTACCGTCGCCGTAGCCGTCCAGCACACCCATGAGCCGCAGAGTCTCCACGGCGGTGGCGGTGTAGCTGTCGCTGACATCGGAAAATTTGGTGACAGCCGCCGCCCCGGCAGGCACCGTCAGCAGGGAGCCCAGCATACTGATCGCCAGCAGCCAGGTCAAAATTCGTTTTTTCATAAGTCTCTCTCCTTTAATCCGCCCGCAGGGCTTCCACAGGCTGGAGTTTCGATGCTTTTGCCGCCGGGTAGCTGCCGAACAGCACGCCCAGCGCCACGGAAAGGCCGAAGGCCGCCAGCGTCACCCAAGTGGCGGGGAAAATGGTCATCTGGAACAAAATCTTGCCCAAAGCCAGACTGCCGATGGTGCCGAAGATAATGCCCACAATGCCGCCCATTCCGCAGAGCATACCGGATTCGATGAGGAACTGGGCCACAATGCTGCTCCGCTGCGCGCCAAGGCTCCGGCGGATACCGATCTCGCGGGTCCGCTCCGTCACCGTCACCAGCATGATGTTCATGATACCGATGCCGCCCACCAGCAGGGAGATGGCGGCGATGCCGCCCAGCACCAGAGAGATCATGGTCAGCTGCTGGTTCTGATAATCCTGCCAGTAGCCTTCCTTCTGCACCTGATAGCCACCCATGCTCTGATCTACCACGCCGGAGAGGTACCCGCCGATCTCGGTGATGGCGGTTTTCATGCTGGCGTCATCCTTGGCCTTTACCAAAAATTCTGTGGGGGCCGTATCCCCCAGCAGCCGGGTAGCGGTGTAGGGAAGGATCATAAAGTTATCCGTCTGGTAAGCGGAAGGGGTATCTGGCTCCACGCGGGCGCCATACACGCCCACCACTTCAAAGTTGTTGCCGTTGACCTTCATGATCTGTCCCACAGGGTTGGCGCTGCCGAAAAAGACCCGCGCCGCCTGCGCGCCCAGCACGCAGATCTGATTGTATTTCTCGCAGTCCAGCCACGCAAGGTCTCTGCCCTTTGCGATTGCCAGGTTGTTGCAGGCGCTGTATTGGTCGGAGCCGTAGTAGATCTGCGGGGGACCGCTGACCACGTTGTATTGCTGGTCATATTTCCACTCCATTGTGGAGCTGTTTTTCGTACCGTATACCACCGTAGCGTTGGATGAGCCCTTGGGGGTAATGCCAATAATGGACTCCTTCAGTCCGGAGCAAAAGCGGTACAATCCGGTAAAATAGTCCTTGCTGATAGGGTTGCCGCCCTCATCATACATATAGGCATAAACGCTCACTTCAATGCGGTTGGCACCCATGGCGGCAAACTGCTCCATGGTTTTTGCCTTCATGCCCTCCATGGTGGAGACAATGGTCATAACGGCGGCAATACCGATGAAAATAGAGAGAATGGTCAGGGCGCTGCGGCCCTTTTTGCCGCAGATGGACCGCCACGCCATCTTAAATGCCTGCCCGATGTTCAATACCAATCCACCTCCTGGGGGTGATCCTCGATGATCTTGCCGTCCGCGATCCGCACGATGCGCCGGGCCGTGGCGGCGATGCCGTTGTCATGGGTGATGAGAATAACGGTGCTGCCCTCCTTGTTCAACTGCTGGAGGAAGCCCAGCACCTCGTGGCCCGTCCGGGAATCCAATGCGCCGGTAGGCTCATCCGCCATGATGATGGGCGGATGGGTGGAAATGGCCCGGGCGATGGCCACACGCTGCTGCTGGCCGCCGGACATCTGGGTAGGCTTATGCTGCGCCCGGTCGGCGAGACCCACGCGGGTCAGCGCCTGTATCGCCAGCTCCCGCCGGTCAATGGGATCGATGCCCTGATAGATCAGCGGCAGCTCCACGTTTTCCAGCACCGTCAGGTTCTGGATCAGGTTGTACTGCTGGAAAATAAACCCGATCTGCTTGTTGCGGATGCGGGAGAGCTCCTTGTCGGAAAGCTCCCGGACGTCCACGCCGTCCAGACGGTAAGTGCCCCGGGTGGGGATGTCCAGACAGCCCAGCACGTTCATCATAGTGGACTTGCCGGAGCCGGACTGTCCCACCACCGCCACGAACTCGCCCTTTTCAATATCCAGCGAAACGCCGTCCAGGGCCCGGACCTCGCTCTCAAGGCCCTCGCCGTAGATCTTATAGACGTCCCGCAGTTCGATCAGTTTCGCCATGGCTTAACCCCACGCCTGATCGGTTATCATCTGTGTAAAGACGGTGTCGCCGTCATTTACGCCGGACTTGATCTCCACGTTATATGTATCCTGAATACCGATCTCCACATGAACGGGATAGAAGCCGCTGGGGATCTCCTCGTCCTGATAGGGCAGCTCCAGCGCGTTGTCCGGCCGGCTGTCTGCCTGCACATAGACCACTGTGGCGGAAGAACCATCCTCCAGGCCCACGGTACGCACCGCCTGGATAGGTACCATCAGGCAGTTGTCGTTCTGGCTGGCCTGGATCTGATAGTTCACATAGCTGTTGACCTGGAGGTTGCCATCCGTGTTGTCCGCGGAGATGGTGATGGGATAGGAGGCCACGCCGTTATTCACAGTGCTGGACAGGCTCACCGTCTCCACCGTGCCGAAGGCGCTGGTGCCCCACTGGTCCAGGTTCACGGGCATGCCGGTCTTGATATAGCTGATGTTCCGCTCGTCCACGGTGGCGCTGACAGTCACGGTGGAGGTGTCGGAAACGGTCACAAGGGTGCTGTTTGCCTGAAGTTCCTGCCCCGGCGTCACGGACAGACCGATAACCTGACCGGAAATGGGAGCCACCGCATTGCAGTTGTCCAGATTCTTCTGGGCGGCCTCCAGCTTCTTCTGGGCCTCTTCCAGATTCTGCTGTGCGGTGAAGATCTCCGTCTCGCTGTCCTCGCCGTCAATCCGCACCAGAACCTGACCGGGCGTTACGGCGAGATAGTCCACCAGATTACTGGAGATCACCGTGCCGCTGACGGTGGAGTTCAAATCTCCCACCCGGTAATATTGCAGCTTAGCGGCTTCGTAGGGATACACGGTATCGCCGTTCACAATCGTAGTGGCAGTAGCCACCATATCCTTGGCCAGCACACCCTCGTTGGGGATCACGATCTCGGCGGAAAACAGCTTAGAACCCTCCGGCGTGATGCGGCTGACCATGTGAACAGCCTCCACCGTGCCTTCCACGGTGGTCATCAGGGCAGGGATAGAGACCTGCACCTTCTGCCCCGCCTTCATCTCCCCGGCGTAGGCGTAGCTGTAATACTGCTCCAGACACATCCGGGTATCGTCCGCGAGGACGGCGACCTTGGTGCCCTTGCTAATCTCGTCGCCGGGGTTCAGTGTCACAACATCCATCAGTTTTCCGGCGTAGGACGGAGAAAGATTCAGCCCCGCAATGTCCTTTTGCAGCGTATTGATCTGCTTCTGATAGCCCTCAACCTCATCGCGGGCCTTCTGGACCTCCGTGGCAGCATTGGGGGAATCAATGGTAAACAGGGGGTCCCCCTGCTCCACTTTCTGTCCCTCCTCCACGAATACATCCATCACCGTGCCCGCAGTGGTCAGGCTGATAGTCTCGCTGTTCTTGGCCTTTACCAGACCGCTGCCGTCCACCTCGGAGCTGATAGCGCCGTAGGACACCGTCGCCATGCCTACCTCGCTGCTGCCGTCCTTCTTTTTGAAGAATTTCACGCCGCCTGCGATCAGGGCGGCCACGACCACCAGCGCAACGATCCGCCGGATCGTACGCCGCCGCTTTTTCTTGTCTGCCGTACTTTTTTCTGCGCTTTTCGCCGGGGTCTCCGGTGACGCCGGAGCGGCTGTCTCCGCCGGGGTCAGCTCCTTTTTCTCTTCCATGATCTCTGCCATGACATATTCTCCTTTTACGATTCTCCGGGCTGAGGCCCGCTTGTTTCCGATCCAGTGCTGTCAGCGCCCAAACAGGGCTGCCGACAGGCATATTCACCTTCGCTCACTGATGTTAATATAGCCAATAGGGTAAATCAACAACAAAACAGTAACAAATTCCATCAAAACCGCTTTCATTTGTAATAGACGGATTCAACTGCGAAAAGGTTTCCTTTTTTGCAAAAACTTTTTGATAACAGCAGACCGCACCGCCCGGGATCGTGGGCAGTGCGGTCACTTTTGTTGTTTTCAGGAGATCAGGCAGCCAGCCGCCGGGCGCTCATGCGCTGGATCAGCACGATGCCGCCGACCATCACGAGGCCAACCACATCCGATGCGGTGCCGGGGATCATCATGCACAGACCACCGGCAGCCATCGCCAGACGGAACAGCATGGGGATCTTCTTATAGACGAAGCCGTTCAAAGCCGCAGCCACACCAAACAGACCGATGAGGGCGCTGACTACGATCTGCACCACTTCAAATGCACTGCTCACGTTGTCAAACAGCATAGCGGGGCTGTAGGCAAAAATGTATGGCACGATAAAGGCTGCAATGGCCAGCTTGGTGGCGTTGATGCCGGTTTTCATAGGGTTGGCCTTGGCAATGGCGGCACCGGCGTAGGCAGCCAGAGCCACCGGAGGCGTAATGTCCGCCACGATGCCGAAGTAGAACACGAAGAAGTGAGCCGCCACCAGAGGGAAGTCCATCTGCACCAGAATGGGGGCACAGGTGGAAGCCATGATGCAGTAGTTGGCGGTGGTAGGCACGCCCATACCCAGAATGATGCAGCAGATCATCGTCAGCAGCAGGCCGATCATGGTAGCGTCGCCTGCCATCTGCACGATGGCGTTGATGAGGATGGAAGCAAGACCGGTGACAGTGATGCAGCCGGCGATCATACCGGCCATGGCGCAAGCTACAGCCACGGTGATGGCGCCCTTGGCACCGGCCTCCAGTGCCTCCACGATTTTACCGAAGGTCAGCCGCTCATCCTTGTTCAGGAAGCCCACCACGATGGCGGCCAGAATGGACACCGCCGCGGAGAACTGCATGGTGCGGCTGCCGGAGGAAACCAGGAAGATCAGCAGGGCCAGAGGTATGATGAGATAGGCACGCTTGGCAAGCTCGCCCCAGGAGACCATCTCGGACTTGGGCATACCCTTCAGTCCCAGCTTCTTGGCTTCCAGATGGACGGCGATGAAAATGCCGGTGAAGTACAGCACGGCGGGAAGGATGGCCTTTACAGCCACCTTCGCATAGGGGATATTCATGTACTCTGCCATCAGGAACGCCGCTGCGCCCATGATGGGGGGCATGATCTGACCACCGGTAGAGGCGGCGGCCTCCACCGCGCCGGCGAACTCCGGCTTGTAGCCGGTTTTCTTCATCATGGGGATGGTGACGGAGCCGGTGGTCACGGTGTTGCCCACGGAGGAGCCGGACACCATGCCGCACAGGGCGGAGGAAATGACCGCCACCTTGGCGGGACCGCCGGAGGACCAGCCCGCCAGACGGTTGGCGAAGCTAATGAAGAAGTTGGCGATACCGGTGCGCTCCAGAAATGCGCCAAAGATGATGAACAGCACGATGTAGGTGTAGCAGACGCTTACCGGCGTACCGATGACGCCGCTGGTGGTGTAAAACAGCTTATAGACGATGTTCTTCAGCGCCTTGTAGAAGCTGGGGTCCCAGCTGAGCTGGTTATAGAACGTGTAGATCAGCAGCAGGCCCAGCACCACCAGAATGGGCAGGCCCACGCACCGGCGGCACAGCTCGATCAGTACCACAATACCGATGGCACCGACGATGATGTGGATGGGTTGAAGCTTGGTGGCCAACTGAATGATGGAGAAAGCGTTGATGGCAAAATAGAAGAAGCTGCCAGCGCCCAGAACCATCAGGATCCAGTCATACCAGGGCACATGGTTCACCCGGGCAGCACCTTTTCTGGCGGGATACACCAGATAGCCGATGATGATGATAAAGCCCAGAAACAGGGACAGCCGCCGCTCCGGAAGTGCCTTGCTGAACAGGGTCATCAGGATACAATAGATTGAGAAGGCCGACATCAGCACCCGCAGGGCGATTTTCGGAGCCCCCTCCCAGATACGGGTGTTGGATTCCCGGTCATACTTTTTCATGACCGCATCCACGTCCGCCTGGATATCATGCTCCATCTCGTGCACCTCGTGGTCGAGTGCCTTTTCCACTTCAACAATGGGGTCTTTTTTCTTGAACAGGCCCATATGGTCTCCTCCTTGATCGTTTTCTCACATCCGCAGTTGACAGGGGCAGCGGATCTCTGTCCTTCTCAACCGGGGATCGGGGTAAATTCTTGTAAATAGGTCCGCAGCAAGCGCTCTGTTCTTCCGTTCCGGAGAGCTGTGCTTCTCTTTAGAACCGCTCACGGCTGCGGCGGATTTCTCCGCCGCAGCTTTCCGGCGCATCGCGCCGGAAAGGCTGATTTTAATGGTGCAGGAACCCCCTGATGGGTTTCCCGCACACACCCTTCCTTTCCGTTCCGGAGAGCTGTGCTTCTCTTTAGAACCACTCACGGCTGCGGCGGATTTCTCCGCCGCAGCCTGAATGACATACTTATGGGTAAGGAAATGGCGGTGATGCTGTAAAAATCCCGTTCAGATCTTTACTTGGTTGCCACATCGAAGCCCTTCTCGGCGAAGTACTTGGCAGCGCCGGGATGATAAGGCACAGAGGTGATGGAAGCGCCGAACTCGGTGGACAGCTCGCCGTACTTGGCGTGGCTGCTGATCAGATCGGGGGCGTTGTCGAAGATGTCAGCCGTCAGAGCATAGATAGCATCCTCAGATACATCGTCACGGGCCAGGATCACAGCGCCCACAGCCACGGTGGTCACATCCTCGTCCTGACCGTTGTAGGTACCGGCGGGGATGACGTGCTTGGTGTAGTAAGGAGAGGCGGCCAGCAGCTCGTCGATATGGGCGTCATCCAGAGACACCAGATAAGCAGCCTTGGTAGTGGACAGATCCATGATAGCGGTGGTGGGGGCGCCGGCCACGATGAAGGCGGCGTCGATCTTGCCGTCCTTCAGGGAGTCAGCGCTGTCGCCGAAGCTCTGATAGGTGGCGTTGATCTTGGTGAACTTGCCGTCAGCGTCCAGATCGCCCAGACCATAAGCGCTCAGGATGTCCACAGCGTTGAAGTACACACCGGAACCGGCAGCGCCGACAGACACGTTCTTACCGGCCAGGTCAGCCACGGTCTTGATGCTGGGATCGGTGGTGACGATCTGCACATCTTCCATGTACAGGGCGGCCACGGTGGAGAAGCAGTCGATGGGGTTCTCAAAGAGGTTGGTGCCGTTGTAGGCATAGGCCATCACGTCGGACTGGCAGAAGGCCAGCTCTGCGTTGCCGTCTGCCAGCTCTTCCACGTTGGACTTAGAGCCGTTGCCAACCAGACCGGTGACAGACACATCGGTATTGTTGGTGGCGTGCTGGGCGATAACGGAGCCGAAGGCATAGTAGGTGCCGGACTCGCCGCCGGTGACGAAGCGCAGCTTCGCGGTAGAAGCAGCGGGAGCGCTGTCGCCAGTCTCATTGCCGGAGGCGTTACCGCCGCCGCAGGCAGTCAGAGAAGCGATGAGGCCCAGAGCCAGAATCAGAGAAAACACTTTTTTCATTCCAAATCCCTCTTTCACAGTTGAATTAGGTGGAAACGCCCGGTGCTTTTTTCAAGGGTGTTTCCGTAAGCATGTGCATAGTATACATGTATATCATTCATTTTGCAAGGGTCATTTTCTCTTTTTGGTGATTTTTTGCAATGTTCAAGTATTCATCTTGCATTTTCACGCTATTCTCTGCGTTTTCCCACAAATGTCTTGCAAAACAAATGTCCGTCTTGCAAAAACACGCCCCGCCAGGAAAACCAGCGGGACGTGTTTTGTGCAGTTTAACTAAGAGCAACTTACTGAATCACCTTGGAGTCTACAACTTCCTTCAGCTTGGCGGTGAAGTCCTCCAGGCTCATAGCGCCCAGATCCTCGCCGGCGCGGGTACGGACAGAGACCGTCTTGTTCTCCATATCCCGATCGCCTACAACGATCATATAGGGCACCTTCTCCAAAGTGGCCTCCCGGATCTTCTTGCCGATCTTCTCGTTGCGGTCATCCACTTCCACGCGGAAGCCCTGGCCGTCCATCGCATCGGACAGCTCCTTGGCATAATCCAGTGCGCGGTCGGTAACAGGCAGGATCTTCACCTGGACGGGAGCCAGCCATGCGGGGAAGGCGCCTGCGAAGTGCTCGGTGATGATGCCGATGAACCGCTCGATGGAGCCGAACACAACACGGTGGATCATCACGGGCACGTCCTTGCCGCCGTCGCTGGTGGTATACTCCAGATCAAAGCGGCCGGGCAGCTGATAGTCCAGCTGAATGGTGCCGCACTGCCAGGTACGGCCCAGAGAGTCCTGAATGTGGAAGTCCAGCTTGGGGCCGTAGAACGCGCCGTCGCCGGGGTTCACCACATACTCCTTGCCGATGGAGGTAATGGCGTCGGCCAGAGCGTTCTCTGCCTTCTCCCAGTCCTCCCGGGTGCCGATGTGGTCCTCGGGCATGGTGGACAGCTCGATCTTGTAGGGCAGGCCGAACAGAGAGTAGACCTCGTCGAACAGGCGGGCGATGCGGATGACCTCATCCTTGATCTGGTCCTTGGCCAGCAGGATGTGGGCGTCGTCCTGGGTGAAGCAGCGGACACGGAACATGCCGTGGAGCGCGCCGGAGAGCTCATGACGGTGGACCAGGCCCAGCTCACCGTACCGCAGGGGCAGGTCTCGGTAGGAATGGGGCTCCAGCTCATAGACCAGAATACTGCCGGGGCAGTTCATGGGCTTGATGGCAAAGTCCTCACCGTCAATGACAGTGGTATACATATTATCCTTGTAGTGATCCCAGTGGCCGGAGGTCTCCCACAGAGTCCGCTTCATGATCTGAGGAGTGGAGATCTCCACATAGTTCCACTTCTTGTGGACCTGACGCCAGTAGTCGATCAGGGTGTTCTTCAGCACCATGCCCTTAGGCAGGTAGAAGGGGAAGCCGGGGGCCTCATCCCGGAAAGCAAACAGGCCCAGTTCCTTGCCCAGCTTCCGGTGATCCCGGCGCTTGGCCTCCTCGATGCGCTCCAGATAGGCGTCCAGTTCCTCCTTCTTGGGGAACGCAATACCGTAGATACGCTGGAGCTGCTTGCGGCTGGAATCACCACGCCAGTAGGCGCTGTTGCAGGCCGTCAACTTGATGCCATTGCCCTTGATGCGGCCGGTGGAGTCCAGGTGGGGGCCAGCGCACAGATCCGTAAAATCACCCTGCTGATAAAAAGAAATCACTGCATCTTCGGGCAAATCGTTGATCAGCTCCACTTTATAGGGCTCGTCTTTCATCAATGCTAACGCCTCCGTGCGCGGCAGTTCAAAACGCTCCAGCTTCAGCTTTTCCTTGCAGATCTTGCGCATTTCCGCCTCAATCTTGGAAAGGTCCTCCGGAGTAAATGTTTCCTCGCTGTCCAGATCGTAATAAAATCCGTTTTCAATCGCTGGACCGATGGCCAGCTTGGTGCTGGGCCACAAGCGCTTGACCGCCTGCGCCAGCACGTGAGAACAGGTGTGCCAATAGGTTTTGCGATACTGCTCGTTTTCAAAAGTGTACTGCTTATTTTCTTCGCTCATAAAAGTTCCTCCTCACTATGTTTGCGGGGAAAGGCAACAAAACACCCCACCCCTGACAACATTTCAGGGGTGGGGCATACCAAAAGCGCTCCACGGTTCCACCCTGCTTGC